>ERZ1066124.27-NODE-27-length-156489-cov-22.412998_pt1 | contig 156489 bp, 162 predicted proteins | sample MGYA00382771_ERZ1066124 | MGnify/ENA primary metagenome ERZ1066124 (study PRJEB33369, sample SAMEA5778354) | biofilm metagenome | biome: Industrial cooling water; feature: Water cooling tower basin; material: Biofilm | place: United Arab Emirates | collected... | reverse complement strand
GGCTCAACTGGAGCAGAAATTACTCCAGCGAACTTTGCCGCCCTAGTTTTTTTTGGCTAAATCCAGCGTGAGAAGTCTTGAGCAAATTGGTCAAGAGACAGTAAGTGAATGTGATCGCTCTTTTCCCGCCGCTCCGATTCGGTGTTGTATCCCCAATCCGCTAAAAATAACTCCACGTTCGCCAACGTTTCCTGCTTTTCTACAGCCTGCAAGGTTTTCAATCGATCTTCCACGAACCAAATTGAAGCCGTCTCTCCATAAACTTGTTTCAATTCAGTTAAAACTTGCGGCTTCGGGCGCTTTGACTCTTTGCCGTAGACCTGTTCGTCTTTCAGTTCAATTCCTTGTTGTCGCAGAAGTTGTTTAATGAATCGTCCTTCTTTGGTGCTGATGATGTAGAAATCGGTTGAACTGCTGAGAATCGATCGCAGTCGATCGACAACTCCCGGATAAAATTCGTGCTCCTCCAGCCAGCTTTCTAAATTCGTCGCAATCTCTTGATCTCGAATTGTGTCTACGATCGCACTAATTTCCAACGGCTTCAATTCATGCTCAGAAACGATTTGAGTCGCGATCGCAATCCAATCCTGAAAAATTCTTTCTTCCTCGATTCCAGTCACGATCGCCCGAATCAAAACAGGCATTTCCCACCCGGTTTCCACCACCGGACGCAATCGGTAGAACGTGGGCGCATACTTCTCATCCGGAGCCGTTTCAGCCTGCCAAATCTGTGCGTAAGCCTTCCAAGCAGTCAGAAAGTATTCTTTTAGCCCATCACAAATCACGCCATCAAAATCAAGCGCCAGAACGCGGGGAGTCACAGACATTTTCGTTGAGGATAGCAACTTCCTCAAAGTAGCGTATTATTCGTCTGCGATCGCTAACGGTGGCTTGGTGCTGGAAGTGGCAATCACGTTCATCGCATCCGGGCTAACGATTCCACCAGAAATAATCACCTTAAACGCATCTTCGATCGGCATCGACAAGTTGATCACATCCGTTTCCGGCACAACCGCGTACCAACCTGTGGTCGGATTCGGAGTGGTCGGAATAAAGACGCTCAGCATATCGTGACTAAAATTCGATTGCACTTCAGCCCCGATTGCACCTGTGACAAATCCGAGCGACCAAACGCCTTTACGCGGATATTCCACCAAAACGACTCGACGAAACTTGCCGCTAGAATCACGCAGCACTGTTTCTAGAAGTTGCTTCAGCGTTTTGTAAATCGCTCCTGCTAATGGAATTGCTTGTAAAACCTGTTCGCCTACATCCAAAAGCCAGCGTCCCGCAATATTTCGTGCCATCAGCCCGATAAACAGGATGCTAAACAGGGGAACTGCCAATCCGACTAGAAAATTCAGCAGATTGACCAGCAGCGGATTCAAGCCGTCGAACGGATTTAGCTGCTTCGGAACGCGGGTGAGAAAATTGATCACCCAATTTGCGATCGTGTAAGTTAGCCAGATTGTAGTCGCCAAGGGGATAACGACGAGCAAACCAGCGATCAAATCATTCTTTAGGTCTTGTTTGAGACGATGGATCACAGACACTCTACTCTCCTTCATCTGATGCCATCACGATAAGTTGTGGGGATCAAAACCGAGCAGTGGGGGTTTAACATACCAATGGTTCGATCCCACAGGCGACATTCAGCACTACCCTATTTTTAAAGCTTGTAAAGAAATGTTGCAAGTTTAGCCAGATTTCTAAGCTGTAAGCCTCCTTAATTTAACCATTGATCCCTGATCGACTTTATCCGCACAGGCTCGGTATATTATTTTACATTTTGTGAGAATTCGAGCGATTTTGGCGCTTCGGCTGGCAGATTCTTGAGTTCCCAAACCTTGAGCAGAATTAGATATTCGTAAAACGCCTGCAACACACACCACGTAAACCCAGGATAACCATCGAGAATGCCGCCCAGCAGGAAATACATATAAACAAATCGAATCAAGGGACGGAACGGTAAACGAAGAGAAAGGTCTTTCAGCGCCCGTCGTCGATCGACTTCTGAATGCCCAAAGAATAGCGCTTTCCAATTGATTGATCCACTCTCAAGCTGGCGTAAAGTCTCGATCGCTTCATTCGTCGAGTACCGATTGTGCTTATCAATCCAGCGACTAAAGCCTTTTCCTGATGTGTAGTGCGGGTAAGTTTCTTTCAAAAATCCGGTCGTTCCTTCCACGACTTCGCGTTCTGTGTGTCCGTAATCGGTAAACCAAACTTTCTCACGCTGAAAGAGACGCAACTGATAGCGCGGATATTGAGTACTGCGGCGAATCCATTTGCCCATGAACATTACACGCTCTGCCACATAGTATCCAGCGTGTTCAGCGGCTTTGATTGTATCGAGACATTCCTGAAATAGATCTGGAGTCATTCGCTCATCGGCTTCGAGAATGTACACCCAATCGTATTTCACGGGAATCGATCGCAGCATCCAAGTTCGCTGTTTGCCGTGGCTCTCGAATTTGTGCTGAACAGTTCTAACCGGGTAAGATTGCGCGATCGACATTGTGCGATCGTCACTCAACGAATCCACCACAATCACATCATCCGACAACAACGCCGATTCAATGCACGCCGCGATTTCGACTTCTTCGTTGTGAGTCAGGATGAAGATAGAAAACATAAAACAAAAAATGGGCAAAAGGGATCAGTTTCTAGTTCTCCCCGTTTGCCCACTTTATCTTTCAGATGTTTGGCTAATTTAACGCATCACGGGTTTGCGCTTGCCGCTCAGAACACCCATTTCTTTCAAACCGACCCAACCGATGATGAAATAACCGAGCGAAAGTAAGAGGCTGCTAATACCGACTCGGACTCCTGTTTTCCAAAACTCATTTCGAGCTTGTCCTTCTGCTCTGGTGCGTTCTTCACGGATTTTAGTTAGCTCAGCATTGCGGAATTCTTTTGCACGATCGGCAACCGAATTCGGATTTGCTTTCAAGGCTTGCAGTTCTTTTTGAGCGCGTCTTGCCTGTTCAAGCTGGTCGCCTTTTAATTGACCGCTTGCGATCGCAGCATCAATTTGTCTTAGCTGATCGTCTAATTGCTTCGCTTGATTCGGATCGCGCAGAGCAGCGGCAATTTGGGCTTCTCGTTGTTGCACTTGGGTGTTCAGTTGGCTTTCCGTTGTTCTCGCTTGCTGATCGATTCGCTCTAGTGCTTGATCAGACAGTTGGCGCGTGTTATTCAAATGCAGCGGGAAAACAGCTAGGTAAACCAATCCCAGGAGCAGCGATAGGAGCAGTGCCCAGAAGCGGAAGGTTGTGAATGGCTTACCGCGATCGCCAACTGCCAGCGATCCAGATTCGAGAAACGAACCTGCCAAAAGCAAGCCGAGTCCGACCATTGGAATAATGCCGCGATCGACGATTTGCGTCACAGCACTGGCAAACCAAGCTCTGTCCGAAAAATTGGGCGGAAACAAAACCGAAAAGTAATCAATCAAGGCAGACAAAATCAGAATCGTGCCGATTAATCGGAGGACGAAGGGGGCTGTAGGAAGAGAATTCGTTGCTTTCATCGGACGTTTACAGTGCTAACGGTGGTCTACGGCATCGCAAATGGCTCAAATCTATTCGGGCAATTTAAAGCATTCGCGCAAATTTTCTAGTGTTCAACGTAAAGTAGCTTTAGAAACTCAGTCATTTTACATGGCTTATTACACGATTCAAGCGCAGGAACACCGAAGAAAATTGAAAGGGTTCTTAGAATGAATGGCAATTTGATCTGAGAGCGTACGCCGCATGTAGAGGGTAACATTGCTGCGCTTAGAAATCACAAGGTTTTTTTACTTAAAACATCAGGGTCTTTTACTTGAAACATCAGGGTCTTTGGCTTTATGTTGTCGATCAATTAATTTAGTTCCCGCCTCCACAATGATTCAAGTTTCTGTAATTGCTTCCAAGCTAAATATCTATACGCTCCAAAGTGTCGCGGTCAGTAAAGATAACGTGATTGTACCGACGCTTGACGGACGATTATTGAGATTTACACCTGATGGAAAAAGTACGTCGATCGTGAATTTAGTCGAGGCTGAATTGGGCGTTCCATTCGGAATTATCGAACAAGAACAAGATTTGATCGTGACGGTTTCTGGCTATTTGCCGCAGCATTATTTATTAAGAGTAAAACCCGATGGCAAAGTTGAAACGATCGCGGATTTAACCCAACGCAGCGGATTCTACGGAGCGCCCTTTGGTGTCACGCTTGACCAAGATAGTTATCTGGTAACGCTTTCGACCGATGTTGTGGAATCGAGCAGCGAATTGATTCGAGTCAGTCGAGACGGCAAGATTAGCCCGATCGCGAATTTGACGAAATTTGGAAATCCCTTTGGGCTAGTGATTCAGAATCAATCGATCGTAGTTGCACAATCTTATGGGCAACTGGTACGAGTCGAGAAAGGAGAAGCGAGCGCGATCGTAGATCTCAAAGCCCAAGGATTCGGGATTCCGTTTGATGTCACCCTTTGGCGAGATCGCCTAACGGCGACGACGAATTCTGGGCTAGTGGTGCAGGTCGATGAAAACGGGAAAGTGAATACGATCGCGGATCTAGCCAAAGCCAAATATCAAATTCCATCCGGCATCGCGACCTTCGGCAAAGATTTGATCGTGACGACGAATGGCGGATTCCTCTTAAGAATCTCTGAATAATTGCTTCTGTTACAAATCCCAGCAAAGTGGCAAGACTAGGAGTACGAATTCCCCTGTTTCTTATGCTGCGAAGGAGTCACGATCGATGGAATATTCCGTTCCAGAACTAGAACCAATCAGCCGACAATTTATGACACTCGATCGACCGAAGAAGACGAAAATGCTCGTTGTCGATGATGAACCCGACAATCTCGATCTGCTGTACCGGACATTCCGCCGCGATTTTCATGTCCTGAAAGCAGAAAGCGGAGTTCATGCCCTGCAACTTCTTGCGGAAGAAGGCGAAGTCGCCGTCATCATCTCTGACCAACGGATGCCTGAAATGAAAGGCACAGAATTCTTAAGCCGCACTGTTCCCAAGTTTCCTGACACAATGCGGATTATTCTCACGGGCTTTACCGATGTCGAAGATTTGGTCGAAGCGATTAACTCCGGGCAAGTTTACAAGTACATCACCAAGCCGTGGGATCCGAATGAACTCAAAGTGGTTGTGCAACGGGCAGCCGAAACTTACGAACTGTTGAAACAGCGGACGGAAGAATTACGGCGATCGCAATCTCAGACCGCTTTGTTATCGACGATCGTTTCTGTTGCTCAAAATGCCACCAGCATCGAAAGCACTTTAGACCCGATCGCAGTTGCTTTTGGTGAGAGCTTCTATGCCGATTGCTGCATGATTCAACTGATTGAGAACGGCAGGTTCACTAAATTCGGCAGTTATGGAACGAGCGGCGATTTGGATTTAGCAAAATCTGAGAACGCGAAAGAAGCGATCACATCTCAGAAAATGCAGGTTGTCGCCGAAACAGAGGGCGCACAGTTGATCGTCCCCGTCACGCTGCGGGGTGAAGTTCTCGCGGTTCTTTCCCTACAATGGCAACAACCGCAAAGCCTGAGAGAAGATGAGCTTTTATTGCTGCATCTCTCGGCTCAACAAGTGGCATTAGCGTTAACTTGTACTCGTTCGATCGCGGCTTAATTTCCAATAATGTGAGCCTTCTCTAAAATTGCCCGTCCCAAGTGAACCTCCTGAAACTTAGAATTTTAGAGAGAACAGTTTTAGAGAAGCGCTCATCATAAATGAATTCTGATCATATTCAAGCGTTATTCGATCGCATTGCCCCGGTCTACGATGAACTCAACAACGGTCTGAGCTTCGGACAGCACCGCATTTGGAAGCAAATGACCGTGAAGTGGAGCGGCGCAAAACCTGGCGATACCGCCCTCGATCTTTGTTGTGGCAGTGGCGATATTGCCCAAATGCTGGCAGAAAAAGTAGGCAGAACCGGAGAAGTTTACGGAGTCGATTTTTCTGCGGCTCAGTTGGAAGTGGCACGCGATCGCAGTGAACGCCGCTGCATCAAGCCTCCAATCCACTGGATCAAATCCGACGTTCTAGATCTCCCCTTGCCCGACAATCACTTCGACTCTGCCACAATGGGGTACGGTTTAAGGAACGTCGTCGATATTTTGGGGAGCTTAAAAGAAATCCATCGCGTTCTTAAACCGAGAGCGAAAGCAGCAATTCTGGACATGCACCGCCCCGATAGTGAATGGGTTCGCTCCTTTCAGCAGTGGTATCTTGATGAAGTCGTCGTGCCAGCGGCTCAACGATTTGGATTCACAGAAGAATACGCCTACATCGCACCAAGCCTCGACAAATTCCCAACTGGGAAAGAGCAAGTTCGGCTTGCCGATCAAGCTGGTTTCTCTGCTGCCACCCATTACCCGATCGCGGGCGGTACGATGGGAGTATTGGTCGTTACAAAATAGCGCGATCCGGTGCGGATCAGCTTCGCTGCACGCTTTTTCACCCTTCATTCTTTGAACCCCTGTGGATCTCTCGACGCTCTGGCTTTTTGTTGGTCCTCCTGTGGTTGGCGGAGTCATTGGCTACTTCACCAACGACATCGCAATTAAGATGCTGTTTCGCCCGTATCGAGCGCTTTACATCGGGCGACGACGGCTTCCGTTTACGCCTGGTTTGATTCCCCGCAATCAGGAACGGTTAGCGAAGCGAGTTTCTGACACGATTATGGGGTCTTTGTTGACTCCTGAAGAGTTGCAGAACTTGGCGCGGCGATTGTTGCAAACCGAGCGAGTTCAGTCGGCGATTCTTTGGTTATTGCATTTAGCGATCGACCAAGTTCAAGCTGATACAGAACAGAAAAGCGCAAAAATTCTAGGCAATATTCTAAAAGATCTATTTGGGCAGTCTCTACCACGATTGCTTAAAGTTCTAGCGCGTCAAGAAGAATTCCTTGAAGACCAGTTAAATCATATTTTTGATCAAGTCATCCTAGAATTTCAGCTTACTGAGGATCAAGCAGAAAAGCTATCAGAATGGTTAATTCAAACGGTCATCCCGCCTGATGTTTTGCGGCAAACATTGGTGGATTTTTTGACCGATCGTAATATCCAAGTGATCGATGAAGGCTTCCGAGAAAAAACAAGCGGAACCTACTGGGTTGTTGCGAATTTATTCGGTGTTCGGAATACTTTAACTCGGTTGAGAACGTTTTGTTTAGATGAAAAAGAAGCGAGTAATTCTGTTCTATCTGAACTAATGTTTTCGCTTGGTGTTAAACAGCGATTTAAAGAATGGCTGCAAAATGTTTCATTACAAAATCTTCCTGTTTCAACCGTGAGACAGCTTCGGAAGACAATGCGGGATAGTGTGAGACATTATCTTCAGGATCGAGGCTCAGAAGTTTTACAAGGATTGAGTGCGTCGGTCGATTGGGAGAATGTGTCTTCTGTTGTTTTGAATCGCCTACAAACTTCTCAAGCTGTGACTTCTTCTTTAGAACTTGTTAGCGAGGAATTAGCGCTAATTTTGGAGCGTTATTTAGAAAAAGACCTAGAAAATATTGTGGCTCAAGCAATTCCAATTCTGAATATTGATCAAGTGATCATTGATCGAGTAAAAGCCACTTCTCCAGCGGATCTAGAAGCAGCAATTAACGGAATTGTTCGCAGTGAATTACAAGCGATCGTCAATCTTGGCGGAATTCTAGGCTTCTTCATTGGTGCGCTTCAATCTGCTTCACTCCTGATACGTTAAACAATCAGGAGCCGTCAGAATATCTTCGATGAATTCCACACTTTCACTCTTCTGTTCATAGATCAGAACGAGATGATCCTTGGCGCGAGTCATTGCAGTATACAATCCTGCTTTCTCCTCGAATTCATCGGATGTCTCAACTCCGACAACAATCACCGCATTAAACTCAATGCCTTTGACAGCGTTCCACGAATCTACAACTACGATCGCTCGATCGACAATCCGCCTATCTCGTTCTTGCGACCGCATCGGTGCATGATGTGAGATTCCTAATCGAAACAGTTCTTTACTGATTTGAGTTTTTAATTGATTTGGATTCTTTGGGTGAAGCAGAATTCCGATTGATGAATCTGAATGACTTTCAAGTGCAAGTTTGACTTGATTGGCAATCTCGATCGCGATTTGATCAGAATTAACCTGCACCAGAATTGGAGAAATTCCAGAACTACGAGAAGAGTTCTTTTTAGGTTCGATTAGTTTGTCGATCGTTGGACTATTCTCACGTTTTTCAACTTTGATTTCTGCCTTTTCTAGACTTGGTTGAATGAATTTCCAAGCCAGTTCTAAAATCTCAGGAGCATTTCGATAATTGAGATCAAAAATTTGCGATCGTCCAATCACATCAATTCCTAGTTTTGCCCAACTCCAACCGCTTTTTCTTCGATGCGATTGACCGTAAACAGATTGCGTATTGTCATAGACAAAGAAAAGCGAATTGGTTTCTCGATCAAGAACTTTTAACAATGCCTGAAACCACTCGTCATAAAAATCTTGAGCTTCATCGATCAAAATCGCTTGATAACTTAAGTTCGATTGATGGGCAGATTCAATTAATTTTTGTCTTAGCTCTTTCTCTTGATCAAATTCGTAAGAATATTTCAGATGTTGAAATGCCCAGCGATGAAAGGTAGTACATTCAACCTGTAAATCATTCTGTTCTAAATTTGCCTCGATCCATCCTTGCATGAAGCGATTGTAAGAAAGAACAAGAATGCGATCGAACTTTTCATCTACTAATTTTTTAACTCGCTGCTGAAGCACCAAAGACTTACCAGATCCCGCGACTCCACGAACTAACGAATGTCCTCTGAGATTGAAGTTCTTCGCCTGTTTTTGTGTTTCATCTAGCGCAGAGTAAACCAATCGCTGATGAACAGTCTTCTGGAAATCGATCCACTGCATTACACTGTTCTCAAAAACTCTACTGAGAGTGCCCAAGAAATTTCTGACCGTAACTTATTAAGCATCTTTGTCTTCGTTCTCCATCAGCTTATCAATATCGAGTTTCCGAAGTGATTGCTGCTGATTTTTACGGGATTCTCGTCGATATCTCTTGATATCTAATCGCGGCTCGTATTGCGTTCCTTTACCTTTCGTTTTAAGTTTTAGAACTTCATCGGGATTTGATTGTTGATTGAGTTGGGTTTCATAAGCGATCGCATCTTCCAAAAAGTTCAAATAATGCTCGTATCGCTCCCAATCTCCCCGCACCACGCATCCAGGTTCATCCCGATGTAAACAGTCACTAAACTGGCAGCTTTCTTCCGCTAGTTTTCGTCGTGCTTCTGGAAAATATTGCACTAACTCATGCGATAGACAATATAAATCTGGCTGATTAAATCCTGGTGTATCTGCTAATAATCCACCCGTTGGAAGCTCAAATAACTCAACGTGTCGAGTCGTATGTCTGCCTTTTTCTAATTTTCCAGAAACAGCATTCACCCGCAAATCAATATCAGGAATCAATTGATTGATTAAACTGGATTTTCCAACACCAGAAGGACCAGATGCAACCGTAATCTTTTGACTCAAATACTGTTCTAATTCAAGCAATCCTAGCTGCTGATGCACACTAATAAAAATTGGCTGATAGCCCCATTCACCTAATCGATTTTTCCAATACTGTTGCTCATCAATTGAAGCTAAATCACTCTTACTCAGGGCTAAACAAACTGATACACCTGTTGATTCAGCCTTAACTAGAAATCGACTTAATTGATAAGGCTCGATCGTGGGGGATACCAACGCAAATACAAGCAAAATCTGATCAACATTCGCGATCGGTGGACGATCTAACTCCGATCTTCGGGGAAATACCTGTGAAATCGCACCTCGATCGCCATTCCAATCCGGTTCCTCGATCACAACGCGATCGCCCACCATCACCCGCTGCCCAATCTTCTTCAACCGAGTCCGCCGAGTGCAAAGCAGCATCGACTGTGGCAAAGTTTCATCTTGAAGCTTCACCTGATAAAAATTTGCTTGAACTGCCAAAACAGTGCCCGTGATTTCTCGTGCCTGGTCTTCTTCCAAAATCTTGTCGTCAGAACTCATGGGAAGGTTAACGGCGAATTTTAACCGCAAAAAAGCTCGATCGATCTTCGATACTCTCGATCTTATAACCTTCCATCGTTAAGCTGTCGGGCACTTGCTCGATCGGCTCTCCCGGATCAAGCCATACCTCTAACAATAATCCTGGAGCCATCTGCTCTAACCGTAATTTGGTACGAACGAAATTGATCGGGCAAGGTGTCCCGCGCAAATCCATCTGCACATCTGAAGTATCTGTCTGACTCATCCGCCAAAAATCTTCCCGATAAAGCCTTCAACGCCACCTTTTCCGACTCGATCGCCTCGAATCTTCGCCAATTTCTCCAACAATTCCCGCTCTTCTTGGCTAATCCGCGTCGGAATATCAACCGATACAGTAATCAAGTGATCACCACGACTCACTGGATTTCCAAGCTTTGGAACCCCTTTGTTTTCTAGCGTCAGAACCGTTCCAGGCTGCGTTCCGACCGGAATCGTCAACTCTTCTTCACCGTCAACCGTTTTGACCTCGATTCGAGACCCCAAGATCGCTTGAAGGTAACTGATTTTCACTTCCGATAGTACATTAATTCCGTCACGTTGGAAGTCGGGATCATCATTGATAAAGAGATAGACGTACAAGTCTCCTGAAGGACCGCTACGTTGTCCAGCATCGCCTTCACCGGACACTCTCAACCGCGTTCCATTGTCAACGCCTGCCGGAATCGTGATCTTCAACTTCTTGGTTTCCTGCCGCTGTCCGTTTCCACCGCAGACTTCACACTTCTCTTCGATCATCTGCCCTGTGCCATTACAGGTCGGACAAACTGAAACCTGCGTGAAACTTCCAAACGGAGTGCGAGTTGCGCGACGAACTTGACCCGAACCCGTACAAGTTGTACAAGTCCGTGGACGTGTTCCAGGTTTTGCACCACTTCCAGTACAGTTCGTACAAGTCTCTAGGTGGCTGATGCGAATTTCTTTTTCGCCACCAAATACCGCTTCGCGAAAATCGAGCTTCAGATCCAATCGCAAATCATCGCCTCGAACAGGTCCGCCACGCCGTCGAGTTTGTCCTGCCGTTGCGCCACCAAATCCACTAAAGAAGCTTTCAAAGATATCCGCAATACCGCCCATATCGCCGAAATCTTGATATCCGCCAGCGCCAGCAGCAGAACCGACTCCAGCTTCACCAAAGCGATCGTATCTTGCCCGCACTTCCGGATCAGAAATTACCTCATAAGCGCGGTTAATCTCCTTAAATCGTTCTTCAGCACCCGGCTCTTTGTTGACATCAGGGTGATATTTTCGGGCAAGGCGACGAAAGGCTTGCTTGACTTCTTCCTTGTCTGCATCACGCGAAACGCCAAGAATTTCGTAGTAATCACGAGCCATAGGGGTAGAGATTCAGGGGGTAAGGGGGCTGAACTAAAGGAGGAGTAGGGTAACGATCTAGACTCCCTATATTACTACCCTACACGCTCAACTAATCGACTGCCTCGTAATCCGCAGTCATGGTGGCATCTGCCTCAAAGGTGAAAGCACTCATGTCTACCGAAACGGTATCATCTTCAAAATTCATACCAGAATCGGTGTTCGTTTCAAAGTCGGAATTCCCGAACGATCCAGCATTTTGATAAACGGCTGATCCAACCGTGTACAACAGTTGCTGCAATCCATCGAGGTGCGATTTCACTTCATCGATACTAACCTTTGGATCCGCGATCGCGCTTCTCAATCCAGCAATTTTTTCATTCGCCTGCGCTTTCAACGCATCGCTAATCGCCATCCCATTTTCCTTCAGCGTCGTTTCATAGCTATGGAATAGCCCATCCGCCTGATTCTTAAGCTCGACCAATTGCATCCGGCGGCTATCCTCTTCGGCAAACATTTCCGATTCTTGCCGCATCCGCTCGATCTCACTGCCGCTCAAGCCACCTGTATTTGAGATTTCCACGCTTTGAGCACGTCCGGTTCCCTTATCACGGGCTGAAACCTTCAGAATTCCGTTGGCATCAATCTCAAACGCCACTTCAATTTGAGGAACGCCTCTCGGTGCTGGCGGAATTCCGGTGAGTTGGAATTTACCCAAACTCTTGTTGTCCCGTGCCATTGCCCGCTCACCTTGCAGGACATGAATTTCTACCGAAGTTTGTCCATCGGTTGCAGTTGAAAACACCTGAGTTTTGCTGCTGGGGATCGTGGTATTACGATCGATAATTCGCGTAAACACTTCCCCCAACGTCTCGATCCCCAAAGATAGCGGCGTAACATCGAGCAGTAAAAGATCTTTCACTTCACCGCCCAAGACTCCAGCCTGAATCGCTGCACCTAGCGCGACTGCTTCATCCGGGTTTACAGAACGATCCGGAGTTTTGCCGTTAAAAAACTTCTTCAATGCATCTTGAACCGCTGGAATTCGAGTCGAACCACCGACCAAAAGAATGCGATCGATATCTTCAGTTGTCAAATTCGCATCTTTCAACGCCTGTTCCATTGGCTCGATCGTGCCTTGGATCAACTGACTCGATAGCTCTTCAAACTTGGCGCGAGTTAACTCAATTTCTAAATGCTTGGGTCCCGTTTCATCTGCGGTAATAAACGGCAAGTTGATCGAAGTGCTAAGCGTTCCAGAAAGCTCGATTTTTGCCTTCTCAGCCGCTTCTCTCAACCGTTGAAGCGCCATTTTATCTTCAGTTAAATCAATGCCTTCTTGCTGGCGGAAAATGTCATTCAACCAATCAACAATACAAGCATCAAAATCATCACCGCCCAAGTGATTATTACCGGACGTAGCTTTCACTTCAAACACGCCATCGCCCAACTGAAGGATCGAAACGTCAAACGTTCCACCCCCAAGGTCAAACACCAAAACACATTGGTCTTGGTCTTGCTTGTCCATTCCGTAAGCGAGTGCTGCCGCAGTCGGCTCGTTAATGATTCTCAGAACTTCAAGACCTGCGATCGTACCTGCATCTTTAGTCGCCTGCCGCTGAGCATCACTAAAATAAGCGGGAACCGTAATCACCGCTTGTGTCACACTTTCACCCAAATAATTCTCAGCATCCTGCTTCAATTTTTGCAGGATCATCGCGCTCACTTCTTGTGGCGTATAGTTCCGACCGCGAATCTGCACATCAACCGTGTCGTCTTTTCCCTTGACACAGTTGTAAGGGACCCGCGATCGCTCAATCTGCGTATCTTCCCATCGCCGTCCAATAAAGCGCTTAATGCTAAAAACCGTGTTTTCAGCGTTGGTTACAGCCTGCCGTTTTGCTAACTGACCGACTAAGCGATCGCCCGTCTTTCCAAAACCGACCATACTCGGTGTGGTTCTTCCGCCTTCCGAATTGGTGATGACGACGGGCTGACCGCCCTCCAACACTGCCACACAACTGTTAGTCGTGCCTAAGTCGATGCCGATGACTTTTCCCATAACTAGCGCTGCCGAAAGTACGCGAGGTGAACGCAGAACGTAAAGTTCTCGGTTAGTTCTCCGTACAGTACGGATAAACTTGAACTAACTTTACGGATGATTCCCTATTTCAGGATTTTCTTAACGCTGCGTTCACAAACCAGCCTTCTCGGTACTTTCACCAGAGCCAGCAATTATCCTTCGCCAGAACCGTCTTCTGGAGGTGCTGCAACCTTCACCATTGCGTGACGCAGCACTTTATCATCGAGCATATAACCGCGCATCAACTCGTCTACAACGGTTCCTTCTGGATACTCGCTGGTCGGTTCGCGCATCACCGCTTCGTGCAAATTCGGATCAAATTCCTGTCCCTGCGCTCTCATCGGTGCAACCCCGACTTTCTTTAAGCGATCGACCATATCCTTATAAACACCCTGATAGCTCTTATGGATATTCGATTCGCCTTCGGTTTGCGGTTTGATCTGCGATCGCGCTCGTTCAAAGTTGTCCACAACCGGAAGCAACTCTTTCACCGTGTTGCACTTAATTTGCGTTTCTAGCTCTTCCCGCTCTCTTTGAGTCCGGCGACGGAAATTCTCGAAATCTGCTGCAATTCGCATGTACTGATTATTCAATTCTTCCGCTTGCTTTTTCAAGGCTTCGACTTCTCGTTCTTTGGCGGCGTAGTTCGATCGTAATTCCATAAACGCCGCTTCATAATCCGTCGTGTCTTCTTCTGCGGGAGTTTCTGTCACCACTTCCGTCTCTACTGCCTCACTCGTCGGCTCAGACGGAGGAGTCTCAGAAGATTCACTGACGGAGGTTTGCACTTCTTCAGGCTGCTGATTTTGTTCGTCGATCATTGTGCGCTAATTCCCCTGTATAGAACGCTGGCTTAAGCAAGCCTCTTCCATCCTAGCGAATGGGCGATCGGATGCCGCACCGCTTAATCGATAAGCATCATATCGCACTGATTCCGGTTTGACTGCGTGAGTTCATCTTTAAGCGTTCTTCAAAAAACATTTTGGGAATCATCAATAAGGTGATCTTCGTTCATCCGTTATGACAAATTCTTCTTCTCAACGGCGTGCGCTTGTCGTTCAAAACAATTTTTCGCCGTTTGGCAATAAATTAATCCAGTCTGGCTACGTCAATAACGAGCAGATGCAACAAGCCCTGATCGAATGCCGCAAGTCAGGTAAGCCACTCACCGCAGTGCTGGAATCGATGACGGGTCAGCAGTTGTCGCCCGATCTGATTCGCCAATACAAGAGACAGCAACTGTTTGAGTTGAAGATTCTCTACGGAGTTGAATCGCTAGATCCTGAGTTAAACGAAGTGTCTTCGGCTCAAATCGGGCAGTTGATTGGCGATCTGATTCCGATCGAGCTTTGCCGCCGTTATAATCTCATTCCACTATCTCAAACCGAAGGCAATCCGCCCTCAATCCTTGTGGCAATGGTTGATCCAGACAACCTCGCAGCGCAAGACGAACTAAATCGAATTCTGCGTCCGAAGGGTTTAGGACTTCAGCGATTGGTGATTACGATCGATGATTATCAACGCCTCATGTCCACATACATGGATGCGCGGCTAGAGCAGGAAAAACAACTCGAAGCGCAATCGAGAGTTGATGTTCGATCAGACCTTGAAGGATTAGAAGGACTGGCAGAACTTCAAGACGACGACAGTGAAATGGATCTTGATGCGTCGGCAGATGCAGAGGCAGCTCCAATTATTGCGCTCGTCAACAAGATTCTAATCAAAGCGCTTCAGATGGCGGTTTCAGATATTCACATCGAGCCACAAGAAGAATCTCTTCGCATCCGATTCCGTAAAGATGGTGTACTCCGCGAAGCGTTTGAGCCATTCCCGAAGAAAATTATTCCAGCAGTTGTCGCCCGTTTCAAGATTATTGCTCAACTTGATATCGCAGAGCGCCGCCAACCCCAAGACGGTCGTATCCGTCGAATTTATGACGGTCGTAAAGTCGATTTCCGAGTTAATACGCTACCGAGCCGCTACGGTGAAAAAGTGGTGCTGCGGATTCTGGACAACTCAGCGACCCAACTTGGATTAGATAAGTTGATTACCGACGAAACTTCGCTGAACATTGTTCAAGAAATGGTGAAGCGCCCCTTCGGACTCATCCTCGTCACGGGTCCAACGGGGTCAGGTAAAACAACGACACTGTATTCAGCACTGGCGGAACGAAACGATCCGGGTGTCAATATCAGTACCGCAGAAGACCCGATCGAATATTCGCTCCCCGGCATTACCCAAGTCCAGGTCATTCGTGAGAAGGGAATGGACTTCGCCGCGATTCTGAGAGCTTTTCTCCGTCAAGACCCGGATGTGATTCTGGTGGGTGAGACGCGAGATAAGGAAACGGCGAAAACAGCGATCGAAGCCGCTCTAACCGGACACTTGGTTCTCACAACCCTGCACACGAATGATGCAGCAGGCGCGATCGCTCGACTCGACGAAATGGGGGTTGAACCGTTCATGGTTTCCGGTGCATTGCTCGGTGTCGTCGCCCAGCGTTTGGTGCGAAAAGTCTGCGATGAGTGCCGGATTCCTTACAAGCCCACGCCAGCAGAACTTGCTCGATTTGGCTTAACCAGTAGCAGCGATTCTCGATTGACTCTGTACAGAGCAAACACGCTGACAGGGCAAGAAATTCAAGAAGCCCGTGAACGGAACCAACTTTGCCAGAAGTGTAATGGAGTTGGCTACAAAGGGCGACTCGGTGTTTATGAAGTGATGCGGGTGACGGAATCGCTACAAACCCTAATTACCGAAGGCGCACCGACTGAGCGCATCAAAGAAGTTGCGGTTGAAGAAGGAATGCAAACGCTCCTTGCCTACAGCTTAGACCTCGTGCGCCAAGGACTTTGCACCCTTGAAGAAATCGAGCGTGTGACCTTTACCGATACTGGCTTAGAAGCGGAACTGAAGGCAAAACGTAAGCGTTCGCTTACTTGCCGAACTTGTGGCGCAGAGATGAGCCAAGACTGGCTCGACTGCCATTACTGCACGACACCTCGATTCCAAGATTAATTCTTGAATTCCCCAGGGCAAACTAATTTTCAGCTTTTCAATCGTTCTTATCTCAGCAATCAGGAGCAGATCTTATGGAAATGATGATCGAAGATTTAATGGAACAACTGATCGAAATGGGTGGGTCAGATATGCACCTGACTGCTGGACTGCCACCGTACTTTCGCATCAGTGGACATCTTCAACCGATCAGCGATCAAGTTCTTAGTGCTGAAGAATGTCAGCGTTTGATCTTCAGCATGTTGAACAACACGCAGCGCAAAACTTTAGAGCAAAACTGGGAGCTTGACTGTTCTTATGGTGTGCGTGGACTCGCACGATTCCGGGTGAATGTTTACAAAGACCGTGGAACGTACGCGGCTTGTTTACGGGCGCTTAGTTCCAAAATTCCGAACTTTGAAAAGCTGAATCTGCCCGATGTTGTAAGAGAAATGTCCGAAAAGCCCAGAGGCTTGATTCTTGTTACAGGTCCAACGGGATCAGGAAAAACGACAACTTTGGCGGCAATGATCGATCTAATTAATCGGACTCGTGCTGAACACATTTTGACGATCGAAGACCCGATCGAGTTCGTCTACGAACCCATCAAGAGCCTTGTTCATCAACGCCAACTCGGTGAAGACACCAAGAGTTTCGCAAACGCGCTCAAAGCCGCGCTCCGTGAAGATCCAGACATCATCCTAGTCGGGGAAATGCGGGACTTAGAAACCATTTCACTAGCGATCTCTGCGGCTGAAACAGGTCACTTAGTTTTTGGAACCCTACACACGAGTTCTGCGGCTCAAACCGTTGACCGGATGATCGACGTGTTCCCCTCCGAGCGTCAAACCCAAGTCCGAGTCCAGCTTTCCAACTCACTCGTTGCGGTATTTAGCCAAACGCTGGTTCCCAAGAAAAATCCGAAACCCGGTGAATACGGACGAGTGATGGCGCAGGAAATCATGATTGTGACTCCAGCGATCGCGAACCTGATCCGCGAAGGAAAAACCGCCCAAATCTACTCTGCGATTCAAACAGGCGGAAAACTTGGAATGCAAACGCTGGAAAAAGTCCTCGCAGATCAATACAAAGCAGGACTAATCACCTTTGAAGCGGCTGCCTCGAAGACTTCTCGCCCCGACGAACTTCAACGCTTAATTGGTGGAACACCGAACGGAGCTGCCGCAGGCGCAGCTATGAAACGCTAATTCACCGAACTTCAAGTTCTTATTACTCCTACTGAACCGCTTATGCCAACCTACGTTGCCCGCGTCCGAGACGCAAAAGGAAACGCCAAAAAAGAAAAAATCGTTGCTGACTCGCTCAGTGATGCGCGATCGGCGTTACGCGAACAAGGCTTGTTTGTTCAAGAACTCAAACAAAACGAAAGTTTTGACATTAATGCAAGCTTTGCGAATTTCCAAACCTCGATGGTTTCTGTGACTGTCAAAGATCGTGCTGTGTTCTCCCGTCAATTTGCAGCCCTTGTGAACGCAGGTGTCGCGCTGGTTCGAGGTCTCGGTGTGTTGGCAGACCAATGCACGAATCCGAAGCTGAAAAAAGCACTGATGGAGATTAGTGCAGATGTGCAGCAGGGGGTGAATTTGTCTGACGCGATGCGGAAGCATCCTCAGTGTTTTGATGGCTTGTATGTCAGCATGGTGCAAGCAGGAGAAACTGGTGGGGTACTTGATGAAGTGCTCAACCGTCTTGCGAAGCTGCTTGAGGATGTGGCTCGATTGCAGAACCAGATTAAATCGGCAATGAGTTATCCGGTCGTTGTTGGATTTCTTGCGACTGCTATTTTCTTGGGAATGACGATTTTTCTCATCCCGATTTTTGCTGGCATCTTCAAACAGCTTGGCGGTGATTTACCTGCATTTACTCAATTCATGCTGGACGTTAGTGCGTTTCTGACAAGTCCAGCAGCCTTTAGCTTACTGATTATCATTCCATCGCTCATCTTCGCGTACAAGCAGTACTACAAAACCCGCGTTGGGCGGGAGACGATGGATCGGTTTTTCCTGAAAATGCCGCTGTTTGGCGATTTGATTCAAAAAACTGCGACAGCACGATTCTGCCGAACTTTTGGTGCGTTGACTCGTTCAGGGGTTCCGATTCTGACTTGTTTGGAAATTGTGCGAGACACTTCTGGTAATCAGATTGTCGCAAATGCGATCGACGAAGCCCGCAAAGAAATTCAAACAGGCGGCATGATTAGCATTGCGTTGCAAAAAGAACAAGTCTTCCCAGCGATGGCGATTCAGATGATCAGCATCGGCGAAGAGACTGGAGAAATTGACAAGATGCTAATGAAAGTTGCTGACTTCTATGAAGATGAAGTAGAGCAAGCCGTTAAAGCACTAACCAGCATCATGGAGCCGATCATGATTCTGTTTCTCGGGGGCATGGTCGGAAGTATTTTGGTTGCGATGTACTTGCCGATGTTCGCAATCTTCGACAAACTCGGCTAGAAAGTCTGAAGCGTTGTTGATTTTGGTCAGATGAATCGGGATTTTTAACCCTGGCATCTGACCTTTATAGTTGATGAGATGTTATGGAAATTTCTGCTCAAAAAGTTCAGTACGAGGAATTACTAGCAACGTATAGTCATTCGATCGAAGCGATCGAGCTTCTGAAATGTCATCGCGTCTACCTCGAAATGATTCCGAGTATGCGGCGAGTTGAAGAGAGCGTGATTACAATTCCATTACCGATCGTGCGAATTCGACACACGACATCAACGGCGAACGCAACCAATGTTACGATGGTTGAATCCCAGCTTCTTCCTTGTGAACTTGCGATTCTGATGTGTGACCCAGAATGGAAGATTAAAACAGGGAAAGAAATCTTCGTATTTATTCACCGACCGAATGAGGATTTTTCAGAATTGCTAAGTCGATGGCGGCAGACACAATTGATTCTGGGTGGCGACTATGAATGGATATTGCCACCCCGATACCAACACTTCCTAAACGATGGAGCTGATAAAATCTACCCACTTTTCGTAATATTTGAAGGCACTCCTGAGCGGATTAAACGAGGATTAACTGGAGCGCATCTGCCCTTTGCCATTCAAGGTAAAAACGAGGTGGTGGAAGAAGAGACGCTGCAATCGAATCCAGTTGAGGAATAACTAAAAAGCTCCAGTCGGTTTCCGACTGGAGCTTTTGATTCAGCGCTTATTTCGCTTCACTTTTTCTTTCTGTTTACGCCGATTCACCGCAACCATCGCGTGATCAACTGGGAAGCCAGCAACTGGGATCACCTGATATTTCCGTTCTTCCTCTAGCTGCTTTAACTCGGCATAATTTACCCAGTGTATGCAGTCAACTGGACAGGTATCGATCGCTTCTTGAATCAATTCTTCAGAATCGCCATCCTGTCGAATGACGCGCGATCGACCGTAATCCGGTTCGATGTAAAACGTATTTCGCGCCACGTGAGCGCAGTGTTTACAGCCGATACAGGTGATCTCATCCACGTAAACGCCACGCTGTCGAAATGCTCCTCCCAACTCAGGTTCCAGACCCGATCGCCCTTCAGCTTCCCGCAGGAATCCACCTAATTCAGGCTCCAAACCAGAGCGCTCAGAAGCAGAGGAAAAAGCATCCCCATCGGACGGTTGCAAGGAGTCAGACATCACGCGCTCCAGCGTTGTAGGACAAGACGAATGGAACCATCTTCATTCTTTTGCTGCTCGGAGACTTGAAAGCCCTTCTGAGCGCTTTCGTTGACGATCGTATGATACGCATAGCGTTGAGTCACTTTGCTCAAAAAGCGATCGACCGAGTTGTCGAGATTCCAGAATTGCAGGTCAGCCACTAACTCATACTCGTGACCGTTCCAAGCGAACCCCACATCGTAGCCATTATTTTGTTCGATGACGACCTCAGCGGTTTGCGTCTGTCCGCGATAACCCCGGACATCACGTGGACCTGATTTCCATTCCATCCCTAAGTCAGACAATGCAGACTGCAAGGAGGTAAGATTACGAATTTGAGTTTTGATTTGGCTAAAGTGTGACATGGCAAATGGTTACGAATCAAATAGTAAGGGGTGTAAACAAACCTACCAATCGCTGTACGTCGCTTGGGATCTCACAGTCTCAGACTGTTGAACAGGTTGGGCAAAGTATTCAGAGGTCTGCTCTTGGGCGATGACTCGACCCAATTGAGCTTCGATCGCGGCAGTCACTTCCTCGCAGGATTTCCCCACAATTCCAGTCACTTTTTCTTGCACTCGACCGTCTGGATAAATGATGAACTCTAACGTTTCCATTCGCTTTGCCCAAGGTAAAAGTTATCGCGCAAAACAGCAATTTGATTAGAGATAAATCTCAATCAAGACAATTGAAACTTACCTATTTTCAAGAACGTAGCTATTTCACTTTAAAACGTTACAGAACTTCGTAGTTAATAGAAGTGGTTTCTGATTAACTGTCAGTTTCGCTTAACTTCAGAATAGAGTCAAGATGAAAATCCATTGAAACGCTTTACATAAATATGTATTTGTTCAAGCCTTGTGTTCTTCTATCGACGGGATGATCGCTATTGAGGACAGAGGATTATGCCAGGCTCACAAAGGTCAGAAGTGCCTAAGTAATATCACGAATATATTAGTATCTTCTATTAGTGCTGAGAAGGCGACTTTATTGTATGTTTTGCTTTGAATGAGGGGTCATACCCCGTGGGAGCTGAAAGGAAGATGAGTAAAAATGGCTACAGTGAGTCATCTTGTGTTCTACTTAGAACTCTGTAACCCATCATGGTGTCTTCTATTACGTCAGGAACTCTGTTACGACAACGGTATCTCGTCAAGCAAGTCCTCGGTCAAGGAGGATTTGGACGAACGTATCTTGCGATCGACCAAGAACGCTTTAATGAATTGTGCGTGATCAAGGAGTTCACCGTTCCGTATCAGGATGATGGTTTAGTCGAGAAGGCGAAAACGCTATTTCAGCGGGAAGCGAGTACGCTTTATCAAATTCAGCATCCTCAGATTCCTCGGTTCTGGGCAGCATTTGAGAGTGATCAGCGGCTGTTTCTCGTTCAGGACTTTGTACAGGGTCAGACCTACCGAAATTTACTACAAACGCGGAGACAACAGGGACAAGCCTTTTCGGAAGCTGAAATTCTCCATCTGCTCAATCATTTGTTGCCCGTGCTGACTTATTTGCACGATCGAGATATTGTGCACCGCGACATCTCACCAGAAAATATCATTCTGAGAACGTTAGAAGCTCGTGAACTGGTGATTCCAGCAGAAGTGACACCCACGACGAATCAAGGATTACCCGTTTTGATTGACTTCGGAGCGGTGAAAGAAGCGGCAAGCCATTGGCCCATCATTTCCACGATTACACGGGTTGGTAAGGTCGGGTACGCACCACCCGAACAATTACAAACCGGGAATGTTTCGCCGCACAGTGACTTGTATGCGTTGGGAGCGACTTGCTTGGTGCTGTTGACAGGACGAGAGCCGCAGTCGCTGTTAGACAGTCAAACTTTGGCGTGGCAATGGCAGCCTTACACGCAAATCAGCGAAGGATTAGCGAACATCTTTAATCGAATGCTGGCATTGCATCCGAACGATCGCTATCAGTCAGCACGAGAAGCTTGGGCAGATTTACAGCCCTTGATGGAAGGATCAGTGAAAAGTACGCTCCTGAATCCGATGGTGCAGCCTCCAGCATCGATTGATCGAGATATTGCACCTGCGGCACGAGATGTCAGTCTCAAACGCACTGCCGCGACGATTAGAACACAGCTTTTTATGACGAGCAATCCTGAGAATAACGCTTCGGACACTCCTAAATCTGGTCTTTCTAGAAGTTCTTCGAGAAAAGGGGCAATGATGAGTCAATGGGCTGTGCCTGCTGCGATCGCAACAAGTCTACTAATCTCGACCGGAATTGGGTTACATCTGTTTCGGATGACTGATCCGTTGCCAAGCATGAACCAAATCAAGGCAGATGCGCCCTTTCGGAATACTGAAGCGATTAGCGATGGTAAGCCAAAACGAATTCAATTTGTGCCCGGAGAAATCTCGGCAGTTGTACAGGGAAATTTAGTCGATCGGAATTTGCAGCCTTATCTGATCGAAGCGGCTCAGGGGCAGATCATGACCGTAACGATCGAGGGGGCTGGCGTGTCAATGAATTTGCTTCAGCAAAATGGGCAAGGAATCGATAACTCGTCGTATCAGGCGCGACGGTGGACGGGTCAACTCCCGAAAAGCGAGCGATATACGATCGAAGTCACCGGAACTGGAGCTTATTCGCTGGACGTAGCGATTACACCCGTTTCTCAGTTCATCGATTCCAACATTCAGCATGTTCGATTTGCTCGTGGTCAAAGTCAAACGACAGTGACCGGAGATATTCAGCCCAAACAGCCGCGCCGATATCTACTCAAGGCATCCGGTGGTCAAATCATGGCGGTTCGGGCGCTTAAAGGGGATGTGTCTCTTGTCGTAACTGCTCCGAATGGTCAACGGATCGGAGGCAGTTCAGCCCAAACGCGAGATTGGAAGAATCGACTGCCGATGGATGGGGAGTATACGATCGAAATCTCCTCGAAACGCAAGCAGGACTTCGCTCTAGGATTCGAGATTTATTAGCGATTTATTCACAGGTGATAAAGGGCGATCGTGCAGTGCGTTGCCTGCGGCACACGGAACGTGTTCGCCTTTTTTATTGCGCTTCTAGGAAGGTTTGGACGACACCTTTAGGAGTCAGCCGTAAGCGAATCACAGGAGAACTGCTGCCTTTAATCGGAGAGACGAATTCCTGTCCGGTGACTGGGAAAGAAGCATCGAGCAAGCGACCCGCAGCTTCACCGAGCGGCTCAATTCTATCGATCGTGCCATCCGGTTTGAGGGTGAGGCGATATTCGATTTCCTCGGTCATACCTTGCGGCGGTTTCCAGTTTTTCAGGAAGAATGCTCTCACTTCAGCGACTTGAGGAATGCTTGTGCCTGCGGGGACTGGACGAGGCTGATTTGCTTGCAAGCTTGCGGCTGCGGGAGAAACACTTCGGGCAGTCTCACCCGAACTTGATGCAGGAGGGGCTGGATCAGCATTGGGATTTGCTGATGCGGTCGCTTTGGAAGAGGGGATTGGGGTTCTTGTTTGATCTGGAATTGCAGCAACTGGAACATCCTGCACTGGAATCTGAATTTGAGGTGCGGGAGCATTCACCGGAGGCTCTTGTGAAACTCTGAGACGGGGGGCTTGATCGAGTTGCGGCGGAGTTGTTGTCGGGCTGTTAGGGGCGGGAGCGGTTGTGGTGGGAGAAACGGTTGTCAGGGGTGGGGGAGCGGTTGGCAGAGTTGCGATCGTATTCGGTGCAGGTGTGGTAGTTGGTAGGGGCTGCACTGGGAGACGCTGATCGTTGCTGCTGGCTCCTTGACTGGTGGCGGTTTGAGTGGGGGCGGATGGCTCGAAGACACGAGCGATCGAGGCGGTGACTCCGACAGCGACGATTAACGCGGCTGCGATCGTGCCCCAAGCGGGTGTCATTGTTTGCCAACGAGGTTTTTCTAGATTCGGAAGTGTAGTGACATCAGCGGAACATTCATCGAGGGCGGTTGCTAAATCTGCGAGTTGAACGGCACTGAGTGAGAGAACCGAGCCAGAAGATTCGTTGGCAAGCGATCCAAGATGAAGTTCGTGTGAGATGAGTCCCTTGGGTTTGAGGTGGATTCCAGCGGGGTTCTGTTCGGATTGAGTGAGAAAGTCGGTGACGGGTTCGGCAACAGCGATCGACGATTGAGTGCTGAAGCGGCTGGATTGACTGAGGAAGTTTTGGACGTAGTGACTGACCGCATCGGTGAGGACTTGGAGTTGATTGCGATCGCCCCTGATGGTAATCCATTGGTCTTCGCTGACTCGTGGATCGTCGAAGCTAAGTTTGAAGCGAAGATGTTTCAGGACAGATTGCCCCATCCAGCGAGAAAGCGGCGAATCTTTCGCGGCAATTTCTAGCGTGCAGGTGGGCGGAGTGTAACGTCGGATAACAGAGGTAGGTGAGGACATGGGTTCAAAGGTTGAGCGCGTCAGTTCGGGGGGGTGGGCAGAGAGCGATCGAGTAAGGTGAGCCAAAGTCGTCGAACGCCCTGAGGACTGCCGTAAAACAGGAGATCGATTAGGAGTTTAAGCGCGAGATGGGTGAGATCTTCGGTTGAAGCCGTTTCTCCGTGTTCCATTCGCTCTTGATAGGTGTTGTGGAAGGTGTCCAGATAATTGCCTAAGAGAGCGGCTTGATGGGGTTCGCGATTTTGTTCGGTCAGTTGTTCGAGAAGGGCGACGGCACGACGAATCAGTTCATTCTGTTGTTTTGCCAGGTGACAGATGATTAGGGTGAGGGCGCGAGCTTCATCGACATCGAGTTTTTTGCGTCCGCCTTGTCCTTTACGCAGGGGACTCGATTGGCGCAGCCGCCAGAGAGAAACACGATCGCTGATCATCGATTCAAGGTTCAATTCGGAAGCGGCTTGGAGCATGGCTTCGGATGAGAGATTGGCGATCGCTTCGAGTGCCAGCAAAATGAGATCCAGTTGGGCTTTGATGTTGTCCAATTGGTCGGGATTCGGCTGGGCGGAAAGATGCGGGTCTTCCCAGTTGGAAGGAGAGGCGGTTGGCTGCACGATCGAGGTCATAGATTCAGCGTATATAAGCACCCGGACGATGGGTGGATGGTTACAGGTCTTGAAACAGCGACTGGCTGAGTTTCAATTTGTTTCCTCGCCTAAATTCAACCACAAATTAGGCTATGGACGGGAGAAGCGGAAAAACTTCTATCGTTAGTTAGAGATTAATTAGGGTTTGAGTGAGGAAATACGCGATCGCAGCACTCGAAATCGGAACGGTTAGGTTATCAATGCCGAATTTTGAAAAGGCTTCTAGAGTGGCAGCACTCAAACCTGTGACGATCGAGATGAGCCAAATTTGCCAGACATTGCCGATCGTGAATAAAAGAATCAGAGCGCAAACGGTGAAGCTGATGAGTGCCATTGCGCCTGAACCTTCCCAGCTTTTTTTCATGTCCCACAATCGGTAGGTATGCTTTCCGAAGCGTTGACCGATTAGGGCTGCGAATCCGTCTCCCCAAGTCATCACGAGAATCCCGATCGCGGCATATTGCGGTTGAGCGATCGACCAAAACCAAGCGACCAGAACGCCGATGCTCACCGCATAAAAGAACGTTCCAAAGCTTTTCCGTCCGATGCTGTTGATGTTGGGAAGGATGGGGACGTAATAGGAGATGAGAGCGATCGCGCTAAATACGATCGATGCACTCACACCCAGCCACATCGGAGTATTGAGCCACCAAGCAATCAGAATGACGTTTCCTGTACCGATGTGGACGACTTTGCGAACCAGTTCATTACCGTCTGGGGTGGAACGGTTGACGATTTCCGCACACAAGCCGACCAACGACAGCCAGAGAAGGACGATCGCAATTTGCCCGAATAAAGAATGAACCCAGCTAGAAATCACAAGTTTGCCATCTAACCCGATGTCTTAACTCTATCGGGTTTCGGGATCGGAGAGGATCGTCCAAGTGCCAAAGCGATCGCCATAATACGCCAGAATTTTCTCAACCTGCGATCGCGCCTGCGAATCGTTTGGGTTAGAAAACTCGATTTCTAAACTTCCGATTTGGGAAAGGGTGTACTCAAACTGTTGAGAAGTCTGAGAAGTCAGGCGGGTTTGAACTCCGTCTACTTGGGTTAAGTGAGCCGCAACTTCTCGATAAACTGCCAGCGGTAAAGTCGGATTTTGAACGGAATAACTCACGTTGATGCCCCATTTCCATTCGGATTGTACGGCGGCAATGTGCAGCAATTCACCTCATCGATACAGACCTTGCCCCACTGTAAAGCCCAGCGGACGAGGGCGACCCGATTTTCGGTTTCGGTTTTCGTCAGAATATTGCTGATGTGGTTGTCTACTGTGCGCTTGCTGATTTCGAGCTTTTCCGCGATGTCTTGGTTGGTTAAGCCAGCGGCGACTAATTCAATAACCTGCAACTCGCGTTCTGAAAGAGGCGCTTGTGCTTGAGATTCACCGTCTGACATAAGGATATCCCTACGCTGTGTATATGTACTTATCGCCTATTCTATTCTAGGTGGAAATGCTCAATTCGCAAATCGAATCTCTGATGGAAACGATTGAAGTTGAAGGGATTTGGATGAATCCGCAAGGACTTCGGGAAAATCGCTAGACTAGGAGAGGCTTAAATCTAGAAGGCTTTGGGGCGGATCATGCAGCATCCGAAATCAGGTTCCGTATCTTCAGAACGACGCACGTTGAATTATCAAGAACCGTATCCCTGTCCGATTTGTCGGCATGGACAGGTGGAAGGATTGACGCTAATGGATGCGTTCGCGTGTAATTTCTGCCGTCATATCTTCACGGCGAATCTGAAGGAACAAACGGTTCACGTCGAAGATAGTTCGCAGCCGATGACTTGGCGATGGAATGGGCGCAAGTGGCAGGCGGCGAATCAGACGGATTTGGATTTGTCGATCGTCATTTGGATCGTCGGGATTGCACTCGTGATTCTGCCACCGAGTTTGATTTGGCTTCCAGCACAGATTTTTGTACCGCTCGAAGGCAGTTCAGGAGATTGGTTTCCGACATTTTGGATTGGATTGACGTTCTTCTGTCACTTCCTGTTTGTGGCTTGGTTGATGGCGGAACATTATCAACTGCCGTTTTATGTAGCGGGTAAAATCAGAATTCGACGCTGGTTAGAGCGGTTTAGTAGTTAGCGGATCTGTGGAATTGTGGGCTGCGTTTGTGTCCGCCCGGAAATGAATCTCCGGGCTAATGGGAGAAACCCCGCTGAAGCGGGCTAAGAGTTGGGAGGGAAGGTTTTGGGAGGAAGATGGATTTCTAGGGCGCGAATTAGAGAGCCGCTTTCGTGATGATGCTTTTGATTTTGAACGTAAGAGATCGCGGTCGGGGATTGAGATTCGCCCATTGAAAAAACACTGTATTCTAATTGCCAAGCAAAGGCTAGAGTTTCAGGGGGCAGGCTGTGGGTGATGAAGTGAGAGCTACCGCCTTTGACGCGAGAGACGTAATCTGAAATTGCTAATGTGGGCGGAATTGAAACAATCAGGTGAATGTGATCTGCCATTCCACCCACCGCATGACAAATACAGTTCAGCGCATTCGTCTTTTGCTGTAGATATCGATACAGTTCAGGTTCGCGAGTGGGCGTGATCAGAGGTTGCCGATTTTTTGTTGCCCAAACGAGATGGTAGTGAAGTTTCCAAAGCGCCATGAAGTCTAATCTGAAAAGTATTTCTCTTTCCAAAATGCCCGTTTTCAACGCTTGCCCCTTCAGCTAAAACCGAACTCCTAGCCCGTTTCAACGGGGTTCCTTCCATTAGCCCGGAGATTCATTTCCGGGCGGATCATGCGATCGACGAGTCCCCCAATTACTCTCAATCCGTTAAAACAGTTTCCGCAAGCTCGATCGGTAAACCCACTAAAGATTTCACTCGTAATTCTTGATAAAACTCATCTTGCGATAATTCCACTTTCGATTGGGCAGAAAGTAGCAGTAATGCCCAGAATACGCCCACTCGTTCGTAGTTTTCAGAGTGATGTGGCTCGATCTTATTATTACGTTCCTGGACAGCCACCCAGAATTCTAGAACCAGTTCAAAATCGATCCAGTCTTGTCCCTTTGAGACATCTGACCAGTGATCCGCGAAAAATCCTTCGATCGCGACTGCCATTTCAGAAAGGTTTTCTTCGTGTGCGAGAGCCGCGATCGCTTTAACCGCTTCGGCTCTTGGAATTTTTGCGCGTTTGGCTCTGGCACGAGGTTCCTTTTCTTCTAAAGCGGTGGCAATGATTTGGAGTTGTTCGATTAATTCCTTCAGCGTGACTCGTCGGCGTTGGGGCGGTTGGGCGACGGCTCTGCGACGAAGTTGACGTTCTAGATTCAGCGGTAAAGCAGTTTGCGTAAATTCCATGCCGTCGAGGAATTCGCCATCTTCGGGAAATTCGCTAAGTTCTGGAGTCGTATCAACTTGAGCCAGCGTATTCGCTTTTAGCAGTAGCAACATCGACGCATACAAAAAGGCTTGCCCTGACTGGGTGAGATTCGCTTCGTAGAGTTCTCTTCCCGTTGCAGGCGCAAGCTCACTGAGAAAGCGATCGATGACATCAATCACTTTCACGTCCCACGGATCAATTTCGCCGCGTTCAGCTAAATCAATTAAAAGCGCGATCGCGTCTTCAGCAAGAGAAACTGGCATAAAGGGAGAGTGTTAGCGAATCTTGACCCGTGCAAAGTAAACGGCAGCCAGCACGATGAAGGCTAATAGGGTCAATGGTACACAAAAACTCCAGTCTCGACTCGTTAAACCGCTGAGATTTTCCATTTATTGAGCGTAAATTTCTCGCGCTTCGGCATCTTTTACTGTTTGAGCAGCGGGTAGTAATCGCTGTTGTTCTTCGAGTTCGGCTTTGTAACGTTCAAGATTGTCTTCGAGTTCGTGAATGCGATCGTCGCGTAGCGTGACTTCTTTGCGGATTTCAACGGTTTTTTGAACTTGTGACCAAACGCTGAAGACCCAGGCTAAAACGGCTCCGATTCCGGCGGCTAAGATTAGCTCGATCGATAACGGGGCTTGAAATTGAATGTTTTTAACAATGTGAATCACCGCAGGTTCAGTGTTCTCGATACCAAACAGAACCAGTGCTAAACAAATCACGAAAATGATTACAAAGTTAACTTGTCTCATCGTTGATGCTCCAAATCACGCCGCTAGTTTAGCAAGGTTCGATCGAAATTCATCGGAAGAAAATCTAATCAAGTGGTGGCGGAAGTTCTTTTTCGGGCGGAATGATGATCGAAGGTTCGGGATGGCGAATGGCATCGATCGTGCCTTTGATCGTGCCTGCAATGGGGACGGCGACGATGATTCCGATAATCCCTGCCACTTGCAAGCCAATGAGTAAGGCGATGAAAATCCAGAGAGGGTTTAAACCTGTGAAGTCGCCCATGATTTTGGGAGCGAGGAGGTTATCGCGGATTTGTTGGAGAATGACACAGGCGATCGCCACTTGTAGCGCTAACCACCAGTTTTGAAGCGCGATAATTAATGTGACGAGTCCGATTCCCAAGGCTGCACCGATAAACGGGATGATTTCAGCGACACCGATAATTAATGCAAAAACAAGCGTGAACGGAACTTTTAAGGCAGTAAAAACAGGAATTACAGCTAACGCCATAAAGAGCGCTAAAAGAATTTGACTGAGAAAGAAATTGTGAAAATTCTTGCGTAGAGAATCGCCAAATGGAATCCCAAATTTAGGTGGAATCAGATGAAGTAATCCATGCCAAAGTTGTGCCCCGTATAGCAGCATGTAGAACGATAAAACAATCACTAGAATTGTATCGACTAATCCGGTTAGCGTTCCTAATGCGAGTCCTAATGCTTGGGGTGCAAAATTTTGAATCTGGTTCTCAATTTGTGTACTTAATCGACTGCCAAATCCTCTAAGATCGATCGGGTAATTTCGCTCTCGCGCCCAGTTATCCCAAGCATCTAGATTTTGCCGACTCGCTTCAAGCGATCCAGGAATTTTTTCTAAAAGTTGAGTAGTTTGCGTTAATAGAATCGGCATTAATGTGGTCGCGAGAATGGCAAAAAGCGCGATCGTAATCACAATCACAATCACGATCGCGCCTTGCCGTTTAATGCCGACTTGCTGAAAGGCTCGAACTGGATAATTGAGCAGAAATGCCAGAATTGCAGAAATCGTTAAAACCGCAAGTAGATGATCAAAATAGGCAAATAATTGACTCAGTAGCCAAACATTTAAAGCGACGATCGGACCAATTAAGCCGATAATTAACCATCGCTGCAAATCTTGTGATCGACGCGCCATAGTGGTTTAGACTGCTGGTTTTGCCGCAGGGGGTAATTGTTGGTTTTTGAAATAAATGCCAGCCGCTACGATCGCAATCACAATCACAGTTCCAATTCCGAGCGGGCTAGGCATCCAAAATGCAGTTTCAATATGATTTTGTTGACCGGGTTGAAGCGTCCAAATCACTCGCTTTCCATCCCGACGAACGGCGCTATTTTTTGTTGAGCCACTCGCTCCCCAAGGCGCATCTACGCTGAATTGCAGTTCTAGAAGTGAACTCGGATTGATTAAAACATCTCCATCGGGAGCAGCAACACCTAGCGATCGCAGATCGACATCGTAAATTAATCGAGTTCGTTCAAATAGAATGAAATTTCCTTGTTTAACTTGTAATTTAGAATCAATTTTCGGCAGGTCTAACGGTTTTTTACTCCGAATCTTCGCCGCTAGTTCCGCACTGAAATATTGATTAAATTTCTTTTCTAAATCTTGCCCGTTACTAAATGGAATCGTCGCTAGAACTTCTTGATTTGAAAGTTTGCGGGTTTTTCCTTGTAATCGTTTGACTCGCTGATCGATATTCGATAACCAAGCTTGAGCCGTCCCGCTCGTGAACGTGGATAAGCGATCGTCGAGTTGAATTCGCTGAACGATCGCCCCTCGATTTGGACTGTCAAAGTGAATTCCGACATCGTAATTGACACAGCCTGAAGTGACGAGTGCGACAAATACGAGAACGACGCAGGTTTTGAACAGTCGAGTGAATTTTGCAAGCATATCTAGGGGGCGATCGAATCAGCGATTTCTATCATGGCTCACGATCGTCGATCGTGGACGGTTCGCTTAACGGGAATTTAAGCGGCGACTTGTTCCACAGCTTGCATCTCCACAGGTGCACCTTCCTCAGTCATCTGCGCCATCTTGCCGCCTTTACCGATGAAATTTTGCATTGAAGCCAGCATCGCATCGACTTTTCTCGATCGCCATTCATCGATCAAGATCTGAGTCTGACGCGCTCCATATCGACGCTCCATCGCTTCCCGCAAATAAGCCGCATGTCCGGTTTCGTCCTGTGCGACGCTCAGGATTCCTTTCTTCAAATTGGTGCTAACTGCATCGTCGGGTAACGCATTCGCCATTCGCACAAAGTCCTTACTCGCATCGAGTTCGAGAATGTACGTGCTTGCCATAAACACGCTCCACTCCATGTTTTCAGGCTTTAATTGCTCCATTGAATAGCCTTTGAAATACGCACCGAAGAAGGGGCTGCGTTGTTCGCTGGAATTGCTATCACGTTCGCGATCGCGCATTTTGCTGAAATCCATGACACGACGATCGAGTTGTTTCAGACCGTGAGCGAAGATTTGACCGTGACGCTTTTCGTCGTTGGCATGACGATCGAGTTTTTCAGCCAGCCAAGTTTCTCCTTCAGATGCGGCTCGATCGCGTAACGCTTGCAGAAAAGGAACGGCTCCCGATTCTGCCATTTGGAAGCCTGCGAGGACATTGGGACGAGTTTTCAAATCGCGAATGCTGCTGGAGAGTACATAAGCACTCGCACCGGAACCAACAATGTGAAGAACTTGAGTTAGAAGATTCATGAGTGAGGTTTGAAAGTCCTACTGGTCATGGTAGCGTGCGATTTCAGTTTGAAAAATCAACCTTGTTACACATCGTTAATTCGTGAGCAGAGGTACATTTTTAGCGGAGTGAAAAAGCGAAAATACTGAGATTCACATAGGGGATTGAGATGCTCACTGTCGGAAATTGGCGCAAAACTTTAGAGGCGATTTGTATTCCGATCGCTGCCCTCCTCTTTTCGCTGGTTTTGTTCGGAATTTTCTGTTTTGCTGCGGGTGCGAATCCGTTTGAGGTATACGGCGCGATTTATCAAGCAGCTTTCGGAAGCTGGTCGTCGTTTCAAAATTCACTGCTGCGGGCGGCTCCGTTAATGTTGACTTCGCTCTGTACGGCGCTGCCTGCTCGATTGGGATTGGTGATTATCGGGAACGAAGGCGCGTTAGTGATCGGTGGAATTGCGGCGACGATCGTGGGACTTTCCGCGATTAATCAGGCTCCTGCTGCTGTAACTCAGATGTCGATGGCGATCGCAGGAATGATCGGCGGCGGAATTTGGATCGGAATTGTCGGAGCGTTGCGCCATTATCGCGGCGTGAATGAGACGATTAGTAGTTTGCTGATGAACTATATTGCGATCGCGCTTCTAAATCATTTGGTGGGCGGTCCGATGCGCGATCCGAGTTCGTTGAATAAGCCCTCAAGTTATGCGATCCCGGATCTCGATCGTTTAGGCACAATTCCATTTCTGCCGCGAGTTCATTACGGTTTGATTTACGGTATTGTCGCCTGCGTGATCGCGTACTTTCTGATTCAGCGGACAACGTTTGGATTTGCCGCACGAACCGCAGGTGGAAATGTCAAAGCTGCGAGAATTGCAGGGCTTCCGGTCGGACAATTAACGCTAGCGATTTGTTTTCTCGCGGGATCTTGTGCAGGATTGGCGGGAATGGTTGAAATCGCTGCCGTACATGGACGAGCGAATGAATCACTGAATGCGAACTATGGATATTCGGGGATTTTGGTGGCGTTTGTGGCGCGGAATAACCCGATCGCAGCCAGTCTCATTGCAATCTTATTCGGTGGCATTCTTGCGAGTGGCAGTATTCTACAGCGACGATTAGATCTGCCTGATGCGACAGTTTATGTTTTGCAAGGATTAGTGTTCCTAGTGGTGCTGTATAGCGAATCGCTGTATGGACGATTCAAGATTTTCAAAGAACCAGAGCCGAAAATGTCCGCATCATCAGCCGTTCAGGGAGGTTAAACAACATGGCAACAGAAGCGATCGGATGGTGGGGAGTGCCGTTAGCGATCGTGGCAGGAACGCTACGAGGCAGTGCACCCTTTTTATTCGTCAGTTTGGGCGAATGTTTGACCGAGAAAAGCGGCAAGATTAATCTCGGTTTGGAAGGAAATTTATTAATGGGAGCCATGAGCGCGTATGCCGTTTCATATCTGACTCAAGGAACGGTCGGAAGTGCTTTGTCTCCTTGGCTGGGTGTACTGGCAGCGGGAATTGCTGGAATGCTGCTTGCGTTCATTCATGCTTGGTTATCTCAACAGCCGAAAGTGAATGATGTGGCAGTTGGGATTGCGATGATTATTTTTGGGAGCGGATTGGCGTTTTTTCTGGGAAAACCGTTTATTCAGCCGTCTGCACCAGGATTACCCTCGATCGGGCTTGGGGATTGGAGTTCGATTCCGCAGATTCAGCAAACGTTTCGGATTAATTTGCTGTTTGTGTTGGGAATTGCGATCGCGTTCCTCATGAACTGGTTCTTCAGAGCAACGCGCTGGGGCTTGTTTGTTCGAGCCGTGGGCGATAATCCTGAAGCGGCTTTGGCAATGGGAATTTCAACTAAAAAAGTTCGGATGCTGTGTATTATGGCAGGCGGATTCTTGGCGGGAATTGGGGGCGCGTATTTGTCGCTGTATTATCCCGGTAGTTGGTCGGAGCGGATTTCGAGCGGACAGGGATTGATGGCGGTGGCGCTGGTGATTTTTGCAAGGTGGAATCCGATTCAGTGTTTGTGGGCTTCGATGTTGTTTGGGGGAGCACAAGCGATCGGACCTGCACTGCAAGGGGTCGGGGTTGACAGTGGATATTATTTGTTTAATGCGGCTCCGTATGTGTTGACGTTGATCATTATGGTTTTGACTTGTTCACCGAAACGGACGATTTCTGGTGCTCCGGGGGCATTGGGGACATTGAATTGATTTTTGCGTTGACCCGATATCGTAGAGACGACCCACCGGGTCGTCTCTACCGCACACTACAAATCCAAACTTATGACCACTGCAACAGAACCTTCAACTTTAGAAACTCGACAATTTCCCCCGCTGCTTGAAGTCCGGGAAATGACGAAACGATTTGGAACCTTCACCGCACTGGATCATGTTTCGATGACGCTGAAACCTGGAACCTTTCATGCGCTGTTAGGTGAGAACGGAGCCGGGAAAAGTACGCTCGTGAAGTGCATTATGGGGTTTTATACGGCGACGAGTGGGACGGTGCAATTAGACGGGCAGGACTGTCCGATCGCTTCTCCGCGCGATGCCCAGAAATATGGAATCGGCATGGTGTATCAGCATTTCACCTCGGTTCCAGCGATGACGGTCGCGGAAAATTTGGTGATTGCTCGATCGAGTGGCGATCTCGTCATCAATTGGAAAGCCGAGACGGACAAACTTGCAGCATTCATGAAAACTTCTCCGTTCCAATTGCCGCTCAACGCTTTGGTTTCTCAACTTGCAGCAGGCGAAAAACAAAAGCTTGAAATTCTCAAATTGCTCTATCTCAAGAGCAAAATTCTGATTCTCGATGAACCGACTTCCGTTCTTACACCTAGTGAAGCTGATGAAATTCTCGGATTGCTGCGAGAACAAGTCAGTGCAGGACAATTAAGCGTCTTGCTGATCAGCCACAAAATGCGAGAAGTCACAGGCTTTACCGATGAAATTACCGTCCTGCGGCGCGGTAAATTGGCGGGAACGGGCAGCATGAAAGTCTTAAAGGTTCCTGACATTACTGAAATGATGATGGGCGAACGGCGCGAGGCGCAACCTGTCGAGAAAGTGCCGCACGATAATCCTGTTCCGGTACTGGAAGTTCAGGAGCTTCATGCCGATAAAGACAATGGATTAGAGAGCGTTGCAGGTGTAAATCTGAATGTTCATAGCGGCGAAATTGTTGGTATTGCGGGCATTTCAGGGAATGGACAGCGGGAATTTGTTGAAGTATTAGCAGGACAGCGATCGCCCACTTCTGGTCAAGTTCTCGTCAACGGTCAACCCTATCAAGCAACACGATCGCAGATGTTCCAACACGGTGTATTCGTTCTACCTGAAGAACCCTTGAAAAATGCCTGTGTGCCCCACATGAGCGTGGCGGAAAATTTGGCACTGAGAACCTTCGATCGACCTCCCCAATCTAAAGGTCTACTCTTGATCTTCAAAGCCATTCGTGATGCAGCTCAAGGACTGATCCAACAGTTCCGAATCAAAACGCCGTCTCCAGAAACTCCAGTACGCGATTTATCCGGCGGAAACGTGCAGCGAACCGTTCTCGCGCGGGAACTGTCTTCAAATCACGTCAAGCTACTGATCACGGCAAACCCCTGCTTTGGTCTAGATTTTGCGGCAGTCGAAGATATTCACAATCAAATTCTTCAGGCTCGGAATCGTGGTGTAGCGGTGCTTTTAGTCAGCGAGGACTTGGATGAACTGTTGAAATTGTCCGATCGCATTCTTGTGATCAGCGGCGGCAAGTTCTTATACGAAAGTCCAATTGACAAAGCCGATTTTAATGCGATCGGACGCAGTATGACTGGGCACTAATAAGGAGGTCACACAGCGATTTTGTAAAAACTTTACGAATTCGCTGACTTCCTTACCGAGTTTCACTTATGAAATCGTCCGCTCAGATTTGGCTCCCGTTAGCAGTCTTTTCACTTTCACTCCTCGGACAACCGCAATTGGTCGCGCAAACTCCGACACTCGTTCAAGAAAGCGCCGAGAGCCATCGCGCTTTTGAACAAGGAATGCGACATTTACGCAATCGGAGTTATCAGAACGCGATCGCAGAATTTAACCGAGCCGTCCAACTCGATCCCAATTTCAAAGAAGCCTATAGCGGACGCGGATTCGCACAACTTCAAAGCGGACAATTGCCACAAGCGCTAGAGAGCTATAACCGGATTTTGCAGATCGATCCGAAAGCTGCGATCGCATATTCCGGATTAGCACTGGTGCGATCGCGTTTAGGAGACGATCGCCAAGCGAGACTCGACACTGAAAAAAGCGCGTCGTTGATGGCAGAGCAAACTACTCGACATCTCTATCACAGCCAATTGAGCCTGCTTGAATTGTCAGTTGCGACGGCTGGACAGACTCCTCAAGGCGATATGTGGAAACTGATTGAGCAAGGCTATCGATACATTGATGCCCGGAATTTCCGAGCCGCGTTGAATACGTTTAATCGAGCGGTTGAATTACAGCCATCGGGATCAGCACGTCCTTATATCGATCGAGGAGTTGCGTATTTTTGGATGCAGAATTATCGATCGGCGATCGAGGATTTTTCCACGGCGATCCGGTTCAATCCTTTTCACATCAAAGCATACGAGTATCGCGCTCGTGCCTATCAACAGATGGGACAAACTCAAGCTGCCAGAGCCGATATGCAAAGAGCGATCGATCTGGCTCGTCAGTTTGGTGCTCAGGCGATGTATCAGGAATTGACCCAACAACAAGCGAGACAGTAATTTCACGCGAATTCGTCGAACGCGTTGCGATTCAGTCCCGCCCCCGGAATGGAATTCGGGGCTAACTGAACGAAGTCCCTTCAGGACTGGAAATGCCTCTTAGTCCCCTTCAGTGGACTTTCCCTCATTAGCCCCGAATTCATTCCGGGGCGGACGGGCAACGAAGCGAGAGAACTTGTCGAACTCACATTAATTTACTTGCTCAATTGAATTTTAAATTCCTGATAGTCCCGTTCCACTTGAGCAGCATACGATCGAGCATAGTCCATGACGTTCGGATGCCATTCTGAAGCAGTGGCGGCAAACGCGATCAACTCATCCGCGATCGCAGATTTTTGTCGTCCTGTACTCCGCATCTGTCCCCAAGCGGTCACTTCTGCCATCGTTTTGATCACTTTCTTTAGGCGTTTAATTTTGCCGTTTTTGCTTTCGAGATTGACGCGATCGGCGGTTGGTTGCAATTCCCGCAGCACATAAGGTTTTTCTTGAATCGCCAAAGGTGACAATAACGCTGGCGGGGATTCCTGGAATCGATCCTGAATCGCTGTAATTCGTTCTGCCTCGTTGCTCCAACTCGGTTGTGGGTAAGGCGTGTACGGCTGGAGGGAAGACGGTCGAGCGGCTTTGAGATCGAGTAAATAATTCTGATTTGGGGAGCCGTTGCCCTCGACGAGAATCACATATCGATCGAGTCCTAAACTTCCAGTCCCGGCAATTCGGTGCATCACGTCCAGGACTTGATAGAATTTCGGATTTTCTTGTGATTCGGCACATCGAGCGATCGCTTCTATCACCATTTGGCGCTGGTCTTCGGTGGCGGGTGCCGTTTTGCCCTCGATCAGTTTTAGCGATCGACGATTCCCTTTAATCTCAGTTCGCTCGTCTAAAAAATCTTTTCGTTTGCGTGTTTTTAAGCTAGTTAGTAACTCTTTAACGAGTCCTGTTGAAACTTCATTGTGAACGGTTCGATCTTTTCCAGTTGATAGCTCTTTTGTGTAGATTTCAAGAAAATACTGACAAAGTTGAAGCGCATCTTCATCACTAATATTCAAAGTATGAGCACCAACGATCGCACTTGTCATTAATCGCGAAATGTCCCAAGTACAGGGAGCTAACAGCGATTCATCGAAATCATTCACATCGAAATAAACTAAGCGATCGTCACCCTTAAATGTCCCAAAATTCTGTAAATGCAAATCGCCGCAACTCCATACCGGAGGAGCCGATCTAAACACACCTTCAACGGGCAAATCTTGATAAAACAAATGACACGTTCCGCGCAGAAACACAAACGCATCTTTTGACATCGCTTTGTATTTCAGCTTCAACAGTTCAGGATCGCGCCCCTGATTGAATTCAACAATACGATCGATAACAGTTTGGTTTGACATCTGCGGGAACCCATTCAAGAAATTATCATTTGGCATCGATCTCGGCAGAAGATTTAGCTGGCAATCTAAACTCTAGCCCGACTCGAACAGTCGTTCCTGTTCCTAATCGAGTTTTTACCTGTAACGAACCTTGCTGAAGATCCACTAGCTGCTTGACAATGCTCAATCCCAAACCAGTTCCAGGAATGTTGCTCGTATTTCGACCGCGATAGAACGGTTCAAATAGATACGGCTGATCTTCAGGTGGAATTCCCATTCCCCAATCTCGAATCTCAAAGGAAATTTGCTGCTTTTGGCGAATTAATTTGAACTGAATTTGTTGAGAATTAGGCGAATAGCGAATGGCATTTGATAAAAGATTGGTCAAAATCAGGCGTAGAATCTTGGGATCAATCTGACAGACAATCGATGAATGGCGGCAGACGAATTCGATCGTTTGTTGAGTACCAATCTGCATTTCTTCACAGAGTTTGCGGCAGAATTGAATTGCATCAATCTCATCTAGATCAAGTTGCAATCGATTCGCTTCCACTTTCCCAAGCACTAAAATGTCATCGATGATTGAAGTCATACGATCGACATTCATCTGGATAGTTTGAAGATATTCGCTTTTCTCGGTTGGCGTAAGGTGTTGAGTATATCGATCGAGCGAAGAAACGGACAGCAAAATGTTATTCAACGGATTACGAAATTCGTGACATACCATCGATACTAATCGCGATTGCTGCTCATTTAAGCTTTTTAATTGTTCGTTTGCCTGTCGGAGTTTTGCAGTTCGTTCTCGAACTTTTTGTTCAAGTTTTTCATTCATTTGATGCAGCAATGATTCTGCCCATTTCCGTTGTGTAATATCTCGAAAAGTGACAACTGCTCCTACTAATTGACCCCACTCATCTCGAATTGGGGTGCTAATATATTCGACCGGAAAACAAGACCCATCCTTGCGCCAAAATACTTCATGCGTCACTCGATGCACAATTCCATCTTTGAAAGCCGCATAAATTGGGCAAGAAGTTTTAGGATAATGCGATCGATCAGAATGCGAATGGTGCAAAACTTCGTGCATCGATCGACCTAAAAGTTCCTCGCTGCTCCATCCGATCATCTCTGCCCCGGCTGGATTGATAAAAGTGCCTTTGCCTTCAAGATCTACGCCATAAACCCCTTCCCCGATCGCATTCAGAATCAGATCAGTTAGCGTCGCGGAATGAGGAGAAGTTAACCAATTTTGCCGCATATTATTCTCTGAATGCGATTGAGATTATCAATATGGCGTTGATAGTAGTCCACGACACCGCAGACACTCGCCTAATCTTTTATTCAAATCGTAAGACCTATCGCAGTCAACGTGCCGATGAAAAAGATTTTGATCATTGAAGACGAAGCACAGACTCGTGAATTGTTCTTGCGATGTCTCACGTTTGAGGGCTTTCACGCTTTGAGCGCCGAGGAAGGCGCGATCGGGGTCAAACTCGCGCAACTTCATCTGCCGGATCTGATCGTGTGTGACATTATGATGCCGGATCTTGATGGTTATCAAGTCCTCGCTCAACTGCGTCAACATCCAGCAACCGCGATGATTCCGCTGATCTTTCTCACAGCAAAAGTGACGATGGCGGATTTGCGGTGTGGCATGGACTGTGGAGCCGATGATTATCTCACCAAGCCTTGTACGATCGAGCAATTTCTAAACGCGATCGCGGTTCGACTCGAACGCCAAGCGGTACTGAAAGCGGGATATGGCACGACTTCGGAGCCTGAACTATTTCCGTCTTGTCCCCGTCTGAGCAAAGTGTTCGACTACATCGAAAAGCACTATCACCAACCGATTCAGTTAACCGATGTCGCAGAAGCCGCAGGTTATTCACCGCCCTATCTCACCACGTTGGTCCAAGAGCAAACGGGACGAACGGTTAAACAGTGGATTACAGAGCGGCGAATGGTTCAGGCGCGACAACTTTTAACCCATACAGCGCAATCGGTTCGACAAATTGCAGAAGCGATCGGATATCGCGATGGAAGCTACTTTATTCGGCAATTCCGTCAGATTCACGGGGTTTCTCCCCAAGCTTGGCGACAAGATGCAATGAATTAATTTGTTATCGATCGCACAATTGAGCATCCTAAAATGTGCTGCTCTAGTCTGTATTTTTGCAATCTTAATTTTGTAACATTTTTATCTTTTTCAATTGTTCATTCGTGTATCGATCGTGTTCTAAAAAAAGTCCTATTTTTGCGAAAAACTCTCCATTGTCTATACAAATTGCCTTGTTAGATTACTAGAAATTCTCGTTGCTTAATCCGTGTCTGACGCGACGCAGATCGAATTTACCTATCCTTACTTTTTGCCATGACAGTCTTACAAGGAAACGACTTGACCGCAAAAGCTGGCTGTCCGTGTGGCGGTAATCATCTGCCACAGGATCACTGGGAGTTTTGGGAAAGTATGCCTCAAACTCCAACGGACATGATTGATGACTTGATCAAGATGGGGACATACAAGCCAGAAGCCCTCGAACTGGCTCGATCGCTGACTGAAATCGAATTGAAAGAAGCCCTGCTACTTCAGCAAATTAGCCAGGGCAATCCAGAACGAGAAGCTTTTTGCCGTGCTCTGATCAAAGAAGCAGGCGGACTCGATCAGGCAATGGCAGCCGCGTTTGGAGTGAATGCGACTGAGTTTTTTAGCAATACGATTCGCAATAGTGACTTTAGCCGCCGCGAATTTATCAAGCGAGTTGTGGTCGCTGGGGCACTGGTGGCGATGGCAAGCTGCGCGAATAGTCCCAATCAAACGGCTGAACCTGCCGCGAACAATGCAAGTGGGAACGATCTTGAAAAGCGAGATGTGCGGATCGGGTTTATTCCGATTACTTGTGCGACTCCGATCGTGATGTCTGAACCGTTGGGCATTTACGAAAAGTATGGATTAAAAGCCTCGGTGGTGAAATTGCCAAACTGGGCAGCCGTTCGAGATTCTGCGATCGCAGGCGAGTTAGATGCGTATCACATGCTGTCTCCGATGCCGATCGCGATTACGATGGGACTCGGATCAGCCGCGTTCCCAATCAAGCTTGCCAGCATCGAAAACATTAACGGGCAAGCGATCACAGTCGCGAACAAGCATAAAGATCGCGTCAAAGGACCTGCCGATTTTCGAGGGTTTAAGATTGGGGTTCCATTCCCGTATTCAATGCACAATCTTTTGATTCGATACTATCTCGCGACAGGTGGACTGAATCCAGATACAGATGTGCAAATCTTCCCGGTTCCGCCGCCAGATAGCGTTGCGAAGATGACCGCAGGCGAAATTGATGCGATGTTGATGCCTGATCCGTTTAATCAAAGAGCCGTGTTTGAGAAAGTGGGTTTCCTTCACATGCTCAGTAAAGATCTGTGGAATGGGCATCCATGTTGTGCGTTTGCCGCAAGTCAGACTTGGATCGATGCTCATCCAAAAACGTTTAGAGCCGTGAATAAAGCGATTATTGATGCAGCGAACTATGCCAATGATCCAGCGAATCGTCCCAAAATTGCGGAGGCACTGATTGAGCGGAAGTATCTCAATCAACCGCTTCCCGTGGTGCAGGCAGTTTTAACCGGACAGTTTGATGATGGACTGGGCAATCAGCAGAACGTTCCCGATCGTATTGGTTTCGACCCCTATCCCTGGAAGAGTTTCGCGAAGTGGATTTCTTCGCAGCTTGTTCGCTGGGATTTGATGCCACAAGACAAAGCAGACTACGCGAAAATTGCGAACGATATCTTCATGACCGATCTGGCGGCAGAACTTCAAACCGAACTGGGACAGAAACCTCCCGCAGATAAGATGCGGGTTGAAACGCTGAAGTTTGACACCTTTGATCCGAATAATCCGACCGCTTACGTTGAGGCACAAATTCAGAAGCATAGGGTGTAGCACGATGGCAAATTCCACGATATCACCAGCATTGTCTCGATCGAAGTCTTTTCGATTGACGACGAATCAAAAGGCAACTCTGCTGTTTTTGGCACTTTTGGGTCTGTTACTGCTGTTTTGGGAAATCGGTGCAAGGCTGAAATGGTTTTCTCCCCTGATGCCCTCTGCGAGTCAGACTTTAGCGGATTCTTGGGAGTGGATTTCTGATCCGTTTTTCGATTATGGTCCGAACGATAAGGGGATTGGTTGGCTGTTGCTCACCAGTCTGCGGCGAGTTCTGACAGGATTTGCGATCGGATCTGCGATCGCCATTCCACTCGGCATTCTGATCGGACTCTCTAAGGTCGTTTCTAAAGCGGTTGATCCTTTTATCCAAATCCTCCGCCCAGTTTCACCGCTGGCATGGTTGCCTCTAGGGTTGGGACTGCTCAGAAATTCTGAGAATACTGCTCTGTTTGTCATTGCGATTACGAGCATTTGGCCCACCCTGATCAACACTCGCTTCGGGGTTCAGAATGTCGATTCTGCTTATCTCGATGTGGCTCGAACGCTTGGCGCTTCTCGGTGGCGCACGTTAACGAAGGTCATTCTGCCTTCAGCGGCTCCGTATATTGTGTCCGGTTTACGAATCAGTATCGGGATTGCGTGGCTTGTGATTGTCGCGGCTGAAATTCTCGTCGGTGGTTCAGGGATTGGCTACTTTGTTTGGAACGAATGGAATAACCTCAAAATCACCAGCATCATCACCGCCATCCTTGTGATCGGATTAGTTGGATTATTGCTCGATCGATTGTTTTCGATTCTCCAATCTTGGGTTGCGTTTGGGCGAAAAGTATGACAAACAGCATATCGATTCCTGCTTCAAGTTCTGGTACAGCGAATATGGCTTCCAGTGTTCATCTCTCGCTTCAAAATATCTCTAAAGTCTTTGCCGGAAAGCGAGACTGGATGAGTAAACTTCAGCGTCGCACCTCTAGCGATTACGTTGCGCTCAAAGATATCAATCTGGAAATCGAACCGAATACCTTTGTGTCGATTATTGGTCCATCAGGTTGCGGTAAGTCCACGTTGCTGAACATTGTGGCTGGACTATCTAAACCAACAGAAGGAGCGGTTCTCATTGATGGAATGCCTGTGACAAAACCGGGAGCCGATCGCGGTGTTGTTTTCCAAAACTATGCCCTGATGCCTTGGATGTCAGTGCTGGAGAATATTCGATTTGCGATAGAGACGGTTGATCCGGCTTTATCGAAATCGAGACAAATGGCGATCGCGCAAGAATACATCGAACTGGTGGGATTGCGGGGTGCTGAACACAAACACCCGCACGAACTCTCAGGCGGAATGAAGCAACGGGTGGGAATTGCCCGCGCTCTTGCTATCAATCCCCAGATTCTCTTGATGGATGAACCTTTTGGAGCGCTCGATGCTCTGACTCGTGGTTTTCTCCAAGATGAAGTTGAGCGCATCTGGGAGCAACAGCGCAAAACCGTGATTCTGATTACTCACAGCATCGAGGAGGCTTTATTGCTTTCGGACAAAATCGTGATGATGACGCGAGGACCCGCTGCCCAGATTGCTCAAATTCTTGATGTCCCCTTTCCTCGTCCACGCCATCGTGAAACACTGGATCAGCATCCGGCGTATCACGAGTTGAAGACCGCAATGGAGCTTCATCTGTCACGAGAAACGAGAGCCGTTGAAGCCGCCCGAATTTGAGACTGTTTGAAACCTATCGATCGTGGCATTCACCCGCCCGTGAATAAAATTCCGGGCTAACGGTGCGAAGTCCTTTTCAAAGGACTGAAAACCTCACTCCAAGTGGCTTTTAGTCTCTTCAGTCCCTTCAGTGGACTTCGTTCTGTTAGCCCCGAATTCATTCCGGGGCGGGTGAGTGCAAGAAACGACACCTTTCAAACGCTCTGTCTGTTAAACCGTTCACCAATCGTTTGAGGAAGAAGACAATGGCTGATGTAGAAATTCCGATGATTACGCAGAAGTTACTCGCAGCGAAAGCGGCAAAGGGCGTAAGTTTCAGCGATCTAGAACAAATTCTTGGACGCGATGAAGTCTGGATTGCGGCAGTATTCTATCGGCAAGCGAGTGCTTCCACAGAAGAAGCAAGCAAACTGGTTGAAGCATTGGGTTTGGGGGCAGATGTCGCGATCGAATTAACGGGCTATCCCGCGAAAGGATTGGGTCCGGTTGTGCCGACTGATCCGCTGATCTACCGTTTCTACGAGATTATGCAGGTCTATGGAATGCCGATGAAAGAGATCATTCACGAGAAGTTTGGTGATGGCATTATGAGCGCGATCGATTTCACCTTGGATATCGAGAAAATTGAAGATCCAAAAGGCGATCGCGTGAAGGTGACGATGAACGGCAAATTCCTCCCCTACAAGAAGTGGTAAAGGGCTTATGAGACGTACCGAACGATCGGATCAAACAAACTGGTTTCAGTTCATTATTCTGGTTCTAGCTTTTATTGGACTAGGACAGGTACTCTCTGGAGGTGCAGCGATTCTGCATCATTGGTTCTGATTCCCAAAAGCCACCAGTTCTAAGATGTGGAACTGGTGGTTATTGCATTCGATCGATAGTCCGATACTGAATTGCTTCCGCGACATGATGCGTTTGTAGATCGTGATCGTTTGCTAAATCCGCGATCGTTCTTGCCACTTTAAGAATGCGATCGCTTGCCCGTACCGATAATCCCAAGCGTCGAATTGCATTTTCTAAGAGCGATCGCGTTCCATCATCAAGCTTGCACCATTCGCGCAGATGAGCGCTTTGCATTTCGGCATTGCAGCGGAGTGGCGTATTTTGGAACCGTTTGGAAGCGCGATCGCGTGCCTGTTGTACTCTCGCCCTCACGGTTTCCGAATCTTCCCCAGTCGGTTGCTGTGTAATCTCTTCAGGTTTGAGCCGATTCACCCCAACTTGCAAATCGATTCTGTCCATCAACGGACCTGACAACCTCGCCCAATATTGCTCTCTGGCTCTCGGTGAACAAGTACAAGGCTGAACGGTATCCGCATAAAACCCACACGGACAGGGATTCGTACTTGCCACTAGCGTAAATTGCGCTGGAAACGAAACAGATTGCCGAGTCCGAGAAATCGTCACGTTCCCATCTTCTAAAGGCTGTCTCAGAAATTCCAACACATCCCGACGGAACTCCGTTAGCTCATCCAAAAACAACACGCCGCGATGTGCGAGCGAAATTTCTCCAGGACGGGGAAACGTTCCACCTCCGACCAACGCTGCACCCGAAGCTGAATGATGCGGACTACGAAACGGACGAACTCCGATCAGCGATCCTTTATCTTTGAGCAATCCCGCGACCGAATGAACTTGAGTAACCTCTAACGCTTCTTGGAATTCCAACGGCGGCATGATTCCCGGCAATCGACGTGCCAGCATCGTTTTCCCACTGCCAGGAGGTCCGACAAATACAAGATTGTGTCCACCCGCAGCCGCAATCTCTAAAGCGCGACGGGCATGGGCTTGTCCTTTGACATCTCGCAAGTCAGGAGCTGAAAATTGCATCTCTGAGAGTTCAAGTTCTGCATCGATTCGAGCCGGAATCACTCCGCTTGGATTGTTCAAGAAAGCTCCAACTTCTGATAAATGCTTGAATCCGTAAACGTTAAGATCTTTTACCACAGCAGCTTCTCGGACGTTATCGGCAGGTACGACTAAGTTAGAGATACCGAGAGATTTCGCAGCGGCAGCGATCGCTAAAACTCCCGCAACCGGACGAAGACTCCCATCTAGAGAAACTTCTCCAAGAAATAAAAACTCATCCAAGTTTTCCATCTGAATCTGACCTGCTGCCGCCAAAATTCCGATACTAATTGGCAAATCAAAGCTCGGTCCCTCTTTTCGCAGGTCGGCAGGGCTTAAATTAATCACAATTCGCCGCATCGGAAACGCAAATCCGGCATTCTTAATCGCAGTCTTCACCCGCTCTTTGGATTCTTGCACTTCTGTACCAGGTAATCCAACGACTACGATCGCAGGCAATCCCCCAGCCACATCGACTTCAACTCCCACCTTTACCGCATCGATGCCCACCAGGGACGCACTCCAAACTCGCGCTAACATACTTTTTTCCGACTCATTTAGTATCGGTAGCGTACCCAGAACAAGCGACTGATACAATAACAGCGACCTCATTCGACCGAGCTATATGAGCGACTCGAACGACACGATTTTTGGCAAGATTATCCGCAAAGAAATTCCGGCTGACATTGTTTACGAAGACGATTTAGCACTGGCATTCCGCGACGTGAATCCTCAAGCGCCTGTGCACATTTTGGTGATTCCTAAAAAGCCGATCGCGAAACTTGCCGATGCAGAATCGCAAGATCACGCGCTGATGGGACATCTGTTACTGACGGTCAAACGAGTTGCAGAACAAGAAGGACTCACGAACGGATATCGTACGGTGATCAACACAGGTGAAGATGGAGGTCAAACCGTGTATCATCTACATCTGCATCTTTTGGGTGGTCGATCGATGGGTTGGCCCCCCGGATAGAAGCGGTTTGCGCTACGATCGTACTAACCCGAATCGGAGGAAGAGCCACGGTTTACACACGTCCTTTAGCTCGATTGATCGAGCAATTGCAGCACCTCCCTGGTGTTGGACCCAAATCCGCCCAACGCTTAGCGCTCCATCTGATCAAACGCCCCGAAGAAGAAGTGAAAGCTTTGGCGATGGCGTTGATGGAAGCCAAGCTCCAAGTTGGGTACTGTTCTGTGTGCGGTCATTTGTCGGCGGAACCCGTTTGCGATATTTGTCGATCGCCACAACGGGATACGAAAACGATCTGTGTCGTGGCAGATTCACGCGATGTGATTGCATTAGAGAAAACGCGGGAATATCGCGGGAAATATCACGTTTTAGGCGGGCTGATTTCCCCGATCGATGGCATTGGACCCGAACAACTCAACATCAAGCAATTGGTTCGTCGGGTCAGCCAGCAGAAAGTTGAGGAAGTGATCTTGGCGATTAGTCCCAGCGTCGAAGGTGAAACGACCACGCTTTATATCGGAAGTTTGCTAAAACCCTTTACTCGTGTGACTCGCATTGCGTTTGGACTGCCGATGGGTGGTGATTTGGAATATGCCGATGAAGTCACTCTAGCAAGAGCGCTCGAAGGGAGACGCGAATTAGAATAAGGCTCCGTAAGGTTGCTTTAAGCACTCACTCGATCGTGTAAAGTTTCAGTATAGAAGACGAATAAATACCGGACGCTATTCGTTCCCTCCGTAGAACTGCGAGTAGCGTTTTTTGTTTGATTCCAACTGCGGATCGTTCTCCTGCGCTGCATCAGATTGCTTGTCATGCTGTCACCTGTTCAGGAGCTTCACTGAATGCTATTGAAATCAAAAACGCTGGTAAAAGGACTAATTCTGACTGCCCCGATCGCAGTGGCTTCGACGATCGCGATTTCTCCGAGTCAAGCGGCGAGTATCGCTGGAGCGAGAGGAGACCTCATTCTCGATCAATTTAATTGGACAGCAGATCCAGATTCATTTGAGACGATCACAACAACATCTACGGATGCGATCGCACCAGTGGACGGATCGAAAGCGGCTGCGGTTGCTGATGCGATCGCGGTAGTTAAACCTGAGAAAGTCGAACAGTTCTCAACGACCCTAGCACAAGGATCAGGAACAAACTATTTTGCAACGGGTCGAGGCTTTTCCCAAACGGGGATCGGCTTCGACGCAGGCTGCGGTTGTTTTCAGTTCAATTTCAAAGCAACGCTCAATTTACTCACTCAAGCTGACCCCGGTGAAATCGCACAAGCTCATAGCTTCGTCGCGTTCAAAGTCTTCAAAAACGATGATCCGCTCACGTTCATCGACTATTTGAAAGCCGATTTATGGTCGCCCACCGACTTTCAACTGAGAGTCAGCGATACAAGTCATATTAATATTTCGCTGTTAGAGCAGAGCGAAGGATTTGCGGAAATTGCCGGAACCTACCGTCGTAAGTTTGAGGATTACACAGGGGTCACGGTGCGTGGATTTACGAATACTGAAGCCACAGTTAGCAATGGTTCAGTTGCCAGAGTTCCTGTTCCTCCGATGTTTGCGGTGGTGATTCTGCCTGCACTGTCCTGGCTGAAACGGCGGACTCAGATGAAGGCTGTGCCGCAGGTTGTTGGCGATCGTCAATCGAACTAAATAAATGATTTGGCGATCGATGCAAGCGTTTCGATCGCCAAAAATCCTCCGAATTCATCACTGATTTATCGATATGTAAAAGTTTTGTAGAGCTAAATTTGTTTAACTGACACGGCTTTGTTCTCTCAGTAGAATTGCGGGTGTTGTCAGTATTTCTGCTTCGGTATTGCCTCCTACCGTCTTGAACCAGATTGCTTGTTAATGTCTAGGTAGTGCAATTCCATGAACATCTCGAAAAAATCGGTCATTCAAGGGGTACTGTTCTCTGCTCCGATCGTACTCAGTTCAGCGCTCAACATCTCTCCCGTTCGGGCTGCGAGTCTTGCCTTTTCAACCGCCAGTTTAACCTTAGAGAATTTCAACCGTCCGGGCACAGTGAATCCCAGCTTTCCAGCGGCAGATACTGTGACTCTGACCTCAACAGACGCGACGGATGGCACAGTGATTGCAAAAGCGAATGCTTCCGCGATCGCAACCACTCCACCCAATCCCACTCGCATCTCTCAATCCTCGGATGCCAGCGTGGAACAATTCGGACGCAGGTTTTCTGGGTTTGCCTTGGGAGGTTCGTTCTCGAATCTGGATTTTGATACCGAGGATGGACTGTTCCGATTCGATTTTGTGGCAAGCTTGAGCGCGATTCGATCGCTAACTGCCCCCGAATCGACAGCGATCGCGTTGGTCGGATTTCAGATCCTCGATACCGCAGACAATGAAATTGATTTCTTTGAAGCGTCTCAAACGGCTGGCAATCTATTCACGATTCGGAATAGTTCTTTTGTGACGATCGCAGAAACCTCCAATACAGCATCGCTGAGCGGATTTTATGCACGACAATTTGCAGCGGGAACTCAATTAAGAGTGCGAGGAATCACGTTTACGGGAGCGGCGACAGCAGCAACAGTTCCAGAGCCGTCGATGTTTGCGGCTTTGCTGATTTTGCCGGGATTGATGGGCTTGAAGAAGGTGGTTAAATCGTGCGATCGCCAATTTGATTAGAGTTCTGCGCTCCAAAAATTGCGTCTGAGTGAGCGTAGTGCTTATACTCCATCAGGTTGCCGAACGGATCGACCAGAAAAAAGGTGCGGTGTTCGAGCGGAGTACCGAGAAAGCGCTGTTTCGGTTGTTGGTAGAACTTCAGTTGTCTCTGTTCGGCTCGATCGAGCAGTGCTTTCCAATCGGCTTCCTCGGTGAAAACTAGCCCAAAATGACGCGGGTAAATGCCTTTTTGCGGTGCGATTTCGTCCGGGGTGACATGTGCCACGAGTTGATGACCGTACAGATTCAGAATCGCAGATTGATCATTTTCTCGTCCCAAACCACAGCCCAAACCGTCTACGTAATAGGCTTTTGTTGTCGGAATATCGCGAACCGGAAACGCTAAATGAAACAGCACTGAAGACATAATCAACGCCTGAGAAGATGTCACAATCAATTATGGCGAATTTTTCTATTGAATCATGCCTCTAAATGCTTCAGACTGGCTGATTGCGATCGCGGTAAATACGGTTTTGCTCGGAATTGCTGCGATCTTGCCGAAGAAACTTCTGACTCCGGGTGGACTTGCGAATGCTTGGATTCTCGGAGTTTTGGTCTGGAGCTGTTTAGGCTGGCAGGGATATCTTCTTGTGATGTTCTACTTTCTCGTGGGATCTGGCGTGACTTTCATCGGCAAGGATCAGAAAGAAGCGTTGGGAATTGCGGAAGCGCGATCGGGAGCCAGAGGAGCCGGAAACGTTTGGGGTTCGGCGCTCGTTGGATCAGTTTGTGCAGTTCTGGCGTTTGTATTAGCAAATCAGCAGAGTGCAATCAATTGGATTCCTCTACTGCAATTAGGATTCGTGGCAAGTTTCTGCACCAAGCTTTCAGATACTTGCGGAACCGAAATCGGAAAAGCTTACGGGCAAAGAACTTTCTTGATTACGACTTTGAAACCTGTTCCGCGTGGGACAGAAGGAGCCGTCAGTTTAGAAGGCACGATCGCAGGAATTGTTGGATCAATCGCGATCGCAATTGTGGGCTGGTTGCTTGGATTAATTAGTCCGATTGGAATTGGGATTTGTGCGATCGCGGCATTTGTGGCAACCACGATCGAGAGTTTGATCGGAGCCACGATCGAAGATAAAGTTCCATTTCTCACTCACGATGTCGTGAATATCTTAAATACGTTGATTGGTGCGATCGTGGCAATTGCGATCGGGCTAGTACTTTAGAATAAGAACAACCTTTCTAGAGGGTTTAATCATGCAGCCGAACTTGAGATTTCCCAGCGTAAATCAGAAGCTTCCGACCATGTATGATTTGCCGAGCGAAGATCCAAGGGAGTCCGGTTTGCCTGACGAATTTCATGACATCCAACCCCAATTACTCAGTCAAACGCTTCGATTGGCGAACTATAGCAGCGATCGCATTTTTACAGGCACAGATATCAATCTCTACTACGCGCCCGATCATCCTCGTTGGCACAAACGCCCCGATTGGTTTCTCGTAGTCGATGTTCCAAGACTCTACGCACGAGAAGATTTGAGATTGAGTTATGTCGCGTGGGATGAAGGTCGATCGCCTAGTGTTGTTGTCGAGTTGCTTTCACCAAGGCGAGAATTTGAAGACTTGGGTGCGTTCACGGATGAACTGATCGAGGAAGATATCCCGCCCGATTTACCGCCTTATGTGATCGAAGACGATGAAACGGGCATCAAACCGCCGCACAAATTACAGGTATACGGCGAAATTCTTCAAGTGCCGTACTACTTCGTGTTTAGTCGGTACAGTAATCGCTTGCGGTTTTTCCAATTGAACGAGGGACGATATCAGGAACAACGGGTCGATCGAGAAAATCCGCGAGTCTGGCTCCCGTTGCTCGGAATTGGTTTAGGGGTGTGGTACGGCGAATTCGAGGGTGTTACTCGGAATTGGATACGCTGGTACGATGCGGATGGCAATTGGATTCCAGCCTATACAGAAAGAATCGAGCAAGAGCGACAAGCACGAGAACAGGCGGAAACTCAATTGAGACAGGTTGTGGTGAATTTATTGCGATCGGGAATGTCGATCGATCAAGTTGCCCAAGTGACCGGACTATCCGAAGCACAAATCCATGAACTCAGATGAACTTTGATCAAGCTGAATTCGAGGTGCGATGTGAATGGGGGCAGCAGGGAGTTCTGCATTTAGCGCCCATTAGTGATGTGGTCATTATTGTTGATATTCTTTCGTTTTCGACCTGTGTAGAGATTGCAAATCAGCGAGGCGCGATCGTCTTTCCGCATCAATGGAAAGATGAATCTGCGGAAACCTTTGCTCGATCGATTCATGCCGAGCTTGCTAGAAAACGCAGTCGTGACGGATATTCTCTTTCTCCGACTTCCTTAATGTCGATCGCGCCAGAGACTCGACTGGTGCTGCCCTCTCCGAATGGCTCAACTTTGAGTGCCATGTCAGGCAAGACTCCAACTTTAACCGGATGTTTGAGGAATTTTCACGCGGTCGCGATCGCAGCAATGCAGTATGGAAAAAGAATCGCGGTCATTCCAGCAGGAGAAACCTGGGAGAATGGCAGTCTGCGTCCTGCGTTTGAGGATTTGATTGGAGCAGGAGCGGTGATTAGTCGATTGAACGGGTGTCGATCTCCAGAAGCAGAATTAGCTGTTGCAGCGTATGAAAGCGTCCTACCGCGCTTAAACGCTCTGATTAAGCAATGTAGTTCTGGAAAAGAATTGATTCAGCGAGAGTTTGAACAAGATGTCGATTTGGCAACAGAAATTGGTGTAAGCAATTGTGTTCCGACATTGATAGACGGGGCGTATCAGAATTGGATAAATTAACGAACTGAGGTGAAGGATTGGTATGTCGTTTAAAACGGTTCTTATTGCGGGTGCGAGTCGTGGGATTGGGCTGGCGGTGGCGGAACATTTAGCACCACAGACTGAGCGATTGATTTCGGTGTCGAGAACGGAAGCTTCGATCGGGGAATGGATTCAAGCGGATTTGTCGAATTTATCTGGAGTGGAAACGGTGGCGAAAGCGATCGACACTGCTCCGTTAGATGCACTGCTTTATATGGGCGGAACTTGGGAAACTAATGCGTTTACCGATCGCTACAAGTTTGAAACCTGCTCAGATGCGGACATTGCGAACGTGATTGCCGTGAATTTGTTAGCTCCGATTCGACTGGTGAAGGCTCTGTTGCCTGCGCTGCGAAAATCTGAGAATCCGAAGATTGTGTTTATGGGTGCGCTCTCTGGTCGCGAAAATGTTCCAGGGCGGGAAGTGGCAAATAGTGCTTCTAAGTTTGGATTGCGTGGTGTGGTGCATTCGTTACGGGAAGAATTGCGTCCCGAACAAATTGGTGCAACGGTGATTAATCCGGGAAATGTGGGAACACCCGAAGTTTTATCAGACCTTGAATCTGATAGCTTGCTGGGTGGTGAAGCGATTCCGTTAAGTGATTTGCTGAAAATTATCGATTGTGTTCTCTCTGTTTCGAGAGCGACCTGCATTAAAGAGATTGATGTGCCTGCAATGTTAGGAACTTGGGCTTAGAAGATGTTTGCAACGTTGAGTTCATTGCGCTGACTCGCCCCGGAATGAATTCGGGGCTAATGGAACGAAGTCCACTGAAGGGGACTAAAAGCCGATCGAGCTTAGGTCTTGAGTCCTTTTCAAAGGACTTCGCACGATTAGCCCGGAATGCATTCACGGGCGGGTGAATGCAATGAACGTAACGTCTCAAACATTCTCTTATACCAATTTGAAAAAACAATGCAACACATCCTGCGTTAACCCGATGACGTAGAGACGATTCGCCGAATCGTCTCTACCAGGGTTTCGCGGTAGAACGATGATTCATCGGCTGTGATGCACCAACAGATCAATTTGGTATTAGACGAGTTCCACGATCACCGGAGTATGATCGCTCGGTTGTTCGAGTTCACGAGGAGCACGATCGATAACACAAGAAATCGCCCGTTCATATAAATTGGGTGTCAAATAATGATGATCAATTCGCCATCCTGCGTTGCGACGGAAGCCAGCCGACCGATAATCCCACCAGCTATAGTGTCCGCCTTCAGTGGTAAATTTCCGAAACGCATCGGACAAGCCCAACTCTAAAACATGACGCAACGCCTCACGTTCTACATCGGTTGCCATCACTTGCTTTTCGCGTCCTTTTGGATTGTGAATATCGATATCTTCAAGCGCAATATTAAAGTCACCACAAACGAGAAGCGACGGGGACTCTTTGAGCAATGCTTGTAAATACTCGCGTAGAACTTTTAGCCAACGCAATTTATATTCGTATTTCTCACTGCCAACAGCAGAACCATTCGGAACATAGAGATCCACAATCCGAACACCATTGAGAACGGTACTGATCACACGCTTTTGATCATCCAAATCACCCACCGTTTCAGCAGGGAGAATTGCACCGAACCCCATATCTACCTTTTCTAACGGCGATCGACTAATCAACGCGACCCCGTTATAACTCTTTTGCCCGAACGCATAAGCGTAATAGCCAATGTTTGCGATCGCGTCATGCGGAAATAATTCATCAACCACCTTGGTTTCTTGCACACACAAAAGGTCGATCGGATTATTAGAAAGCCAGTCTGTAACGTGAGAAAGGCGAGTCCGAATCGAATTTACATTCCAGGTTGCAATCTTCATAAGGCAGACGGAAATCAAACGGATTCCATCTTCGCATTAAATGAGCGATCGTAACGCTGTGGCGACTTCTCGTGCGGATTGGTATCGATCGCTCGGATTCGGTTCAGTTAATTGATATAGAACTTCGATCAATTGCGGCAGTAATCCCGGAATCAAGTCAGGACTGAAGCGATAGTCCTGCTGCCATTGACGATAAAACAGATGCGGATGTTGAGCGGAAATTAAGAAAGATAACGTTGTCCCGATCGCATAGAGATCAGATAGATAAGTCGCCTGCCCGTTCTTTTGTTCTGGAGCAAGATAAGCGGCAGCCGTTTCATCGAGATCGAGTCCCCGAACACTACCGAAATCTACTAGCGCTAATTGGTATGAAGAGGTCGAATGAGCGCGGTGAATAAGATTTTGAGGGCGGATATCTTGATGCAGAACGGGCGGCGATTGAGTGTGGAGATAATCGAGAATTTCGCACACCTCGATCATCCAGCCGATCGCTTGTTTGAGATCGACTTTTCCGCGATCGAGAATATGCTGGTTTAACGTTTTGCCCTCGATCATTTCGGTGACGAGAAACGGCTGCCCATCAATCCGAAAAAAATCACGCCACCGAGGAAGCCCAGGATGATTCAACTGTTTGAGCATTTTCGCCTGACGCTCGAAGAGAGAAAGCGCCTGCGGATGATTGATCCAAGTGGGATTTAGGGTTTTGATCAGAACCGTTTCCCCGGATCGTTGACCCAGATAAGTCATGCCGACTTTCCCTTTGCTCAGAAGCTCGATCGAGTGATAGTTCCCAATGATCGAATCATCTTGCTTGCGAATCCACTCTTCGCTGGGCTGACCCGATGAGGTATCCATCGTGGTCTTAGAATCGGTTACAACCGTCTGCATTTTCAGCAACGGTTGAGTTTTATCATCTTCCGCGTCGTTGAAGGGAAGATTTAGAGCCGGAACGCGAACCGATTCTAAGGTTCGCTTAACATTCATCGAATCGGGCTGACCGAGATGAATTTGGAGATTCGGACCCGATCGCGCTAACCGAAAGATCATGCCATCGCGCACAGGCAATTGAGAAATTCGCTTACCCTCGAAGTAAGTCCCATTTGCACCGAGGCTGACCAATTCCCAAGACGAATTCACCCGCCGAAGTTCGGCATGGTAGCGAGACACCACGGCACTGTATAGCACGACCTGATTATCCGTCGATCGACCGACGCGAACGATCGTCGATTCATCAAAAGTCCAGTGCTGGACGGGCGTTAGCTGGACTGGATGTAGGAGAGTTAGAGTAATCACATTCACGCCACAGAAGCTTGGACGAAAGACAACAGAAAAATGACATCGGTTTCAGGAATTTAATACGGATGAAGACCTGAGAAAAAGATGTAATCAATGTAACTCAGAGCTTCAAAACTGATGCAGAAATTATTCAGAATCGAGCGATCGAACTGGTCTCAAAATTCCCAGAATTTCCCTGGTTTCTAACGCCTGCGCTCCATCTTTGCCGCGACCCCCTATACTGTACAGTTGGGATTCGCGCAAAAAATAGGGAGTAACGCTAATGGCATCGATTCGCGAGTTGCATGACCAACTCATTCGCAAAGAACGATCGGCAGTGGAAATTGTGCAGGAGTCGCTGAACCAGATTCAGGCACTCGAACCGAAACTCCATAGTTTTTTGCAGGTGACAAGCGATCGCGCTTTGGAATTCGCGAAACAAATCGATGCCAAGATTGCCGCAGGGGATGAGATCGGATTGCTGGCAGGAATCCCGATCGGGATTAAAGATAATCTCTGTACTCAAGGCGTTCCAACCACTTGCGCCTCGAAAATTCTGCAAAACTTTGTGCCGCCGTATGAATCGACTGTGACTCAGAAGTTGATCGATGCGGGTGCGGTGATGGTCGGAAAAACGAATCTCGATGAATTCGCGATGGGCGGATCGTCTGAGACTTCTGCTTATGCGAAAACGGCAAATCCTTGGGACACGTCAAGGGTTCCGGGCGGATCGTCCGGTGGATCGGCAGCGGCGGTTGCGGGCGGAGAATGTCCGATCGCACTCGGATCTGATACGGGTGGATCGATTCGTCAGCCTGCTTCGTTCTGCGGAATTGTTGGGATGAAGCCGACTTATGGATTAGTGTCGCGGTATGGATTGGTGGCGTTTGCATCGTCGCTCGATCAGATTGGTCCATTTGCTCGATCGGTAGAAGATGCAGCGATTTTGTTGAATGCGATCGCAGGCTACGATCCGAAAGATTCCACCAGCCTAAAAGTTGAAATTCCCGACTATACACAGTTCCTCGCGTCTGATCTCAAAGGAAAGCGAGTTGGAATTATCAAAGAAACGTTTGGCGAAGGGCTTGATCCAGAAGTGGAAAAAGCGGTGATGAGCGCGATCGATCAACTGAAAGCGTTAGGAGCCGAAGTTAAAGAGATTTCCTGTCCCCGTTTCCGATACGGGATTGCAGCGTATTACATCATTGCACCGTCGGAGGCTTCTGCGAATTTGGCGCGGTATGACGGCGTGAAATATGGAGCGCGGATCGAAGATGCTGAGAACCTGATGGAGATGTATACAAAAACGCGATCGGAAGGATTCGGTGCGGAAGTCAAACGCCGGATCATGATTGGAACGTATGCGCTGTCTGCTGGATATTACGATGCGTATTATTTGAAGGCGCAAAAGGTGAGAACGCTGATTAAGCAAGACTTTGAGGCAGCATTTGAGCAAGTTGATGTGTTAGTTTCACCGACTGCACCGACGACCGCATTTAAGTTAGGGGATAAGTCTCAAGATCCGCTCAGTATGTATCTGATCGATTTGATGACGATTCCGGTTAACTTGGCGGGATTACCAGGAATGAGTGTGCCATGTGGATTTGATTCGCAGGGTTTACCGATCGGTTTGCAAATTATCGGGAACGTATTGCGGGAAGATCAGGTGTTTCAGGTCGCATCGGCGTATGAACGATCAACAGATTGGCATACACGAGTTCCGAAACTGTAAGATTAGCGCGATCGACGATCAAACATCGGTTTTGCCACAACCGCAATGCCCATCACCCGGATTCTATTTCGGTGTAGTACCTCAATTGCAGCGCGGGTGGTTGCGCCTGTGGTGTGAATGTCATCGATTAAAAGAACGGGTCGATCGCGCGAAATTTTTCCAATCTCAAACACCTGAGATAACATTTGCTCTCGTTGTTTTGGCGATAAATTAAAGAGTGCTTCAGTCGCTCGAATTCGTTTCAATCCAAACGGTTGATGCAAATCTCCGGTCAGATTACAAAAGGCACGAGAGATCAATTCGGCTTGATTGTATCCGCGTTGTTTCTGTTTCTCGATGTGCATTGGGATTGGAACGATCGCAAGTTTATTGGTGGTTAGATTTGCTTCTAACCACGATCGCGCCAAGGCTTCTCCGAGTGGCGTTGCGAGTTCTGGATGTTGATCGTATTTCAATCGCGCGATCGTACGTTTCAGGGTATCCGTATAGTTTCCCCAGACGAATAGTTTCGGGTGTTGATTCCAGAACTCTGTGGGATTAGAAAGACGATCGCGCTCTAATCGACGTTGGCAATCGAGGCAAAACGATTCAGAAGTGGGGCGATCGCATAACGCGCAACCCTTTTGTAGAACGAAATTGAGAAGATTTCCGAACATTGGAGCGACCAGAAGTTTAACGTTAAGATGCCCGATTGCAAACATTCATTTATTCTGAGGAATTCCAGATTGCTCGATCGTGTCTTCTACAATCAGAAATCATCTTGGCGAACTGCTGACTGTGGACACACTTTTTTCTCTTGATCGAATTGAATCGCAACAGGTGTCGCGGGTTGGAGAACAAGCGGTTCAACTCAGTGTGTTTGCTCAGAAAGGCTTTCCAGTGCTACCGAGTCTCGTATTGTCCGCCGCTCGATTTCGGAATTTTCTCGAAACAATTCATTGGATTCAGCCGCTCTTTGCAGATTTACCTTATTCGTCATTGCGATTGAATCTTGAAGATTCGCAGCAGCTTCAAACGATCGCGCGTCAAATTCGCCAAACGATTCAACACGCAGAATTGCCGAAAGAATGGCTCTCAGAGATTCAAGCCGAAATCGCGAAGATTCCAAATTTTGGAGCAGCGGTGATTCTTCGTCCATCGATCGCAGTTCAGACCGAATTCCCAACCCAAGAACTCGCAGACTTAATCGAGCCGCAGATTTGTAGCACCGAAATTAATTCATTAGCGATCGCACTTAAACAACTCTGGTCAGAACTCTTTCGAGCTAGAAATCTCGTTTATTGGCAAGGCGCAAAAATCGAACTCCATCAGATTCAGTTTGCGGTCTTGATTCAACCGATCGGAAGCGCGATCGCATCGGGTTCGCTCCAAGGCAGTCCATCAAACTGGGAACTGACTGCAACTCGTGGATTAAATGTCGCGATCGCTCGTGGGGAAGTTCTGCCAGAGATTTACAAGATTTCTCACGAGCAGATTCAGTTCCAGCAAGCAGGGCGACAAACGATCGCGTATGAGATTCAACCGGGAAGCGAACCATTAAGGCGATCGTCGATTCGCGAAACAGATCCAGTTTTGAATCCCCAACAGCGAGAAGCTCTGTTTTCTCTTGCTCAGAAACTAAGATTTCCGGCTGCTTTGGATTGGCAATTTTACGACTCAACGCTTTACATCACAACCGTTCGCGATTTTAGCTTCGATGTGAATTCTCCGACGGTTCCGCAGTTGGAAGCCTCGATCGTCTCTGGAATAGGAGCGGCTCCAGGACATGCGATCGCGCCTGCATTTGTTCTCACTAATCCAGATCAGTCAGAGATTCCAGCAGGTTCGATCCTCGTCACTCGTATGATTTTACCGAGTTGGATTCCGTGGCTCAAAGAGCTTGCTGGAATCGTGTCTGAACAAGGTGGGATAACGAGTCACGGCGCGATTTTGGCGCGAGAGATGGGAATTCCTGCGATCGTGGGTGCGGAAAATGCAACAGAGCGAATTCAAACCGGAGAAACGATCTCGGTTAATGGTAATACAGGTTCCGTTACGATCGCGACTCAGACGATTAAAGAAACATCAGAATTACAACAAATGAATACAGCTTGGAGTGCAACTGCAACACAATTAATGATTAATTTGAGCCAACTCAATTCAATTTCAGCAGCAACCAAAATGAATATTGATGGAGTTGGATTGCTCAGATCAGAGTTAATGCTGGGAGGAATGCTAGAGAAGATTACTTCTGATCAGATAACGAAGCAAATTCAGAATTTTGCAGCGTCGTTTGCGCCGCGCCCGGTGTTTTATCGAAGTCTAGATGTGCGATCGCATGAGTTCCAAACCGCTTCCGAAACCAATCCGATGCTCGGCAATCGCGGGACATTCAGCTATCTGCAAAATCCAGACCGATTCGATCTCGAACTTGCTGCACTACAGAGCGCGATCGCCGCAGGATGTACGAATTTACGATTGATTCTGCCCTTTGTTCGGACGATCGAGGAATTTGTCTTCTGTCGTCGTCGAGTCGAACAAGCCGGATTATTGGATTACGCTCAATTTCAGCTTTGGATTATGGCAGAAGTGCCTTCGGTGCTATTTCTGTTGCCGAAGTATGTCGAAGCAGGCGTTCAAGGAATTTGTATTGGTACAAGTGATTTAACGCAGTTGATTTTAGGAGTCGATCGCGATCAGAGTGCGATGGCAAAGGTCTTTGATGAAAGCAATCCAGCAGTGATGAGCGCGATCGCACAATTGATTGAATCGGCGCATCGATTAAAGATTCCATGTTCGATTTCTACGCAGGCGACGATCACATCAGAATTAATCGATCGCTGGATCGAATGGGGCGTGGATGCGATTTCGGTGAATTTATCAGTCGTAGAAACGGCGCATCGTGCGATCGCACGAGCAGAACAACGCCTGATATTGAATGGAATGCGGAATCGTTAAACGCTGAAAAGTTGCTGAACTTCAATCTGTAAATCTGGAAAAGATAAAGGTGCGATCGTACCTTCACTCAACGTAAATTCCGTCTCATATCCGGTTGCAGTTGGATCACGAAATACGATCAGTTGTAAATCTTTCAAATTCACAATCCAATACTCTCGAATTCCCGCTTCCGCATAGATTTTCGCCTTCACTTCTAAATCTTTTTTCAGCGTGGTGTGGGAATATTCAATCAACCAAAAAACGTTTTCAGGATAAGGATGATGCTCTAGGTAAACGGTATCGAGCGGTTGAACTACTGCAATATCTGGCTGTGGTTCTGAATCATTGGGCAAAATGATCGGTCTTCCTTCGCGAATTTGAGCTAAATCACCCAATCGTCTCTGTAATCGCTTAGAAAATCGATCGCTGAAATAAACGTGCGGTTTACCTTCTGGGGGCATAACAACGATCTCTCCTCGTAACAATTCCACATTCTGATCGTCAAAAACGCCCGCCTCGATCGCTTGATGATACCGATCTAATGTCCATTTGTAGAGCGTAACAGTCATGGTTAGGCTTCCTCTGCTTTAGCTTGACAGCGATCGCACAATCCGAAGAATTCCAACATGTGATAGTAAATTTTAAACCGATGTGATTGATTTAATTGTTGTTCGAGATCATGAACAGGACATTCATCGATCGCGATCGAATCGCCGCACTGCAAACAGGTTAAATGATGTCGATCTTCTTGAACTAGCCCATACAGCGATTCACCATTCGGAAGCGTTCGGGCTTGAATCATCCCTTCGAGCTTTAGAGCTTCCAATGCTCGATACACCGTTGCCAATCCCATGCTCTGATTTCGATTTCGCAACTCGACATAGAGATCTTGAGCAGAAATCGATCGATTAAGGCTCTTAAGGATATTGAGAATGCGATCTTGGCTACGGGTACGTTGTGCTTTCATATCGTAAATTGTAGAGATTCATGCCGTTTTGAATCACCGCAGTCTTAGAATAGATAGGCTTTGAACCATCAGTCGGGAGACAGTTGTGAGTCAGAAATTTCAAGCTCAGATCTATGTTACTCTTCGCCCTTCGGTCTTAGATCCTGCCGGAACAGCGGTGCAGTCGGGATTGGCACACATGGGCTACTCGAATGTTGAACAAGTCAGAATCGGGAAGTATGTTGAACTGTCGCTGACTGCCGAAAACGAAACGACTGCACGAGAGCAATTAGATGTGATTTGTGATCAGTTGTTAGCCAATCCAGTGATTGAAAATTATCGCATCGAACTTCAAGTACTGGCACAAGTTTAAAGGGGAGAACGATCGATGAAATTTGGCGTGTTAGTGTTTCCAGGATCGAACTGCGATCGCGATATTGTCTGGGTGACTCAAGGCTTACTGAATCAACCGACTCGCATGATCTGGCACGAAGATAGCGATCTGTCAGATATTGATGTGGTTGTCGTTCCAGGTGGTTTTAGCTACGGGGATTATTTGCGCTGTGGCGCGATCGCCCGGTTTTCTCCAGTAATGCGATCGACGATCGAACACGCGAACGCCGGAAAGTTAGTTCTCGGAATTTGTAACGGTTTCCAAGTGCTAACCGAAGCCGGGTTGCTACCAGGTGCGCTGGTACGAAATCGAGATTTGCATTTTATTTGCGATCGCGTTCCGTTACGAGTCGAGCGCAATGATTTGATCTGGACGCAGAATTACGAGAAAGGTCAAGTGATCGAAATCCCGATCGCGCATGGAGAGGGAAGTTATTACGCCGATGCGGATACCTTGAAATCGATCGAAGACAATAACCAGGTGCTATTCCGCTACTGTGATCCGAGCGGAAATCTCACGTCTGAAAGCAATCCGAACGGCTCACTGAATCACATTGCTGGAATTTGCAATCGTCAGGGAAATGTGTTGGGAATGATGCCGCACCCGGAACGAGCAAGCGATCGAAAACTCGGCTGTGTCGATGGATTAGCACTATTTGAAAGCATTCTCAAAGCTGTTCCTGCCTTGGTGTAGCGCCGATTCCACAGAATGATTTACTTCGTTTTGAGCGGCTAATGCCCCCTAAATCCCCCAAATTTGGGGGATTTAGGGGGCGATTCCCGAACAATCTACCGCTCGAAGAATTCATCAAACTTACATTGATATAGAACTCCGCCTTTATAAAGACGCGATCGTATTCAATGCCTTCCTAGCATGACAGTACCAATGTGAAGCAGGAATTTAACATGAATAACGATCGTCCTTTAGCAGTCGTGACCGGAGCCTCCAGCGGCATCGGTTACGAATTGGCAAAACAATTTGCAGAAAACGGCTTCGATCTTTTAGTCACCTCAACCGATTCAAAAATCGACGAAGTGGCTCCTTCTTTCGAGTTCTTTGGCGCGAAAGTTGAGACTGTACAGGCTGATTTAGCTGAATATGAAGGCGTTGAAAAGCTGATTCAAGCGATTAAAGCAACTGGAAGACCGCTCGAAGCGATCGCAATCAACGCCGGATTCGGTGAAGGTGGAAAATTCACTCAAACCGATTTGCAAAAAGAACTGAAGATGATCGACTTGAATATCTCTTCTTCGGTGCATTTGGCGAAATATGCCACGCAAGCAATGGAGCAGCGGCGCAAAGGGCGGATTTTGTTCACATCGTCGATCGCGGCAACGATGCCCGGACCGTTTGAAGCAGTGTACGCGGCAACTAAAACGTTTTTGCGATCGTTTTCTCAAGCCTTGCGCGAAGAGATGAAAGATGTGGGCGTAACCGTAACCGCTCTGATGCCTGGACCGACCGATACGAACTTCTTCCACACCGCGAACATGGATGACACGAAAGCAGGCGCAAGCAAGAAAGACGATCCGGCTCAAGTGGCGAAACAAGGATTTGAGGCGCTGATGTCGGGTAAGGATGAAGTGGTCGGCGGCTCAATTATGAATAAAGTTCAGGCGGCAGTCATTCAAGCGATGCCCGAACCGATTAAAGCAGCAGCACATCGTCAATTGAGTGAACCGGGATCAGGAGCCAACTAAAAAACAAAACTGCCCTGAACTCAAGTGAGTCACAGGGCAAGGGACAGTTAAACGCTGTGTTCATTATGGCGAGACGAAAACAAGATCAGGCGACAAGTCTGGGACGGTTGTTGGAGTGTCCATTCAAGCAGTGCGATCGCGCTTTTACGACGCACACTTAGAAAACCAGTTTGGGCTGGAGTCCTGATAATTTTTTTGCTCATGCAATTTGCAGATCGAGCAGTGTGCAGATAACCCTTCGTATCTAATGTTGAGCAGCTTCCGGGCTGCTTTTTTATTAGCAACTGTACTGAGATTGAATTTTGCCAGTACACTAGACGCGGAATCAAGTTTGTCCCTGATATGCAATTTCTGTCCCCGCTGTACGCCATTTTCCTGCTTTGTGTCATTGGGGTGTTCTGGTCGGTGCGATCGACGTGGCTACGATCGTGGCTGATTTTCCTCACCAGTCTGGTTTTTTATTCTTCGCTGCAAGCTCAATATATCCCGCTGCTCTTAGTGGCGACGGTGATTAATTACTGGTTGGGAAAAGCGATCGGAGTTCCGCCCGATTGGAGAATCGAGGATTGGCAGTTTGCTCAGGCGGATTGGAATCAGCGGCGACTGAGAGTACTGTGCAGCGGGATTTTTCTCAATGTACTGTTGCTGTTGGGATTTAAATATGTGCCGTTTATTTTTTCTACGATCGGTACAACGTTCAATCTGCCCTACCTACAACAAACGGCGAATTGGGCAGATATTAACCTCATTGCCCCATTAGGTCTGAGCTTCTTTAGCTTTGAGTGCATTGCTTATCTAGTGGATGTCTACCGGGGTGCGCCTGCTGCCCAAGGATTTCTCGATTTCGCAGCGTATAAGTTGTTTTTTGCGAAATTGATCTCAGGTCCGATTACGCGCTATCACCCGTTTGCTGGACAGTTTCAAGCAATTCAAGCGCCTCAAATGCCTCAAATCACAGAGGGATTGTGGCTGATTGCTTGTGGTGCGATTAAAAAAGGACTGGTTGCCGATCGCTTAAATGGTTTAGTCAATCTCAGCTTCGATAACATCCAACGGGCGGGGAGTGGCGATCTGTGGATTGCGATCGTGGCTTACGGTTTCCAGCTTTATCTCGATTTCAGTGGTTATGTTGATGTTGCTCGCGGAAGTGCGTTGCTCTTAGGAATCGAGCTTCCAGAGAATTTCAATTTCCCTTATCTAACGACGAGTTTGGCGGATTTCTGGCGACGGTGGCACATGACGCTGGGCGATTGGCTGCGGAACTATCTCTATTTTCCGTTGGGTGGATCGCGTCAGGGATTGCTGCGGACTTGCTTCAATTTGATTTTGGTCATGTTGATCGCGGGGATTTGGCACGGGGCGGCATGGGGCTTTATTGCTTGGGGTGGCATTCATGGGATCGGGTTGGCGATTCATCGGTTGAACGATGCGATCGCAAAACGATTCGAGTGGATCGAAGTCTTCTGGGCAAGTCTGCCGGGGATTATTCTTGGATGGGTGTTGACACAATCGATCGTGTTTGTCTCGTGGGTGTTCTTCCGCTTGCCGAATGTCGATTCGGCTTGGAAAGTGGTGCAGCGGTTGTGGGGATATTCGGCTGATGTGCAGTACGCGCAGAAGGTTTACGGGGAAGCTGTTGGATTGTATCCGCCTCAGATTTTGATGATTTTTAGTGCGATCGTCTTTGTGATGCTGTTGACTTACACTTTCCAGCGTGGCTTGAAACTGAATCTCACTTGGCATCTCAAACTTCTACTCGTTCCTTTGTTCTGGTACGTTGTTTGGCAACTCGCACCCGAAGCTGGAAGCCGCTACATTTATTTCGATTTCTAGCGGATGAGGCTATTTTTTCCTGCATGATTGAAGAATGGAGTCACTGAAAGTCTTATGAAAAACCAACGTTCAGAAGAAGCTCGCGTTCCGGAGACTGATGTTACTGAAATTCGCCATTGGGGAACGGTCACAGTTCTAGAGGATGCGAAGCGGTATCGCATTAATCGCATCGAAATTAAGCCCGGAGCGCACATCAGCACTCAGATGCACTATCACCGGAGTGAGCACTGGATCGTGGTGTCAGGAACTGCGAAAGTAACTTGTAACGGTGAAGAAAAAGTCGTGATGCAGAAACAATCGACGTATGTACCGATGGGAACGCCGCATCGAGTCGAGAATCCGGGCGTGATTCCGCTCGTGATGATCGAAGTTCAGAACGGCGAATATCTCGGTGAAGATGACATTGTTCGATTCGAGAAAGATCCGAATGGTTAACGGTGGAATTCCGGAAAATTGTCGATCGTGCCGTTACGTCGGGTAGAGACGATTCGCCGAATCGTCTCTACGTCATCGGGTAAATGATTATTTCGATCGACAAAAAACCGCCCGATAAATCGGATCACCAAAAGACATCACCATCAATTCGCGTTCGGTCGGAATTGACATCGGATTGTCTGGCAACCAATCGGAACCTTCGCGACTGAAATGTGGCGATTCAGCAAATCGATCGACCATTTTTTTCGCGACTTCCAGAATGTCGGATTGCAGAAATACGATCGAGCCTTCTCCCATAAATTCCGCCAAAGTCGCCACCATTTCCGGCTGCACGACTCTTCTTTTTTGATGTTTGCGCTTAAACCAAGGATCAGGAAACTGAATCGACACCCGCGCTAATGTTCCCTGTGGTAACGATGCCAAAATCGGGTGCAGCGAATTGCTCACATTGCAGAAAATATAGTGCAAATTCTTTAAGCCTGCTTCATCGCGCCATTCGATCGCTTGATCGACGATCGGTTCTCGAATCTCCAATCCCAAATAGTTCCAATCCGGCTCTTGCTCTGCCATTTTCAGCAAAAACACTCCCCGACCGCACCCGATATCGAGATGCAATGGACGGGTTGGATCAGCAAATACCTGACTCCAATTGGGCGGAGCGGTCGGCGTTTGATATTTTCGACTCAGCGGATTAACGTGTTCTCGAACTCGAACCAGTGCCACAGATTATTCCTTCTCCCTAAACATTCCAAACACTGAAGTATAGCCATGTAGAAACGTACTGCCCCCAACCGGACCGATTTCACCGTTACAGAAAAATCCTGCGATCGGCAAATCCTTCCAATATTCATTCACCAGTTGTGAATCAAAGTTCGGTTCTCCGTACAGTCCTTCTCCACGTCCCAAACAGGAAAACATTAAAGCACCAACCGGGGTCGGATGCGCCTGACTTGCCTGCACATATCGCCGTAATAAAAGATCGAGATCTTCCGCAGAAGTTTCCGCATCTCTGAGATGGAATTGTACTCGTTGACCCGGACGGATGAGATCCCCGATCGCAATTGCCCCGACCCTCGGATCAACGCCTAACAAATTCCGAATCAAGAAATCTCCCGGCTCTAAAGTTTGCTTAAATCCGTTTTGGGCAACACCGATAAAAATATGATTTTGCTGGGCGAGTTGTCGATCGTCTTCGCTCAAATTCTGTACGAGTTCCTGTAACTGCTCTAACGGCGATCGCTTCACAGTACATCGATCCGACGGCAAGCCCGACCCATCATCTTCCTGCATCGCCAGCAGAATATTTCGATCTCCTTCTGTCACCCAGTACGGCTGCCCAATCGGACGACAACCCTGAGCCACGATCGTATCGAGAACGATATTTCCGCTCAGCGCAACTCCAACCGCTCCTTCCCGATAAAAGCGATCGAGACAAAACAATCCCGTCGCCCCGCTGCCCAACATCCCCGAACTCGCCAATCCTCCGACCTTTGGCGCACCTGGATAAGCAAAATCTAATCCTTGCAGCAAATCATTCACCCGCTGCAAATCCGCTAACAATACAAAATTCGGAGATTCTTGCGGCGCGACTCCAATTAATTCTGTCCAAGTATCCGGCGGACTATCCAAATCGGGTAAATCGGTCGCAGACACATAAAACGGCTTGACCTCTACGTTCGGCAGATGCGCTAAAACTAGACTGAGTGCGGGTTCTTCCTCGACTTCTCGCGCCTTTCCCCGCTGTGACATTCCCACGATTCCGCCGCCGCTGCAACCGACGATCGACACTCCCGGCAACTTATCCCGCAGCAAAGGAAGCAACCGCGAATACTCACTCGCAAACGCCGAAGAAATAAACACAAACCCCAAATCCGCCGCAGCATCCAGCGTCGATTGTGCCTGAGACACCACCTCCTCGACTGCTGCTTCTAGGAATGGGCGTGTCGAAAGTGCGCTTGCCCACCGCATGTTTAAGGGTTCCGTCATGTGCGATCGCTCCGTATCTGGACATCAAAGATCCGCAGTAGTTCCAGTGTAGAACACCGTTGCAGATCAGAAGAAAGACGGATCGGAAGACCGCACTTCGGGTAGAGTCGTCAGGGGGTCGGTTCGCGGGTTAATATGGGTATACAAAAAATGAGTCAGCACTCGCTTGGAAATGTTTTCCAGTTAGCAGAACAAAAGGGATGAATGTCCTAAGCTGATACGTTGGATAGTTCTGTAAGTCTTCCGAGACAAGCAGGATCTGGTTCTACTCTCTCGCACGGCATTTAGTTTTTGATTTGAAAAGAGGACGGAATCCTATGGCAATTAACGATATTGAAAAGCAGATTGAACTTGAGCGCCAGAATGCTCGTGAAACTTGTGATGTCAGCGGCGCGAATTCGGGTGAATGTGCTGCGGCTTGGGATGCTGTCGAAGAATTGCAGGCAGAAGCATCTCACCAACGCCAAAACGAGAAGCCGAAGAATGCGTTTCAGCAGTACTGCGACGAAAACCCTGATGCACTGGAGTGCCGCGTTTACGACGAATAAGGTTTCGATTACGCCTTAGAGCAAGAACAAGTAGCGATCGCTGCTTGTTTTTTTATGCGATAACGGAGATCGTTCTAAGAATTCCCCTTCCCCCGCAATGTACGAAAAATTAGATCAGTTAAGAGCGCTGTTTGTCGAACTCGATCAAGCCTTGATTGCCTATTCAGGCGGGATTGATAGTACTTTAGTGGCGAAAGTTGCCTTTGATGTGTTGGGAAATCGTGCTATCGCAATTACCGCAGAATCTCCCTCTCTCCTGCCTGAAGATCTCGAAGATGCGAAAGTTCAAGCGGCTGAGATCGGCATCGTTCATAAAGTGGTTCAAACTCACGAGTTAGAAAATCCGAATTACGCCTCGAATCCGGTGAATCGCTGCTATTTCTGTAAAAGCGAATTGCACGACACCTTAAAACCTCTGGCTCAAGAATGGGGCTATCCGTATGTAATCGATGGTGTAAATGCCGATGATTTACACGATTATCGTCCGGGAATTCAAGCCGCAAAAGAGCGAGGAGCACGATCGCCTTTAGCTGAAGTCGGCATTACCAAGATGGAAGTGCGTGCGATCGCGAAACATTTGGGACTTCCTTACTGGGATAAACCCGCTCAGCCTTGTTTAAGTTCGCGATTTCCGTATGGTGAAGAAATTACGATCGCGAAACTTCAGCGAGTCGGACGGGCGGAAGTGTACTTAAGAAGATTAGGTTGGCAAAATATTCGAGTGAGATCGGAAGGTGACACGGCTCGAATCGAAGTCTTACCGGATCAGGTGAAAGAATTTGTAATTCAGACTGATTTGCCGAAATTAACCGAGGCGTTTCAGTCTTATGGATTTTTGTATGTCACCCTCGATCTAGAAGGCTATCGCAGCGGAAAACTCAATCAAGTGCTGCAATTTAAGTCACTTTGATCCGTACAAGCCAGAAAGGGATTGGCGCAACGGCGACATTGTGTCAACGGTGCGGGCTTGCGAATCAAAGTGAGGAAAAGGAAGAATCGCGGCGGATACTCCTGTAATTGACAGGACAGCGAATAGTCGAATGAGCATCCGCCGCTTCGATCGATTGTGATACATCATGATCTTGCTCCGGTTGGTCGATACATTTTTGCCTGTAAGTGTACCGCGAAGTATTTTTCTTGATGTATTCGTTTTTATCGATTTAAGAATTGAAAAGTTTAGTGCTTTTTTCTATCTTTTGGAGGTCGCTTTGTGGCGAAAAATTCACCTGATACGATCGCCAAACCAATTCCCGCGATGAAGCTTGTTTTTAGCAGGATTGTTTGCCCTCTGATCCCGGATTGCTGTGAAATAGCAGCGCTCTGCTAGTAGCAAACTAGGTGTGAATTAAATCACGATCGCTCAAAATACTAATTTACGACTGTAAAAAGCTTCTGCGAATTTGCTAGGAGAATTCGATTCGATCCCACGCAATCGCAGAATTGCCTCAAAGGTATCTTCTGTAAACCACTGTCGCTTTTTCTGAGTTTCAAACACGTCCATCAAGGTTTGAATCTTGCGATCGCAAATCGCTTCACTAATCGGCACGTAGAAGTTCGGGTTGCCAATATCACCATCGTATTTCGGAATCTCATACTCTAGAATCAGGTGATTTCGATAGCTATTCCAGGTCAGATCAGAAATCACCCGATGGTCTTGGTGAGCATCATGCTTGTAGTGCGTCAGAATCAGATCCGGTGAAAATGCTTGGCTGAGTTCGTTAAAGTACTCTTTGATTTCCGTTCCCACAAACGGGAAGAAGCTATTCCGAAAGTTTTTAACAACAATGTTTTCAACTTTCGCGCCTGCTAGAAATCGATCGGCGCTGTCGAATGCTTCTTTCGATCGTATTTCACTAGAGCTAAACACCACCCAGTAAAATACGGCATTCGGATATTCTTCGATCAGTCGTAGAATTGTTCCACCACAACCGATTTCAATATCATCACAATGAGCACCGAGACACAGAATTCGATACTCTGCGTCTTTTCCTCGATCGAACATCAACTTCAGCATTTTCACCTTCTCACCTAGAGCGTTTTGCGAGTCTTCCAAACTTCCCAAGGCGGAGTGCCCTGAGAGTACAAATCATCAAGGTTTTGCTTGTCTCGGAACGTATCCATACAAGTCCAGAACCCGTCGTAGTTGTAAGCAAGCAATTGCTCTTTCTCGATCAATCGTTGGAACGGCTCCAGCACCAATTCTTCACCGGGTTGCATGTATCTGAAAATCTCAGTTTTGAGAGCAAAGAAACCCCCGTTGATCCGAAGATTTGCATTGTTAACATGCTCAATGCTTGTCACCAGTCCATCTTCCTGCGAAGACACAACGTGAAATGTCTGAGTTGGCTTCACTGACAAGAAACTCGCAATTTTGTCATGCCGCATGAAGTGATTGATAAAGTCGTCGAGCGGCAAGTTGCTCAAACCATCACTGTAGTTTGCCAGGAACATTTCTTCGCCTTCGAGGTACTTTTCAACCGCTTTCAGGCGCTGTCCAATGTTCGAGTTCAGTCCAGTGTCAACAAAGGTAATTCTCCAATCATGAATGTCACTACCAATCATCTGTACTTGCTTACCACCCGCCGACAGTACAAAATCATTGGAAAGGCATTCGTTGTAGTTCAAGAAGTACTCTTTGATGTAGTCCGCTTTGTAACCAAGACACAGAATGAAGTCCTTGTGACCGTAGTGCGCGTAGTACTTCATCAAGTGCCACAAAATCGGGCGATATCCGATGTTGACCATGGGTTTCGGAATCTTTTCCGAATAGTCTCTTAATCGAGTGCCTAGACCGCCACAAAACAATACAACTTTCATGCAGATTATCCCTCTCAATGAATTGCTCTTAGACTTCCCTTGGTGGATTGAGTAACATTCGCCTTTGCGCTGAGCTTCATAAATCGATCGCTTCTTTCAGCAAATCCGTTTCGATCAGCGCCTCTGCGACTCGTCTAATGGCATCAAACTCAAACCCCGATCGCTCTGCAATGTCTAACAATGAATGCTGTCCATCAGATAGATTCAATGTCCATAACAGTGCGAGTTCATTTAATCCAGTTCCAGACGCGCCTCCAATCGATCGATAAAGCCCTCGTCGTCCCAATTGCGGCTCACACTTCGGATTCTGGTTAACATACACGCGGTTATGTTCCAGCACCGACAACACTTCTAAACACTTCAAAAATGAATCTCTGAGATGTTCAGGTCGAATGAAATCGAGGTTATCAGCAGAAGTGTGATATTCAGGAAACTTACTATTGGGCGATCGCATAAAGCACCCGACTGGTAAGTTAAATCCAGGTGAACAAAACTGTCGCTCATCGTAGCCATACGGAAAGAAATCAATGATGTTGTAGTCTTGCTCTGAATGTTGAAGCACATGACTCACGGCGCGATCAATTTCCGCATCGCCTCGACGACTTTTCTTATAGGTCGATTTTCCAGGATCACCCAAGCAGCTTAACACCAAACCATGCTTAATTCGGTGGACTTGATCCTCATTTTGACTGAGCCAAGTAATTGATCCGATCGTGGCTGGAATGAAGATAAAGCGATACGAATAGCGATGAGCAATTTCGCTCAAAGACTTTGCTAGGTGAACTGCGATCGCAATTCCCGATAGATTGTCATTCGCTAATGAGGGATGGCAAGCATGACAAGAAATTAGCACTTCATCTTCGATCTCACCTGGTAAGTAATACTCACCATAAGTTAGATTTCCAGGCTCTAAAGTCGAATCGATGCAAACCTCATACTGATCTTCTGGCAGTTCTAGTAGCTGCTTGTGAGTCAGACAGAATCCCCAGGTGTCTTTATAGTAAGACGTACGATACGGAATCCAATCGGGATGATCCGGCAAGCTAAATAGATGCGGCTTCAATTCTTCCAGCGACATTGTTTGATGCACTGGAATACTGTAATTAACAACGTGAAGATTGTGCTGCTGGAAATCGATAATGCGATCGCCGTTCGAGTTCTTCACATACGCATCCCGGATGTTCCACTCACGCGGCACAGTCCAATCAAATACTTGCGTTCCCGTTGGCACTTCAAACCGTTTCAGCGGAATAAAGCGCTCAATCTGACGCAGCGTTTCCCGAAATCCATCACCTGTAATGCTGCGACAAATCGGATAGAGTTCAGCAGCAAAACGATGGAGATCTTTCGCGATCGCTTGGGGATCTAGAACTGTCTTGAGGTCAGTGATATTCATTATTCCTAGTAGGACAGTACAGCAGCAGGGGGTTGAAATACTAATTCACCTTCGGGTGGGGTCGTATCTTCGTAGAGTGCGACCACTTCTTCAGGCAATCGAGCTAAGTCAGTTCCCCGCATGAAGTCTCTTAATGCAGTTCCCGTTGAAGCATTATCGACATTTAGCGCACCTTTCTTAGCAATCAAATCATCGATATGCACTGTTCTAAAATCGATACTAAAGCGAGTCTGCCCAGAAGTATTCGGAACCGTTGAGTGCATTTGTGCACCAGAGAACAACATCACACCACCGACTTCGCATACCAATCGAACTTGAGGATCAATATCGACAGCTTCTTCTGCACGAGGCTGGAATCGCGTGTCTTTCTTGACGTGCTGAGCAGCATTCTTGCGCCCTGTGTTGTTGTATTTGTAATAGTTAAAGCCGCTCGAACTATTCTTGACTCCTTGGCTCCAGTACTTTGGATGGAATGCCATCGCGCTCTCCGTCTCGAATTCATAGACTGGCAACCACCAATTCACCTGGCTAGGAGGTGCACAGTACCAGGTATCTCGATGTGGATGGAATGGATAACCAACTCCCGCCGTTAGATAAGCGTGACTGGTAATTATCTTCAAGCGTGGAACATCGAAATAGGTTTTTTCTAAGTCGTAGCCGTATTCTTCTAGAATTTTCTGAATCAGTTGTTTTGATTTAGGGTGATGGATGAAGCTCGGTTTGAGGGGAGCGGCGATCGCAACAAATTTCTCAACGCTCAATTCATGCTGCGCCATCGTCGGATCAAGGGGAGCAAACGCCGCCTCGATCATTTCGCGGGCATGTTCACACAGCGCCAACATGCTTGGACGCGGCGAAAACAGGAAAAGCTGACCGTCGTAAATTCGCTCTCGTCTAACATTGTCACGAACCGGGGAATCGAAAAAAACAGTGTGCATAGAGCTTCCTTAACCGAAAATGAACCATCATCGATCGAGCTTTTCACCCGATCGATGTCTTGCTTAAAGTCCAATGCCTTCGTAACGCTCGATCGATTGTTTATCCAACATCCGACGACCATCGACAAAGACAGGCTGCGAGTCGAGTTGAGCAATCATTTCAGGAACGGCTCGGAACTCATCCCATCGGGTCACAAGTACGATCGCATCCACACCTTCAATCCCGCTTTGCAAGCTATCGCAGAGTTCTACTTCATCTGAACTGAGAAGCTTTGCTGCTTCTGAATTTGCAACCGGATCGTAGGCTTTGAGACTTGCATTCTGCGCCTTTAATGCCTTGATCAATGGAATCGCTGGCGTTTCGCGCATATCATTTGTATTCGGTCTGAAAGATAGACCTAAGACCGCAACTTTCACGCCATCAAGTGACGGAAAATGCTTGTTCAACCGATCAATCACTTGCTGAGGTTGAGATTGATTGACTTTAATCACTGCGTCTAACAAGGGCATCGGACTTTGATATTTCTCACCATGAGCAATCAAAGCCTTCACGTCTTTGGGTAGGCAGCTTCCTCCAAATCCGCAACCAGCGGCAAGGAAGCTTGTAATCGGGGGAACAATCCGTTCACCATTCGGCAACACGGTGGTCAAATAGCGACTGTTATGAACACCTTTCATCACTTCTACGATGTCGGTGTTACCAATCGCAGCACAGAGATTGCCAACCTCATTCGAGAACGAAATCAGCAGTGCTAACAATGAGTTTGAAGTGTACTTGATCATTTCGGCGGTGGAATTGTTCGTGCGGAGTCGATCGACTCCCTCAAATCCCGTGTAGAGTGCATCCAATTGATTGATACTGCGATCGTCAATTCCGCCAAGCACAATGCGATCGGGATACATGAAATCATCGATCGCTTCTCCTTCAGTGAGAAATTCCGGGTTCATTCCCACACCGAAATCAACTCCAGCTTTCTTACCAGAAGCAGCTTCCAGAATCGGCAGAACAACCTGATCGGTCGTTCCAGGAACTACAGTACTTTTCACCACTACCAGATGGTAGGTTGATTTGTCTTTGAGTGCTTCACCGATCTGTTGAGCCACCTGCTTAACATAAGTGAGATCAACTTCTTTCCCATCAAACGGAGTTCCAACTGCAATGAGAGAAAGCTCAGTATCTAGAATCGCTTGACGAAAATCAGTCGTTGCTTTCAGACCTGAATGAATGTTGCGTTCTAATAGTTCATTCAAGCCAGGTTCATAAAAGGGAGAAACGCCTTGGTTGATCTGATCGACTTTCGACTGATCGACATCAACACAGATGACTTCATGCCCTTTTTCGGCAAAGCAAACTCCTGAGACTAAACCGACATAGCCTGTTCCAATAATCGAAACTCGCATTTATGCGTCCTCCGCTTCTTGGTTGTCTTGATACCAAATCAGCGATCGACGAAGCCCTTCTTCGATATCGATCGTCGGATTGTAGCCGAGATGCGTTCTCGCTTTCTCGATCACCGGACAGCGACGATTCGGATTATCCACGAGATAGTCTTTGTCTTCGCTCACTTTGCGAACTACTTTGCCTTGGTAGCCGAATAGTTCTTTTGAGATGGAAACAACGCGCTCTGCAAGTTCTATGACTGAGATTTCCGGCGATTCAATTCCAATGTTGTAAGCTTCTCCAGCATGACCTTTGACAAGCACTTTGTAGTAGCCTGTGATCGAATCTGCGGAATAGCAGAAGGTTCGTTTGGGTGAGCCATCAGACAGCATCGTGATGTCTCTGCCGCTGAACACATCACGCGCAAAATCTGGGAGCAAACGTCGATCGGTAATCTTCAATCCGGGTCCATAGTTATTAAATGGACGAGCCGATTTAATCGGTAAACCGTATTGCTGTGCAAAGTTCACACACAGTGTCTCACCATAGCGTTTTGCTTCGTCGTAACACGCACGAGGACCTGTACAGGAAACATTACCGCGATAGTCTTCAGGAGTCGGAATGTTCTCAGGGGTAGGATCACCGTAGATTTCGCTGCTAGAGAAGAACAGGAAGCCACCGACTTCTTTCCCTTGATCACGTTGGTTTTTGAAGTATTCGAGGAGATTGCGAAGTCCGTTTACATTGGCATCCATCGTGCCGATCGGATCTTTACGGTAGAACGTGGGAGACGCGATCGAGGCTGCATGAATGATGTACTGAAAGTCACCCATATCCGACGGTAACGGCTGTGTCATGTCGTGCTTTAACAGCGTCAAAGTCGGATCATCTTTCAAATCCGTTAACCAAGTCGGAACGCCTCGCGAATAGTTATCGTAAACCGTGAGGCGAATCTGTTGAGCGGAGTCGTGCTTTTGATTCCAATGCAGAACGGCTTGTACAAAGTAGTAGCCTAGAAAGCCTGCACCCCCTGTAATCAGTAGGTTCTTGCCTGCCATTGCTCCAAACTCTTCGGTCAGGTTGCCACAGATATAATCCAGGTCTTCCGCAATGATGTCTTTTGCGCGTTGTTGAGTCTTGGTTTGATTGGTCATTAAATTTTCTTCGTTGAGGCTTACACCCACACTACTCGCTGCACTCATAAATTTATTTCCACAACATCACGATCGAGAGCTTCATCAAGAACACAAGACTGGCAACACACGCACTAGGCGTAGATTTTAACTTCAGGGATAGGAACCACGAACTGACCGCCCCATTCACGAATGTAGGAGACTTGCTCCATAATTTCGTCTTTAACGTTCCAGGGAAGAATCAACAGATAATCTGGTTTTGTTTCTCGGATCTTGTCCGGAGAATAGATGGGAATGTGAGTTCCAGGGGTGAACTTGTTTTGCTTGTAAGGATTACGATCGACCGTGTAATCCAGAAAATCCGTCCGAATTCCACAGTAGTTCAGCAAGGTGTTTCCTTTTCCAGGCGCACCATAACCTGCGATCGTTTTGCCTTTTTGTTTCGCTGTGATCAAGAACTCTAGCAATTTCCGCTTAGTCTCTTTCACTTGCTCAGTAAAGTTCGCGTAGGTTTCGAGCTTGTCGAATCCGGCAGCTTTCTCGCGCTCTAACAGTTCAGTGACGCGATCGTCGATCGGCTTCGATTCGTCCTCGGTGTGACGTGCGTAAATCCGTAATGAACCGCCGTGAATCGGAATTTCCTGCACATCGAACAGCGTTAAACCATGATGTGCAAAAATCCGGTTTACTGCCATAAACGACAGATAAGAGAAGTGCTCGTGATAGATGGTATCGAACTGGTTCTCTTCCATTAGGCACATCAGATGAGGAAATTCCATCGTGATCACGCCATCGGGCTTCAACATAATCTTCATGCCACCCACAAAATCATTAATGTCTGGCACATGAGCAAGCACATTGTTACCCAGCAGCAAATCTGCTTTTCCATCTGCTGCCAATTCAGTCGCCGTTTGCACTCCGAAGAACTTGTTAACAACCGGAATTCCCTTATCTTTTGCGACTTGGGACACATTCACCGCAGGTTCAACCCCTAGCACTGGAATGCCTTTCTTCTGGAAGTATTGCAATAGATAACCATCATTGCTCGCGATCTCAACCACTTTACTGTGAGACCCGAACCCGAACCGCTCCACCATCAAATCGCTGTAGTCGCTGGCATTTTTCAGTAGCGCATCCACGTACGAGGAAAAATAAGCGTATTCGGTAAAAATGTCTTGGGGGCTGACAAACTCTTGTAATTGCACTAAAAAGCAATTGTCACAAACATAAGTATGGAGTGGATAAAACGGCTCCATCTCATTTAATTGCTCTGGAGTAATATGGGTTTGACACAGCGGTGACATTCCTAAATCGACAAATGTATGATGCAGCGGTGAGCTACAAAATCGACAATTTGAACCACTCATAAATTTATGCACCTCACGGCATTGGGACGCTAGAACGACAGCGCAGCAAGCCTTGAATTGGGATTAGGTCAAGGGATTAATCACGATCGCACATTCGATGTACTGGAGCAGACACGACCCCGCATCGACATCGACTCTCACCTGAAAGTTCGATGAGTCAAGTCTCTACTATCTCTGCATAATTTTCCAGTATTTCCACGTAATCTTTATCGAAATCCCCGCATCTTTACTTAAACAAAATAGAGCTACGGAGAATTTCACTGGAGTGCTCAAAAATACTGTGGAATCAAAGCTTCAGCAAATTTTGTCTCAAACTAGATCAATCAAAATCCGTCACGTCTGTGAATAAATCACCAATTTTGGCGATTGTATCCGTACAAGTCGTATGTAGGGTGTTGCGATCGACGCAAGTTTCGCTACAGTAGACAAAATTCAATCTGGAATGATCAAAGCCGAGATTGAAGCACGTTTGAACTGAACACAACGCCTGAGAGATTCTGTAATTTGTTTGTTCTGAGACCATGAGCTATCCTTCGCATCGTCGATCGAGTTTTATTACCCTAAGCAGTGTTCTACTGATTGTGCTGGTAACATTGCTTCCATTTAACTTCACCGCAGAAGGCGTAACGCTTGGATTTGCGATTCGCAGCTTCTTCTATCACTCCAGCGGCTTCAGCGACATTGTTGGGAACGTCTTCCTTTTCTTACCGTTTGGATTGGATCTGGCTTATGAGTTTCGCCAACGACGGATTAAAAAGCGATCGACTATCTTCCTAGTTGCTGGATTAAGTTTGCTACTTTCTCTTACAGTCGAAACTTTGCAGGTCTTCCTACCTTGGAGGGCTTCGAGTTGGATTGATCTCTGTACAAATACCGCGGGCGGCACATTCGGAGCAATCCTTTATTTGCTGTGGTGTCAACTTTTTCCGAACGCAGCTCGAACGATTCCAAATTGGATTCGTTGTCGCCTTTCTCCTCAATTATTAGCAAGTCTTTTAATTGCTTGGATTGTCTTTGTTTTTGGAATTTGTTTTGTACTTCAGCAAAGACTGAAATTTGGAACTTGGGATTTTTCGATCGCTTCTCTATTCATGATCTACGGTTTTTTCTTTGTTCCACTCGGAATCCTACTTGCATTGATATTTATAGTGTTGAGAGGAGACACAAAGTTCTATTTGGCTTTATCTGGAATGTCGATCGTACTTCCAGGAATCATGATTGAAGTCTTTCTCAGAGGTTCAGAACTGAGAGAAACAAACGTTTTAGTGAGCATTATGATTCCATTTTTTACGATGCTGGTGGTTCGGAGTCGTCTAATTTATTTGTTTGAATAATGGCATTTAATACTGCTTCGTGAATTGCTCTATTGCTTGCTACGATTCCGCGATTTTCAATCAATTGAGCCGCGATCGAGAAATTGAGCGGCTGCCCATTCATATCACTGACTTGTCCGCCCGCTTCTTCAACAATGATCGCGCCTGCTGCGTGATCCCAAATATTTTCTCGATAGTTCGGATTCTCTACCCAAGGTAATCGCAGATAAAGTGCAGCGTGACCCGATGCGATCGCGCCATATTTTGCTTGACTATCCATCTGAAACCTAGAGGTGATTCCGACAGTTTGAGCAATCGATCGTTGTCGATCGGGATCACCGTGACTGGTTTCTACACTTTCAGCTAAACAAGTTCCGACTGATACTCGAATCGCTTGAGACTCACTTGTTTTAAGTGAAATTCTTCGCGTTCCTTGTCCTCGAATTGCCACGAATAAGCAACCTTCTTCAAATGCAGGACAAGCTATCACGCCGAGTTTCACTTCTCCAGATTCAATCAGCGCGATCGCAATTGCGTACTGATCTCCTCGCAAAAATCCTTTCGTGCCATCGATCGGATCGAGCGTCCAAAAGCGTTCTCCCACTTCCCCCTGTCCCAACTCAATCCAAGCCGTCACTTGTTCTGGTGTCGCATCTGGGATGACAGTCTGTACCAGTTCAGCGACTTTCGACCGTTGGGCGGGAGATTCATATAAAAGAGCGGCGCTTTCTTCTGCCACGATCGCATCTTCAGGAAAGGCTTTCTTTAACTGATGACAAATTACGGCTTGAGCGGCGAAATCTGCGATCGTCACCGGAGAACGATCAGCTTTATTGACGCTTGCAAATTCTAAAGAGTGACGTACGGATTCACACAGAGAAGCGGCTTGTTTTGCGGCATCGATCGCGATTTCAGCCTCGTAAATGTACTGCATAACGTTTTCCCAATCCGTATTACTATCCGCTAAAATCCCTACTCTAAATCGGAGCTTAGCAAAAAACTCATCAAATTCAGCAATTATTTCGATCAAACTACTCGTATTAGTGCGGAAAACAATGCTTTTCTTCTAATAGCAACTCTTGAAAACTTAGCGATTCAATCCGTATATACTTGGCAATCCTCCCAATTCAATTAAGAGTAAGAGAAGTCCGCAAAAACTCCCAGGATGTTCAGCATTTTGTCTTGTTAGAAGTATTAGAAGTTACAAGCAACCGATTCTTGGGAGCCTGAACTTCTAGAGTTAGCTGCACTTCATCTTTACTACCAAATGAAAAGCAAATTTCTGACTGGTTTTGCGGTGGCTGCTGCCACAGTTACAGGAGCTTTTGTTCATGCTCCTTCCGCCTCTGCATTCAACTGGAGTAGCGCTTGGACGCAACCGACGATCTACAGCAAAGAGCAAGTTGGATTCAATGATGCTCCTTATCAGCAATACGTTCAGCAAGAGCGCGTTGCGATTCCGAATAGCGGACAATTTCTGCTTGATCCGACCAAATTGAAGCTGAAATTTGCTCATAATGTGAGCGTTTCTTTCATCAATGAAGGGGCTGGATTCCGCAATCAACTCGCTTTTACTTCGATCGGAACTACAAATACATCAGGGCTGATCTTCAACGATATTTCTTGTTCGGGTGCAGGTTGCGTCGGTGCTTGGGGCGGGAATGCTCTCAAATTGGGCGACACCGTGAAATTAGGCAATATCAAGGGCGGATCTCAACTTGATTTTGGACTGAAAGCAGATGGCTTCAATGGCGGAACCAACATCTTCGGCACTCAGACCAGCCAAAATGCGGACGGACTGCAACATGTTGTGGCGTACGCGATCGGGACTCGTCACATCTTGCTAGGCTTTGAAGACTTGTACGGTGAATTGGGCGCAACGGGTGGCAAAAACCAAAACTCCGATCGTGACTTCAACGACGCGGTCTTCATCGTGGATGTCGGTGAGAAGAACTTGAGAGTGCTCAAGGGTGAGAAAGTGCCTGAACCATCGATCGTGCTTTCGTTGCTCGGTTTGGGTGCTGCGGGTCTGGTGGCTCGTCGTCGTCAAGACAACACCGCTGAGTAGATTTTTTTGCAGGCTTTCCTCTGTCCAATCTTGGTAGTTCACAGTTTGTGGGCTACCTTTTTTTGCATAATAGGGGACTGAACGAGATCGCCAGACTGAGGAAACTGACATGAGCCAAGATTCTCCTATTCCTGTGATTGAGTCGCCCGGAATCGGTGGCGCAGTTCGCGAACATCATTGGAGTTGGAAGGGGAAGCCCATGACTCTCGTGTATGAAGTGATCGGGGAAGGAAAGCCGATTCTGTTGCTACCTGCGTTGAGTTCGGTATCGAGTCGATCGGAGATGCGAGGATTGGCGAAAGAGTTGGCGGGTCAGTATCAGGTTTATGCGATCGATTGGGTCGGTTTCGGGGATTCGTCACGCTCAGCAGTTCAATACACTCCAGCACTGTATGAAACCTGTTTGCGAAGTTTTGTATTGACAATGTTCTCTGAACCTGTGGTCGTAATTGCGGCAGGACATTCAGCAGGGTATGTGATGGAATTGGCTCAAAAGCAGCCGCCTTGGGAATGGGTCGTGTTGGTGTGTCCGACTTGGAGAGGACCTTTACCGACTGCAATGGGCGAACATCGGTGGGCTTATGGAATCTTGCGGCGATTGATTGGATTGCCGATCGTCGGACAGTTGCTCTATTTCTTAAATACGACTCGCGGCTTTTTAAAGTTCATGTTCCGGCGACATGTATTTGCTGATCAGCAGAATATTACGCCTGAATTGATCGAACAAAAATGGCAGACGACGCAGCGAAAAGGAGCACGATTTGCTTCAGCCGCATTCGTAACAGGGGGATTGGATCGAGTGCGATCGCGCCAAGATTGGTTTAGCTGGTTTCAACCGCTTCCAGTGCCCGTGATGATGGTGATTGGGGAACAGATGCCACCGAAATCGCGCCAAGAAATTGAAGTGTTAGCGCATTTTTCTGGAGTGCAAGTGTATCGGATGCCCGGATCGCTCGGATTGCATGAGGAATATCCGGAGCAATTGGCAGCGGGAATTCTGGGATTTTTGGAAAAATATCGATCGAGAAAACGCAAGTTCTAAGAAAAATGGGAGCCAAGATATGAATCTCGCCCCCATCGCCTTGTCAAAAACGAACATCTATATCTTAGGTTTGACAAAAACGATCGATTGTCGCCATACGATCGTCGCTTGGTCATAGTGATCCATGATGCAGATACAATGAGGGTCTTGCCAGCGGACTTTCCCGGTGACTAAGTCACCCGTGGAAAGTTTCATCTCGATCTCTTTTTCTTCTCGAATAATCGTCTGAATCTGACGAGTACTTGGCAATCCGGTATCTAGTTCAATACTCATTGGGGGAAGTCCTCGATCGAAACCGTTCTAACCTACTAGAGTGCCTCAATTCCCCAAAATTCACACATTTCTGTAACTGTTCATCATGACGATCGAATTCACAAAGTATCACGGACTGGGCAACGACTTTATTTTGATCGATAATCGCGACTCGACTGAACCGAAACTGTCTCCAGAAGACGCGGTGAAATGGTGCGATCGACATTTTGGTATCGGTGCAGATGGCGTGATTTTCGCGCTTCCGGGTCAAGATGGAACCGACTATACGATGCGGATTTTTAACTCCGATGGCTCAGAGCCGGAAATGTGCGGCAATGGAATTCGCTGCTTGGGAAGATTTATTGCGGATTTGGAAGTCGCAGACACGGGACGATCGAAAGAACAATATCGGATTCATACACTCGCGGGTGTGATGGTTCCCAAGTTTGAATCGAACGGTCAAGTTACCGTTGATATGGGTGAACCTCGATTGTTAGCTGGGGAAATTCCGACGACGTTAGCGGCTGCGGATCAGAAAGTGATCAATTTGCCTCTAGAAGTCGCGGGACAGACTTGGAACGTCACCTGTGTGAGTATGGGCAATCCGCACTGTATTACGTTTGTCGATAGCGTTGCTGCGATCGAGCTTGCAAAAATCGGTCCGCTGTTCGAGAATCACCAAACCTTCCCACAGCGAACCAATACCGAGTTTATTGAGATTGTACGATCGGACTATCTGAAAATGCGGGTTTGGGAGCGCGGAGCCGGGATCACGCTTGCTTGCGGAACGGGAGCCTGTGCCTCGTTGGTCGCAGGAGTGTTAAATCAAAAATGCGATCGACGAGCCACGATTGAATTACCCGGCGGCTGTCTTGAAATCGAATGGGCAGCCGATAACAGAATCTATATGACCGGAAGCGCCGATAAAGTTTTCACTGGGAGTCGAAACTAATCTTTCGGCGGGAATCAGACGAATTTCAAAAAGCGTCTGATTCCCGGATCATCTTCACCTAGTCGTTGTCCCAGCATTCCTGGCACATCAAATCGCCAATGCGATCGCGCAGCAGGAAATCATATCGCTCTAACTCGGTTTCAAAGCGCATCCATTCACGGGCGGGGATGTGCTTACATAGCGTGTAAATCGGCTGTTGTCGGCTGACAAGTCCGCTGTCAATGAGATGACGTACCTCGTCCTGGATCATGCCAAGCGAGTACGGTGCAGTCTGAAGCATGGGTCTACCTTCCTGAGAAATCTGGGAATCGAAGATATCAACCTAAATTAAGAAGTCCAAAGCCTTTAACTGTCTGTCTCCTCCAAACAGCGCAACTTTGTAGTGAGATATACTGAATTCTTCTTATTTTCTACCTCATTTTTGGGCTAAAAATTTAAGTTGTGTTTCTAAAGTCAAGAACCCCTAACATTTAGCCTCACGGAAAATTGTAGTGAAATTAGTAAAAAACTCCCATCTCTCTTAGGTTTGACAGATTACGGTCTGTGACAATCATTAAAGGGTTAAATTGCGCCAATTAGCGGAAATCATGACCGACGCTGGACGAGTTCGATCGCAAAGTCGATCGCGGCTTTCATACTGGCTGCATCAGCAATTCCTTTTCCAGCAATATCGAACGCGGTTCCGTGATCTGGAGAAGTTCGCACGAAGGGAAGCCCGATCGAGGTATTGACCGCACGATCGAACGCCATCAATTTCACTGGGATCAAGCCCTGATCGTGATACAGCGCGAGATAAGCGTCATGAGCCGAAACCTGACGCGAACCAAACCAAGCTTGACCTGGTTTGACCCACATCGTATCGGGTGGCAATAGCCCATCGAGTTGAACGTGCGGGAATCGGTTTCTCATCGCTTCGAGCCAGGGAAACAACCAATCGATTTCTTCTCGTCCAAGTTGTCCCTGTTCGCCGCTGTGAGGGTTCAGTCCTGCGATCGCAATTCGTGGCTGATCGATTCCAAACGCTTGCTCAAGACATTTGATCAATAATTCGAGCTTCCGAGTTAGTCCATCAAAGGTGAGCGCTTCTGGAACCTGTTTGAGTGGAATGTGAGTCGTTGCTAGAAGTGCGCGTAACGTCCAATTGGTATGCGGCGATCGAGCAACAAACATCATGCCAAATCGATCGACTCCTGCTTTTTCGGCTAGAAGTTCGGTCTGACCTGGGTAAATGTGACCTGCGGCTTTCCAAGCAGATTTCGCGATCGGAGCCGTCACAATGCCATCGAATTCGCCTGCTAATGTGCGATCGATCGCCGTCTCCAAATATCGAAAACTCGCTTCACCGCTAATGGCACTTTCTTTGCCGAGCGTGATTTCTTCTGGAAGATCGAGATCCAGAATGTTCAAATCTTTTGGATTGGCAAGATTTGGGCAGGATAGACGATCGTAGAGTTCGGTTAAATAAGCGCGATTTCCAGCGATCGTAATATCGGCATTTGGACGATCGAACAATGCTTTGAGAATGACCTCTGCACCGATTCCGGCAGGATCACCCATTGAAATCACTAAACGAGTCATGATGTGAAGAGAGCGTGACTGAACTGCTTTACAATACGTAAATTGATGATCGATCGCTGTTTAAGAGGAGAACTAACACAATGGCTGGAGAGATTTTTAACACTGCAATCCTAGCGTTCACCCTCATTTTGGTTGGGTTGTCGCTCGGCTTTTTGCTCCTGAGATTGCAAGGTGGCGAAGAGTAATTTCAAGAAGCGAGAGTGGCGGATCGATCTCCCTCACTCTTCTTCGTCTAAATGTTCTGCGACTTCACGATATAGATTGAAAACGTGATGGTCTTTCAGCGAATAAAACACATTGCGTCCTTGTTTGCGATATCCCACGAGCCGCATCGATCGTAATGCTCTTAATTGATGCGAAACCGCTGATTCAGTCATTTTGACCGCAGCAGCAAGATCGCACACACATAATTCCTGAACCGATAACGCTGACAGAATTCTGAGTCGGTTCGCGTCACCGAGCAAACTGAAGAATTCCGCCATTCGCTGCGACTTTTCGACACTGAGAAGATCACGCTGCAACGATCGGACATTACTTAAGTTCACCGGATGCGAATCGGTGCACTGCTCAACTGTCGAAATTGCAATATCAGGATTGGACATAGACCTCGACCTGCCACTATTCTCAGCGTAGCGTACTCAGCCCGCTAGAATAAATGAGAATTTCAGCTTGAGCAAAGAAAGTCGTTACATTCCTTGACCTACGCTACGATAAGGGATGTTCGATTTCAGAGATCGCAAACTCGATCGCACCTTGCTGTGATTTGGACGCGAGATTTCTGATAGAATTTAGCGAAAAGTTAACAATTTGTCACATAACTCCTCATGAGCGTATTGATTGTGGGTGCGACTGGCACCTTAGGAAGACAGATTACTCGTCGCGCCTTAGATGAGGGATACAAGGTACGCTGTCTAGTCCGTAGCCCCAGAAGAGCCGCCTTCCTGAAAGAATGGGGAGCCGAACTTGTTACCGGAAATATCTGTTATCCAGACACCTTACCCGCAGCGTTCGAGGGTGTGACGGCTGTAATCGATGCGGCGACTGCACGTGCAACTGATTCGCGCAGTATTAAAGAGATCGACTGGACAGGCAAAGTTAACTTAATTCAAGCAGCAAAAGCGGCGGGTGTCGATCGCTATATTTTCTTCTCGATCCTCGATGCTGAGAAATTTCCGAACGTTCCACTAATGGAAATTAAGACCTGCACAGAGAAATTTCTAGCAGAGTCAGGACTAAACTACACAGTTCTGCGCCCCTGTGGATTTTTACAAGGTTTGATTGGGCAATACGCGATTCCGATCCTCGAAGGTCAAAGCGTTTGGGTGATGGGAAATACTGCCCCCACCGCTTACATGGATACGATCGACATCGCGAAATTTGCCGTTCAAGCGCTCAAAGTACCAGAATCGATCGGCAAAACGCTTCCGGTCGTTGGCTCGAAAGCCTGGGATGCCGACGAAATTATCAAACTGTGCGAGCGACTGTCAGGTAAAGAAGCCAAAGTGATCAAAACGCCGATCGGTGTGGTTCGTGCTTCTCGCAAGATTGCTCAGTTCTTTCAATGGACTTGGAATATCGCCGATCGACTCGCGTTTACTGAAGTCGTCGCAACTGGAAAACCATTGACGGCTTCGATGGATGAGACTTATCAAGTTTTGGGCTTGAATCCGCAAGAGATGACGACGCTGGAAGCTTACATGCAGGAGTATTTCAGCCGAATCATGAAGAAGCTCAAAGAAGTCGAATATGCCCAAGAGCAAGCCAAGAAAAAGAAAGAGCGCACCAAGAAAGCGTATCCTCGATTCTAAGCTGAGAAATCAAATGATTATTTAGGATAGGTTTTTGTTGTGCCGAAAGCTGGCATTATTTACAACGACGGAAAAGAGGTTGCTTGTCGGGTTGCATCCGAAATTAAAGACAAGTTAGTTTCGCTTGGCTGGGAAGTCGTTCTGGCTCCCGGCGCGGGTGGAATCTTAGGATACGCCTCGCCGGAAAGCCCGATTTGTCACACACCGATTGATCGATTAGTTCCACCTGGGTTTGATGCTGAGACAAAATTCGCGATCGTCCTCGGTGGTGATGGTACGGTTCTCTCAGCATTTCGCCAGGTTGCCCCTTGTCGCATTCCTTTACTAGCAGTCAATACCGGACATTTAGGATTTTTGACTGAGATATTGCTGGATCAATTACCAAACGCGATCGAGTGTCTTTTAGCAGGCGAATACGAAATCGAAGAACGCACGATGTTGCGGGTGCAGATCATTCGCGATGATGTCATGTTCTGGGAAGCCCTTTGTCTAAATGAAATGGTGCTTCATCGCGAACCGCTCACGAGCATGTGTCACTTTGAAATCGAAGTCGGGCGGCATACTCGTGTAGACATTGCTGCCGATGGAATTATCGTCTCGACTCCTACGGGTTCGACCGCTTATTCACTCTCGGCGGGCGGTCCGGTGATTGTTCCAGGTGTGCCAGTGATGATTTTAGTGCCGATTTGTCCGCACTCTCTGGCTTCACGGGCACTCGTTTTTACGAATAGTGAACCTGTGACCATTTATCCCGCGATTCCGAATCGATTGGTGCTAACCGCAGATGGGAATGCCGGATGCTATGTCTTACCCGGCGATCGCGTTTGTATCCAAAAAGCGCCTTATCCCGCTCGATTTGTTAGGCTCAAACCGCCTGAATTTTTCCACATCTTGCGAGAAAAACTGGGTTGGGGTTTACCACACGTCGCGAAACCTTCCGCAGAAGAATGTTAAGGATTTTCTATCATTGCGGCACTTTCGACGATTTGCACGTCTATGGTTACAATGACGGCGTGAATAAGAACCAAGTCAGTTATGAGTATTGCCGATGCGACTCCGTGTGTGCTGATTATTGAAACCGATCAAGCTCTCGCCCATCATGTCAGTCTGGACTTGCAAGAATCGGGCTACGATACGATCGTAGTCCATGATGCGCGTGCGGGATTGAGACAAGCGATCGAGAAACATCCGTCGCTCATTGTGGTCGATCGCTTACTTGATGGCGATTCTGGGTTGACGTTCTGCCATGATTTACGAACGACGGGCGCTCGGACTCCGGTATTGCTCTTGATGGCGCGGGATACGGTTGACGATCGAGTGGCTTGTATTGAAGCGGGCGCGGATGATTATTTTCTCAAACCGTATCGCTCTGATGACTTCCTCAGACTTGTGCGGATGTATTTGAAGCCAGATGCACCCAGCAGTGAGCAATTACGGTTTGGGGATTTGGTGTTAGATTTATCGACTCGTCAGGCATTGCGGAATGGAAGAGCGATCGATTTAACCATGAAAGAGTTCGAGTTGCTTAAATATTTGATGGAGCATCCGCGCGAAGTTCTGACACGAGAGCAGATTCTAGAAAATGTGTGGGGTTACGACTTTGTCGGCGAATCGAATGTGATTGAAGTTTATATTCGATATTTGCGTTTGAAAATTGAAGATGAAGGCGAAAAGCGTCTAATTCAAACAGTTCGCGGTGTTGGTTACGTTCTGAGAGAATCATGAAATATCAAATTCTGTGCTTGAGCTTGGGAGTTCTGTTAATCGGCTGTTCTGGACTGGAAGCCAAACCCTCTCCTTCTGAATCTCCAACGCCGATTACGGCTCCTTCTGCTATGGGACAAGTTCTACCGCTGGCAGCATCGTTCAAGGCTGGTAATCAAGTGATTAAGTTGGAAGTTGCGAGAACGCCTGATGAACAAGCAATGGGTTTGATGTATCGCACCAGTTTGGCAGACGATCGCGGAATGCTTTTCCCATTTAGTCCGCCACGCCCCACGCAGTTTTGGATGAAAAATACGCTGATTCCGCTAGATATGCTGTTTCTGCGGAAGGGCGAGATTCGGTACATTGCTGCAAATGCACAACCCTGTCAAACCAATCCATGTCCAACTTATGGGTCTGCGACTGAAGAAATCGATCAAGTGATTGAACTGCGGGGAGGCAGAGCCGCAGAGCTTGGGTTGAACGTAGGCGATCGCATTACGATTCAACAAATTCGCAACTGAAGAATATTTCTGTCGAGAACATAGACTCATTGTCTAATTCTTAACTCTTTTGGAAGGAATTAGATCGGGTTCGTATCTTCGCTTACACTCTACATCTATCAACATTTGTTATTAGATGTAAGGGGAAATTGCGAAATTGTAACGACGATGACACTTTACAACCAATCTTCAGATAGAGACACTTTTAGCAATTAGAAGTTAATTTAATAGTCCAGCTTAATTGCGGAAAGGATTTCTCTTCTCCACTTAGTGAAAATAGGCTTGAACAAATTAAAATTAGCCTAAGTTTTTGTTTTTAACTCAGAACTTGTCCTGCGAATCGAACGATTTACGCTCTTCGCTGTCGTAGTCCACCTTTCATACTGGCTACCTGCTCCTTCCAAGTTTAATTTGCTTGCCCATAATTGGGTGCACTCGCTCCCCTACTAACCCGGAGGTGACTGTAGTAATGCTCTCTGCCACACACTCGAAATTTATTCGCTTTCTTCAAGAAGAGCTATCGCTCTCGACTTCCTCGATCGCACTTGCCCTACGCTACCGTGAACAAAATCCAGGACCGCTACCGATGATTCTTTGGCAGTATGGATTGGTGACTATCGATCAGCTTGACAGAATCTATAGTTGGCTTGAATCTTCCGATCGATAGATTTTCTACGGTCAATCAGTTTTCAGATTGGATTGATCGTTTACGAGGTGAGTGGTGTGAGGCTTCTATTTCTAGACCAAACAGGTAAGTCTGGTGGCGCGGAACTGTGCTTGCTCGATATCGCGACTGCTTATCAGGATGATTGTCTGGTCGGTTTGTTTGAGGATGGAGATTTTCGGCAGCGTTTAGAGCAGCGAAAGATTCCGGTTCAAATCTTGGCGGAAAAAGCGATCGCAGTCCGGAAATCGAGCGGTGCGATCGCTGGCTTACTCAGTCTCAGCCAATTGATTCCTTTGATTAATCGTGTCGCGACTCTGAGCCGTCAATACGATGCGATTTATGCGAATACGCAAAAAGCATTAGTCGTGGGCGCGATCGCAAGTTCGATTTCTCGTCGCCCACTCGTTTATCATTTGCACGATATTCTTTCTCCCGACCACTTCAGTTCAACGAATCGCCGTTTAGCGGTTCTGATGGCGAATCGTGCCAAGTTAGTAATTGCGAATTCTCAAGCGAGTCGAGATGCGTTTATTGAAGCAGGCGGCGATCCGAAATTAGTCGAAGTGGTCTACAACGGATTTGATTTAGAGCAATACGCGATCGACATCGATACCCATGAATTGAAATCGTCTCTCGGTCTGCAAAATCGATTCGTTGTTGGACATTTCAGCCGTTTATCACCCTGGAAAGGACAGCACGTTTTACTTGAAGCATTACAGTATTGTGATCCGACAGTTAGCGTAATCCTCGTCGGTGATGCCTTGTTCGGCGAGCAGGAATACGTTGAGCAATTGAAGCAACAAGTCGATCGATTGAACTTACACGATCGTGTGAGATTTCTTGGCTTCCGTGACGATGTGATTCCATTAATGAAGCTCTGTGATGTTGTGGCTCATACTTCAATTGCGGCTGAACCGTTTGGTCGAGTGATCGTAGAATCGATGCTGTGTGGCAAACCCACGATCGCGGCAAAAGCTGGAGCCGCAACCGAATTGATTGAATCGGACGTGACGGGCTGGCTAAGTACACCGAATGATCCGAAAGAACTCGCAAGTGTGATTGAGCATTGTCGTCAGCTTCAGACCGAAGTATTTAAAGTTGCAATAACTGCTCAACAGCAAGCACGCAAGACGTTTCAGTTAGAAAAAACAAATGCACAAATTCAACAGCATTTAGAGAGTCGGCTTGTCTGATTGTTCCAGGGAAATAGTTCGATCGACATATCGAATCGTTACGGATGGCATCTTGTCTTCCAAACTACAGAGAGAAGCATTATTCTAAAAATTGTCTCATCCTAGAATTCTGTTCTCGATCGAAGGTATGACTGTTCATCAGCCAAGATCTAAACCCTTAATCAGCGTTTTTCTGCCGACTCTAGCGGGTGGCGGGGCTGAACGTGCCATGCTGTATTTAGCGATCGGACTTGCGGAACGCGGTTGGCGAGTGGATTTAGTCCTCGCTGAAGCAGAAGGAGAATATATCAATCATGTTTCTCCCGATGTTCGATTAATTGATTTACAGGCGAAGTCTCCACTCGTTGTGACAAAAACGATCGCGCTGCGTCGCTATCTAGAAAAAGAACAGCCTGCAATTTTGTTTTCTGCTCTAGACATTCTAAGTTCAGCCTATTGGGCACGACCTGCGACGGTTCCGACTCGAATTGTGATGTGTGTTCAGACTTATTTATCTGAGCAATTTAAGAATCATCAGGGACAGACCTTTGGAAAAGTGCGATCGCGTGTGGTGCGATGGTTATATCCGAAATCCGACGCAATCGTGGCGGCATCAATCGGAACAGCGGAAGATGTGGCGCAGTTAACCGGGCTTCCGGTCGATCGGATTCAAGTCATTTACAATCCGGTGATCACTCAGGAAGTTTTTCAGAAAAGTGAAGCCACAATCGATCACCCGTGGTTCAAGTCAGAAGAACTGCCTGTGATTCTGGGAATCGGGCGATTGGTGAGCCAGAAAGATTTCCCCACACTCATTACAGCGTTCGCAAAAGTTCGTGAGAATCGCCCTGCTCGATTAATGATCTTAGGGGAGGGAGGGGATCGAGCCGACTTAGAAGCTCTGATTCAAAGTTTCGGACTCGAATCAGATGTAGCATTACCTGGATTTACTGAGAATCCCTATGCTTATCTGTCTAAAGCCTCTCTATTTGTTTTGTCCTCTCGATTTGAAGGATTCGGAAACGTGGTTGCGGAAGCGCTCGCCTGTGGTGCGCCTGTTGTTTCTACGGATTGCCCCAGTGGACCTGCGGAAATTCTCGATCACGGAAAATACGGTAGGCTAATTCCAGTTGCAAATCCAACCGCGATGACAACTGCAATTTTAGAAATGCTAGATTCACCTGTCGATCGAACTGCGCTCAAACGTCGGTCTCTCGAATTCGAGCGCGATCGCATCGTTGACCAATACGTTGATCTCATCGAACGCTTACTGTCAAACGCTGATGCGAATTCTTCACGTTCTTAACCACGTTCAAGACATCGGAAATGGGATTGTCAATGCCGCGATCGATCTTGCTTGCTCTCAAGCACAAGCCGGATTCGAGGTCGCAATCGCTTCAAGCGGCGGTGAATATGAATCTTTGATGAAGCAATATCAGATCCGTCATTTTACGATCGCAAATCCTCAATCACCACTTGACGTATTAAAAATAACCCAAAAATTTAGAGAGATTACGCAGGTATTTTCACCAGATGTTATCCATACGCACATGATGACTGGTGTAATTCTTGCGAAGTTACTACGCGGAAACTTAAGCTATGTCTTGGTTTCAACCGTTCATAACGAGTGGCAATCGCACGCCGTTCTGATGGGAATTGCCGATCGCGTCATCGCTGTGAGTCGCTCGGTGGCACGATCAATGCAACATCGTGGCATCCCGATACGGAAACTCCATGTCGTTGCGAATGGCACGATTGGAACCCCTAGACATCCTCCGATCGATCGCGTCAAACCCTTGCCACTCCAGCATCCTGCGATTACAACTGTAGCTGGACTGTATCACCGCAAAGGAATCAACGACTTAATTGAAGCCTTTGTGCAGATAGCTGACGAACATCCGACCGCCCATCTATATTTGGTAGGAAACGGTCCTCATCGGGCAGCGTTTGAGCGGCAAGCAAAAGATAGCCCTCATCGATCGCGGATTCACTTTGAGGGATTTCAAACTGAGCCGCAACGCTATCTCATGTCAACGGACGTATTTGTCCTCGCCTCGCGCCAAGAGCCGTTTGGACTGGCGCTTTCAGAGGCACGGGAAGCTGGATGTGCGATCGTGGCAAGCGACGTAGACGGTATCCCGGAAGTCCTCGACGGGGGTAAAGCGGGGCAACTCGTGCCCGCTGGAGATATCAAGGCACTTTCTGAAGCGCTTTCGAGACTCTTGAAGTGTCGGGAAGACCTGGAAGCCTGGAAAATTCGTGCCCGGACTAATATAGACTGGTTGCGAGTGGAACGAGTGCATCAGGAAACGCTTGGGGTGTATCAAGCTGCGATCGCAGAAATGAATCGGACTGTTTGTGCTTAGGAGACTTAAGAGATCTATGGATTTGAATTCAGCAGTTAGAAAGGTTCAGCCTAACCCGCTGATGCTGGCAGCACTACTCGGATTGATGGCAACCGCGACTCCTGCGATCGCTCAGAATGCAGGATCTCGCCCGCAGTCCGCTCCGGCTTCGGTGCGTGTGGATGAAGGTTACTTACTCGGTTCCGGCGATCGTGTTCGTATCGATATTTTCGGCGTACCAGAGTACAGCGGTGAATATCAAGTGATGTCCGATGGCTCGATCAACCTGCCTTTGGCTGGAGGAGTTGGCGTTCAAGGACTCACACTCCGGCAAGCTTCGGATACGCTTTCTCGTCGCTACAGTGAATATTTAACTCGTCCCGTGATCACCGTGACTCTTTTGGCGGCTCGTCCGATTCAGGTCGCAGTGTCCGGAGAAGTAGCGCGTCCTGGAACTTATACCACCACGCTCGGTGACACTGGAATTCCAACGCTGAGCCGCATGGTGCAAATGGCAGGCGGCATCAAGCAGTCCGCAGATCTGAAGCAGGTCGAGATTATTCGTCGTCGTCCCGGTGGCGGTGGCACGCAAAACTTCAGAGTTGATCTCAGTCGCTTGCTGAATGGTGGAGATATCTCGCAAGATGTTCAACTGCGGGATGGAGATACCGTTGTTGTTCCCGCTGCCAATACTTTAAATGCGACTCTCGCTAACGAATTATCGAACTCCAGTTTAGGAGCCAGCTTCGATCGACCGATCAGCGTCATCGTGGCAGGTGAAGTCAATCGTCCAGGTCCGCAAACTGTTCGGGGTGAAACGATCGCTCAACCTGATCCGACCGCAACGGCTGCTGCCGCTCCTGGAGCTGCCCCGGTGACGACGGTCACTCAACGCTTGAGAGCACCGACGGTCACACGAGCACTTCAGCAAGCAGGCGGAATTACGCAGCGGGCAAATATTCGCGATGTCGAAGTGCGCCGCACCGTCTCAAACGGCACTGAGCAAGTGATTAAAGTTAACTTGATGAGCTTGCTACGGGAAGGAGACGCGAAACAAGACATCATTCTGCAAGAAGGCGATCGCGTCATCGTGCCAATGGCGACCGCAAGCGTGACCCCAGAAGATGCAGCGATCATGGGTCGGGGTGTGATTTCCCCTGAACTGATTACGGTGAACGTTGTCGGTCAGGTGGAACGACCGGGAGCCGTACAGGTTGCACCGTATACCACGATGAACCAGGCAATCTTGGCAGCAGGTGGATTTGCGCGAGGTGCGAGACGGAATGAAGTTGAGTTTATTCGACTTCAGCCGAATGGAGCCGTCGATCGTCGAAATGTTCAGATTGATTTCTCGCGTGGTATCGACCAAGCGAAGAATCCACCGCTGCAAGCAGGCGATACGATCGTAATTCGCAAGACTGGCTTCCAGAGCTTTACCGAAGGCATCGGATCTGTCTTAGGTCCAGCACTCGGAATCTTCGGCATCTTCCGTTAATTTTCCGTTCAGTCCGATCCAAAGGGAATGAGGCTTGACTAGGATAAAATCAGCCTTGTTCCCTTTTTTCAATGATTTGGAAAACTAATCACTCAGTTAACGAGATTAAATCACTCTTTATTCTGAGGCAGGAATCTGAATAACCCGGTAGACTGAATCAAAGCTAACTTTCTACTTCATTCTAGGGAGAATGAGTGAGTGAGTAATCACAGTCGTTACGGGTCGATCGCGCAGGATGGTGAAGTAGATGGGCGAGATTGAGCGCTGCTATCAAGTACTAGGGCTAGAGTCTGGAGCGACCCTCGAAGAGGTGAATCAGGCTTACAAAGACCTTGTGTTTATTTGGCATCCCGATCGCGTGCCCAAAGATAATCCGCGCTTGGTGCAAAAAGCCGAAGCGAAGATCAAGGAACTGAATCACGCGCGGGATATTCTGCGATCGCATTTCAAGAACGGAACAGCGACAAAGCCTCCTGCCGCTCAACCGAAACCTTCCTCGCAAACTTACTATCAGTCTTACTATTACCGTCCCCCGACTTCATCGACGAATGGGCGGCAGGCTTCCAATGGTCATTCCACGAATGGACATTCGACCCACGGGCATTCCACAAATGGTCACTCAAACGGTCATTCTGAACGGGCGCGACCGAATTATCAAACCTATCAGCCTTATCCTCGACCAAACTATTCGCAGCAGAATCGATCGACAGAAAACAATCACAAATCTGATCCGAATCACAAATCTGATCCGAATCACAAATCTGATCCGAATCATAAATCTGATCCGAATCATAAATCTGAGCCATCGAAATCGTCTGACAGCAACCAGAATTACTATCGTCAGTCGCACTATCGGGCGGAATATCATCACCCGCCGAAATCTCCTGCTCGTCCTCAAATGCCGGACATGACCGGGAAAGATTTGAGCGGACAGAATTTGAAAGAGAAAGATCTTTCTGGATATAACCTGAGTCGGGCGAATCTGTCTCGTGCGGATTTGAGCGATACGTTTATGCACAAGGCAAATCTGGAAGGCGCGAAGCTAGAAAGAGCAAACCTATTTCGGGCGAATTTGCTGGAGGCGAATCTGTGTGGTGCGGATTTGCGAGAGGCGAATTTGATCGGGGCGGATTTGAGTGGCGCGGATCTAAGAGGCGCGGATTTGCGGGGGGCGAAAGTAGGATTTGACGATCGAGTGATGGTCAAACTCACCGGAGCTAATCTTCAAGGCGCAATCATGCCGAATGGCAAAGTTCACGGAACACCCGCTTCTTAAGATTGAACGGCGTTTGTCCAATATTTGAACGTTTCGCTGCCAATTCGGTCAGATTCTTCGCGATAAATCTGCGCTAAACAGTCATAAAACGCTTGGGCATATTGCTCGAATCCGAAGTTCATTAAACATTTGAGGATTCGAGTGATGCGGAGATAGTTGTGATTAAAGCGTTCTATCCATTCGGTTTTGCGGATCGGGTAGATTTCTGAACGTGCGATCGCTCCATTTTCCTGGATCTGTAGCCCGTAGAATCGGAGCATCACTTCGAGCGATCGCATTAAACTCTGACGCAACCGAGGATCAGATCGGAAAGCATTAATAATCTCAGCGGTGACAATTGGTGCATCCGAGTTAAAAGCACTCCGCTCTGTCAAAGGAAATAGCCATTGAATGTAATCATGAACGGTTTCTAATTCCTCAAAATCCCATGTCCAGATTTCTTCAATGGTTCGTTTTCTGATATCTTGCTGTTCGCCTAAGTAGAAGGGAACGAGCAAATTTGTCGATCGATTGTTTTGGCTCATTCCTTAATTAAAGCCACAATCTTTCGGAGCAACCGTAAATTTGGTAATCGGCATCTTATCCTTACCCACATAGGAGTAGTAGAAAGAATAACCGTCTTTCAAATTCGCTTTAGTGCTGGGATCGGCGCAAACTCTTTCCTTGACCACATTGCGGATAATTTCTTTGGCATCTGAATTAATATCCGCCGATGTTTTGCTCACAAGTTGGAAATTGTAGAGAAGTCCGTCTTCTTGAACATCTACTCTGGTCAGCGTCGTTTCTTCATCGATTTGCTTCGGTGCAGCACGATTTAATTGCTCAGCAGTGACACGAAGGACGGTTTGATCAACTTTGCTTTTCTTGACTTCAGGCTTCGGTTCGCTGGCTGGACTGCTTGCAGGGCTAGCCGCAGGACTTCCAGACGTATTGTTGTCTGCCTTGTTAGAAGAGCCAAGAAATGGAGCAAGGGGAAGACAGCCCGTGAACAAAACCAAAATTGCAGACAAGTAGAAAAATCGTTTCATCATCTAATCTCACTAAACGTGGAAAAATTTACCATTTGAACTTTCGGGATCTTAGTTGTCCCAGTTGTTCTCTCAAATAATCCTGTTCTCTGGTTGCATTTAATCGCTGAGCGACCGAAAACGCCTGCTGATAGTAATTTTCAGCGATCGCTAATTTGCCTGTTTGCCGTTGATGTTGTGCCATCATCTTCAGCGAAGTTAACATCTGCCAAGCGTCATTCTTTTGAGTTGCCATTGCGATCCGCTGATCCAACATCTCGACAAAGCGGTTTTCTTGTCCCATGCCGCGATACGACAGCATCAGACCGTCAAACGCTCGAAACTGAACCGATTGATCAGCACTTTGTTGTGCCAGAGTCATCGCCCGATCGTGGGCACTGTAAGCCGATCGAGCATCACCGATCGCTAAATACGCCTCACCTAGATGATTCAGTGTATTTGCTGCACCGACCGGATCTTTTGCTTGATCCCGGAGGGTGCGAGCTTGTTCGAGATATGCGATCGCTTCTCGATACCGACCTTGAGCAAAATTCGCCAAACCGAGATTGCTCAGCGATAAGCCTTGTCCCGATTGATGTCGGATGCTGCGTGACAGTCGCCAGCCCTCCTCAAACGATTTTGCCGCTTCGCGTGTCTGACCCCGTTGGAGAATCACTTGTCCAACGTTGTTGTATCCGTAGATTTGGCTAATCGTGTTATTCAAATCTCGTGCAACTCCCAGACTGCGACGAAACGCATCTTCAGCGTCATTTAAGCGACCTAGATTGATATAGGTCATACCAAGGAGATCGTATGCACGACCTTGTGACGGAACTTCTCCGATGCGGCGGTAAATCTCGATCGCTCTTTGCCAATCTAAGATCGCTTGCTCTGGCGATCCGGACTGTTGCGCTTGAATACCGGACTCGACATAGCGATCGGCAGTTTCTCGTGTCTCGCTTTGGGTGCGAACGGGTGCGTGTAATTGGCGCGTCAAACTAGACGCATAACTTGGCGTTCCAGTGAGTAGCAAAATTCCGGCAATTGAACCAATCAGTTTGAGAGTCAACATTAGAAAAATTCGAGTTCTTCTAGGCTTGCATCGTCAGCCTCCAACTCGGAAACCGACTCTTGCTCTCTAGAATTCCCACCGAGATAGATCGTTCTAATGTCTTCGGGTAAAAGTTTTTCGAGGACTCGATACCCTTCTTGCAAATGTGCCTTAATTTCGTCGGGGCTAATCTGTTCGCCTTCCGCTTGTAAATACGCAGCAATGCGGGTTTCGCTCCAATGGAACGTTTGCGCCATCACGACCATTAATCGAGTCGCAGAGGGCAACTGTTCTAAAGCTCGATCGACATAACACCAGAACGGCGGCGACATCGATCGAATATCGTAATGAATGTCTTCAACCGGAGGCAGATCCGCCTCGTTAATTCCCGATGCTGTCACCGCTAAAAGCCAGGTTTGAAACGTCGAGCCACTTTGACTAAATGCCCGTAAATCGACTCCCGCCAATTCGTGAAAAACGTGTCGCCAAATTAACGCCAGCAGATATTCAGACTGCACCGGAGAACGCGCAGAGCGCGAAATCAGTGAATATACGATCGGGCTGTAGCGACAAAACAGCGCGACAAAGAACTGCCCAGAATCGGGATAGCGCTGAAACAGCGTCAGGAGTTCTTGATCGCTGTGATGAAACAACGCTTTAACGATCGGATGATGTGCCTCTGGAAAGGTTGGAATCGCTACAGCTTTCATAAGTCGTGTCAGAGTCGAATTAATTACTATATACAGGTTCAGCGGAAAACGGCACACTTTTTTTACAGATGTGCTCTCAAAAACGTTGTGATTTCCTAAAGCTTACGGATGCCTTTGCTTTGGTGTTGATAGAATAAATAGACTTCTTTAGCCAGCCCGTCAGTCACTTTTTATCTATGGATAGCTTGTTTTCCACTCAAGGCATTATGGTCATGTTGCTCGGCGCTTATGCTGTAGCGATGTGGCTCTTCCTTACGAGCGCCCCGAAAGTTCATACGGTTATGGTTTCCGATCTTGAAAGTGCCCGCGATTTTTATGGCGGAATGCTGAAATTGGCAGTCGCGGAAGTGCCATTGCACTATTACTACAACTACGAACAGTCATTGGGAACAGCAGGCGTGAATCCGATGTATCTATCGGGTTCGATGGGCAGCACGACTGCGCGGGGGAATGGCAATGATGGGCTGTGGTATCAACTAAAGAAAAATACTCAGCTTCATGTGATTTCGGGCGCAACGATGGGTGAGAAAGATCGTCAGCGTCATGTCTGCTTCGATCGAGATTGTTTAGATCAAATTCTCCTGCGTGTTCAATCTCGCGGAATTAAGCACAAAATTCGCCGTGAGAAACCGCTGAACTTTTTGGTGAAAGACTATCACGGACAAGTGGTGGAACTTGCAGAAGTGATTAATTAGAAAGAATCGATTAATGCTTGAAACGAGGGGCGAAGATTGCTCCTCGTTTTGCGTTTTCAATGCGTCTTTAAACAGAGGTCGAAAATATGAGTTTTGATTTCTCAAATGCTTCAGATTCGACAGCAAATCCATTGAGATATTTCTCAGATCGCAGTGAAGATTACGAGAAATATCGCCCGATTCATCCTCAAAGCGCGATCGACACCATTCTTTCTGATTCAAAGATTCAAACTGCGGCAGATGTGGGAGCCGGAACAGGAATCGGAGCGCGATTATTAGCGGATCGAGGCGTTCGAGTGTTTGCGATCGAGCCAAATGCGGATATGCGAAATGCAGCAACATCGCACGAACGAGTTGAATTTTTAGCTGGAACGGCTGAACAGATTGCTTTAGAAACTGCTTCGGTTGATTTAGTGACATCGTTTCAGGCGTTTCACTGGTTTGATTTTGATCGAAGCCTGCAAGAGTTTCGACGCATTCTGAAACCAGGTGGACGTTTAGCGCTGATTTGGAGTCTTTGGGAGCAACGCGATCGCATTTCTAAAGAATATACTCGCTTGATTTTTGAAGCTTCTAAAGTGGAAGAACCTCGATCGCAAACGAAATCATGGATCAATCAATTGCGTTATCAGTTGTTTTGGCAGGGATTGTGGTTGCCTTATTTCAAGGAGTTTAAGCATTACGAATTTATCTTTTACCAGCAGTTGGATTTAACAGGATTAATCGGATTAGCTCGGAGTCAAGGATTTACGCCGTCAGAAGGTGCACAGTTCGATCGATTAGTTTCAGAACTGTCAAAGTTTTACCAGCAATTTTCCGAAAATGGTCAAGTGCGCCTAACGTATTGCACTCGGCTGTATACCGCTCTAAAGGAGCAATAGATTTTCCATAGAGGAGCCGAGTTAGGACAATAATCTACTGCCGATCACCGCGCTTGCTCAAGTAAACTAAGATCAAACCGCGCTCGATTCTAAACTTATGACAACCAAAGATTTAATCATTCAAGAACTCGATCGCTTACCTGAAGATCGATTGCCTGAATTGCTTGAGATGATTCGGCAACTTCAAGAAGTCGAAGACGGTGACGAAGCTTGGCAAGCGTATCTGGAGATCGAACAAGAAGATGATGCAGTCTTCAAGCGCCTTGCCAATGCCTAAATTTCTGACAACCCAAACAGTTTTGCGAATTCACGATCGTCAGATTGAAAAGTACGGTGGTGCGTCTGGTATTCGTGACCCCGACCTTCTGGATTCCGCGCTTGCTCAACCCCAAGCAACCTTTTCAGGTATACTTCTTCATCCAACGCTTTGGACACAAGCCGCCGCTTATCTATTTCACATCGCAATGAACCATCCCTTTCTTGATGGAAATAAGCGGACTGCCTATGCGGTGATGCGTACTTTTCTGAAGCTGAATGGATTTACTCTGAATCTCAGCGAGGATGAGAAATTTGAATTTGTCATTCGGGTTGTGACAGGCGAAATGAGTAAAGAAGATATTGCCACTTACCTTGAGGAATCGTCTGTGTCTCGTTCCTGAGCCACTATTTTGTTCGATGCGGCTTGAATGAATCTATGCGGTTGCCTTCAAACAGAAAGCTACCAACTCGGCAATTTTCCTTGCGACTTGGTAGCGAGTTATGGTGATTTGACTCTAGGACACATCGTAATTTTGACGGGATTTGGCAAGGAAATCTGTATCGAAGATTGCTCAAATTTGGTGATTGATAAAAATCACAGACAGAAGAACGTCGATCGAGCATTTTAGAGATGCCGTTTCTCTGCTCGATTCATGCTTCGACTCAACCAACTAATGATGGGCTTCTCTGTTGGAGTCGGTTGCCTCATTCTCGGCATCCAGAATACTCCAAAGCTCTGGCATCAATATCAACTCTGGCAGCATTCTGGAGTGTCGTGTGAACAGATGACCGAAGCCGGAAAAGCGACACTCTACGGAAATGCCTGCCGTTAGATTTCTTTCATGGCTTCGTTGATTTGTTGGGTGACGAATGGAAGAATTTCTTCGTTTTCGCTGTGAGATTTGCCTTCGGTGAAGACGACGAGGAGATAAGGCTGGAGATCGGGGAGTTCGATGTAAGCAGCATCGTGGCGAACTCGGCTCATTAAGCCTGCTTTTGACCAGACTTTTGCGACTTGGGGAACGCCGCCACCGATAAAGCCGACGACTTGATTTTCAGGATCGGCATCGAGATCAGCAGGATCTAACGATCGCTGCATCAATTCCATCATGGAGCGCGATCGTTCCGGTGTGACTGCAACGCCACCCACGACACTATGCAGCAATTTCGCGGTCGCATTCGTGGTTAACATATTGCGATTGTCGAAATTTTCGCCGTAAAAGGCGCGTTCTCGTCCGTAAGGTCCATCACACCAAGTTTTTTGATTCACATTAATCGTGGTGAATTCTGACCAGTTCAGCGATTGAAAATAGCGGTTGACAATATTGCGCTGATATTTCCAGGTTTCAAAGGGTCCGGGTGGAAGTTCGGGTCCGCCTGTCGTTCCGCTCAAGACATCTACGACTAGTCCGGTGGCATCGTTGCTCGAATCCACAATCATGTCGCGCATGGCTCGATCGAGTTCAGCAGAGGGCGGAATCATGCCGCGTTCTAACCATTCGTGTGCCGCGACTAGATAAAATAACTTGACCACACTGGCGGGGTAAATATTTTCAACGCCGCGATAGGCGAAACCTCTGGGCGATCGCTGCCAAAATTCTTCGGGGCGAATTGCACCGCCAGTATTGACGAACACAGGCGAGTCATACACAATCCAGGTCATTGCAATTTGATTTGGAGCAAGTCCTGGAAACTGCGCCCAAGTCGCTTGTAAGACTCGATCGCCCAAGGTTTCTAACCGTTCGTCTTTGTGGAAAAAAGTCATAGTTCGTGAAATTTCTGTCTTATGCAATATCGCACGATCGCGAATCTCAATCTCTACGATTCACCGGATTTAACTCGATTGGCAACGCAAGCTGCAATCGGTCGCTATTTGAAGATTTTGTCAGAGTCGCCGCTACAAGTGATGACTTGTGAGGATGATTATCCGGGATATCTTGATCCGAATGATTTGAAGTATTTGGAAAAGACGGAACCGTATCAGGCTGCGGTTTGGAAAGAGAGGGAAATTCGCGATCGTATTCCCAAAATTATTGCGTTTACTCAAGCAGCAATGGCGGTTCCGAATGAATATCTCTGGGGCGGAACCATTACACCAAACTATGATTGTTCAGGACTAATGCAGGCAGCGTTTGCATCTGTGGGAATTCGACTGCCGAGAGATGCTTATCAACAAGAAGCATTTTTGCAGCCTGTTGAGGAATTGATTCCAGGTGATTTGGTGTTTTTTGGAACCCCTGAGAAAGCGACGCACGTTGGGCTTTACCTTGGTAATCAGCAATATATTCATAGTTCTGGAAAAGATAGAGGACGTAATGGAATTGGAATTGATCAGCTTTCGGCAGAGGGCGATTCGGTGAGCCAGTATTACTATTCGATTTATCGAGGAGCAGGAAGAGCGATCGAGAGCTATATCCCGACTAAGTTATGAGTGTTTTGATTCTGCTATTCAGTGCTGTTAGCTTCTTTCTATCGCTTTGGATTGTGATTCCAGCACCGATTTTTTCATTGTTACCGCTGAGTGTTGGTGCGCCGGAAATTAGTCATTGGCTGGTTTTGACAAATACGATCGCGCTTTTACTCGCAGTGTTTCGACTCAAATCTTTGCCGATCATTTTCGGAATGGTGGTTGCTCTCAGTTTGAGCTTACTGCCTGCGGTACAGTTTCCGAGTACTATCGATCGAGCTAATGCTGCAATGCGATCGAGCCTTGGTGAAATTCCGACATTTCCTAGCTTTCGACCTTCACCGTTTGTTCTACTCGATGCGTTTCGAGGCATTCCCAAAAGTGAAATTCGTCGGACACTAAACATTCCTGTTGCACAGCCGGACAATGTTCCTTTAACCATGAATGTGTATCGTCCGATGCGATCGGGAAAGAATCCAGCGATCGTCATGATCTATGGAGGTGCTTGGAGAACTGGAACTCCGAATGCGAATGAGGAATTTAGTCAGTACATGGCGGCACAAGGCTATACCGTTTTAGCGATCGACTATCGACATGCACCCCAATATCAGTTTCCGACTCAGCTTGAAGACATTAGAACTGCACTAGAGTTCATTCAGCAGAATGCGGATCAGTATGAAGCAGATATCGATCGTATGGCAATCATGGGACGATCTGCGGGTGGACATTTGGCGATGTTGACCGCTTTTGGAATTGATACGATTCCCTTTCGTGCGATCGTGAATTACTACAGTCCAGTAGAACTCACAGAAGGCTATAACAATCCGCCGTTTCCTGATCCGATTAACAGTCGCGAAGTGCTAGAAGCGTTTCTAGGTGGCACTCCAGTTGAAAAATCGGATCTCTATCGGCAAGCCTCGCCTTATCAACAAGTGCGATCGAACTTGCCGCCGATCCTACTGATCTACGGTGGTAAGGATCATATTGTGCAATCGAAATTCGGGCGGAGCTTGTACGAGAAATTGAATCAGAACGGTAACACTGCTGTCTTTATCGAGATTCCTTGGGCAGAACACGCTTTTGATGCGGTGTTTAATGGTGTGAGCAATCAACTATCGCTCTACTACACTGAACGTTTTCTTGCATCAATGTTGAAATGAGTGGATGCTTTTAGTTGAAGGCATCCACTGTAACAACTATCGAATCAATTGTGCCTGTCTATCTCCGGTTGCGGCTTGTTGCAATCGAGCAAGTAGATCTGTCCAACGAATTTCGAGATTCGCTAAAACAACATGAGCTTCACCGACACGCTCTTCAGGACCTAATCCGACTGCCCACATGCGTCCAGCTAATGCGGCTTCGATTCCAGCAGCAGCATCTTCAAACACGACACACTGGTCTGGAGTGAGTCCTAGTTCTTTTGCAGCAAAGAGGAACAGGTCAGGAGCAGGTTTCGGGCGTTCCACACTGTGACCATCCGCGATCGCATCAAACAAATCCGCAATTCCTAATTTCTCAATCACCGGACGCGCATTCTTACTCGCTGAACCTAATGAAATCTTGATTCCTGCATTTCTCAGTTCTTTGAGGAGTTCTTTCGCTCCAGGAAGCAAATCATCCGGTGAAATCTCTTGGATCGATTCCACATAGTAATTGTTCTTGCGATCCATCATCTCTTGGATCTGTTCTTCGCTGTAAGAACGATCGCCAATAATCTTCATCAATGATGCGCGTCGAGAAATGCCTCTCAGGGCTTCGTTGGCTTGTCGATCGAACGGTAAGCCTGCTTCGTCTGCGAGTCGTTGCCAAGAACGGTAATGATATTCAGCCGTATCGGTGATGACCCCATCGAGATCGAAAATAGCGCCTTGAATGTTTAAAGAATCAGTCATGATCGATTTAGGAGAATCAGGTTTTAGATCAAATTCGTGCCATTTGCCGCGCCAGTGTAGGCGGAATTTTAGCCGCGTCCAACCGGGGGGAAGATGCGGATGGGCAAAGGGTTCATCGCCAAATTGGACACCTCCGAAGCCGAGGACGACCGCTTGCCAGATGCCCCCTGCGGATGCACCATGAATGCCTTCGTGAGCGTTGCCGCGAGTATCTTCAAGATCGACTAATACAGCTTGCATGAATCGCTCATACGCTTCGACGGTCATGTTCAGATCTGAAGCGAGGATTGCATGAATCGCAGGACCTAAAGACGATCCGTAGGTGATATCGGTTCGAGGTGCGTAATAGTTCCAGTTTGTTTCCAAAGCTTCTTTCGAGTAAGGAAACTCTTCCGATTGCCGCATTAGGTACAGCAACATTAAAACATCGGGTTGCTTTAGCACTTGAGCTTTGTCGGCTCCATCAATGCCAAGAATCGCTTGCATTGATTTAGTCCGTGGCTCGTAGTCTTGCAGATCGATATCTTTGAGCTTGAAGAAGTCTTCCGATTGTTCAATCAAGCCGGATGGATGGTAGGGAATCCAAATATTCGTCGCGATATCTTCCCAGCGCGATCGACGTTCTGGAGTAATTTTCAATCGCTGACAGAGTTCTTTTAATCGATCGGGATAGCACTCGTGCAACCAATCATAGATATAGATGGCTTTTTCTAGATGCCATTGTGCCATCCGATTCGTGAACGCATTGTTATCCACATGCTCGTGATATTCATCCGCACCAATCACTTCTCGAATTTCATAGCGTTCGTATCTCGTACTCCATTCGGTGCGACTCATCCAAAACACAGCGGTGTCGAGAATGATTTCGCAACCATAATCGCGCATCCATTCATCGTCTTCGGTCGCTTGCCAGTAGTACCAAGACGCATAAGCGATATCCGCACTGATATGGATTTCGCGATCGCGACACCAAATCCGAATGTCTTCGCCGTACGGATCTTTCGGTAATGCCCATCTCGGAGTGACTTCATCGCCTGTATCTGCACTTTCCCAAGAGTACATTGCGCCTTTGTAGCCGTAGTAAGCAGCTTTGCGGCGTGCACCCTCGATCGTGTGATAGCGATAGGTGAGTAAGTTTCGAGCTAAGTGCGGCTGAGTAAACGTGAAGAACGGCAGAATGAAGATTTCTGTGTCCCAAAAGACGTGACCCCGATAGCCAAATCCGGAGAGCGTTTTTGCGGGAATACTCACTCGATCGTTATGTCGAGCCGCTGCGATCAACAATTGAAATAAGTTGTATCGAACGGCAAACTGAGCGCGGAGATCCCCTTCGATCACGATGTCGCTCTGTTCCCAAGTTTCCGCCCAGCTTTGTTCATGAGCCGCAAAGAGCGTTTGATAGTCCGGGAGTGCACCGAGTTTTGTTTGAGCCGCTTTGACGGGCGATTCAGTATCGCGGGAGGTGTAGATCGTGATCAGGTTCTCGATCGTAATCGTCTGACCTGCCGGAGCCATGTAGGTAGTCGTTAAGGTGGGATAGCCCGGAACATTCGTCGTTTGAACTGCTCCTTCTGCACCAATCAGACACAAGCTTGAAGCCATTGCTAATTCAATATGCGAAGTCCGTGTCCGAACTTGCAACCAAACCCCATGCTCGGTTTTTCCTTGTCCTAACTGTTCCCAGTGATTAAAGCCTTGGTTCTCTGGATAACCATTAATACTTGCTTGCACTTCAACGATCGCGTCTTGTTCGGTCGTAATCTCACAGCGCAATCCAACAACGTGCTCATCAGCAAGACTGGCAAATCGTTCAAAATTCAATGAGAGCGTTCTGCCGTTCGGACTGCGCCATTTGACCGATCGACTTAACACCGCGCGTCGCACATCTAATCGGCGTTCGTAGCTGAGAATTTCACCTTGATCGAGCCGAAAGCGTTCTCCATCTACAACAATCAACAGCGGCAACCAATCCGGGCAATTGACTAGCTCGGTATAGACCACGGGAACATCGTCGTAGACTCCGTGAATCAGAGTCGCAGCCTGGGATTGAGGGAAGCCTTCCTCAAAACTGCCGCGTGTTCCAAGATAGCCGTTACCGATCGTAAAAACAGTTTCACGGGTATTGAGCAGTTTCGGGTCGAATGCAGTCTCGATCGCAGTCCAGTCGGTGTAGATCAGGGGGGAACGGTCGGTCTGGGTCATGTCGCAAGAACTCCGGGACTTATTGGTTTTGGTGTTGTTCTAGAATGAGTTCGGCTCTGGGCTTGTACATGAGATGGAACAAAGCATCGAGATAGTGCAGCAAGGATTCTCGACTTTCGCGGTGCACGTAGTTCCAGAAGCTATACAGTTTGGTCAGCAATAAAAGTCGCTGCGTATGACGTGTCCAATTGTACTCATCCAGGATGCGATGGATGCTGCGATTTGACATCGAATGCCAATAATTCGGATCAGCATCCGCACGATCGAGAAACTCTAGAATCTTTCGCGCCGATCCTTCTAAATCCGTCGGGTTGATCAAAAATCCGTGTCTGTCGTCTTCGATGATCTCCGTGGTTCCTCCGAATGCGGTTACAAACGATGGTAGTCCAGAAACCATTGCTTCGAGTAATACTCTGCCAAATGCTTCAAATCGAGCAAAATGAACGAAAAGTCCTTGGCGATCGGCAATGCAGCGATACATTTCTCCGAGATCAGGATTAGATAGGCGTTCACCAATCCAACGAATTTGACCGTGCAATTGGTAATGGTCAATCAAGCGATGTAATTTTTCAATTTCTTCGGCTTCTTGCGCGTTAATGGCATCTTCAACGCGAAGATTATTGGTGATGATGATTAAATTACAACGCTGCTGAAGGTCGGTACTGCGTCCAAAACATTCGACGAGTCCGGCTAAATTTTTCACAGCGGTCAAGGGCGAAACGGCAAGCAAGGGACGGCGATGGGGATCAGCGAGTTTGCCGAAAATCGTCGGATCTTCTTGCTCGAAAATGAGATGCGTAATGCGATCGCGATCGGGAGTCGATCGCGCATTCGTATACGGGTAAAACACTCGCTCATCGACTCCCGGCGGGATTCGATTAAATTTCGGATTAAAAAGTTCAATTCCATTAATCACGTGATAAAGCTGCGGCATCGTGAAACATTTGTAAGATTCGTACTGCCCGATCGTGTCCGGCGACCCGACAATCTCTTGATACGACGAAGTAACGATGAAATCTGCCGCATTCATGCTGATTAAATCTGCGGTAAATTGCGCGGAAACATGATACTGCGGCTCTAATTCTTGCCAGTAGAGATTGCTAAATAAGTGTTTCGGCTTTTCGAGCGAGTGCGCGATATTGCAATGTGTCACGTTTAGCTGACGTGCCATCCGGTAAGCGACTATATTTCCGTCACTATAGTTGCCGATGATCAGATCCGGTTTGCCGCCCATTTGTTGAAGTAAGCGTTCTTGAGCATCGATCGCATACGTTTCCAAATAGCCCCAAATGTCGTATCGAGAAATCCAGTTATCAGTGACTTTCGGATTAAATTCTCGAAATGGAACCCGCAGAATCCAAGCATTTTCAGTGTCATCGATCTTTTCAAGCGGCAATGCACAACTCGTTCCTTCACAGTTCGGGATCAATCGCGTGAGCACAATCACTTGCGGCTGAATACCGAGCATTTTCAAGCCAGCTAGTTCAATATTCTGTTGCAATTGTCGATCGAGATTCCGCGCTTGATCTAACACATACGCCACTTGTCCAAGTGTTTCCGGTCGTCCAAGTTCTCCCTGCCCCACCCAACCATGAATCGAAATCGATGCCACGCGAAACACCGAAGGGAAACGAGCGACAAATGCTTCTAAAATCGCGCTTTGAGGCGTTGTAATCATTTGATCCAACAATTCCATCATTTCTCTCGCGCGTTCGGCAGTATTACCCCATCCGGGTTCAAATCCGAGCGATTGTAATTGTGTGTGAATTGATTGATAAGACTCCTCAGCAGGACGCGATCGCAGAATCTGAATCGCTTGCCTGATCTGTCCCGCTAACTGTTGACCCGACTGAATTTGATCATTAATCAACAATGGAATGCCTTCGTAATGATGGCGATGTAGCACATCAAACAAAACATTCAGCCAATAATCACGATCGTCTACTACCTCGTTTGTAAGGTAGCGATTCAAAAATGCTAGTCCTTCTCCAATGTTGCGGGGATCATTAATCGTGGGACTGCTTTCATAGAAAGGCGTAACATCAATTTCAAACAAATTCGATTGAGCACGACCCACAAAGCGATCGCGAGCTTCCAACAACGCTTTCGGCGGCATCGATTCACATTCGATTAACGCTGAATCAAGCACCCAAATTTCCTGACTGCCTATCCAAGTTCGCAGAATCACCCAAACGCGATCGTCTTCGATTAACAATTCATGACTGTACTGAATCAGATGTGCAATATGCGAAGAATGTAGAAAATGTGCAGGCTTGCGAGTTTCTTGGCAATATTCCGCAAAGGCTTGGAGAATCTCATTTTTTAGAACATATCGCTGATTCGATCGCCGAAATCGATCGATAATCTGCTGGAATACTGACTTCTCTTCAGGATTTTGTAAAACGGTTGCAATCAGTTGATTCATAAAAACGTACCACCAAGCGTCTAGAGTTTGACTCACTTCACGCGACCCGATGGACGAAAATCAACAACTCCATTTACACCAATACAACCGATTCCATCTAAGTCACAATCCACCTAGCTTACTTATAGAATCTCGCTCAGGAAAATTCACCTGGCTAACGGTAGAGATTCATTAAGAGTTATGTTCAGCTATCCGTCTCGTTTCAAAAACCGTAATCTGAACCAGAATCACAATCACCACCGCTTAGAGTTGAGCTATCCCATTCACCTTTGCTCTATGCTGCAACGCTTCCCGACTCTCATGTTAGGCTTCCTGCTTCTCGGTAGCACCATGATGCCATTGCAATCGACCGCATCTAAGCCGAGTCCAACGATTAATTCATCCTTAGACGCAAAAACGATCGCGCAACAAAGACGATCGACACAATCAGGAAGAAATCCCGCTCAAGCGATTGCACCTGCTGAAATGACCCGTGCAGCGATTCGGAAAGCACGAGAATGGGGTTTACCTGTACAAGTTCTTCCTCAAACGCGATCGCAAAAAACAAGATGGGCGACCGGGTGCGAAAACATTGAGATGCCATACGCTTGTGATCCGATTCTTCGGCAAGGTTGGACAATCACCGTTTCTCATCAACGATCGCGTTGGGTTTTCCGAGGCGAAACAGCAGACGATTTGCAACTGATTGAGCGGACTTCTGCGATCGAAACCCGTTTACCGACCCCAGTTCGGAATGAGATCAAACGAATTGCTGGCAATCATTTACAACTCCCATCGAATACGGTTCTGATTACAAAAGTTGAACCTCAGACTTTTTCTGATGGTTGTCTGGGTTTAGGAAATTTAGCAGAATCTTGTATCCAACAAACTATTCCGGGCTATCGGGTCACGGCGATCGGTAAACCTAATGAGCGACAAATCTACCGAATCAGCAGCGATGCAAAATCCGTGCGGACAGAAGCGATCGCGGGTTTACCTGTCCGCACCGATGAGCTACCGACTGCGGTCGCGTTGCGTGTGTTTCGTGCGGCTCAAACTGATTTGAAGCAATCGATCGCAAATCTCAACATTACTGAGGTCGAGAAAACCTTTGATTGCTGGCGTAACCCAACTGATCCACCAGATACGCCTTGTCTCCCCATCAAACGAGTGAACGGTTGGAAAGTCACCGTAACGAACTATCAGCAACAGATGACCTACACCGTCAACCTCAATGGAACAATTTTGAGCAAGCAATAGTTACTGCTCCCAACTGACTCGTTTTCTCACAGCAACACCATCTTGAATCGTCCGACCTTCGTAAGATCCAGCTTTCACTTGAATCACGATCAGATACAAATCTGTGTCTCCACAATTGCGATAACAACGCTCACCTGCTGGATCAACTCGGACGATCGAGCCTTCTCTTACCGGAAAAATCTTGCCATCGATCTGAAATTCACCTGTTCCTTTGAGGAAAATATAAATCTCCTCATTCTGCTGATGCGTGTGGTAGAAGGAAATCGATTCATGAGCAGATAGCTTGTTGAAAGAAATTTCGGCTCCAGTTAGGTTAAGCAACTCTTTCAGAAAGACTTTTCCTTCGCGCTTAATCTTCACTTCCGGTGCTTCAAACACAAACTGATCTAAGCTCTCAAACTTGCCAAGATTCGCGCTCGCGAAATTCTCCCCCATTTCCATCTTTCTCACTTGTAAATTGCAAGTTAAAAGTAACAGATTGACTTGTAAAATGCAAGAAAGGAGGAAAAAACATGGAATCTCGATCAACTTGTCCGATTGCCTGCACACTCGATCTGATTGGCGATCGCTGGACGCTCTTGATCATTCGAGACATGATGTTTTTCAAGAAACAGCGATTCGAGGAATTTCTGGACTCTCCTGAAGGTATTTCGACCAATATTTTGAGCGATCGACTTCGTAAGCTTGAAGAATTAGAACTAATTGAAAAGCAACCGTATAGCAATCATTCACGTCGGATGAACTATCAGTTAACTGAGAAAGGGGAAAGTCTGCGTCCCGTATTGAAATCAGTCATCAAATGGGGCTTGAAGAATCTGCCAGAAACTTCGATTCGAGTTAATTAGCGATCGACACTTGCTAACAGTACTGCGATGACTATCATTTTCGAGTTGTAGAGGTGCAAAAACAAAATGTTGCTTTTCTTTACTACTGTGATAAGCTGAGAGTGTTTACCTGAAGTTGAGATACTAAGTTGCTACAGCCATGAATGCTGATGTTCACCGATGTTTGAATCTCGCCTCAAGCATTGTCGTTAGTTTAACCTCTGCTCGTTTTACCGCTCGTCATTGGGAAAGAACGGTCAAACAAAAGCTGCTGCTCTCGCTTCGTTAAAGCAGCGATCGTTGATCTATTTCTTCCGATCCAAGTTTTTGTCTTAATTCATTGCTCTGATCTGATAGAGCGTTTCAGTGTGTAGCTTGGAAGGCTTACGCACATGGATTCTATTGATTGCTGCACAGCATTTTCTGTGTAGTTATACCTTTGCATCGGTCGAATTTGCTCGATCAAACTGCGCTCGTTCATTCTTGTCGAATACCACTGCAAATCGCAGAGATTGGAGGCTGAATCACAGTCTTCAGAAAAGTTTATTGTTTAATTGCAGAAGAAAGATGACACAACAAGTTCTCATTTTGGGTGGAAGTGGTCGAATTGGAAGTCGTGTTGCCGCAGATTTACTGCAACATACTTTAGCCACGGTTGTGATTGCAGGACGCAATCTAGAAGCTGGAAAAAGAGCACTTCGGATGCTGCATTCGATTGAAGACACCTTTGTCCAGCGGTGTTGCTTTGTTCCGATCGATCTTGAAAATTGGAGCGAGTTGCAAACCGCGATCGCACAATCTGATCTCGTCATTCACTGTGCAGGTGCATTTCATCATCGCAATGCAAGTGTGCTTAAATTCTGCATTGATGCTGGCGTGAACTATGTAGATGTTAGCGATCATCCGTCATTTACCTGCAAAGCGATCGCGCTGAAATCAAAAGCAGAGTCAGCAGGCATTACTGCGATCGTGAATACTGGGATTTTTCCCGGCATCTCTAACAGCATGGTGCGACGGGATATTGAACAACTCGATCAAGCTGACAAAGTGCACTTGAGCTATGTTGTGGGTGGCTCTGGTGGTGCAGGATTAACCGTAATGCGATCGACATTTCTGGGGTTGCAACGTCCATTTGAGGCATGGATCAACGGCAAGCGAGAAAAAATTAAGCCGTACAGTAAACGCGAAGTGATTCATTTCCCACACTATGGCAAAGTTGGAGTCTATTGGTTTGACATGCCGGAATCGTTCACGGTAGCCGACACGTTTCCGGTTAGAACCGTAGTCACAAAATTTGGCTCAGTCCCCCGCTTCTATAACTATCTCACTTGGAGTGTGGCGCGTAGCTGGCATCCGAGATTGTTGCAATCTAAAACAGTGATCGAATTCTTATCAAGAGTCAGTTTTGCCATGACTCGAATCAGCGATCGCTTTAGTGGAGTCGGCGTTGCAATTCATTCAGAGGTCATCGGATGGAAGTACGGTCAGCCCGTGCGGTGTCGATCGACTTTGTACCATCCGAATACAGCTCAGGCAGCAGGAATTGGAACAGGCACGATCGCTCAATTGCTGTTGAGTGGGGCACTGAAGTGTCCTGGCGTTTGGACTCCAGAGCAAGCGCTAACGACACCCATGTTTGAAACTGCAATGCAGAGTCGGGGCATTGAAATTCAGCAAGCATTGTTCTCAAACCCGCTCTCGCATCCGTCTGAAACTTCTTTTGCTGCCCTTTGTTAGCTTATGGCTCTCATCCCATTTTTAGTTGCGCTTTCCCTGGCTTGCTTTGCGGTCTATCTTGCAAACATCGCAAGGGAAGAAATGATTGGTCTTTTTGCTGCAATTATCGCCATTGTAAGCTTTGCAACTAGCTTAATTCTCGCTCCCTGGACGATTCAAGCAGTGCTGTTATTTTTCGTAGTTGTGATCTGGCGTAAGCAAGCTTTGAACTAAACGCAGTTCATGTTCAAACGTAAGTTCTTCCGCTCCAAGCTTCGGTTCGATTCACTGAGGAAAAATTGTCATGAAATCTCGCACAAAAGCTACGGCATCAACCGCTCAGCCCATTTTGCTGTCACCCGATGAAGCGATCGCACAGTTACGCAAGCTGATTGTTCTGGATGTGCAAAATCCCAAATATGCAACAACAACCATTCCCGGTGCACAACGCTTGGGAGTCGAGCTTGCCTTGAAAGATATTCCGAAGACTCAAGCGATTCTGCTCACTTGTTTGACTGGGGAGCGGAGCCTAACTGCATCTCGGCAACTGATTCAGAAAGGATATCTCTCCGTTTATGTGCTGCAAGGTGGAGTGATTGCATGGCGACGCGCAGCCCACACCACTCAGTTAATCAAGCTGCCTGCGTAACACTTTGGAGTAGAAACAATGCTCGATCAAATTTTTCAGTCGCCGTTTAATGTTGGGCTAGAAACGCTCTTTGTTTTATTTGCGCTGGTGGCATTGGAAGCAGTTTTGTCTGCCGATAATGCGATCGCGTTAGCTGCATTGTCTCAATCGCTACACAATCCTAGACTCGAACGCAGAGCACTCGATATTGGGTTAGGACTTGCTTATGTGCTGCGAATCGCTCTGATTGTTAGTGCAACCTGGATTGTACAGTTCTGGCAGTTTGAACTGGCTGGAGCGTTGTATCTCTTGTGGTTGTCTTGGCAATATTTCACCACCGAGCAGACGGATCAACGCGATCGCACGATTCCCGCCCGATCGCTTTGGCAAGTCATTCCGTTGATTGCTGTAACTGATCTAGCTTTTTCCTTGGATAGTGTAACGACCGCGATCGCGATTTCCCAGGAACTTTGGTTGATCGTTGTGGGGGGAACGATCGGTGTCATTACGCTCCGGTTTCTCGCTGGATTGTTTATTCGCTGGTTAGATGAGTATGTGCATTTAGAAAGTGCAGGCTATCTTGCAGTCGCTTTAGTCGGAGTGCGGTTATTGTTGCGAGTCGTTGCTTCTGATTTAGTGCCTCCAGAATGGTTGATGATGAGCCTGATTGCACTGTGCTTCGTATGGGGATTTTCACGCCGCAACGCATCCTGTTGAGCAGTGCGAACGTTCCCAGGTAAATTCGCGATCGCACTTCGACATCAATCTTTTTATGCACACAAAGAACTGTACAACTTGGCAGCTTTTATGTCGCTAACCTGATACCATAAGCAATCAAGCTAGGGGTGTCCCAAGGATTAACCAGTGGACTGAGAACAAACCCTTAGAACCTGAGACTGGGTAATGCCAGCGAAGGGAAGCTAACTATCAGAGGAAAAATTTATGCGGACAGATTGGATTGCCAAACGTCGGGGGCAAGCGAACGTCTCTCAGATGCACTATGCCCGAAATGGCGTAATCACTGAAGAAATGCACTATGTCGCGAAAAGGGAAAATCTTCCGGTTGAACTGATTCGCGATGAAGTTGCTCGCGGTCGCATGATCATTCCAGCAAACATCAATCACCCGAATCTCGAACCAATGGCGATCGGGATTGCCTCAAAGTGCAAAGTCAATGCCAATATCGGTGCATCACCCAATTCTTCCGATATCAATGAAGAAGTTGCCAAGCTTCAATTAGCGGTGAAGTATGGCGCAGATACCGTGATGGATTTGTCTACGGGCGGCGGAAACCTAGACGAAATTCGTACCGCGATTATTAAAGCTTCTCCAGTTCCAATCGGGACCGTTCCGATCTATCAAGTGCTTGAAAGCGTTCACGGCAATATCGAGAAACTGACCCCAGATGATTTTCTCCATGTGATCGAGAAACACGCTCAGCAAGGTGTTGATTACATGACGATTCATGCGGGACTGTTGATCGAATACTTACCGCTGGTTCGATCGCGCATTACCGGAATCGTCTCTCGTGGTGGCGGTATTATTGCTCGCTGGATGCTTCACCATCACAAGCAAAACCCACTCTACACGCACTACAACGACATCATCGAAATCTTCAAGAAATACGATGTGTCGTTCAGCTTAGGGGATTCACTCCGTCCCGGTTGTACTCACGATGCGTCCGATGAGGCTCAACTATCTGAACTCAAAACGCTTGGACAATTGACTCGCAAGGCTTGGGAACACAATGTTCAAGTCATGGTCGAAGGTCCCGGACATGTGCCGATGGATCAGATCGAATTCAATGTTCGTAAGCAAATGGAAGAGTGCTCTGAAGCGCCCTTCTATGTATTAGGTCCGCTTGTGACTGACATTGCACCTGGATACGATCACATTACTTCTGCGATCGGGGCTGCAATGGCGGGCTGGTACGGTACTGCAATGCTCTGTTATGTCACTCCAAAAGAACATTTAGGCTTACCGAACGCTGAAGATGTTCGCAATGGATTGATCGCTTACAAAATTGCAGCACACGCGGCAGATATCGCACGTCATCGACCTGGAGCACGCGATCGAGATGACCAGCTCTCACAAGCGCGGTATAACTTCGACTGGAACAAACAATTTGAACTGTCGCTTGATCCAGAACGCGCCAAAGAGTACCACGACGAAACGCTGCCTGCGGACATCTACAAAACTGCTGAATTCTGCTCGATGTGCGGACCTAAATTCTGCCCGATGCAAACCAAGATGGATGCAGATGCGCTCACTGAGCTTGAAAAGTTCTTAGCGCGTGAAAAGCAGACTGTCTAATCTCGTTTGACACTTCAAATTACAATCCCGTTTTCTTGAATGGAGGCGGGATTTTTTTGACTTAGAATTTAAGGCAAGCACGATCAATATTTATGACTCAAATTCTCGGCATCAGAAAAGCCATTACAAACCTCAACGAAGCACATCGACGGTTTGGGATACGTTCTGCGGTTGATCCAAGTTTTTTCACAGAATGGCAATCTGAATTTCCAGAATTAAGCGCGATCGAAAAAGCAACGTGCGATCGCTTAAAAACGCGCTACCAATACTATCAAGCCGAAGGCGCAATCACAGAAAGTACGGTTAATCTCATCGTGATTGCACCGTTGTTAGAATCTCTTGGATTGTTCGATCCACCTTACAAAGTTCGCGGTGAAAAGTACGTCAGAATCGAGATCGAAGACGAAGACACGATCCTAGAAGGATTAATCGATGTCTTACTTGTTCAAGATTCGCTCTGGCTAGTTCTGCTCGAAACAAAACGGTATGGTTTCAGTGTGATGCAAGCATTGCCGCAGACATTAGCGTATATGATGTCACAACCGAATCCAGAGACATTCACGTTTGCATTGATCACAACAGGCGAGGATTATTTGTTTGTGAAGCTCGATCGACAATCTCAGCAATACGATATTTCCGATAAATTCACGCTTTCTACTCGACAAGGCAATCAACTTTATCGAGTCGTTCAAATTCTCAAGTCGTTCATTTAGACCGATTCCAAATACTGGTCGTCCATCAGAAACGCACCTTTCGGAAATCGAACACCCCAATAGCCGCCGGGTCTTCGATCGAGAACCGTTCCTTCGTCCCCGACTTGCAAAATATCCGCCGGACGCAACATCGGCATGGTATCTGCCGTTTTCAGATAAGGCGGTAGGGAAACGAGACGGACTTTTTCACCAATCGAGAATTCTTTCATAGCTCTGAACTGTGACTCTAATGTTTACTCTACAGCAGACGATCGTACTGATATTTCATTCGCGATCGTGAAATTCAACGAGTAACCTTTTCTCGTGACCCCACCACTATGTAATTAGAAGCGTTCAGCGAGGAAAGCGTGTCAGAACAGAGTGATTTGGAGTTAGTTCTTCTGTCACAACAGGGAGACAAAGCGGCATTTAGTCAGCTTGTATCCCGGTATCAACCGATGGCGCACCGTCTTGCCATCCGAATTGTCAGCGATCGAGATTTGGCTCAAGAACTGGTGCAAGATGCCATGCTGCAAGCCTATCTTTCACTGGGGAAACTGAAAGACCCATCTCGCTTTAAGAATTGGCTGTACGGCATTGTCCTTAATCTGTGTCAGAGCAATTTGCGACGGCGTAAGATCATCTGTTTTTCGCTTGAGGCAATGGTCACGGAATCGTCCTCGATTGTCGGAAGTTCACCTGATCCTCAGCTAGTCGCAGAACAGGAGGAGCTTCGCACTGTATTACTGTCAGCAGTCAATACTCTATCTCCAAAGAATCGTTCAGCAATTCTACTCTTCTACCATGACCAATTCAGCCTGCAAGAAGTCGCAAAGCGTTTAGATATTTCAGTCAATGCCGTAAAAGGACGGTTACACAAATCGCGTCACCAACTGAAAGCGCAATTATTACCGTTTCAAGCTCAAATTCAACCTAGCTTAATCCAGGAGAACCGGACTATGACGAATAGTACTTCTGCTCAAATCAAGCCAGAACTAGAAACTTGCTGCTCATTCTGTGGCAAAAGCAATCATCAAGTTCAGGCACTAATCGCAGGACCAATCTTTAGAGCGACTCGGATTTATATCTGCAATGAGTGTGTTACTGTCTGCAATCAAATCATCAGCGGGGAAGTTCCTCCATTGACGCAGGAAGAAATTGATGGGTTGTTGAATTCAGGTCGGTTGACCGATTGAATTTCATCTAGTTTTTGATTTTGATCAGCCCTGAAATCTCACAGTATGATCAGGGTCGATCGCTATTTTTCTCAACCAGTGCAGGATGATTTGCTGCGCTGAGAGCAGGCGGATATACTCATTCCATATCACTTTGAGGCTTGTTTATGAGCATTTCTCAGATTACAGATGAAGGACAAGTTACCATCCCGCCAGAAATTCAAGCCCATCTCAAGCTTCAACCTGGGAGCCGTGTTGAATTTGTTATCGACTGCTCTGGAGAAGTCAAAGTGCTTCCGTTGAATGTTTCGGTTGCCAACCTTGCAGGAATTTTGCATCGACCTGGTAGACCTGCTCTCTCAATTGAGGATATGAATCAAGCAATCCAGGAACAGATCGATGATCGGGCTTGATACAAATATTCTTGCTCGATATTTCACTCGTGATGATGAAACTCAGTGGCAGCAAGTCGTTGACTTCTTTAATAGCAGCGAAACTTTCTTCATTACCCATGTTGTTCTGTGTGAACTCGTCTGGCTACTTCAAGGAAAGCGGTATGGATATGCAAAAGAAGAGATTTTGCAACTGATTGAAACAATGCTGCACACGCCAGAATTTGAGTTTGAGAGTCGCTCTGTTGTCTATCAAGCTTCAGTTAACACGCCAAGGTCGCGCAGATTTCTCTGATTATTTAATTGGTGTTCTTGCTCAGAATCAAGGCTGCCAACAGACTGTAACTTTTGACCAAAAGCTTCGAGGACAAGCAGGATTTCGGATTTTAGGTGAGTAGTTCATCTTTGCGATTTCAGATTAGGATTAAACACGATCGCTATTTTCGCAACCGATGAAAGATGATTTGCTGCGCCGTGAGCAGGCGTTTCATGACCAGTGGGCAAGCACGATCGATGTCGATGGTATTCGCGTGTCCGATTATTTTGAAGCCTGTACTGCTCCTGAAAATCGCTTTATTCTTAGACAGCTTGGCGATGTGCGAGGAAAATTACTGCTCGATCTCGGTTGTGGAGCGGGTGAAAATAGCGTGTATTTTGCTCGACTGGGGGCGCAGTGTGTCGCAGCAGATTACTCACCGGGAATGGTGGATGTGGCGCTTCAGTTGGCGGAACGGAATGGCGTTCAGATCGAAGGGCGGGTGATTAATGCCATGTCGATCGACATTCCCGATAATACGTTCGATATTGTGTACGCCTCGAATTTGCTGCATCACATTCCTGATCCAGAAGTGACCTTGCGAGAAATGCACCGAATCTTAAAACCGGGTGGAAAGGCTTGCTTTTGGGACCCGCTGCGCCATAATCCCGTAATCAATGTGTATCGACGCATGGCAACGGAAGTTCGGACAGAAGATGAAACGCCGTTAGATATTGGAATTGTTGATTTTATTCGATCGCTTTATTCTCAAACGAATTACGATACGTTCTGGATTGCGACCCTTTGGATTTTCTTGCAGTTCTATTTGATCGAACGAGTAAATCCAAATGAAGAACGGTATTGGAAAAAAATCATCATTGAACAAGCGCGATTAGAAAAAACTTATTTGCGATTGGAAAAGCTCGATCGAGTTCTCAAAAAGTTGCCATTGATGAAACGAATGGCTTGGAATTTAGCAGTCGTGGCGACGAAGTAAGAGCAAATTCGGATAAGATTGACAATCAGTTTACGGGTGAACGCTCATGCGCGATAGCTTCGCTACACGGGTACGGGGTCGCACAACTCAATCGATTCTCACGTATATCTTGCTAAGTGCGATCGCAGTTTTGATGCTGATTCCGCTCGTTTGGCTTGTCAGTACTTCGTTTAAATCCTCCGGCGAAGATCTGTTTCAATTTCCGCCGCAATTTATTCCAGAACAGCCAACCTTAGAGAATTTTGTCACGGTTTGGCAGAGTAATCCGTTTGGGCGGTATCTATTTAACAGCACATTAGTTTCAGTATTAACGGTTGTGTTGAATCTAATATTCTGCTCACTGGCGGCTTATCCATTAGCGAGATTAACGTTTGCAGGTCGAGAAATTATCTTTAGTGCGATCGTTTCGACAATCCTGATTCCGTTTCAGATTGTGATGATTCCACTGTATGTGTTAGCCGTGAAATTAGAATTAGTGAACAGCTATCTAGGCATTATCTTTCCTGGAATTGCCTCTGCATTTGGAATATTTTTGCTCAGGCAAGCCTTTCAAGGTGTGCCGAAAGAACTCGAAGAAGCCGCACGAATGGACGGTTGCTCAGAATTGGGAATCTGGTGGTACGTCATGATTCCGTCAATTCGTCCTGCGCTCGTTACTTTAGCGATCTTTGTCTTTATTGGATCGTGGAGCGATTTTCTGTGGCCTCTCTTAGTCGTCGATCGACCTGAATTTTTCACGCTGCCGCTCGGTGTTTCTAAACTCGCTGGAACGTTCACACTCGATTGGCGCTTGATTGCAGCCGGATCAGTAATCTCGATCGTGCCAATTTTGCTTTTCTTCCTTGTGATGCAGCGCTACATCGTGCCCACCGAAGCCGGAAGTGGCGTAAAAGGATAAAAGTTTTAACTAAAACAGTTTGATATACAATAGTAAGAACCTTAGTAATAATTCACCTGTGAAAACTGATACTTCATTCGACGCGAAAACCGCCGCCAAAGAACCCTTTCTATCCACAATGCGCGAACTTGCCACAACCTACCAAGCTTTTTGCGCTTACGACGAAGCTCATATTCGCGAAACAGGCTTAACTCCGCCCCAATTCGATGTGATTTGCACGCTTGGCAACACTCCGGGAATGTTCATGAATCAACTGGCTGAAAAAACGCTAGTCACCAAAGGAACGCTGACCGGAATTATTGATCGATTAGAGCAGAAAAATCTCGTTCGTCGAGAAGTTCCCCCCGAAAATCGTCGGTGCTTTCTCATCGTTCTGACTCCCGAAGGTGAAGCCCTGTTTGAGAAGATTTTCCCGATTCACATCGCGCATTTGAAACAGAGATTCGATCGCTTAACTCCCGATGAATTAAACAATATCAAAACCGCATTGCAGCAATTGAAATCAATTTTCACGGATTGATCTTCTGAAACTCATACGCGCCCATTAACGCGCCCCAAATTGGTTGCTGCGTCTGAGGATCAATTCCTTTGTCATAGCTGAAGAAGCGTTCTGGCGTTGCTTCAAATCCAAGCGAAACCTGAATCGTACTTCCTCGTAGCGAGAATACACATTGCGTGTCGGGTGGCGGCAAGGCGACAAAGTGAAAGCCTTGAGCGATCGACTTCACCGTAATGTCCAATGTGCAGCCCGGAAGAAGTTCGATATCTTGGTCGCTTAGTCGATCGAGTAATTCCGGTTGCTGTCCCGCCCCTTTGACTCGGCTCGGATCTTTGAATTGATAATATTGAACTTTCAGCCCATTTTCCGTTTCTTGCAATCGTATCAATCGCTGTCGATACGGTTGATCCAGCTTCAAAACATTCGATTGCTCAGCAAAAATCGTCAAGTCCTCGAATAATTGAACAGGGCGCTGCCACAAGCGAAGATGAACAAACCAAGTTGGGTTTTCTCTTGCTTGGACTTGATTATCAAATTCTCCTGCCATGTATTCGGCAAGAACTGAAACATTTGACATATTTAATTACCTACGGGACTGACGGGGCTCGAACCCGCAACTTCCGCCGTGACAGGGCGGTGCTCTAACCAATTGAACTACAGTCCCAAATTTGTTTTTTGCCCTGTTTTTCAGCGCAATTTCCAGTATGCAGGGTTCGTCCGAATTTGTCAAACAAATGACCAATGTTTTTTTTCGACTCCTCGATTCGTGATCCCCGAAAAATTCTTAGCGCGATCCTCGATTCCCTTGTTATCACTGAAGTAGGAAGATTGACATAGGCTAGGCGGAACCCATGAAAGACCTCAAAATCGGGCGGCATCCAGCGATTAAAATTGCGATCGCTTCAGCAGTATTGACCGCGATCGCAGGAACGATCCTTCTCAAGCTTTTACCGATCGAGATTTCGATTTCTTCTAGTCCGCCTACCTCGGTTCCCGTAATTAAAACGTCGAGTCCACCAGAACAAGCCGTGACTCCTCCTGCGATCGAGAAACCGAACCCGGAAGCGATCGCGCTCAAGCAAGGAAATCTTCGGATTCGGAATCGATCGACCCATGCCGTTCGTGTTGCGCTCTTAGCCCGTCAACCCAAGGAAACGAACGCGAAAGCGGGTGAACCACCCAAAGGATTTGCGCTTCCGGCTCACTGGGATTTTGCACCCCAAGAAGGCGGTGATTCAGGATTACTCGTTGCACTGCCGAATCAATCCATTCGACTCAAACGCGGCGATGTACTGGTTGCCTTCGCTCAGGATGGTTCACAGCGGTATTGGGGACCGTTTGTGGTGGGAGAAACCGATCGACCGGATTGGAACGCTCAGGCAGGCGAATGGGAGCTAGTTCTGGACAATTAGACGTGATAGAGGCTCATCACTTCCGATAATGGTAAACGGGATTGAGCGGCGATCGCTAAATCCGAAACATGCCCGCGATCTAAATGCTCCGAAGCTGCACAAGCAATCATCGCTGCATTATCCGTACAGAATTTCATCGGCGGAAACATCACCTTAATTCCATGTGGTTCTGCGGCGGCTTGTAACTGTTCTCGTAAACCGCGATTCGCAGCCACTCCGCCTCCGACTGCGATCGTATTCAGCCCATAATCTCGCGCACAAGCGATCGCCCGTTTCGTCAAGGCTCGAACCACCGTCGCTTGAAAACTCGCGGCAAGATCTGCGATCGGCAATTCTGCCTCGGTCGCCTCTAGTTTCTGAGTCAGCCGCAATACTGCCGTTTTCAATCCACTAAAACTCGAATCATACGGATGGAATCCGCCTTGTGGCAGCGAAATTTGACCTTCTGGCAGCGGAAACGCTTTCGGATTTCCTTGAGCCGCTAACTGATCGATAATCGGTCCGCCGGGATAGCCTAATTTCAACAATCGAGCGACTTTATCAAACGCTTCCCCCGCAGCATCATCGCGCGTTTGTCCCAGAACTTCATACTGTCCGCAATCTCTCACGTAAATCAGGCTGGTATGCCCACCAGACACGAGCAAACAAAGGAACGGAGGCTTCAACTCTGGATCGCTCAAATACGAGGCATAAATGTGCCCCTCCAAATGATGCACACCGAGGAACGGTTTCGCACGCACGATCGCTAAAGTTTTCGCTGCTGTCAATCCGACCAGCAACGCCCCGACCAGTCCCGGTGTACAAGTCCCAGCAATTCCATCAATATCCGCCCAAGAAAGACCCGATTCAGTAAAAGATTGTGCGATCGCTTGATTCACAATTTCGACATGTTGACGCGACGCGACTTCAGGCACAACGCCGCCGTACTGCTGATGAATTGCGATTTGGGACGATACAACACTGCTTAAAATGTGACGATTTTTTACGATCGCCACCGCAGTTTCGTCACAACTTGTTTCAATTGCTAAGACCGTTGCCATTTGCTGGTAGGTTTTGGGAGTAGGTAACTGTTACAGTTGCTCGGATGAGAGTGAGCTAGGCTGAACTTTCTAGTGTAGCGTTCTACTCGATTCCCTTCCGCTCGTGACACGATCTACCAGTGGAAAAAATCAACTGTTTGACACCACCCCTCTTTGTAATTCGTAAAAAGGGAAACAATTCCATGCAACGATTGTTTGCTCTAGTTCTCGTTCTTTTCCTGGGTCTGGGCTTTGTTAACACTCAGCCCGCTCACGCTTATAATCTGACTCCTTGTAGCGAAAACGAAGTGTTTGCACAACGAATCCAAGATTCACAGAATGCAACCGCTCGTCGTCGCTTGGAGCTTTACGCAGAGCATGGTTTGCTGTGCGGTAAAGATGACGGTCTACCGCATCTGATTACCGATGGCAACCTCAAGCACGTCGGCGAATTCACGCTTCCGGGTCTGTTATTCCTGTACATTGCAGGCTGGATCGGCTACTCTGGTCGCTCTTACCTGATTGCAGCGAAAAAATCAGGCACTCCTGAAGACAAGGAAATCGTGATCGATGTGCCTTTAGCGATTAGCTGCATTTTGCCTGCATTGCTCTGGCCCGTGCTCTCGCTTCAGGAATTGCTTGCAGGTACGCTTGTCGAGCGTGACGGTAACATTCCTGTAGGTCCAGATTCTCTCTTGCTCGGTCAGGAGAACAAGCGCAAACCTCAGCCGTCTCAGTCCCGTTAACGGTTAAGTTCGCGGCGACTCGCTTTGCCGCGATCGTGATCCGATTGTCAATTTGTTTGGAGATGTTTTATGGCGAGATATCTTTCTTTGAACGCTGTGTTAGGAATTGTGACCCTGAGCGCTTTTCTAACCGCGTTTATTTTAATTAATTGGGTTTCACCAGACTTGCTGTTCTTGTTCCAGTAAACCCGTTCTGGGCGGTAGGCTCGTTGCTAGAGCTTGTACTCTAGTAAGGTAGCCTACCGCCCCTTTTTTTGCGATGAATCCTGAACCTGAAATCCGACGATTACTCGATGTGATGCCTGCATCCGGTCGGATGTTTGCGAAATTAGTTAGTAAGCCTGATCAAAGACTGGTGATCGACGCTCCCGCACCGCTTCCGTGGACGAGCGATCGACCCATCTATATCAATTTCGATCTCTGGAGCCGCTTATCCCGCCCACAACGGGATTTACTGATTCTACGGACGGTAAGTTGGAGTACGAATATCAAATGGTTTCAGCCGTCTCCGATGTTGGGCTTGACAGCGTTAGGCGCGATCGGGATGGGAATCGAATTTGCTCAGCAGGATTTTGTTGGAGTGGCAGCGGCGAGTGGATTAAGCGCGATCGCTCTTTTCCAAATTTGGCGAAATAACAAGAGTTCGCGCGTCGAACTTGAAGCCGATGAGAAAGCAATCAAGATTGCTCAACGACGCGGATATACGGAGACCGAAGCAGCACGAGCACTCTGTAGCGCGATCGAGTCAGTGGCTCAGAATGAAGGACGCATGTTGAGTTTTGTCGAATTACTGCGCTGTCAGGCATTAAGAGCGATCGGGGGACTGTCTCCGGTCGGCATCCCTGATGAACTGAGGCGCGAATAATAGAAGCTGATTCACGAAATCACTAGAGTTCCTGAATGAATGCCTTGGCGAATAGAATTCGCGGCGATACAAACGAAGTCCGCCTGACGCGGGCTGTGATTTGAACATGGCTGTTAATGTTCGGAGGCACATTTTGCTTGTATCGCTGCGGTTCCAACCGCCAAGTGCTCGAATCAATAGAAGATCAACAATCTCACTAAATTCCTAACCGTTGATAAACCTGATCCAAGTTCTTGAGATGCACCTGTGGATCGAAACATTCATCGAGTTCAGCAGGCGATAACGTTTGTGTCACTCGCGGATCTTCGCTTAAGAGCTTGCGGAAATTGCCATCGTCTTTGTTCCAGGCTTGATGAGCGCAAGATTGCACGATCGCATAAGCCTCTTCCCGACTCAATCCTTTCTGCACGAGTGCTAACATCACCCGCTGACTGAACACAACCCCGCCGTAAACGTTCATGTTCCGCGCCATGTTGTCGGGATAAACCAGCAGATTTCGCACTAAGTCGGTCGTTTCCACCAGCATAAAGTGAGTCAGAATGCAGGCATCCGGCAGCGCAACTCGTTCGACTGAGCTATGAGAAATATCACGTTCGTGCCAGAGTGCGACGTTCTCTAAAGCTGCGACCGCATATCCTCTGAGTAACCGAGCCATTCCGGTCAGCCGCTCAGAGCGAATCGGATTCCGCTTGTGGGGCATGGCTGACGATCCCTTCTGTCCTTTTGAGAAAAATTCTTCAACTTCTAGGACATCCGTTTTTTGCAAATTGCGGATTTCAACAGCAAATCGCTCGATCGAGGCTCCTAACAATGCCAATCCATTCATAAAATCGGCATGTCGATCGCGCGAAATCACCTGAGTCGATGCCGTATCGGGTTCTAATCCCAAATGCTGACAGGTTAACGCTTCGATGCGGGGATCGATATTCGCGTAAGTTCCGACGGCTCCAGAGATTTGACCGACCGCGATCGATTTTCTCAACGCACAAAGACGATCGCGATGTCGCAACATTTCCGCCAGCCAGCCAGCCAGCTTAAATCCGAATGTGATCGGCTCTGCGTGGATGCCATGCGATCGACCAATCATCACGGTATTGCGATGTTGCTGTGCCTGATATCGAATCGCTTGAATCAACGCTTCCACATGCGTCATGATTACATCTAAGCTGGCAACCATTTGGAGTGCAAGCGCCGTATCCAACACATCAGAACTGGTCATCCCTAAGTGAATATAGCGCCCAGCATCGCCGACATATTCATTCACATTCGTCAGAAATGCGATCACATCATGACGAACTTGAGCTTCGATTTCGAGAATCCGACTGACCTCGAACTTCGCTTTCGATTTAATTTCTTCGACTGCTTCCGTTGGAATATAACCTAGCTCGGCTTGTGCCTCACACACTGCAATCTCAACATCGAGCCAGGTTTTAAATTTGTAGTGATCCGTCCACAAATCGCCCATCTCAGGCAGGGTGTAACGCTCAATCAAGGTAGGTTTGCTCAAATTCAACCGTCACATTGTAGCGCCAAGTGTTGACTGTTCATAGAACCCCGTCGTAAATCGATCAAGCTCGTCCCGTACAAGAGAGTCCTTCCACGATCGCAGAGGGCGTATAACAAGAGCCATTCCATTCCCCATCACCGCCCAATTCAACTAAATTCTTCAACGCGGTATACACACTGCCCGCGACCATCGTGTCTTTGACTCTGCCGACGATTTGACCGTTATCGACCCGATAACCGAGATCGACATTAATCGAGAATTCTCCAGAGATTCCCGCGCCACCTCCAAGCATTTGATCCACGATTAATCCGTTATCGATCGACGAAATCAATTCCTCTAAAGACTTCGTTCCCGGCTGAACTAACACATTGAACAATCCCGGTGTTGGATAGCTCCCCAAGCCTGATCGAAATCCGTTCCCGGTTGTACCGCTGCCCAAAAGTTTCCCGGTTGTACGATCGGCGTAAAACAGTTGCAACTCACCTCGATCGATAAACGTAATCATTCGAGTCTGTGTACCTTCATCGTCAAACGGACAGCTAAACGGTCCTGCATTCGGTTGCTGTGAAAGTGTAATGGCTTCAGAAGTTACAAGCTTGCCTAATCGATCGCTCCAAGGCGATGCCCCTTCGATCACTTGCTTACCATTCAAGGCAGATTGCACCGTTCCCCACAGCATATCCATTGCTTTTGAGGTGAACAGAATCGGAACTTTCCCCGATGGAGATCCGGTATTTTCTTTTGCCCAATCGAGTCGTTGTAAGACCTGTTGAGCGATCGCAGTTGGATCGAGTCGATCGCGTTCGGTCTGTCCGTCTGCCACGTTGAGAAAGTCATCGCCCCGCACCCATTCGACTTCGAGGAACCCGCTCAATGTCGTATCGGTATAGCCGCAATCCAGCCCATTCGAGTTAATCAATCGGGTCGTTTCCGCTTCGCAATCCCAACCACACGAGCAGAGCACTTCTGGATAGTGATCGCGGATTAGTTCGATCGCGATTTTGCCCCATTCGACAAGTTGTTCAACGCCAACAGATTGCCCGACATCTGGATAAGACAGTTGTGAAGCAGGTGAGAGTTCGATGTCTTCGGGTTCGTTGAGTTGGCTAATTGCGATCGCTCGATCGACCAAGGCTTGCGGCTCAACTGCACCATACGCCACTGCCAACCCAGGACGACCCGCTTTCCAGAGTCGCAATGCGGTTCCTTCTGCCTCGGTACTTTCCAATTGTTTCAGCCGATTTGCTTCAAAAAAGACGGGACGAGAAAACGATTGGGATTGAAACACTTCAGCGGACTCGGCTCCAGACTGTAGAGCGAGATCGAGCAATTGTTCGGGTAGAGACATAGAGAACTGGGAGACAGACGGCAAGAGTTCGGGAAATGGGACGATCCCCAACCTTGATCACTGTACGCTAAATTGATTTCTTGTTTGCGATCGCGCTCGAAATTTACGAATGAATCAATTCCGGAATCGTTGCTCGATCGCCTACGACCTTTAACCGAAACACATCCGGCGGCACAAACGTAATCCCTCGACGCGCCGGACGCACGGCTCGATCGAGATTCGTTTCAAACTCATACCAAGACAGCACCGTTGCCAAAACCAGCTTCATTTCAAACAACGATAGCGCCATTCCGACACAACTCCGACTGCCACCGCCAAACGGTAAATATTCATACGCTGAAAATTTCCGCTCTAGAAAGCGATCGGGATTAAAACAATTCGCCTGTTCATACGTTTTCGCCCGTCGATGCGCCAGATAAATACACGGAATCAAAATCGTTCCCGGCTCATACGTATAGCCCTCGATCTCGATCGTGCGTTTCACCTTACGCGGCTGAGAAATTAATGCGATCGGATAAACCCGCAAGGCTTCCTTACAGACTGCGGTTAAATACGGAGCCTGCGAAAGTGCCACCGGATCAGGATTTTCGCCTAACTGATCTAATTCTTGCCGTAAGCGATCGAGCGATTCCGGATGTCGATGCAACCAGTAAAACGCCCAAGTCAATCCCGATGCCGTCGTTTCGTGTCCCAATAACAACAGCGTCATCAATTGATCGCGCAATTCCTGATCGCTCATCGATTCGCCTTCTTCGTCTCGTGCCATCATCAGAACCGAGAGAATATCGGTTCGGTTTTGCAATGATTGAGATCGTCGATCGCTAATTTCCGCATAAATCAACGCATCAATCTGTGCCATTTGCTCTAGAAACTGTCCCCAAGGACTCCGACGACCCAAATTTTGCTGAAGCATCGGGAAAAAGAATTGCGTCGAATACAACGGTGATGTGATTGCTTCTAAGAGTTCTGCCAACAGTTGCTTTAATCGTTCGTATCTGACTCCTGGAACTAACCCAAATACGACTTGGAGAATCACTTGCAGCGAAATTTCGGACATTTCCGATCGAACCGCGATCGCATCTCCGACTTTCCAATCGATCATCCGTTTCTGCGTCAACTGACAAATCAAATGCCCTTGACTATGTAACTGTTCGCGATGCAGTGCAGGCATCAATAACTGTCGCTGTCTTTGATGTCGCGCTCCCTGCTGCATAATCAGCGATTCATTCCCAACTAATGGGCGAAACACATGCGTCACTTTACCGAACTCAAACGCATCCGCCAGCGTCGTAAACACGGCTTGAATCGCATCAGGGTTGCTCAGAAATACGACTGGGGGGGATTTTAGCCCTAACACTCGTGTCGTGAACGTATCCCCATATTGAGCCGCAGCCTGATCGAAAAACGCGATCGGGTCAGCAACGAGTGACAGAGTTTGAACAAGAGCAGGCGATCGCAATCCGGGCGGCAACATCATTCCAATTTTCGGCAATACACGCTGTTTCTAGTTTAGAGAATTCAGATTTCTCAACGTGCGAAGTTTCAAATTCTTTAGATGATCTAGGGGGTGTCTTAGAATCCTTTGCTTCGATTCAGTCCCGCCCCGGAATAGAATTCGGGGCTAGTCGAACGAAGTCCACTGAAGGGGACTAATGGAAGGTTTAAGCTAGTCCTGAAGGGACTTCGCACTGTTAGCCCCGAATTCTATTCCGGGGCGGGTGAGCAACGCAGCGCAACAACTTTAAAACACGCCCTACAGCACAAGATGATGGTGCATCGCAAATCGAACGAGTTCCGCTCGATTATTGGTTTCAGTCTTTCGCAGCAAACTACTCACATGCTTTTCCACAGTGCGCGAACTGAGATGAAGTCGATCGCCAATTTGAATGTTCGACAGCCCATCACTCAAGAGTGCTAACACTTCTTTTTCGCGATCGGTGAAGACAATTTTCAGATCAGAACTCGGTTTTTCCCGCTCTGCTTCTACAGTCTCAAACTCTTGTCTCGATCGCCAACTTGTTTCGACCATCTGACTGCGATCGAGCAAGTTCCGCACGATCGCCCCCAATTCCGGCAGCTCAAACGGTTTCGACAAGTAAACATCACAACCAAGCTGATAACCGCGAACGCGATCGTCCGTATCCGTCCGTCCGGTGAGAAACACGATCGGCAACAATCGCAGTGCAGGTTTTCGCCGCACTTGCCGCACCAACTCGTAACCATCCATCAACGGCATCGAAACATCGGTCACGACTAAATGAGGCTGACACGTTTCGAGGAGTGCGATCGCATCTTTGCCATTTTCAGCCGAAACCACAGAATAACCACAGCATTCGAGATAGTCGCTGATGGATAGGCGGGTTCCCAAATCATCTTCAGCAACGAGGATCGTCAGGGGCATGAAACACAAGTGAAGGGCGATATGCCAATGTCGGCGGCATAATCAAGATTAAAAACGATTTACTAAGCAAGGCTTGAATGATCAAGTTTTTGAAGTTGCAGCGCCTTACTCATATCGTACGGGATTGGTCGCCGTAATGGGCGGTAGTCTCGATCAATTGGCTCACTGTGTCGGAGAACTGCATTCACCAATACACAAGCCGAATCGCTTAGATTGATTGCACCATGGGGCACTCCGGGCGGAATTTTCACGACTTGCGGCTGAGATTCGCTTAACGGAATGTATTGATACTTACGATTTTGTAATACAACAAGAATGAAACTGCCCCGCACCACGAGCAATTGATCGGTTTGCGTCCGGTGAACGAATAAATCATCGATCGTGCCTGCGGGAATATTCACCAACATCGTTTCGTGACTCGATTGCGGTGTGTAAAACTCCGCCATGCCGCCCTTGATCGATTCGAGTGGAAAAATCTCGACCTGCGTTTTTAAGCCCATAACAGACCTCCATCGCTTTTTTCTACTTTAAGCGACGGAAATTTTAAATTTTGTACTTGTTATCACAAAGTGCAACGTTTTATGGTAATGAGAATTCTCTGAGAATGAATTTAATCGATACGGTTGACTTCTGGGGATTAGCACATTAATACTATTTATAGTACTATCGTACTAGAGATTCACTTGCCCCAGGAGCAGCGATGACAGAAGTGAAAACCGAAAGCCAATCCACACGGATCAAACAAACGCAACCGACCGTCAAACGGCAAACGACATCGATCGCTGATCCAACCCGCACCAGTGAATCGATCGTAGCGGCAAACAGTGACGAGTCTACCATCGAAGCACCCCCCACCAAAAAACGCCGCACAACGAAAACTGAAAAAGCCCCGACCACAAAACGGCAAGCCACCAGCAAAAATCCGAATCAGTCCGCTTCCACTCGCGTTAAGCTCACCTGGGAGGCGACACCCTCGATCGAAGCTGTTCTGACACAATTCAACGAGCAATTGAATGCCACTTGGAATGCGATCGACGAACTGAAAGCCACCGTCGAGAAAATGCAGGAACAAGATGTCACGCGATCGACCTCGAATGTGCAATTACCGCTTGAAACGCCGCGTCCTGCACAAACGACAGTCAGACCGCCTCAGCCCTCGATTCCGACCTTCCGCCCGACCCCGCAGAATCCAGTGACGCGATCGCGTCGTCGTAAACCCGCTTACCGCATCGTGCAGCGATTATTAAAACTACCCGATCAGAATGCTGGAATCGCCATTGATGCCGCACTTTGGGTACTCGCCGCCGCCGGACTCCGAGTCGGTTTGAGCTTTCTTGTAACCTTGCTCCCGATTCTGAATCTTCCGGTGATTCTTTTAATGTTCGTGCCCGCACTCCTCGCGGCTTATGCAGCATTGTTCATTCCTCAAGCCAATCGGATTGGAATCTATCGACTGTTACTGGTGACATTGGGATTGTTCGTCGGAGGGAAATTATGATCGAAAAGCTCAACTCCAATCAATTACTCGCGGGAGTTGCAGGAATTTTAGCGCTCGGTATCTTCTTTCAAGCAATGGGATTACCGTCGTTTGGGAGCAAAGAAGCAGCTTTGGAATGTCAGGGATCAGTGCGATCGCAACAATCGACTTCTAAAGATGACCTTGCCAAACTGCTCCAAGTCGAAATTGGAAATTCAAAAGAAGCTGTTCGCAAACTGTTGAAAGAGCCGTACTGTGTCCTGCCAAAAACCTCGCTCCGCACCGGAACCCCAACTGAACGTGAAGTCTATCGAGTCGCTTCTGATGCCCTGGAGAAAGCCACTTCTCAGACCTATCTGGTGGTTTCGTATGAAAGCAATCAATACCAGGGGTATCGCTTCTGGATTCGCTAAATTCGGATTCATCTTATTGCTTCTGCCGGGTTGTTCTCCTTCTCAAAGCACAGAGAACATCCTGCCAGAACCAAAACTCTATCAAGAATGGCAACTGAAACCCGGAGATGACATTGCTGGAGCAAAAGTTGTCGGCGGACTCGGAGATATCTCGATCGAGCTAAACGGCAGATCGGTCTATGCCCCATCTGACGGCAATGCCTATCTCGATAAGCGCGGGTGTGTGTACTTTTCGGGTGCAAGTACTCCCGGTTATCTCTTTCGCCTCTGTGGACTGGAAAAACCCAAGCTTGGAACCTTGAGCGAAGGTGACAAAATTGCGACCGGACAAATGCTGCAATTTGCCACGTTGCTCAAACAAGCCGACAACAGTTGGGCACTCGTCGAACCTGATAAAAGCCTATTGCAACGTACCCTAAATCCCCGATGAAAAAGATTGTTTCCCTGATGATGAGCGTGATTGTTCTCACATTGTCTGGAGTAAGATCAACGCAAGCTCAAGGACTACTCAATTTCAACAATCCGAAAGTTTCTCAATCTGTACCCAAACCATCCAAGGCTCAATCTATCCCCATTCAACAAAAAGCAGTTAGTAAATCTTCGATCGCGATCACGTTCCAAGTTCCTGAAGATGATCCGGCTACTCCGGTTCAGCCTGTGTTTCGATCGATTGAGAGTAGCGATCGCTTAGTCGCAATGGCTCCCGATGAACTATTCGACGGCGGTTCCAATTCTCTAGTTGCTAAAGCGGTCGGAAGTGCTGAAGGAACGCGGACACCGGACGGCGGTAGAACTTGGGCGTATCATGGACATACTGATCCGGGTAACGGCGTATGGAACATGGGAAGCTTTTCCTATCAGCATGGAGCGAGTTCGCCGGATGATGCCGATCGTCGTCAACTCACGCGCCTACGCGGACAGTACGAAGTCATCGAACAATCGGCGCGTTCTATGGGATTGCGCCTCGGACTCGAAGAACAATTAAACGGGATTGATCTAGCAAATCAGGCTCCACTTGCTGCATTAGAGCGGGGTGGATATATCGATCGACTTCGAGAAGCCTACGCCCAAGGATTACGCGGTTCGGAAGCAGTTCTACAAGCGCGAACCTATTCGTATATCAATCCGCGAACGAATCAATGGGATGCTCCAGGTCTTGGCAATAATTTCGATAGCATCAGTCGCGATCAGGCACGTCGGCAAAGTGCAATTTACGATGCCATTCAGAGTCATCAGCAGGAAATTGCTCGATCGCGATCACGGGATAATTCCAGAGTGAGCCGCGTTCCTGAAGATCCTTAAATTAAAGGCAAGAGTTTCCAAAATCCGAACATCCGGAGCCACACTGAAGATATCAACCCAGTCTTCACTACAGTTAAGGGGTATGGTTATGACTCAAACGAAAGCAGGCATCACGATCGAACAACGCCTTGATGATCTCGTGAATCAAGCTCATGCAGCCTGCGGCGAAAACGGCATGATGTCCGGTGAATGTGCAACGGCTTGGGATGCGGTCGAAGAAGTTCAAGCTGAAATTTCCCATCGTCGATCGGATACAAAAACATCTTTTAATCTGTATTGCGATGAAAATCCGGATGCCGCGGAATGTCGCGTTTATGATGTCTAATTCATTCGATCGGGTGAATCAATCAGGCGAGGTCGTTCAAATTCCGCTTCTCTACAATGAAGACATCGAAACGAACGAAGCAAGTCTGAACGTCTTGGAACTCTCCATCCGAGCGTGAATCAACCTCTCTGAAACAAAAAGCTACGCTTTTAGCAATTGCATACACCTCTTAAGCAGTGATTGAACGATCGCTGCTTTTTTCTTTCGGTTTCAACTGGGCACACTAAGCGAGTGTGTTCATTTTCCCGATCATGACCCATCCTCTACATCCGGACTCGATCGAGAATATCCTACAAAAACTTCCACCCGAAGCGAAATCTTGGGCGGAGAGCTTACCTTGGAATCAACGCCGCTACGTTCTCTCACTCTGTCACTTACTTTGCGCTGCTGCGTCAGAAGTCAGAGCCGAATTTCTAGACGAATACACTGCGAATGGATTGATTTCTAAGCTGGTCGAAAATCAAGAAATTCGGCAGAAAGTCAAACTGAATCTCGATCGCTTTCAAATCAAAACCGAATTAACTGAAATCGTTCTGAGAAATTACATCCGCCAGTTCTATATTCATTCGGCTCAAGATTCGAGAATCAAACCAGACTTAATCTTAGAATCCGCGCTCCGAGTCGTCGCCAGCACCGAAGAACGCAATCATATTTACAATTACATTCTGGGGTTTGAAATCATTAAGCTGTTGTTCCGAATGAGTTGGCTCCAGCATGAACGCTTGTATCGACTCCAGCGCAACCAAGAAGAATTCATCACGCTCTATCTCAAGCCGATTCAGCAAACGCATCGATTAAATCAAATCATTGTGCCCAGAGACGAAAAACTGTTCTTTGCACGTCGAGATTATTTCGTGCAAATGCCGGAGGTCTCAGAGAAGAAATTAACGGAACTGGCGATCGCAACTTTCACAACAGACATCATCAGCAATTTCGGCTTTTCTGTCATTCGACATCCAGACGCGATCGTGTACGACCATGACTATATTTTCGAGATTGATCCCGAAGCAGTCTTCTAACGATAACGCAACTGTTTCAACTGCCAGATGAGAAACAAAATTCCGATCGCAATTCCAGGAATGACCACGTACAAGACTCCCTCACCCTGACTCAGCCCCGATTCAACCAGATAACCGACAACGAAGCCCCAGATTGCATTGCAGATTGTCCAAATCGCGACCGATCCCACCACATTAGAAGCGGTTCGATAGAACAATTGAAGTCGCATACTGATTGCAATTCCATTCGTCAGACCTCCTAAACCGCCTGCAATTGCAATCTGTCGAGACACAGCACTAAATCCAGTTTCTTTATGACCACTAATCAAACCTGCGACGAACCAGCCGAGCAAAATCATGCCGATACAAATCGCTGTAGGGTTTACCGTAGTGCGATGGCGTGAAGCTGATTGTTCGCGAGGTCGAGAATCGTGCACCTGCTCGTACTGAGATTGCTCACGCGGTAAGGGCTGATGTTTACGTCGAATAATCTCTTCCACTGCTCGCCGAATACCCTGAACAACACTGAGAAAAGCCTCGTCCTCGTTCGTCCAGCTTGTAATCGGTTTGGCATCTTTTGGTAATGCTTGTAGCTGTCCAAACGGTGCATTCTGCCAATCAACCGATCGCAGAATGATGGGAATAACCGTTGCCTCCCGGTTGTAATGTCGTTTCATGGCTTGCTTGAGTTCGATCGCATAGCAATAATCTGAGGCGATGAAGTCAGCACTCACAAGCAACAGAATCAAATCAGCACTTTGCAGGTGATCCCGGATTTCTTCTGCCCATTGATTGCCTGCAACAATTTCTCGATCGTGCCAAGCCGTAATCGTGATTTCTCGCTTCAGAAGCGCAAGGTGACGTACCAGTTTTTCTAGTAAATCCTCATCTCTATGGGCGTAAGAAAAGAAAACTTTGACGGGCTGTTTCACCATGCTGACCTTTCCTTGCTGTTGCGACTTTTACCGCCAAGGAGACCGACAATGCTACTAATCTATCGCACAGCAAAAAAGATCTCAATACAACAAAGCGACTGAGGTTGTTCTTTTTGCTCGATCGCCGCAATTCTGACCGCTTAAACTCTGACTGCGTTTAAATTTCTTTAAGCTGAATTTACACCCACTCGGCAGTATGTAAAACTACTGAGATAAATGTCTCGCACCAAGTCTTGCACTGCTACTGAGCAACGTTTGGTAAAAGCTTCCTATCCAAGCATTCTTTCGCTCTCTGCTCACTGAAAGTCTGTCACTGCATCGAGTTTCTGCACTGTCTATCATTAAGAGCTTTCACTATGCGTCAGCGCCTTCCCCACTGCGGTATTTCATCGCTATTTTTGCTGCTTCAAGTTCCAATCGTCGCGATTTCTCAAACCACTTTAGCAAGAGAACTCGTTGATAAAACTAAGCCTTCTGTTGTCAGAGTCGAAGCGGGGTGCACTGCTAAGTATAAGTACACCGAAACTTTCAAAGATGGAACGACCAGGGAAACAGAGCACCCGCTGCTTTCGGGTGGCTTAGGTTCAGGTTTCTTTATTAATTCTGATGGTTATATCGTCACGAATGCTCATGTTGTGAGCGCCGTAGAAGGAGGCGAAAAAGGCTGTAGGGAACGCCTATTCTACAATCTGGTGAGAAAGATAACAGGCGGTGAAGATCCAGATAAGATTGCTCAAGATAGAAAGGATCGAATCAAAGCGAACAGTGTTGAAGAGGGCGTCGAGTACTATCAGAATGTCGTTCTCTTCAATGAAACGGGCAGCGAGACATTTAAATTTGATCTAAAAAAGTTAGGCACACCGATCGGAGATGCTAAGGCAGCAGAAGGCGGAAATAAAGATATTGCGATCATCAAAATCGGACTCAAGAATACGCCTGCCTTACTGCTAGAAGACTCAAATACCATTCAATATCAAGATAAAGTGACTGCGATCGGCTACCCAGGTGCCGCAGACATGAAAGAATCTCTGTCCGAAGCATCGGTGATGGATACCACTGTTGCAAATCCCAATAAGAGACTCGAAGATAAAACGCCCGTCATTCAGCTCAATCAAATCATGTCACCGGGCAGTTCTGGAGGTCCCGTGTTGAATGAAAAAGGAAAAGTCGTTGGAATTGTGACGTTCAATCGATACAATGTCGCGAATGAGGCAGATAGGATCACGTTTGCTGTGCCTGCTAGTGTTATTAAAGAGTTTTTAAGCCCAGCAGGTGCAACGAATCAAACCGGAACGATCAATGAGCTTTACCAGAAAGGCTTAGATCTTTACGCACAAGGTAACTATCGAGAAGCGAAAATCAATTTTGATGCGGTCAAGGGACTGTTTCGGTATCACTCGGAGATCGATCGCTTAATTCGAGACTGTAATCAAAAGCTGGCAGAACAATCAGTCAGTCCGCCCTATCTGTTCTGGGGAGCGATCGGAGGCTTTACTTCTCTCGTTCTCCTCTCCGCCTACTTCCTGTTGCGTCAAAAGCCGCTGACCCGATCTATGGCTCCGGTCGGCATCAATTTTCCTGAAGCATCCAGCGGAAAGCGCGATCGTAAAGCTTGGGGATCAATGTCAAAGGCAGCTTCAGGACTGTTCCACCCCACGATCGTCAGCGCTCAACACAAGATCAATCTTCAGAATGTTCAAGGCAAAAACTTGAACCTCAACCTCACTCAGCCTGAGTATCGATTGGGGCGCGATGTCAGTTGGTCAAACTTCAAGTTTCCCGGTGAAGGCTGGGGTGTGATTTCTCGCAAACAAGCCGTTTTTCGTAAGCAGGGGGAAAGTTACTACCTGTTTGATGGCGATGGAAAAGGAACCGCAAGCACGAATCGCATCTATCTCGATGAGACTCCGATTCCACCAACGGGAATTGAACTCAAACATGGAATGCAATTCAGAATCGGCAATGATCCGAGCAATCGCGTGATTCTGACGTATTTCAGTTCAAATGACAATCAGCAGAACGACGATCGAACCGATGTCAGCCGAAAATAAGGAAAGCCAGCCATGTTTAGAAAAATCCTGGGTAGACAGCATCGAATGTCTCTCGGCGGCGGGCGGGTCAATCCACGGGAATTCTACGTACCAAAAGGGGTTAGACTGGCTCAGCGCTATGAAGTCATCGACTATCTCGGCGAAGGTGGGTTTAGCAGAACCTACATTGCTCAAGACATTCTTAGACCTGGAAAACCGCGCTGCGTCGTCAAACATCTTCAACCCGCAAATTCTGATCCTGAGTTTCTCCAAGATGCGTGGCGATTGTTTCAACAAGAAGCAGAAATCTTAGAAAGCCTCGGCAATCATGATCAAATTCCTCGTTTACTCGCTTATTTCCGAGATGAGCAGGAGTTCTACCTGGTGCAAGAATTCATTCCGGGTGAGCCGCTCAGTACCGCATTAAAAGCGGGAAAGCCTTGGCAAGAAAGCGAAGTCTTTCACCTGCTTCAAGAAGTGCTCACGGTTTTGACGTTCGTTCATCGTCATCAGGTGATCCACCGCGATATTAAGCCAGACAATCTGATTTGTCGTCAAGCCGATCGCAAAATTGTCCTCGTCGATTTTGGAGCAGTCAAGCAAATTCGACGATCGCCAGTCGTGAACGGATACACCAGCGTCACGATTTCGGTCGGAACTCATGGGTATATGCCCCCCGAACAGTATAGTGGCAAGCCGCGACCCAGCAGTGACCTTTATGCGTTGGGGATCACTGCGATTCAAGCCTTAACCGGACTCCCGCCGGAAGCTTTCAAAGAAGAGCTAGAAGCAGATGAGCGTTCATGGCAGCAGCACGCTCAAGTGGATTCATCGCTGGCAGAGGTCATCACAAACATGGTGAAGTATCGAGCGATCGAGCGGTATCCATCCGCAGCCCAAGCCTTAGAAGATTTAATCCCGTTGAGCGATCGCTACGTATCCTCAGAGCCTGTTGCCGTCACGATCGCACCGCAAGAGACAATTTCACTCCAGCATCCTATTCCTGAATCGCAATCCAGCTCGGTTCAACCTGAAGCACTCCATATTTCTGATCAGTCTACGCCTGATCGACTGGCTCCGGTCAATCAGGAGCTTGAAGAGAACCCTGTTTCTCAGCCGGAACTAGAGACAAATCAGCAACCCCCTAATACGGAAATTCAGCCTGTTGAGCCGGAGCAGTCGTCAGAATCTCACGAACCCGTTTCAGAGCATTTACGAACGGTTCCGCCTATTAGGCGTGTGATTTGGTTCGGAACTGGAGCAGTCGTTTGTACGATCGCGCTATTCACGACGTTGACGCTCCAGAACCGTCAGCCTCCAGTGTCACAGCCATCTGTACAAGCCCCTGAGCCAAATCCGATCGATCCAAATCAAACGACTTTCGATGAAGCGATTCGCATCGCTCAACAAGGAAATTTAGACAACGCCATCCAAAAAATCCAGACGATTCCAAATAGTTCTTCACTGTATACCAAAGCTCAGGAGCAATCCTTTTCTTGGCAAGCGCGACTGATCCAAAACTATCTGCGATCGGAAGTTCCCAAAAAGAACCCAGATCTAGAAGACCTAATTGCATCGATCAAGCCGACAGTTGAAGCGCTAGATTCTAACCAACTGACGATTCGCTACGATAGTTCAGCCAACGCGGATTTCTCCAGCGATCGAGGACTGAGAATTATTACTGCCCTGTTTATGGGACGCTTACGGGGCAATCCCAGAGAAGACATTCCAGCCTACAAAAATCTAGCATTCAAACAACTGCACGTTTTCCATCAGCAGAGCGATCAAAAAGCGGTCTTGAGCGATCGAGATTGGGACACGTACGTGAAGAGCACGGCTGATGAGGAAACCTTATTCGACAAAGTTCAGCTCATCGCTCGAAAGTAAATTTAATTAAGGAGAATTTAGTGTGATGAAACGCGCAATGAAGGGTTTGATCATCGGTCTAGCCAGTTGCAGTCTAGTTTTACCGATGGCTTCGAGTGCGATCGCATCGATCGAAGGAGCCGCCGCAGGCTTGGGAAGAAGTAAACCCGCTCCTCCCTCTGAACCTGCGCCTGTCCGACAACCTGATCCGCCTGCTCCAGCCCCGATACAATCGACCGGGGGGAGTAGGGGATATGACTACACGCCGCCGCGCCGTTCTCGTGGGGGAAGTTCGGGGCGCAGTGCTCCTCTCCGTCCACAACCCCAGCCTGAATCTAGAAAACCCACGATCAAACCGATCGATTTTGTCGATCCCCAATTTGGAGTGCTGGCAAAAGGCGACCTCGTTGCGGATGGTCGCTATTATCACACCTACTATTTTGAAGGCAAGAAGGATCAACCCGTGACCATTCGGCTCGTGGGCAGTAATCACAGACAGTTGGGGTTGACACCCGCTTTGTTTGTGTATGCACCGAATAGTCAGGAAATCATCGCCAGAAGATACGCAGGAGACAAAACAGGGAGAAATGCATTTGTCTATCTGCGCTTACCGGAAGATGGCAAATATCGCATTATCGTGACCAGTGTAAAGCCGAATACTATAGGACGTTATAGCTTGATGCTGCGCGACGATCGAGCAACTTACTTACTGGATAAAGTCGCAGATTTAACCGATCGTAGTCCGAAACTAAAACAAGACAATAGCCCGTATGAACTGCTTGAGTTTCAAGGTAGACGCGATCAGTTTGTCAATATTCGAGTCGATAGCATCCGGGCAGAATTTTTCCCAACTGTATTTCTGCTCAACTCGAAGGGAGAGATTGTTTCCACCAGCAGTGATAAAAATTATCTATTCCGCACCCTGATTGAGCGAATGCAGTTACCCGCCGACGATAAGTATTACATCATGGTGAACTCTTCAACCTCAGATCGACGCGGGCGGTTTCGAGTGAGTGTGTACTAAGGGCAGAATGCGATCGCTAAATCTAACGATCGCATTTGACGCGAACTAAGTTAAAATCATCCAAGTGCCTGGAGAGGTGGCAGAGTGGTCGATCGCGTTCGACTTGAAATCGAATGAACCGAAAGGTTCCGTGGGTTCGAATCCCACCCTCTCCGTTCTTACAATTTAGTTTTACAGGCGAGCTTCGATTAGAGGTTGTCCGGTCAGACTGAACGGGCGAACTTCTGTGATTTTGACTTTGACTAATTTTCCGCGCAGTTCGTCGATCGAGCCTGCGAAAAACGTCAATCGATTTCCGCGTGTCCGTCCCATTACCTGAGTCGGATCTTTCGGGTTCTGAGCTTCAACTAAGACTTCCTCAATTCGTCCCGCATAGCGTTGAGATCGTTCTGCTGCCATCTGCGAAACTAAACGGTTGAATCGCTGTAATCGATCGGCTTTCACTTCTTCAGACAATTGATTCTCCCAAACGGCGGCAGGCGTTCCGGGACGGGGAGAATAAGCGGCGGTGTTAATCAAATCAAAGCCAATGTCTTCTACGAGTTTGAGTGTATTTTGGAATTGCTCTTCGGTTTCACCGGGAAAACCAACGATCGCATCGGCACTAATCGACGCATCGGGCATATATTCGCGAATCGTACTGATAATTCGACGATATCGCTCATGAGTGTAGCCGCGAGACATTGCCTTCAATACTTCGTTATCGCCCGACTGAAATGGAATGTGGAAATGCTCACAGACCTTTGGCAATTCAGCACAAGCGCGGATTAATCGCTCGGTGAAATAGCGCGGGTGACTGGTGGCGAACCGAATACGATCGATTCCTTCAACATCGTGCACAAAGTAGAGCAAATCCGTGAAGGTGTGTAGATGTCGCCCTTCTGGAGTCGCGCCCGGTAAATCCCGCCCGTACGCATCAATATTTTGACCGAGCAACGTAATTTCCTTGTAACCTTGAGCCGCTAACGATTCAATTTCGGCTCGAATCGCTTCCGGTGTGCGCGACTGTTCCACCCCACGCACACTCGGAACCACACAATACGTGCAGCGCTCATTACAGCCATAAATCACATTCACCCAGGCTGTCACCTGACTATCTCGTCTCGGCTTCGTAATATCTTCGACAATGTGAATCGGATCGGTTGCGACGACCTGATTCCCGTTAAACACTTGTTCGAGCAAGTCTTCTAACTGATTCGCATACTGCGGACCCATGACCAAATCGAGTTCTGGTACGCGGCGCAGAAGGCTTTCTCCTTCTTGCTGCGCCACACATCCAGCAATCACGATCGTAATATCCGGATTGTCCTGTTTCCGCTGTGCCTGCCGTCCCAGATACGAATAAACTTTCTGCTCTGCATTATCGCGAATCGTGCAGGTATTGTAGAGAATCAGATCGGCTTCATTCGGCTCTTCCGACCACTCAAAGCCCATCGTTTCTAGAATTCCAGCCATACGTTCGGAATCCGCCTTGTTCATTTGGCAGCCGAACGTCGTAATGTGATAGCGGCGAGAAGCAGTCATGGGCGACAAGATCGAATAAACTCAGAACCCCATTCTAGAGTGATTTTGTAAGATTTGTAGCGAATAAAAAGGAGCGATCGACGAAATTTGTGCGATCGCTCTCCTCAACTCCTCTCTCTGTCTTCTAGGCTTCTACTGTACGTTTCGCTTTGTTTCTCGCGCGTCTCACACCCCCGATAATTCCCGACACAATCAATCCGGGAATCGGCGTGAATGCAAACGGGATCGGAGTGATCTCGGTTGCTTCGATCTGAAAAGCATTTTGGATGCTGGATGAAGTCCAGGTTGGATTTGTTTCATTCTGCACCTCATACCCCACAAAAGACCAAGGCTGGGTGGTACTTGCAGGAGGAACAGAATTATTCTCAAGCTCAGCCCAATTGTAGATACTTGCGGTAGTCGCCGTCAGCACAAGCCAATAAGTAGTGTTCGCGTTAAAGGTGAAAGCAGCAGTCGGTGTAAACGTGAAATTACGAATTGCACCGCTTGATGTAGGCACTGGATTAGGATTGCCAAGGTCAACTAACGCCGCTCCTGGATCGCCTGCATTATCTTCCCGAATTTGAATTAGGGGAGAATCTCCACTGTCAAAACCCGTCAAGGATAACCGAACTGCATCTAATGTCCAGGATGAGTTATCGGTCGTAAAAGCAACTGCCTTAAACTGAGTGTTGCTAATTCCACTCGGTTGAACAAAGTTATTGGTCACTGGATCATAGAGATCCGTCCCAACAGTCACGAGCGCGTGGGCTGGATTTGCCCAACCCACAGAGACGATCGCAGCTCCCGCCACTCCGAAAGGCAAGAGACTTTTTTGAATTTTCATCATGGGGCATTGATTCTCAGAGAATTTGCCTGAATCGTACCCTCGATGCTTCGGGCGGTAGCTCGAAAAAATGCTTAAGTCGATCGACAAATTCACGCAAACCTTCGTAGAAATACGAACAGATTCATGAAGCTTTTACGGGAAGTAGAGCTTCCGTTTTGGGAAAAATGGCAGTCATATTTTCAATCCTTACAGAAGCCATGCCTGCCCCAGCATTCAAACAAAAGTTGAAACATGCAACGATCGCATTTCTGCTCCTGGTCGCGTTCTGGTTTGCTCAGATCACCGACGCGATCGCAGAACCCCAAACCTGTCGAGTCGGCACTTATATCACGGCGCTGCGTGACTTAGAACCTGCGACCAAATCGTTTGGCGCTGACTTGTGGATCTGGAGTGTTTGTCCTTCAAAAGACCTAGACCCGATCAAAAACGTCGAGTTTGTGAATGCGACCAAGATTGAAAGAATGTACAACAGCGTAACCGAGCGGAAAGACAAGACGGGGAATTTTCAAGCTCAAGACAAAGTGTATTGGACACAGGAAAAAATTAAAGCCACCTTCGCGCATCAGTGGGACGTGCGGAATTATCCGTTCGATCGACATACGCTGAAAATTCAACTCGAAGAATCCACGTTTGATACCTCAAACTTCGTCTACACGCCCGATGTGAAGAATTCGAGTTATCGGGACAAAATGCGCGTCGAAGGCTGGCGGATCGCTGACTTCCAAATCAAACCCAAAACGACAGTATATGAATCGACCTTTGGTGATCCAGAGATAACGACCGGAAGAAGCGAATACTCTGGAATGGACATCGAGATCCGAGTGCAACGCTACAAAGTGATTACCTTTCTTAAAGTCACGGCGGGTGTATATGCCGCTGCGATGATTACCTTGTTGTCGTTCTATTTCAATACGGCTGAAAGTGGTTTCACAACGGCGCGAATTGGTCTACTCAGTACAGCGCTGTTTTCCACACTGGTGAATATGCGCGGAATGGAAGCCGTTCTCGGACGCACTGAGCAATTAACGTTAGTCGATAAAATTCATATCACGACTTTAGCGTATGTTTTCGCTGCGGTTGCGATCGCGGTTTATTCTCGCTGGCTGGTTGAACGAAAATGCGCCAATCGAGCCTTGAACTTCGATCGACGATTCGCCTTTCCGATCTTCTCGATTTCATTTGCGATCGCCAACGCCTTCCTAATTATTCAGGCAAATTTTAAGGGTTAGTTTGTTGCAGTGCTCGAATCGCGTTGGCTGCTTCTTGTCGGGCTTGAGGATTATTTTGCTGTTGATAGAGGCGTTCTGCGGTTTGATAGTCTTTGATTGCAGCAGATCGATCTCCCCGTCTCGCTGCTAGATTCGCCCGATTGAAGTACGCATCTGCTAGAGCCGGATCAAGTCGAATCGCCTCGTTATAGTCTGCGATCGCGGCATCGATATTTCCGTTATTGGCGTATTCGATCCCGCGATTGTAGTAAAGGTTCGCTGCTCGATTCGCAGGAGTCGGACTGAGATTGAGCGCATTTGTGTAGGCTTCGATCGCCGCATTGCTATTTCCCGCTTGTGCCCTCTGAGTGCCTTCATTAAACCAACCTTCAGCGCTGGCAATCTGAGGACGCGATCCGGGGAACGGTTGGAACAATGCCCAAAGTAGCGCACTGAACAAACCCAGAACTGCCAAGCTCGCCAAGCCTAATCGGACGAGTTCTGGAGAAATATTGCGCTCTTGCAGGAATCGAGAAGCGGGATCAGTTGCAGGTTCGACTTCTTCATCGGGCGATCGTAATAATCGACGTTCTCTGAGGAACTGCGTCAATCGATTGCCACCTGAACTTTCTAGCGGCGTATCGCTTTCGACCGTTGCTTCAACCGGAATCGCGATAGGTTCTTCGATCGCAGGTCGCGTGACAACGGGTTCAGCGACAAAGGTTGCGCTTGGAAGCGGTGCGGAGGCAAACGGATTCGCGGGCAGTTCAAACTCTTGTTGAAGCTGTAATAACTCGGCTTGAGTATTGTCGCTAAGCGGCGATTCTCGCTGGCTAACTTCTTCTCGAATGCGATCGAACTGTCGCTGTTTTTCTTGCATTAACCGATGCGGCAACATGGCATCTTCTCGAATCGCACTCGCAACCGCTGGCGGAATCCCTTCTTTCGCCTGACGCGCTTGCAGAATGTTGTGACCGACGATCGAGATTTCACCCTGGCTGGCAAGGCTAACGGCTTGCCGACGAAATTCTAGATAAGGTGCATTGACGATCACCATCGTGTAGCCGTCTCCTTCACTGTGGATCGTTGGAGACAAAGCAGGTTGCGTGTATTCCAGATGTTTATCGATGTAAGAATGTAGTTCGCTGACATTCACCGTTCCATCGAGCGGCTGATTTGCGCCACCGTCCGCCATTCCGGTTTCAAGCGCATCAAGTAGAAATTGAGTGTAGGTCGAATGCCGTTTCGATTTGTGATCGGTGGAATAATCGATCGAGGTCGGGGAAGTGAGTAATGCCCGACGAGTGCTGCTGAAATCTTGAGCGATCGTTTGAAAGTCCTGATCGGAAATCATCCCTTTCGCGAATGTGCCCGTGAAACAACAGTCGAGAATGACGACTTCTTGATGCGATCGACACGCTTCGAGTTCGGCTTTCAGTTCAGCGATCGAGTAAGCGGTCAATTCTAAATTGGCTCGAATCGTGTCGCGGCAGGGGAAAAGAAGTTGTTCTTGATCGTTGACGATCGCATGACCAGAGACATAAATCAGTGCAGTTTCTTCTGGATCACGTAGCGTACAAAAAGTTTCGATCGTTTCTCGTAATTGCTTTAAAGTCGGATTTGACAGCACCATGACATCATCGCCGCGACTCGCTCCAATATCTGGACGACGCAGCAATTCTTGGAGCGCTTCTACATCGGGTGTGGTTGCAGACAGAGCGGAAATGCTGGAATCTTCAAACTGTCCCAGACTGATCAATAGTGCCTCTGTCATGATGTCTGCCTCCCCGACTAAATTTCGATCGCCAATTTACCAGCAATTATGTGCAAACAGGCTGAACTTTTCAAGCAGATTAAAGTGGTTTCGGCTGCATTCCTAATCGATCGACAATCAATTCCTCGTCGTGCGATCGTTCTGGGTTCGGAGCCGTTAACAGTTTCGCCCCGGTAAAGATCGAGTTTGCTCCAGCAAAAAAGCACATGGCTTGCAGTTCATCGCTCATCTGAGTTCGACCTGCGGACAATCGCACCATCGCGGACGGAAATAGAATTCGCGTTGTAGCGATCATCCGAACGAGAGCAATTCCATCGATCGGGGCTGAATTCTCTAGTGGCGTTCCATCGATCGGAATCAGCGCATTAATCGGAATCGATTCGGGGGGCGGATTCAAAGTGGTCAGGGTTTCGAGTAGAGAAAGGCGATCGTCGATCGATTCTCCCAATCCCATAATTCCACCACAGCAGACAGAAATTCCCGCATCGCTAACGGCTCGAATCGTTTCCAGTCGATCTTGATACGTCCGAGTCGTAATAATCTTGCTGTAGTACTCTTCTGACGTATCGAGATTGTGATTGTATGCGGTTAATCCGGCTTCCTTGAGTTGTTGTGCCTGATGCGGTTTGAGCATTCCTAAAGTGCAGCACACTTCCAAATCTAACGCCGCTACCTGACGCACCATTTCCAGCACTCGATCGAACTGTGCCCCGTCTCGCACTTCTCGCCAAGCTGCTCCCATACAAAACCGCGTCGATCCGCCTGCTTTCGCCGCCTTCGCTTCTTCCAATACCGCATCCGTATCCATCAGCGGCTCTGGTTTCAGTCCCGTATTGTGATGGACACTCTGAGCGCAATAGCCGCAATCTTCCGGGCAAGCCCCGCTCTTGATATTTCCCAATGTACAGAACTGAACCTGTTTCGGATCGTGATGTTCGCGATGCACCCGTTGCGCCTCGAATAACAGATCTGGGAACGGCTGATGATAAATTTGGGCGATGCGATCGCGAGAAGAAACAGCAGCAATCATAGTGATTCAGCCAAGGCACGATTCTTTATCATCATCGATTCTGACCTGAGATACAATCTCCACACCTGATTTCTATAAAGTGGCGACGCATCCCATGTACAATTCCATGACTATGACCCGCACCCCTTTACGCCGCTCACCTGCTCGATCGCGTCGATTTCGCATTACGCTCACCGATTTGTTGTGGGCGTTGATTGGGCTGATGTTAACGATCGGGGGAACGTTGCTGAGGGCTTCTATTGCGGGTGTCCCGTGGAATTCGCCGTCTGTGCCGCTCCATTTTCTGGGAGTGAGTTACCAAATTGGAGCCGTCTTGCTGATCGGCTGTTTGGGTGGAAAAAATGCCGCAGTGATGTCACAGATTGCTTATCTGGCTTTGGGATTAGCAGGATTTCCGGTCTTTTCTCAGGGAGGTGGCTTTCAGTATTTGAGCGCACCGAGTTTTGGGTATTTGTTGGGATTTGTGCCGGGGGCTTGGATCTGTGGATTTTTGGCATTCAGAACGCCGCCTCGGTTGGAATCACTTGCGTTCAGTGGCTTGTGTGGATTGATTACGATTCATACCGTCGGCATTCTTTATCTAATTCTCGGTTCGTTGCTTCAGTGGATCAAATTAGAGGGTTCACTTTGGCAGGCGTTTTTGACGTATTCGATTAATTTATTGCCGGGACAGTTAGCGGTCACTTGTGCGATCGCGGTTCTCGCTTTCGTGCTACGCCGCATCATGTTTTACTAAGCGCGTCGATTTTCTGTGAGAATTGGGATCTTGCTCATGTTCGCCGTCACCCCATGTTAAAAAATCGCTTTTTCTGGATCGCTGCGATCGCGGGATTAATCATCGATCGTGTTACGAAGCTCATTGTTGTGAAAACGATGGCGTTGACGATTCCGCCACAAGAGATTCAAGTGATTCCAGGCGTGTTGCATTGGGTCTATGTGGTGAATTACGGGGCAGCATTCGGAATTTTGGCGGGGAGTCCGATCCTTAGATGGTTATCGCTGATTGCGAGTGTGGCGCTGATGGCATGGGCATGGTTTGGACGACGAATGGCGCGATGGGAACAGTGGGGCTATGGATTGATTTTGAGCGGGGCACTGGGGAACGGTATCGATCGCTTTGTCTTGGGTCATGTGGTCGATTTTATTAAAGTTCCATTTGTTTACGTGCCTTACCCGAATCCATTTCCGCGCTTTGTCTGGATTCAGTTTCCGATCTTTAACTTCGCGGATATCTTTATCAATCTCGGTATTATCTGTCTATTAATTGGAATTTATCGCACCCCTGATCCACCAAAGAATTCTAATTAAATCGGTAATTTCCGCAGGCTTCTAATAAACTTTCCGTAAATTCTTCCCGGTTCACGAGGCAAACGCGGAGAAAACAGAGTAGTTGTCAATAATCACAACGAATCTCGCGACTCAGGATTGCCCGGTTGGAATTGACAACTTAAGGTATGCTGCATAGCGAGATCAAACGCCACCTCGCGCCAGGTTGAACCCAGCATGACGACTAATCGATTTCTCAAACAAGCCATGCGCGTTTCACGCTCGTACTCGCGCCATCTCCCCCCTCGTGCAGGGCACTGGTTCAAGTGGCTCTCCCCCGGATTGCTCGTCAAACGCTGGATGTTCATCAGTGTGAGCGGGGTGCTGATGGTGTTGCTGGGAATTGCAATCTGGAGCCGCTTGACTCCAGTGTTCTACATCATGCAGTTTTCTGGCGATCTGCTGGAACTGGCAACGCGCTTGATTCCGAATTACATCAGTGGACCTTTGGTGCTGATTGCGGGACTGTTACTCGTGTTCTGGGGGCAAAAACGGACGTTTGGATCGATCACCGAAGTGCTGATGAGCGATCGCTCAGAAGAGTTAGTCGATGTGCTAATCAGTCACCGCAAACTGAATCGCGGCGCAAAGATTGTGACAATCGGCGGTGGAACCGGATTATCGACGCTGTTAAGGGGATTAAAGGCGTTTAGCGCGAATATTACAGCGATCGTCACGGTTGCCGATGATGGCGGCTCTTCGGGACGATTGCGGCGCGAAATTGGCGTGTTGCCACCGGGAGATATTCGGAACTGCATTGCGGCACTGGCAGACGAAGAAAAGCTTTTAACCGAACTGTTTCAATACCGATTCAAAGCAGGTGACGGACTCGTTGGGCACAGTTTCGGGAATTTGTTTCTCACGGTGCTGAGTGATATTACTGGCGATTTTGAACGAGCGATCGCAGCGAGTTCCAAAGTATTAGCGATTCGGGGTCAGGTGTTACCCGCGACCTTGAGCGATGTGAAACTGTGGGCGGAACTCGCAGACGGGCGCTATATCGAGGGCGAATCGAATATTACTGAGGCGCGAGGCAAGATCGTCAGAATGGGGTGTAAGCCTGCGAATCCGCCTGCATTGCCGAAAGCGTTGGATGCGATCGAGGAAGCCGATTATATTGTGATTGGACCTGGAAGCCTTTACACGAGCGTGATTCCGAATTTACTCGTACCCGAAATTGCCGATGCGATCGCGGCTCGACAAGTCCCCTGCATTTATGTGTGCAATATCATGACGCAACCGGGGGAAACCGATGCATATTCGGTCGCGGATCATATTCGGGCTATCGATCGAGCGTGTGGACGGCGATTGTTTGATTCGGTTTTGGTGCAGAAAACGTCTCCGTCTGCGAAAGCGCTCTTGCGATATGCTCAGGAACAATCTCATCCGGTCGATTTGGATGCGGATGCGGTGGCACAATTGGGACGGCAGGTGATTCGCGCCAATATCATGATCGAGGATGAGGAAACTGGATATGTCCGGCATGATTCGCGGAAATTGGCGCGGGTGATTTTTCGGTGGTATGAACGGGCGCGGCAATGAACATCGATCGATTTTGAAATGCGATGATTTTTGCGTTTACCCAATGATGGGTTTGATGCGATGATTTTTGCGTTTACCCGACGACGTAGAGACGATTCGGCGAATCGTCTCTACAGGGGTTACGCGATCGCCAACCATTTTCGCCCAATGCAAACCCATGAAAACGATCGACCTAAAATCCGCTAACGAAACGCGATCGCTTGGTCGCCAATTTGGGCAAAAATTACCCGCTGGAACCGTTCTATTGCTGCAAGGCGAGTTGGGCAGCGGTAAAACTTCATTCGTTCAGGCACTCGGAGAAGGTTTAGGAATTGAAGACTCGATCGAAAGTCCAACTTTTACCCTAATTAACGAATACCTCACCGGGCGAGTGCCGCTCTATCATTTCGATTTGTACCGATTAGAACCCAATCAAACCGCGACGCTGTACCCAGAGATTTATTGGGAAGGAATCGAAGTTGAACCTGGTATTTGTGCGATCGAATGGGCAGACCGTTTAGTCTACAAACCCGATTCTTATCTCGAAATCTCACTGAGCTACCAAGACACCGGACGAAAGGCAGAAATTCGCGCGATCGGGTCTGTGATGATTCCGAATTTAGAGATCCACACCTAGAATTAAGAGAGTTGCCCTTTCGATGCGCTCGTCTTATGTCTCACACTCCTGCAAAAATCTGTATTCTTGGCGGTGGTTTTGGAGGTCTCTACACTGCACTCCGATTGCACAATCTGCCCTGGACAAAGACCGAGAAACCAGAAATTACTCTAATCGATTCCCGCGATCGCTTTGTCTTTTCGCCCTTACTCTACGAATTGGTGACAGGCGAACTGCAATCCTGGGAAGTCGCGCCCCCGTATGAAGAACTGCTCGAAGGCACGTCGATTCGATTTCGTCAGGCTGCGGTTTCAGAAATTAATCTCGAAACGAAACAGGTTCGGATTGATGATGGCGGACTGCTCGATTACGATCGCTTAGTGCTGGCAATGGGCGGCGAAACCCCGATGGACATGGTTCCCGGTGCGGCAGAATTCGCAATTCCGTTCAGAACGATTCAGGACGCTTATCGATTAGAAGATCGCCTCAGACAGTTAGAAAACTCGGATGCGGATAAGATTCGGATTGCGATCGTCGGTGCAGGTTATAGCGGCGTAGAACTCGCTTGCAAATTGGCGGATAAATTAGGCAATCGTGGACGAATTCGATTGATTGAACTATCGGATCAGATTTTGAGAATGTCCTCTGCCCATAACCGCGAAGCTGCGACAAAGGCACTTGAAGCCCGTGGAATTTGGACAGATTTAGAAACCTCAGTCGAAGAAATCACCGCTGATAGTATTTCGCTGCTCTATAAAGGCGTGGTAGATACGATTCCGGTTGATCTGGTGCTTTGGACGATCGGCACTCGGATCAATGAAGTCGTGAAGAATTTGCCGCTCAAACAAAACCAGCGCGGTCAGATTATTGTGACTCCGACATTGCAAGTGGTAGATCATCCTGAAATTTTCGCGATCGGAGATCTAGCCGATTGTAAAGACGCGGACAATCAGCAAGTTCCGTCCACTGCACAAGCCGCATTCCAGCAAGCCGATTACACCGGATGGAACATTTGGGCATCGTTAAGCGATCGACCCCTCTTGCCGTTCCGTTATCAATATCTTGGTGAAATGATGACATTAGGCATCAATGAAGCCACTTTAACCGGACTCGGTATTCAACTCGATGGAACCGCTGCTCATCTCGTTCGCCGTCTCGCTTACTTGAATCGAATGCCGACTCTGAGACACCAACTCCGAGTTGGATTTAACTGGATTACTCGCCCGATCGTGACCGCATTAACTCAAAACAATGAATAATGAACGATGTGTGTTCATTCCTTGTTGAGTTCGGAATTGTAAAGTGATGAAGCGTCCCCAGGTCGTCTTTTTTGATGCGGTTGGAACTTTGTTCGGGGTGCGAGGGAGCGTCGGTCAAGTTTATCGAGAGATCGCTAGGCAGCATGGCGTAGAAGTCGATGCGAGTGCGATCGATCAATCTTTTTACGAAGCCTTCAAAGCCTCGCCCCCCTGCACGTTTCCAGGTGTTGATGTGTTAGAAGTTCCACAGCTTGAACAACAGTGGTGGAACACGATCGCGCAACAAACCTTCGATCGTGCTGGCGTTCTCGATAAATTCGAGGATTTCTCTAGTTTTTTCGCGGATCTCTATCTCCATTTTGAAACCGCAAAGCCGTGGGTGATGTATGCCGATACGCTTCCGACTTTGCAAAAACTCAGGAGTTTGAATATTCCGTTAGGGATTCTCTCGAATTTTGATTCGAGACTGTACAAAGTGTTGAGAGCGTTGGATCTCGCAGATTATTTCGATTCGGTGACGATTTCGACCGAGGCGGGAGTGGCGAAACCTGATCCGAAAATTTTCTCGATCGCGCTTGCCAAACATCATTGCCAACCTGAGAATGCGTGGCACATTGGCGATAGTTTTCAGGAAGATTACGAAGCGGCAAATGCAGCGGGACTAAGGGGAATCTTGCTCGATCGATAACTCATGGCTGACTGCCGCGAACTAATCGATCGAACTCCTCTCGAATGACTGCGTAACATTCGCAAGCCACTTCTTCCATTCCGGCACGATCGAGAATGGTCATCTGTCCGCGACGATATTCAATCAATCCGGCGCGTTGAATCGTTGCTGCTATCAGATTGACACTCGATCGCTGTACACCCAACATTTCTGCCAAAAACTCCTGCGTCATCGGAAATTGATCGTCATTCACGCGATCGCGGGTCATCAGCATCCAGCGACAAAACCTTGCCTCGATCGTGTGCAGTCGATTGCAGGCGGCAGATTGTGCAGATTGATTAAACAATGCCTGTGTGTAGCGTTGCAGCAGTCGATATAGCGCTAAATCGGGTGTCACCTCACGTTGAAAGGTGGCACTCGTCATTCTCATGGCGCTTCCCGGAATCTGACAAAACGCCTCTACTGGCATCCGTTCTGCCCGGAGAAACACAGGAATCCCGACCAAGCCTTCATTGCCAACCGTGCCCGTCTCGATCGCTGAACCATCCTGCATCCTTGTGATCAGCGAAATCATACCGTCGGTTGGAAAGTAAACAAATTCAAGCGGTTGATTAGGCTGATGTAAAACTTGCTTGAGCGCTAATTCAACGGGCTTTAAGTGCGGTGCAAGTCGATCGAATTCGGCAGCAGGAAGCGCCGCTAAAAGTCGATTTTGCATCGGGTCAATGGGAAATGAGGGTGTAATCAGCGATCGTCTCCTGGAAATCAAACTGCAATCTGTTGGACTTTGCAGAATAATTGCTGTTTGATCGCTACCTCATCCTCTACAGGATGAACCCATGTTAAGCAGATAGGTATCAGTTTATCGGGCGACTCCTTTAAGAATCTGTCAAAACATGAGTCGGAGAATTCAGATATCGCTGAACGAGAATTTCGAGTTCTTCAAGCTGAAACGGTTTTCTGAGGTAGTCGTCACAGCCTGCCGCGAGAATTTTTTCTCGATCGCCGTCCATTGCCATACAGGTTAGCGCCACAACGGGAATCACAGCCGTACGCGAATCTGCTTTTAGCTGCCGCACCACTTCTAGCCCGTCCATTTCAGGCATGACAATATCAAGCAGGATCAATGCAGGTAAATGCTCCTGACTGAGCGCTAAAGCCGTTTGTCCATTGTGAGCCGTAATGCAAGAGAAACCGAGATTGGTCAGCACGAAAGAACCGAGCAGGCGAACGTCCTCATTGTCATCAACCAGCAAAATAAGCGGTAGCATCGATCGCAATCTAACCTATCAAAGCGTTCAAAGTAGAGGAAGTTTTTTGCCCTGCTTCTACTTTGAAGGGTTCTGATCGATTCGTCTGTTGGGTATCAGACACAGAGCAGCGATCGATGACATTGCTTAGAGGGTGTTTTAGAAGTAGCCGTTGATCCCATTCACCCGCCCGGAAATGAATCTCCGGGCGGGATGGCATCGTAGCGGAGAGTCTTTCAATACCCTTAAAGCACCCTCTTAGAATAGAGACTTATCGATCGACCGAACCACTCACTATTCCCCTTTCGTTCCCGTCATGCCCATAATTTCATAACCCGCATCGACGTAGATTACTTGCCCCGTAATCCCACTCGACAAATCACTGCATAAGAATGCCGCCGTGTTACCCACTTCAATCTGCGTCACCGTCCGACGCAACGGCGCAACCGCTTCGACATGGTGAATCATATCGAGAATTCCACCCACCGCAGACGAAGCCAATGTCCGAATCGGACCCGCTGAAATTGCATTCACTCGAACGTTGTTCTGTCCAAGTTCCGAAGCAAGATAGCGCACATTCATTTCTAATGCTGCTTTCGCGATTCCCATCACGTTGTAGTTCGGAATCACTTTCACGCCACCTAAATAAGTCAACGTGACAATACTTCCACCTTCAGTCATTAAAGGTTTCGCCGCTCCTGCCAGTTGAATCAGCGAATAGGCACTGATATCAAGTGCAGTTCCAAATCCATTGCGAGACGTTTTAGAAAAGTCTCCAGTCAAATCGTCTCTATTTGCAAACGCCAGACAGTGAATCAAGATATCAATCTTGCCCCACTTGTCCCGCACTGTATTAAATGCGCTTTCAATCTGAGCATCATCTTGAACATTCAGCGGCAGAAATAAGCTCGGATTCAACGGCTCAGTGAGTTCTGCGACTTTCTTTTCTGCTTTGCCTTTCTCATCGGGTAGATACGTGATGCCAATGTTTGCGCCTGCTTTGTGTAACTGTTGAGCGATGCCCCATGCGATCGATTTATTATTCGCAATTCCCGTCACAAGTGCGTTTTTTCCAGTCAGGTCTAGCATGGTTCTTCTACCGTGTAAAGCATTTATGAGGATAGCAGAAAGGGATCACGGTTTGAGTGCGGTACTGTGCCTTCAAAAAATTGGAAGTTTGGCGAAGGTGACGAATGCAACACGCCATAATTGAACTCATCGAGCGTTGGGAGTTCTCTGGATGGATTGGCTCGCAATTCTAAAGATGGTCGCGCCATTGGTGGCGAAGCTGTTGATCGATCAGGTCAAGAGTCGGTTAAATCAAACTGAACTGGAAAAAGCGCTCTTGACTGCGCTGAATTTGACGATTCAGACTCATGAAATGCAGCCCGATCCAACAAAGATGCTGTTTCGGCGGTGTGATGATAAGCAGAAACGGGATTTTCTGGAGAAAGCGCTCAGGCAGCAAGGGGTTTTGAATGAGTTGAAGAAGCCCTTAGAAGAGAAGGGAACGCCGGATGCTGATTGCTTGGTGAAGGTGTTTGAGCAAGTCGAAAGAGAGCAAAGGATCGAGTTGAATTCGACGATTCTTAAACCTTGGTTGGAGACGTTTTCACGATCGTACTTTGAGCAAACAACCGCGTTTATTAGCTTTCGAGTGACGCAGGAAAGTTATCTCAAACAGGTGGCAAACTGGTTTGATGATGTGAAGTTTGCCGGGGTTGCGGTTGAAGGGCAAGAAGTCGATAAGGCGGACAGGCTCGTGAGTATCTTTGTGATGCCGGATGTGCAGGAAGACGGGCAGAAGCGCGATCGCTGGTTTGGTAGTCTCCCGTTTGACGAGATGTCGGGGTTGTTTGATGCAGGCGGACGGCAGGCGGCGCTTTTGTATGAACAGCGATCGAGAGCGAGTTTTGAGCGGACGGGGCGGAAGTTTTTGGCGCAGCAAGTCCTACAGCAAAATCGTGCCAAAGTGGTGATTTTGGGTGCGCCGGGGTCGGGGAAGACGACGCTGCTGAGATATTTTGCCGTGAAATTGGCGATCGGGGAAGCGACGGATTTGGGATTGAAAGATCAGGATTGGTTGCCGATTTTGATTCCGATTCGGGATTGGGCTTTGCGTCCTGAGTTGGGCGTGTTGGAGTTTGTGCGGTGGTTTGCTGAAAAGCGCATGAGCGTGAAGGGTGTGCCGACGGGATTTTTTGAGTATTGGCTCGATCGGGGACGGGCGCTGATTTTGTTGGATGGGTTGGATGAGGTGGCGGATGAAGGGAAGCGCTATGACATGGTGCAGCGGATCGAGAATTTTTTGGGACAGTATGACCAGAATCGAGCGATCGTGTCTTCGCGTCCGGCGGGGTATAAGCGGGACTTTTTCCGCACTGAGGAGTTTCCGCATTATGAACTGTTGGCGTTTGATGATGCCAAGGTTGAGGAGTTTATTCAGCATTGGTATGACAGTCGGATTAAAGATCCGGCGGAGGCAGAGCGGAAAAAGGAGAGTTTGAGAAAGGCGCTGAATCAGCACGATCGCATTAAAGTGCTGGCGCGGAATCCGTTACTTTTAACGATCGTGGCGTTGATTCATCGCTATCAGGCGCGACTGCCGCGAGAACGGTTTCGGCTGTATGACATTGCGGTGAAGACGTTGATCGAGTCTTGGGATAGCAATAAGGAATTGACGGAAAAAACGGTGCTGAAGTACCTGGATTTGAGCGATTTGCGGCGGTTGATGGAAATGTTGGCGTATTGGATTCATACGCAGGGGAGTACGGGAGATACGGAAGGGGGGACGCTGATTGATAAGGATGAATTGCTGGAGTGGTTGGCGAAAGCGATTCGGAAACAGAAACAGCTTGAACTTTATCAGGCAAAGGATGAGGCGAGACAGCTTTTGAAGTTTGTGCGAGAGCGAACGGGGTTGCTGAATGAGCAGGGACAGGATTGTTATGCCTTTGCTCATAAGACGTTTCAGGAATATCTCTGCGCTCAGGAGATTGATTATCGAGCAGATAATGAGGATGAGTTTGAGATTGTTTTGGATCACATTCGACAGCATTTGCACGATCAGCACTGGCGGGAAGTGTTGCTGTTGCTGATTGCTCAACAGAAACCAAAGAAAGCGGCGAAAGCGATTCGGGCGGTTTTAGCGCGGCAGAGTCAGTATGAACAGTGGCTTCATCGAGATCTGTTTTTCACTGGCGATTGTTTAGGGGAAGATCCGAAGGGTTTGAAGGTTGAGAACAGCGCTTTAGTTGAAGAAATTTTGGATCGGCTCGTGGCGTTGGAAGTTAGTCGATCGTCTCAGATGACTTACCGAGTCCGAAACGCAGTGTTTAAGACGCTTTGTGGAATGACTGAAAGTGCTTTTGAAGGTGAGGCTCTCGAAAAATTGAAGGCTCAGGCAGAAGGGATAGATAGGATTCGGTTGCGACAATATCAAGCTGAATTAGGCGAAAGGGAGGAAGCTATTCGATCGCTGCTCCCACTGCTTAAAGATGAGGAGTTTTCCGTGCGTTACTTTGCAGCAGGAGTGTTGGGCAAATTGGGGAATGTCTCAGATGCGGTCGTCACTCAACTGCTTCAACTGCTCAAAGATGAGGATTCTTCTGTGCGTTCCAGTGCAGCACAAGCGTTGGGCGAGTTGGAGAATGCCTCAGATGCAGTCATCACTGGACTGCTTCAACTGCTTAAAGATGAGGATTCTTCTGTGCGTTTCAGTGCAGCACAAGCGTTGAGCAAATTGGGGAACGCCTCAGATGC
>ERZ1066124.26-NODE-26-length-157422-cov-27.582327_pt1 | contig 157422 bp, 131 predicted proteins | sample MGYA00382771_ERZ1066124 | MGnify/ENA primary metagenome ERZ1066124 (study PRJEB33369, sample SAMEA5778354) | biofilm metagenome | biome: Industrial cooling water; feature: Water cooling tower basin; material: Biofilm | place: United Arab Emirates | collected... | reverse complement strand
TTCCGCCACGCCCCCAAGTGTTTTTATTCCGCGATCTCCAATCTTATCACTAGCACTTGTTTATGGCAATAGCCTAACAATAGAAAGTTGGATCAGGCTACAACTCTAAGGATAATTGTACATACGGACTTTCCAAAGTCGGTAAATGATTGCTATCTAAAGCCAACAGATAATCCTCGTACCAGATTTCTGAACTACCTGGACATCGTTCATCTTTAAATAACCATTGTCTAAAGACTTCTTCTCTACCATCTCTCGGTAAAGTAATTTGATAAACCCTAATCGATTTTTTCTGAATTTTTTCTAAGCGAACTTGGGTTAATCCGTAACCGAGTAAATCTAAAAGTCTTCTAATAATAGTAATTGGGCTAGAATTAGCCGCTAAACCAATTTTAGTAATCGATTTAATTTCTGAGCGATTATGAATAGCAATTTTAGCCATTTTCTGTAAATCTAAATCAGTTGGACGCAATTCTCGTTCGGGATGAGCCAATAAAACCGAAATTCCCAGGACTTCCATCGTACCAATAATCGCTCCTAGTTGCGAGCCATTAAAATCAGGAATAAAAAGACTACCATGACCACAATCTAACAATTTTTTAGCGATTAAAGTATCTCGATCCGATAAAAATTGTCGTCCAATTGTTAAAAAATAATGCTTTCTTAATTTTTGATACCAACCCGCATCATCTTTCATGACTAATTCTGCATCTACCGAAATGCCATAACGTTTTTGTAAATCATATTTTTTCAGGGAACGACGTTCTGATATGGATTTAATAAGTCGCTTTTTGCTCTGTCGATATTCATCATCTGATAAAAGAGGCGATTTTGCGATCGCTTGACATTCTTCTTGATAATTTTGTTCTCGAACCGCGTTAATTGCTTCAGATAATTGATTTTGTTTTTGTGGATTTTTTTCGATGTCTTGAGTTACTTCAATTTTTTGATGCCCCTCATATTCTAGCTGTGCTAAAATATTTTCTCGATAATTAATCATTGACGCATTAACTCGCACTGCCATTTTAGCCCAACACAGTAATGATTCGGCTTGAAAACCTGTATCTAGATCATTAAGCGCGTCTAAATCCGACTGTTGTAATAAACGGATATTTAAGTCTACTAATCGATGTCCAGAACTGAGCAAAGAGGGAATAGAAGTTGCACCATTTCCGATTTGATTAAAACCATAGGAAGCGAACCAAACATAACGAGGAATATTTTCTCTAACTCGTCCTAAAGATTGACAAATTGAGGTGACGGTTTGCAGACCTTGAGCTAAACACCAAACTGAAGTAAAATGTCCTTTGAGATCAATACTAACTCCCGTTTCTATTGAAGGACTGGCTAGAACAATATCATAATTTTTCAAGATATTATTAAGATGAGTCATACATTGATATGCAGGATGATTCGGCTCGATTAATGACTCAGAATCAATGCGTAAAATTCGGGCTGTAGGAAATTGTTTTTTAAAATAAGATTCTAGGTTACAAGTTCCCCACTGACTGGTTAATTTTTGTGCAGAAAGACAAATTAAAGGTTTACCACCATCCCGAATATGTTTAACTAAATCTTTGATAAACTTTTTCGGTGTACTTTCAGGATAATTATAAAACTGATAAGCTTCAGCTTGACTCGGTTTCCAAGTATTTTGGATGATAAATGGTTTTAAAGGAATGCCAGAAAGGGAGATAAAGTAATCTAAAGAAATATCGCTTAAATCGGCATCAGCTAAATAAACTTGTCCACGACTACCTAAAACATTTTGGATCAAAGTTTTTAAAGTTTTAAGAATAGAAACACGTTGATTTTTACAGGTTTCAGAATTTAAACCATGCCAGAGAACTTGTTCAACTTCATCAATAATCACAAGGCTATCTTTCCATTGTGTCGCATCAAATTGAGCTTGTGATTGAGGATGAAGAGAATCAATACATAAACCATAACCTAAAAGTTGTTGCTGATGCTCATCTCGAACTTCAGTCACATAGGGTAAACCAAAACGATAACAAAGTTCTTCAACTAATTTAACGCGATGACCAATCACTAAAACCTTTTGATGATTGGCTAAAGCTTGAGCAACAATATTTTCTAGAAAACGAGTTTTTCCCGTTCCTTTAGGTGACTTAAGAGCAATGAGTTTAGCTGTCTGAGAAACAACTAAATTAGGCACATAGCGTTGATGAATCTCTAAATCAGCTTGATAAGTTAATTGATTTAAGATCTGGGCTTGCCATATTTCAAAAGAAAGAGCTTTTTGATAGGTTTCATCAAAGACTGACTGACCTTGATTTGCTAAAAAATCATCAACCCCTTTACCTAAAATTGCCTTCCAAGTGATGACTTTTACTGAACATCCGATTTGTGTTAGTAAATAACCCATCCGCTTAATTGCCGTATTAACTGCTGTAATAGTATTCGGTTTAGTATCTTGATCGAAAACAAGATAAATTGTTCTTCTCGATGTCGCTAACTGTTGTAATTGAGGAATTAAATAGGCCTTGCCAATACGATTACCATTATCATCTTTTGGAACTCGATAACCATTGTGAATACCAGGAAGTGCGATCGCGGGATAACCTGCTGTTAATAATGCCCCCGCTTTCTTTGCTCCTTCGGTAATACAAAGCGGAATTTCGGGATGATTCTTGAGCCATTGCCAGAAACCAAAATCTGGTTGCTCGTAAGCGATTTCATGTGATAGAATAGGAACCCCAAAACGTTCCGAGATCATTTGCCAAATATGTAGCGGAACCCGTAAGGCAAATAGTCCCGTTGCGGTTTTGGGAGGATGTTCGTATTTAATGAGTTTCTGTTGCTCCCCTAAACGCGGTGTATTGGGCTTAAAACACCCCCATAAATCATCATGACCCGTCAGTAAATCAATACCCGAACACCACCAGCCCCCCTGTTCTGTATGTTCGTAACGTTTAATGAGACTTTGACTCACTCTCCCGTCATTGCGTCGTGGTAGTGAGTCAGAATAGAGTAAGTAGTCAGTCGGAACAGAACCCTCTAAAGCAGTGACATTAAGACGAATCAACTGTTCATCTACACAACTATTTTGCCACTCTGTTAGATAATTCATCTGTTCTGATCTCCAACTAACCACTATCTATAGTGTTTTGCTTTAATATTCTACAAATAAAACACTAGATGTGGAAAAGAATTAAAGAGTATACTTGTATTAAATAAGCCGCATCCAACAGAGTAAAAAACGATAAACGTTTAAGGTCTTTATAATTAAAAGAAAGTGTTATCTTAAAAATTTATCTTTATGAGTGAACAACCTAAGCAAATTTGTATATTAGGTGGCGGGTTTGGCGGACTATATACAGCCCTACGTTTAAGTCAACTTCCCTGGGAAAATAACCAAAAACCCTCAATATTCCTCATTGATAAAAGCGATCGCTTCTTATTTTCTCCTCTATTGTACGAACTGATCACCTCAGAAATGCAATCTTGGGAAATTGCCCCGCCATTTGTCGAACTTTTAGCCGATACCTCGGTCAATTTTCATCAAGGAATTGTTACTGGAATTGATATCAATAACCAACAGATACAAATCGATAATCGTTCCAATCTAGCATATGATCAATTAGTGATCACGATGGGCGGTCAAACTCCAGTTATCGGAGTTCCAGGGGCAAAAGATTATGCAATTCCCTTTCGGTCATTACAGGATGCTTATAAACTTGGTGAAAAACTCAGAGATTTAGAACAATCTAAGGCTGAAAAAATTAGAGTTGCTGTTGTTGGTGGGGGCTATAGTGGTATAGAAATTGCCTGTAAATTAGCCGATCGATTAGGAGAGCGCGGTAGACTGAGAATCATTGAAAAAAGTGATATGATTCTGCGAAATTCCCCCGAACATAACCGTAAAGCTGCCCAAAAAGCCTTAGAAAAACGTTTTATCTGGCAAGATCTCGAAACAAACGTTACAGAAATCACAGCCGATAGTATTTCCCTAGAATACAAAGGGGAAATAACCACCCTCCCAGTTGATATCGTGCTTTGGACAGTCGGATCGCAAACATCGGATCTCATCGCTAATTTGCCCCTACAACACAATGCACAGAAACAAATAACCATCAATCCATTTTTACAAGCGATCGACCATCCCAATGTTTATGTTTTAGGAGATGTCGCCGACTGTCAAGATATTACTGGACAAAAAGTCCCCCCGACTGCTCAAGTCGCCATTCAACAATCTGATTATTGTGCGTGGAATATTTGGGGAACGCTCAACAAACGACCGCTATTGCCCTTCCGCTATCAAGCTTTAGGTGAAATGCTCACCCTTGGTATAGATGATGCTACCCTAAGCGGTTTTGGCATCTCTTTAGATGGCTCTGCGGCTCATTTAATCCGTCGTTTAATTTATCTCTATCGTTTGCCTACCCTTAAACATCAACTTAATGTCGGCTTAAGTTGGATCACTCAACCCATTTTAGAGATGATCCAACATTAATCATGACGCTCTTTTAGATGATTTGAGATGTCCAAGTAGGGCCTTGACAGCGTGGCCCTTCTGGTGTCCAAATCAGCAAATCAATACACATTCGGCGAGCCTCCATTTTGGCATCCCAAGCGTGATAGACCACGTATTCCGATTGACCATCGGGACTGAGTGCGATCGAGTTATGGCCTGGCCCTAACACAACATCTGGAACTGTCCGCAAAACTCGCGCCCCTGACTCACTTCCAACATCAGAGTATGGCCCCATGACGTGATCAGCAACCCCATAATCTACCCCGTAGTTTTCGCTATCCCAACGACCACCGCTATAGAAGCAATAGTAACGGTTATGATGCTTACGAACACAGGGGCCCTCTAAAGTATGCCAATCGTAAATCTTACCGTACATCGGACGATCGGCTAAAAATCGTTGCCAGTCATGACGGGCCCGCAAAACAACCCTGGTTTCTCCTGCTAACTTCGTCATGGTGATCAGGCGATCAACGACTAATGCAGTTCCCGCACGAACGCCATTCTCAGTATCTAGAAAATCCTGTGCATAAAAAAGATACCATTGACCGTCCGAATCTTGAAAGGGACTCGGATCGATCGCAAATGGACAGTTTTTTGGCTCGACCAGTGCCTCACCCGTATCCAAATAGGGCCCTAAAGGTTTAGAACTCGTGGCAACCCGTAACTGATGGTTTTTATCCTCATGTCCAACAGAATAATAGAGGTAAAACATCCCATCACAATAGGCAACTTCAGGGGCCCAGAAATTATCCCCCAGTGCAAGATCAGGACGTTGTAAAGCATTTCCCGCAAACTGCCAGTTAACTAAATCATTAGACCACAGCAAAGGAAAAACTCGCCTTTGAGCAATCTCATCCACCTGTCCTACCGCTTCTGTACGACCTGTCCCGATCGCATAATAGATCCCCTGATGTTGCCAAACAAACGGATCAGCAAAATAATCTGAATAAACTGGATTCGTGTAATTTGCCATAGGAATGACAGTTAATACTCAAAATTGATATAAGTTTCTGTCATCTGATCAGGCAACTGTTCTACGAGCCGACACCGAAGTAACTGCTGAAGTGGGGATGACAAACTATTATAGTAATCTTGCGGCAGGGTTAAATCTACCTTATGGGTGTGTAGCCAGTGCATAATATAGCCCATCACAATCATCGGGCGTGGTTGCGGTGTTTGATTCGGTGTACCCCGATGCAGTGCCAAAGGTGAGCGAATCATTACATCTCCAGGCTGCATATAAAACTGTTCCATCGGAATTTCACCTGCTTGAATTTTAACTAATCCTTCTTCACGTGGCATTACATGAGTTCCCCGCGCCATCTCAAACGGCCCATTTTCAGCCGTCACTTCAACTAAGGGAAAATTGACAGCTAGAGCATAAAGCGGTGTGACAATCTGATCAGTAAATAGAGGTCTAAAATCACGATGAATGATTTGATACTCAGACCCCTGCATCGGAATATCTGCTGCTAGTTGAACTAGCTTGTATTCTTGGTAAAATACGCGATCTAGCACGCCCAAAATGGTTGGATTGGCAAACACTTCTGGATTAGCAAAGGGAGGCACCCAGGGTAATGTAACATAACAACGTGCCTTACCTCTGGGAGCAACCCCATGCGATCGCTGTTGTCGCTCTTGAAATAACGCATTGAAAGCACCTGCCCATTCTTCAATTAGCGATCGTTCAAATAACCCGCGAATCACACAAATTCCATCTCGATTAAGCTCTTCTGCAAACTGAGCGAGTTCATGGTCGGTAAAGGTTGCAGTATTGATGCTTTGAATCATGTTTACTTCTGTTCCAACTAGAGATAATAGAGCTAGATTTAGCTCTCGATTCAAGCCAAATGTAGCTATCACTTGCGAGATCTATTCTCTCCAAAGGTTGAGGCGTAATGGCTATTGCATAGGCAATTCTTCAAAAAACTTAATTTATTTTGGTAGATAGTTTTTTTCGATTATTATGAGTTAAAATAGAAATAGTATTCAAAATTTTTACTTTAGCTTTAAGATAAAAACAAATAGTCATCAATCAGTAATTCTAACGATATTTCTTTTTATGAAATAAGGGAATTAACCACCAAATAACACAGATTAGAAGCGCAATAATGCTAGTTCCGATCATTGCCCAGTGATGCCCCACAACTTCATTCAATACTAATTGTGTTGTTGAAATCAAAGCAACAGAAAGTGCAATTGTTCCAACAATAATAATACGGGTTGACGTTCGTTTAAACTTGACGCGGTGTCGTAGCGGACGTTCAAGGCGATGTTGTGCTGCTGGTGCGCTATAGCAAATCAAACTAATAATCGATGAAATAAAAGCGATGATATAAACCCACTTTTCAAACAGAGCAATCTTAGAAAATCCCTCATTGAATGGCAAAAGAATTAGAAATCCTACTAATATTTGGCTTCCCTGTTGCAAAACTCGTAACTCCTGCAACATCTCATTCAAGCTATTTTGATCATACTCACTGTCATTTAGCGTTTCTGGGAAATTAGACGATAGATCGCGATTGGTCATAAATTTTCATCTTCTCATTCAGCTTTGATTGAAATGTGATGAAGAGCCTCAGTGCATGGTCTTAAGTTAAGGATAGATTAAGAAGAGGTAGTAATCATCTCTCTCTCTAGACAGAAAGATCATGTTTTAAGCTGAAAGTGGGATGATGAACGTAGAGCTAAAGCTAAGATTTTCTTCACCCGAACGGGCTTTAGTTGAAGATGCTATAATTGACGCGCCTATTCGTCAAATTTTAACCAAAATATATAAAAAAACTCATTCCCGTTTCTTTCCTGCGACGGAAGAAAAGAATATTATCTATTAATAAGATATAAATTAACGTAAAAAAATTATCCCTCATCTGTACTATCATAGGTAAGTTATTTATGTCACGGAAAATAAATTTAATCCTAAAAACCGTCTTATTCAGTACTCTTTTTGTCTTTTTAGAACAAGGTGCTATTGAAGCACAACAAAATAATTCAAAACCACAACGCCGTTCTATGCCCATCCTTTCTAATTTAGAAAGTCGTTCTTGGCTCGAAAATCCTGAAGCATTTTTCCCAGAGGCAGAGCAAGACACGCTCAATTATCCTGATGGAACCGTTGGTAGACGTACTCAAACCCAATCCGATTTTAAATTTATCGGTCAAGAGTTTCAAGTAATTATGGGTGAAACAACTAACTCTGACCCAGAATTTGATACTTTTGCAAGAAATGAAGCTCAAACCGATAAAGTACGTGTTTTAATTCAAATTGACGAATGGAAAAACTAAAGATCACATAACCAATGAATCCTCTTGAAATAGAAGGCAGTTTAATTACAGTCCAAACCAATCTAATCGAACTTAATAATAGTGATCTTTTAGTACAAACGACTGAATCCATTCCACAAATCGTTATCACTTCTCCTGAAGAGCCTAAAAATACTCTCTCTAAACCTGAAATTCGTACCAGCTTAAAAGCATCAACATGGGATGGCATTTTTGCCACCATTTTTTCTAATATCACTGGTGGAGTTTTATTAAATAATTTTTTGGTAGAACTAAACGCTAATCCCACTGAAATCGGAATGTTATCATCTATTCCGATGTTGATCAATTTGCTACAACCGTTGGGAGCATACCTATCGGAACTTACTGATAGTCGTCACTACTTTAATCTGTGGGTGTATGGTTTATCTCGCATCCTCTGGGTTATATTGTTGTTGGGGATTGGCTTGGCTAACTGGCATTATATTGAGTCCCATCAGCTAATCTTTTGGACATTAGGAGTTGTTCTAATCAGTCATTTAATCGGTTCTCTGGGGAGTGCGTCTTGGCTTAGTTGGATGGCTATCTTAGTTCCAAAGCGTTTACGGGGTCGTTATTTTGGATTTCGTAATAGTGTGATTAGCCTCGCGAATTTGATCAGTGTGCCTTTATTAGGTTGGGCGATCGCAATTTGGCCAAATGGTTCGATTCAAGGATACGGAATCATTTTAGTGTTAGGCATTGTCACAGGATTTATCAGCTTAGGTTTTCAATGTCTGATGACCGATGTCAATCCGCAGCAACAAAAATTAAAGTTAGATTTAGAAAAGTCTCTTGAGGCGATCCCAACTGAACAACAGCAATCACTAATTCCTCATAACAGTATCCTACGAGACTATAAATTCTTAAAATTTCTGCTTTATTTTTGCTTTTGGATGTTTGCGGTTAATCTAAGTGCGCCCTTTTTTGCTCTTTATATGCTCGGTTGGCTTAATCTTGATGTACGCTATGTAACGATTTATAGCAGTTTACACGCTGGGGCTTATCTAATTTCGTTAATCGCATGGGGAAAATTATCGGATCGCATTGGTAATCGTCCTATTCTCATAGGGATCGGCATTATCTCAGCGTTTGTTCCCCTATTATGGTTAGGAATGGGAAATAATGCAATCTCGATTTGGCTCTTTTTACCGCTACTTCATCTACTGCTAGGAGGAACCACATCAGCACTTGATTTGTGTACAACTAATTTACAATTAGGAGTCGCCCCCATTGCGCGTCAATCTCACTATTTCGGGATTGTTGCTGCGGTTGGTGGAGTCAGTGGCGCATTATCGACAACAGCAGGCGGTTTTTTAGTTGAATTTATGGAATCTGGCGGTTTTACTTTTATATTTATTCTTTCATGTGTGTTACGCTTGGCATCCGTTTTACCACTGCTTTTTGTCACGGAACAACAGACCTTAACTTGATCTGCGTTAAACTGAAGTATGCAAAAACCCAAAGTTATTTTTCTAGATGCGGTTGGTACACTGTTTGGAGTTAAAGGCAGTGTTGGGGAAATTTATGGAACGATCGCCGCGTCTTTTGGTGTTAATGTTGAACCCAGTCAGTTAAATAAGGCTTTTTTTAAAAGTTTTAAAGCGTCTCCCCCTTTAGCTTTCCCAAATGTTGAATCTTGCCAAATTCCTCAATTAGAGTATCACTGGTGGAAAATCATCGCCTATTCTACATTTACTCGAGTTGGTGCAGTAGAGCAGTTTCTTGATTTTGATGAATTTTTTAATCAACTTTATCACTATTTTGCACAAGCTGATCCCTGGTTTGTCTATCCTGATGTTAAAAACGCGCTAACTCGTTGGCAACATCAAGGAATAGAACTAGGTATCATTTCTAATTTTGACAGTCGCATCGATTCGGTGTTAAAACAATTAGAATTAGAATCGTTCTTTACCAGTATTACCATCTCATCTGAAACAGGTTTTGCTAAACCTCATCAACATATTTTTACAACAGCCTTAGAAAAACATGATTGTCTGCCGTCTCAAGCTTGGCATATCGGCGATAGTCCTACTGAAGACTATCATGGAGCAAAAGCGATCGGTATTACACCTTTTTTAATTAATCGCTGACTATCTTCCGTTCTTGATTCCGTAATCAATCACCAGATAATCTTAAATGGAACAAATATAAAAAAAATTCATCGTAATCTTTATAAAAAAAGATTCAAGAATTAATTTTCTGATATTTTAAGAAGGATAAATCCTTTAAGGTAAGTTGTGCTACGTTATCTTATTCCAATCTATGATCCAGAAGTAAAAAAGTGGTCACTAGAGGCGCGTTTACTACGCTGGCTAACTTTTTTATGGTTAATTTTAGGATTGATTGCTTTATTCTCAGCTTCTTATGCTCTGAGCGATAGTCAAAATAATGATGGACTTTACTTTATCAAACGTCAACTGATTTGGGTCTGGTTTGGCTTAATTGGGCTGAATTTGATTGTACAATGTCCTCTGAAAAATATGTTAAAGATTGCTCCTTGGATGATTCTAGGAGTCCTGAGCTTAATTATTAGTACGCATATACCAATTTTGGGAGAAGAAGTTAATGGGGCGACGCGCTGGATTAAAATAGGGCCAATATCAATACAACCATCTGAATTGATGAAGCCCTTTTTAGTGTTACAAAGCGCACACTTATTCGGCAATTGGTATCGTTTACGTTGGGGATATCGTCTCGGATGGTTGGGTGTTTTTGCCCTAACTTTAGCCGCAATTTTACTACAGCCGAATTTAAGCACGACTGCATTATGCGGGATGACGATTTGGTTAATTGCACTAGCGGCAGGATTACCGTTAACCTATTTAAGTGGAAGTGCGATCGGTGGTTTTGCGTTGGCTTTTATCAGTATTAGTCTGCGAGAGTATCAAAAGCGTCGGGTTTTATCTTTTCTCAATCCTTGGGCGGATGCTAGAGGTGATGGTTATCAGCTAGTACAAAGCTTACTAGCAGTGGGTTCAGGAGGAACCTGGGGCAATGGTTACGGGTTATCTCAACAAAAACTGTTTTATTTGCCTTTTCCCGATACAGATTTTATTTTTGCGGTCTTTGCTGAAGAATTTGGCTTTGCGGGTGGAGTTGTTTTATTATTCTTACTCATGCTTTATGCAACTTTGGCGTTATTAGTTGCCCTTAAATGTCGTCACCCGATCAAACGATTAGTCGCGATGGGCGTTATGATTGTTTTAGTCGGTCAGTCTTTACTCAATATTGGTGTCGCTACGGGTGCATTACCCACAACAGGTTTACCCCTTCCTCTCTTTAGTTATGGTGGTAGTTCAAGTCTAGCAAGTCTATTTCTAGCAGGGTTACTCATTCGAGTCGCTAGAGAAAGTAGTGAGGCAGATGTTGTTCCTCTAGCAACTCGTCGTCAAAATAACGTGTAGGGGTTTGAAGACCAAACCCTCAAATAGGTACAAAACATCTACACAAACATTAGTTTTAGATCTTTAAACCGTTGGGCGACCTTCATAATAACCATACTGTACATAGTGATAGCTTGCTTGAGTGAGATCACCGTTATAAAATGCAGCAACATCAGGATTAGCATTATAATATTGAACAGGATCAAAGGTTGTTGTCGGACGATTTTCAGAAATCCCATTAAAAAAGTTACATTATCAGAAATTTGAATTTTTCTAGAACCATCATAATAAAAAATTTCATAGTCTTGAAACTCACTTTATAACTCTCTCCAAACCACTTGATTGTGAGCTAAGTCAGCATCAAAATCTTCATTAGGAAACGCATTGTTAGTGATGGGAATAATATTTAACATTTTGAACAATCCTTACTGAAAAATTAGAAAAGTTTATTAGATGGTTAGGAAAACAATATAACTTTAGATTATCTTCAGATTAAGATCAGTTTTTATGACAATCAATTAATAAATTTAATAGAGCAGATTCTAAACTCATTTTATAATCAATAGTTGGTCAATTGAGCTATTGTAAACTTTTCAAAAGTAACAATTTGTATCAAAAAAATAAGCCCTACAAAAGGCTTAAAAAATTAGTGCTAAATCTTAAAAAAATTAAGTTTATTCTAAAATACAGCCACTTCTAGCAGCAAGCATTAATTTTAGTTGTTTTTTAGCTTCAATCCATTCGTATTCAAGATCACCATATAATACTTGCTCACCTTTGAAATTAATATCTTGATTAAGATCAATAACAACTGTTTCAGATTGTTCACTGATATTAACTGCAATAATTAAAGTCTGATCAGCTACAATTCTGGCAAAAACGTAAACCGATTGATTAGCAAAAATAAACTTATATTCACCTGTACAAAGTGCAGGACAATAGCGACGTAAATTAATTAACTTCTTGTGATAATTTAGTACATCTAAATCCCATTGCTCAGAAGAAGGAAAACTACGGCGACAGTCAGGATCTAAACCACCTGCTAAACCGATTTCATCCCCATAATAAATACTCGGTGCGCCAGGGAAAGTAAATAAGAGTAAAGTCGCTAATTCAATACTTTTAGGATCTTCACCCACAACCGTTCTATATCTGGCTGTATCATGACTATCTAAAAGGTTCATTTGGGTTAATTGAATTTGCCAAGGATAGAGTTTTACTAACTTGTCGATTTTCTTGGCATATTCTTTAGCGGAAAGCGGTGGATAAGGATTATAGGGCGCAGATTCGACATAAATATCTAATAGACGATCGCCCCCCACAAAAGCCAGAATCTTTTCCGTCAAAAGATAGTTCATTACCCCATCAAATTGTGTTCCATCGAGCCATTGTCTCGCATCTGTCCAGATTTCTCCGACAATATAAGCTTCAGGATTAATCGCTTTAATTCGAGTGCGAAATTCTTGCCAAAATCCAGGTGTATGAATTTCATTGGGGACATCTAAACGCCAGCCATCAATTCCTTTTTTAACCCAATATTCGCCAATTTGCATCAGATATTCTTTGACTTGTGGATTATCATGATTAAATTGCGGTAAAGCGCGAATATCCCACCAACTCATATAATTAGCAGGTTTACTTCCATCATAGGGAGAAAGTGGCCAATCGATAATTCTAAACCAATCAACCCAAGGGGAATTACTGCCGTTTTCTAAAATATCATTAAAGAAGAAAAAGCCACGACTTGCATGATTAAAGACACCATCTAAAACAACTTTCATCTCACGTTGATGGGCCGCATCGAGTAACGCATCAAAAGCAATATTTCCCCCTAACATCGGATCGATTTGATAATAATCGTGGGTATGATAACGATGATTACAAGCGGATTGAAAAATCGGAGTAAAATAAATCGCGTTGACCCCTAATTCTTGGAGATAATCTAACTTTTCAATGACTCCCCAGAGATCCCCACCCTTATAACCTTGTGGAGTGGGTAACGTGTCCCAAGGTTCAAATTTTTGGGGTTTCCATAGTCCATGTTTAGCAAAATTGGTTTTAGCAAAGCGATCGGGAAAAATTTGATAAAATACAGCAGATTTTACCCAGTCTGGTGTCTTGATATCCATAATCATTTACTTGACAAGAGGTCTGAATAAGTGGGAATGTTCGGGATGATAGAGACGAGAACGGACTTTTTGATCGGTTAATAACGCGGGACTAATAATATAAAGAGTTGTCCGAATTAGTTTTTCTTGTTCGGTGAGTTCGGCCATTTTACTAAGAGGAACGATCCACATTTTTTCATCGGGCCAACCGACTCGAAAACAGACCGCTACGGGGGTATCTGCTGGATAATGTTGTAAAAGTTGATTTTGTGCATCTTCGACATGACGGGCCGCTAAATATAAACATAAACTTGCTTGGTGAGAAGCAAGACTCGTTAATTCTTCGGTCGAGGGAACAGGAGAAGCTAAACCACTAACACGGGTCAGAATAATCGTCTGTACGAGGTTAGGGATGGTCAGTTCTGTCCCTAGTTTAGCGGCTGCGGCCTGAAATGCACTAATCCCTGGGATCAGTTCAAAGGGAATATTTTCATCAATCAGGGTTAAAATTTGTTCATGGATAGCACTATAAAGGGTGAGATCTCCTGAATGTAACCGAACGACGATCGCTTGATTTTTAACTCCTTCGATCATGATCGGTAAAATATCCTCTAGGGTTTTATTACCTGTTGGGATTAACTGTGCGCTACTACGGACATCCTGTAAGATTTGTTTAGGGACGAGAGAATCTGCATAAAGAATAATATCAGCACAAGTAAGGATTTTATAAGCTTTGAGAGTTAATAATTCTGGATCGCCTGGCCCTGCACCAATAAAATAGACAGCAGGAGGATAAGTACAAGATGGGTGACTCAGCATACCAAAGATAGAGTAAGTTAAAGGTTTTCCGATTGTATCGAACATCGCAAAGGAATGCGTTTTGTTTTTTTTCAAAGCTTAATGTGATAAATCCTTCAAAGGTGTGCTATTGAATGGCATCATAGTTATGGTAACCATTAAATCGGCTCTTGCTAGAACGACAATCATCAACCTATGGGCTTCGCTGACTTATCCATCAATGACATTGCTGCTGAATATAATCTGAGTGTAGAGACTGTATTTGATTTGTGCGACCAGTTGAACGTCGGTTATAAAGATCAGCATACCAACCTTGCGCTAGAGGATGCTAAAGCAGTTATTTCTCTGATTTTGTCCCAAAAATCAGGGTTAAATATTCAAACACAGGATAGCTCATTAAAAAAAAATTTATAAGCGTGATGATTCCTAAGCACGGTTGATTGAAAGCATAGTAAGACGGATGATGGTTAATAGCGTTCAAATATCAGATGAATCATTCAAACTGTTTGAGGAGAACGATGGTCAAGAAATTCTTTTGGGTGGCGATCGCCACAGTCTTTTTTATCTTCCAATTTCAGATCAATAGTGCATTTGCTTTAGAACTTGATAGCGAAACTCGTACGATCCCTTTAAATGAAGGTGGAGAGTCGGTTACCTTAAGTTCTCAGCAAGTCACTTCTGGACAACGAATCTTTAATGGTTCTTGCACCAAATGTCATTTACAGGGTAAAACCAAAACCAATAATAACGTCAGTTTAGGTTTATCTGATATGGCTGGGGCTGAACCTCCTAGAACTAATGTAACAGCCTTAGTTGACTACTTAAAGCATCCTACTAGCTACGATGGAGAAAAAGATCTATCTGAAGAACATCCTAATGTGACTCGGACTGATCTCTATCCTGAACTCAGAAATCTGACTGAGGATGATGTGTTCGATGTTGCTAGTTATCTACTAATCGCGCCTAAACTAGATGAGCGTTGGGGTGGTACGATTTATTTCTAAATCACGATTCGTTTACTAATAGCATACTTATCTTATTTTGTCAATCCCTCTAAAGTTTTAGGGGGATTTTAATTTATCTCTATATTAAGTTGATGATTCTTTCTTGAGGGTTGCATCAGTCGATAAAGCAGGGCAAAATGAGGGTTAATTAATCCCTTTTAAATTTTGATTTTTTAGAGGACAAAATTTGTGGTTCCCCTCCGCGATGATAATCCCATTAGCATTACTCCCTATGTTACCTATGGCATAATTGCCCTTAATATCCTCGTTTTTCTCTATCAAATTACTCTAACTCCCCAACAATTAGACGCTTTTTTTGAATCATTTGCCGTGATCCCCAAAGAACTGACGGCTAATTTTAATGGTATCCCAGTCGGTCAACCGATCCCTGAATGGTGGACGTTGATCACCTCACAATTTTTGCATGGTGGCTTTTTACACATTGCTGGAAATATGTTATTTTTGTGGATTTTTGGCAATAATGTTGAAGATCGTCTGGGTCATGTGAAATTCTTGATTTTTTATCTATCCTGCGGCGTTTTGGCGGCTCTTGCTCAGTGGTATTTTTCTTATAACTCAATGATTCCCTCTTTAGGTGCCAGTGGTGCGATCGCAGGTGTCATGGGTGCCTATATTCTGCGTTATCCCCAAGCTCAAGTTGTGACACTCATTCCACTAGGACTATTATTTTGGACGTTTCGGGTACCCGCGTTTTTATTCCTCGGTTTTTGGTTTGTTCAACAAGCTTTTTATAGTTTTGCAAGTTTAAGTGTACCGACTAATGTAGGAATGGAAAGCGGTGGTATTGCTTACTGGGCCCATGCGGGGGGGTTTGTTTTTGGTGCGGTTCTCGGGCCATTACTGGGTTTATTTCGCCCTGATAATACTCGTTTTTAGTTAATATACCGCATCGTTGATTAGCGGCAATGGTAGATATGTACTATTTATTAGATAGGACAGAAAACCCAGCAAAGCAAAAAATATAAGACGATAGAATAAAAGAGAAACTTTGAGCCATCAGTAAAGTAAATATGACTGTAACTACAGATAATGCTCGTGATCTATTTCGGAACGCCTACGAAAACCGTTATACTTGGGATGCTCAATTTCCAGGCTATACCGCAGATATTACCCTCAAACAAGGAAACGAAGTCTATACAGGTAAGCTGCGAGTGAATGCGGACTATAGTGTAGAAGTTAGCGAAATAGAAGACGAAAAGGTCACTGAAAGTGTCTACAACCAACTCAGAGACATCGTAACCCATCGTAAACGCTCAAACTTTGAACAGTCTCACGGGAAGAATACCTTTAATTTAGGCAATGAAGACCCGACAGGTGCAGTCGAAATATTAGTCACTGGGGATGCAATGGGGTCAAACTATAAAATTAGAGGGACAGAAATTTGTCAAGTTAGTCGGGTTATGGGGCCTGTCGCTTTTGTCATTAATACTGAGGAAAGCTTAGAAACCGATGAAGGCTATATTTCGACAAAGTACAATGCAATTTTCCGCAATTCTAAAACCAATGAACTAAAAGGAAAAAGAGATTTTACCGAGAGTTACGAACAGTTTGGCAATTATTATCTTCCCACACATCAAGTCATTGACGCGATCGATGCAGGTGGCGAAAAGTTTGTCACTGAATTTATTTTTTCTAACATCAAGTTACTGGAAACCGTAACAGCGTAACTTCGGCTTTAAGTTAGGATAAAGAAAAAAGAGACTAACCAAATTATTAAACAAAAGAGGTTGTAATGGCATTAGCATTAACGTCAGAAAATGTAGAGACAGTTTTAGATGAAATGCGTCCCTATCTCATGGCTGATGGTGGTAACGTAGAATTAGTCGAAATTGATGGCCCCATTGTTAGACTACGTTTACAAGGTGCTTGCGGTTCTTGTCCAAGTTCTACCATGACTCTAAAAATGGGTATTGAACGACGTTTACGAGAAATGATTCCAGAAGTAAACGAAGTAGAACAAGCTTTATAGTGATTAGAATGTAGGGGTTTGGTCTCCAAACCCCAATCAGCAATGTCTATTTTTTCCAGGGAGTCACTAAAGCAATTTTGTCTAACTTTTGACCACAACTCTTACAGAAATTAGCATCGATATCGTGGGTTAATAAACCACAATTTAAGCACTGGGTTTCAATTTTTTGATTCGTTTTTAAAAGTTGTCGAGTTAAATCTCCAATTTGCCAAGGAATTAAAAGAATACCTGTTAGAATCATCAATACAGTGACTAATCTACCTTGATCGGTTAACGGAATAACATCACCAAAACCTACCGTAGTCATTGTAACAACACAAAAGTAGAAAGCATCAAAAAAGTGGCGAAAAACCTGTGGGTTAACGGGATGTTCAACTTGATAAATTAGACCCGCATAAACGAAAATAATTGAGGTTAAGATTAACAAAATTCTAGCAATGACGATTTGATCAGTTTTTTGGACTTGGAGAACCGAAATACCGAAACCAAAAAATCGAATAATTCTCAGAATTCTGAAAGATCTAAAAACTCGAAAGAAACTAATATCAAAAATTCCTATAAAAACTGGAAGAATCGAAAGTAAATCCATGATGGCTAGGGGACTAAAAATAAATTTAAGTTTATTGTCGGCGCACCATAGCCTAACTAAATATTCAAAAGCGAAGAGAATTAAAATCAGTAATTCAAGACGGTCTAAAATCAGATCCCATGTTGGCGTAATTTCATAGGTTTGAACGACATAAATTAATAGTGAAAGTAAAATCAATCCTAAAATACTTAAGTTTAATAATAATCCTTTAAGCGTTGTAATATCATCTAAATAAAAAGCAATTTTTTCTCGAAATGTATTCATAGTTTAAATATGAATTTGTTTTAATATTTTACAGTATGAGTAAACCTTCAACTAATTTTTGTCTAAATTACTTTAATCTCGTGAAAATCGATAAAATTAAATTTTACTTTTGAGATAGTTTAAACATAATTTAGATTGATGAATAGTATATAAAAAATCTTTTTTTATATGAGAAAAAAATTTTGTATTAATTTAAAATATAATAAGTTTAACAATAGATAGGGACAAAAATTGATCATCTACAGATAAAATATTAAAGATGGCAATTAGCAAAAAAAGCGTTGATCGTTGTTCAAGGGGAAATCTAGCTGTCGTTAGATAGTAATAAAGCGATCTAAGGTCATTCACCGTATTTCATCCAATGAGGTGTTGTATCTGTCACAATTGAAACAGGGTAACTAAATAGAGTTGATGCAATGCAAAACAGTTCTTGGCATAAAAACGATCAGGGTAAAACCGCGATTAAAAAACAATCTCGCGCAAAATCTCTAAAACAAATTATAGCTGGATGGATGCTCCTGCAAACCGTTCTCACGGTGACCCCCGCACCTCTTAACGCTCAAGATAAGGGCTTGACATATGGCGGTTTATTACAAAAAATCGATCAAGGTCAAGTCAGTAAAGTAGAAATCGATCCAGCCTCACAAGTTGCTAAAGTCACCTTAGTCGGACAAGGAGATAAAGTTCAACCACAAGAGGTCAAACTATTAGAACAAAACCCCGAACTCATTGCCAAGCTGAAGGCGAAAAATGTCGAGTTTGAGATCCAACCCTCTACAGATAACTCGGCTGCCGTTAACTTGATGACAAACTTGTTCATTGTCTTATTGTTGCTAGGATTAGTTTTAATGCTCTTACGGCGTTCTGCCAATATGTCAGGGCAGGCGATGAACTTTGGAAAATCTCGTGCTAGATTTCAGATGGAAGCGAAAACGGGAATCAGTTTTAATGAAGTAGCAGGGATTGAAGAAGCCAAAGAAGAATTACAAGAAGTTGTTACCTTTTTAAAAAATCCCGAAAAATTTACCGCGATCGGTGCCAAAATACCTAGAGGTGTTCTCTTAATCGGCCCCCCAGGAACAGGAAAAACCCTACTCGCTAAAGCCATTGCAGGTGAAGCGGCGGTACCTTTTTTTAGTATTTCGGGTTCAGAATTCGTCGAAATGTTCGTCGGAGTCGGTGCCTCACGGGTTAGAGATCTGTTTAGAAAAGCAAAAGAAAATGCCCCTTGTCTAGTGTTTATCGATGAAATAGATGCAGTCGGTCGTCAAAGAGGGGTCGGTTATGGTGGCGGAAATGACGAACGAGAACAAACCTTGAACCAACTTTTAACCGAAATGGACGGTTTTGAAGGCAATGCAGGAATTATTATTATTGCTGCAACCAACCGCCCTGATGTCCTCGATATGGCTTTGTTACGCCCTGGACGCTTTGATCGACAAGTAATTGTAGACTATCCTGATTTTAATGGAAGACGGGAAATCCTCGAAGTTCATGCACGCAATAAAAAAGTTGATCCCAATGTCTCATTAGAAGCGATCGCCAAAAGAACCCCTGGTTTTACAGGTGCCGACTTAGCCAATGTTCTCAATGAAGCGGCTATTTTTACTGCCCGTCGTCGTAAAGAAGCGATCACCATGTCAGAAATTAATGACGCAATTGATCGGGTAGTGGCAGGTATGGAAGGTACGCCATTAGTCGAGAGCAAGAGTAAACGACTGATCGCTTATCATGAAATTGGTCACGCGCTTGTCGGTACATTAACGCCAGGACACGATCCCGTTGAAAAAGTCACTCTAATTCCTAGAGGTCAAGCGATGGGTTTAACATGGTTTACTCCCGATGAGGATCAAGGTTTAGTCAGTCGATCCCAACTGATCGCCCGTATTACGGCTCTACTCGGCGGAAGAGTTGCAGAAGAATGTATTTTTGGTGATTCAGAAGTAACAACAGGCGCAACCAATGATATCGAAAAAGTCACCTCTTTAGCTCGACGCATGGTTACTCGTTTTGGAATGTCTGATCTAGGCCCCTTTGCCCTCGAAGAAGACCAAAATAATTCTTTTTTGGGTAGTGATTTTGGCGGTAGACGCTCCGAGCATTCCGAAGAAATTGCCTCAAAAATTGATGCACAAGTTCGCGCAATTGTCAACTATGCTCACAACACAGCTTATAAAATTATTCAAGAAAATCGGGCGGCAGTTGATCGTTTAGTGGATCTGTTGATCGAACAAGAAACCATTGAAGGCGATGAATTTCGGAAATTAGTTGAGCAATTAACTCAACCTTCCGATAAATCCTTAGCCACTTCTCGTTAATCAGTTAGGGGCGATTTAATAAAAAGTAATCGCTCTTAATCAAAACTATCAATAATGCGCTCTTTATAGCTCAATGTCTGACAAACTATGGAATTTAATTTACATCAAGCCTTACAAAACTTAAATCTATCAGCCGACTGGGTTGGATTACGCCAAGTCAAAGAAACCGCGACCACTCGTTATATCCGTGATGGGAAACCCCAATCTAACGGAAAAAACTATACATCTGGCGTAATGGTCGAAGTCCTAGTTAATGGTCAATTTGGCTACGCAGCAACCAACCGACTCGACCAAATCAGTATTCAAACCGCCGCCGAAATCGCCCGAAATCAAGCAATAGTAGCCTCAAAATGGGCTGTACACTCCTTTACCGAAGCCGTTCGCCCTAAAGCCGTCGGAAAATATCAATCATCCCTACTTAAACCCTTTGATTTCCTCACCCCTGCTGATCTTAATCATCTTTTAGTCCAAGTCTGTCAAACCCTCAACGTCTCTGATAAAATCGTCAAAACCAGTGCCTTAGCCCAAATTATCGAAACAGAACAGCTTTTTGTCAGTAGTAATGGTTCAAATGTTGAGCAAACTTTTTTCCTAATTGCGACAGACTACAGCGCAACTGCCCAAGATGGCAATATTGTACAAAAACGAACAGATAACGGGATGTTAGCCCACTCCTATCAAACGGGAATGGAAGTCTTTGACGAAGCGAGTGTTTTATCTAGAGCGCGGCACATTGGCGAACAAGCGATCGAATTAATTCAAGCCGAAGACTGCCCCAATACGACGACGACTTTGGTATTAGCACCTGATCAAATGATGCTACAAATCCATGAAAGTATCGGGCATCCTTTAGAGTTGGATCGCATTTTAGGTGATGAACGCAATTACGCGGGTTCTAGTTTCGTCAAACTCTCTGATTTTGGCAAGATGGTTTATGGTTCACCTTTGATGAATGTAACATTTGACCCAACCGTTAGCGGTGAGTTCGCCAGTTATGCCTTTGATGATGCAGGTGCGACAGCCAAACGAGAATATTTGATTAAAGATGGCATTCTCCAAAGAGGTTTAGGCAGTCTCGAAAGTCAAGTCAGAACCGAAATCCCAGGCGTAGCAAACTTTCGAGCGAGTTCGTGGAATCGTGCGCCAATTGATCGCATGGCAAATTTAAACCTAGAACCAGGTGACGCTAGTTTTGATGAGATCATCAGTTCGATTGAATCTGGGGTCTATATGGAGTCTAACCGTTCTTGGTCAATTGATGACTATCGTAATAAGTTTCAATTTGGCTGTGAATATGCGCGGTTAATTGAAAATGGCAAGCTAACCAAACCGTTAAAAAATCCGAATTATCGAGGTGTTACTAATCCATTCTGGCGCGGTTTAGTCAAAGTCGGGGATTGTTCTACTATGGAAATCTACGGTACACCCTATTGTGGCAAAGGAGAACCGAACCAAGTGATTAGAGTCGGTCATGCGTCTCCTGTCTGTGCATTTGAAAATATTGAAGTTTTTGGGGGTGTGGCATGAATTTAACCACCGTAGAAGCATTAGAATCTAACTTTAATCAACTCAGTGAATTATTGGTTAATCATCTCCAAAGTGACGAACATTTATCCATCGTATTAAGCGGTGAACAAAGTCACTTTCTACGTTTTAATACCGCAAAAGTCAGACAAGCAGGAACGGTTTGTGATGCGACGATACAACTCACTTTAATCAATCAGCAAAAAACCGCTTATACTGCTTTTCCCTTTACTGGAGATTTAGCATTCGATACGGCTATCGCTTTAGATAAACTCAATGAACTAAAAAAAGAAGTCACTCAACTGCCTGAAGATCCCTATATCGTTTTACCCGAAAATAAAGGCTCAAGTCGAGATGTTTATACAGGTGAGTTATTACCGATTGAATCTGCGGTAGATGAAATCCTAAAAGAAGTGCAATCGATAGATTTTACTGGTATTTATGCCTCTGGTACTGTCATTCGAGCCAATGCTAATTCTGCGGGACAAAAACACTGGTTTGCGACCGAATCCTTTTTCTTAGACTACTCACTCATTGCACCTTCGTCTAAAGCCGTTAAAGCGACTCTAGCGGGGAGAGAATGGCAAGTCTCGCGTTATCGAGAACAAATTCAGCTAGGTATCGAACAACTGAAGATTCTAGATACTCCCGTTCATGAAGTTAAACCAGGTCGCTATCGTACCTATTTAGCTCCTGCTGCTACTGCCGAAATACTAAGTATGTTTTCCTGGGGTGGCGTGAGTGAATCATCCATGCGTCAGGGTGAAAGTGCTTTAACCAAGTTACGCGAAGGAAAAACACTATCGCCTTTATTTAATCTGCGAGAAAATTTTACCAGTGGTAGTGTGCCTCGTTTTAATGAATTAGGCGAAATTGCCCCCGATAAAATTCCGATTATTATTGAAGGAAAATTAGTCAATACTTTAGTCAGTAGTCGTACTGCTCTAGAATACGGATTACAGGCTAATGGTGCAAGTGGTGGGGAAGGATTACGATCGCCTGAAGTTAGTACAGGAACACTACAAAATTCTGAGATCCTGAAGCAGTTAGATACAGGATTATATTTATCTAATCTACATTATTTGAATTGGAGCGATCGCCCTGGGGGACGAATGACGGGAATGACTCGCTATGCTTGTTTCTGGGTCGAAAATGGTCAGATTGTCGCACCGATTAAGGATTTACGTTTCGATGATAGTTTATATGGGTTTTTAGGTGAAAACTTAATTGCTTTAACCGATTTTCAGGATTTTGTACCCAATACCGATACCTATGAAAGACGTTCTTTAGGTGGCTTATTAATGCCTGGATTATTAGTCGAAAACTTCACGTTTACATTGTAAGCGATGCCCAAAAAATTATTGATGTTGAGTATTTCCAAGATAAATTTGTTTAGAATTTTTAGGAATATGAATCCAGCCTAAATCTACTAAACGATTCGTTAAATTAGAAATAGTAACTCCTAACTCATCTCTCATTGCATAAAGATGTGGCCATATTGTTAAATCTCTACCTTGACACTTTTCTTCTAAAATATAACGAGGCATCAATAAGCATCCTGCAAAATATTGAGCTTGTCTTTCAATACTGTTTTGCTCTTTACCTCGATAAAGACGATTTAAAGGCGGCGGTGGAAAAGTTTCTAAACCTAAATTTTGTTTTTCTTGATATATTTCAACTTGTTTGTGATCAACATGAAGTATCCAATGGCCAATTTCATGAGCAATCGAAGATTCTTGAAAACCTTTCGGTAATTCATCGCTATTCTCATTAATAAAAATTTTATGTTCTACAGGCCAAATCATCGCCGCAATAGCTCCTTCACCTTCCCAAGGAAGATCGATAATCTCAGTATCTAGTCCTAAAAACTCCGCCACTCGCGTTGGATCGAGCGGCCATTTAGGATAGTATTTAGGTGTAGAAGCCATTTTTTGAAGAATTGCAACTGCTTCAGCTTCAATAAGAGTTTTCTCTAAACGACGATAAGGCTTATAGATATTCAATTTAGTTATCCTTTGACTCGAATTCCGTAACTTGTTGTAGAAAATTTTGGGCAAATTTAGGATTATTCTTCAGTTTACGAAATAAAACAGGCATTTCTTTATAATTTTGTTTAACAAACTCCTCGAATACTCTTTCATCATCTTCTGTAATACGTCCTGCAAGATAGATTAATTCCTGAGCATCCAACTCTAGATGAAGTGCTAATCTCTCGATGACATCTTCACTCGGTGGTGTCCCTGCATGGTCATTTTCTAACTTAGATAGGTAAGTGTAGTTAACATCTACTAACTTGGCTAACTCTCGTTGGCTAAGTCCTTTATCTTTCCTCGCTTGTCGAATAAGCTTTCCAAAAGTCTGATTCACGGTTTTTTTATCCTACAGGTTAATCGCTATGTTGACAAAGTTGTTCAACATGATAAACTTGATCATAGTGAGCAATAACATCAGTATAGCAAAATTATTGATCTTCATCCGTATAATTTTTCATCCATTAAATATGGGAGTCAGAAAACATGGCGGCAAAAATTTGGTCATTTGCAAGCTACAATTTATGGTCTTTGTTTTCTCCTCCAGTAGGTCAAGAAATCTGGCATTGTGACCAGAAGCGCGGTTTTATTAAGGCAAAAAAGAAAGATCCGATTGTTCAATTATTAATGGCACAAGATACTTCTTGGCAACGCATCGGACTGTTAGGACAACAAGGAGTTTATGAGTTTCATCAAGATAGTGATTTATTATGTTCTTCTTATGGTGTAGAACAAGTTGCAAAGATTTTACAATTGCATCAAGAAACAGTAGAAATTGCTACAAGAGTTATTGAAATTCTCAAAAACTATTATGAAAATCCTATATTGCGTGGAAAAGATATCATTAAACTCAGTCGTGGAGATGAAGGATATCCAGAAGCGATATTAATTGAGCAAAATAATTATCAATTTAATCTATATGCGGCAATTGATTGTATTTTCCGTGAACTAGACGGAACCTTACACATTTTAGATTTAAAAACGGGTAAAGCTGATTTTGATCGTAGACAAGGATTAGTTTATCTTCTAGCTGCTCAATATCTTTATCCAGAACAACCTGCTATTGCCTCTTTTTATAACCTAGAATCCTATAAATGTTCAGAGCATATTACTGCTAATCCTAATCAGTTAAAAGCGATTCAAAGCGAATTAGTAAAATTAGCCAAGCAACACCAGCAAGAATTATGGCGTTATCGAAAAAATCCTACTGAATTTAATCACATTTATCCACCAAATCCAGGAATTAACTGTCGAGCTTGTCAGTTTAAGTCTATTTGTAAATTTTCTATTTCTGAGGTTTCTGCATGACAGCCACTCTAGCACCTTCTACACCCGTCAAGTTTCTAAGTGAAATTTCTTGTCTTTCTATTTCACAACCTAATTTAATGGGATTTCGCTTAACGCCTGAAATTGATCAAGAATTAGGTAATCGTTTAAGCTATCATTTTTCTCGTCAGTTTTCCGATTTTGTTGTTACTTTTTATGAGAAATCTTTTTGGGTTTTGGGTAAACCAGGATTAAAAACGCCTGATGCTGAACGCTGGAAAGAAGCCTTACATAATATTCAACAACAAGTAGAGGATTTAAAATCTTATTACTGGTCATTTCAATGGCTTCATCAACCCTCACCTACCCCACAAGTATTAGCACAACTAGCTTATACAATTTTGAAAACTCATCGACCTTTTCCTTCAGACAAGATAACGGAAAACCAAGGAGTAGAAGTTAAGAGGATAGTAGAATTTTGGGCTGAAACGATTGAGATGCAGGAAGAAATTAAACCTGCTTTTGCTTTAACCATTAATAGTAAAATTTCTTACAAAGGTCATTTAGCTAACTTCTATCAAAATCATCCTTTCCGAAATAAACCAGAAGATTTATTAGTAGGTTTACAAGTTCAGGATATAGAACGAGGAAGTACAGGAACAATTGTACAATTATCGGGGACAGTTGGAGAACATCGAGAAAAACTACTAAAAGATGCAACAGGAGCAACCAGTAAATTAGCATTAACAGAAGCTCCTGAAAACCAACCACTTGTATCAATTAGATTTGGGAAAAGTAAAACCTTATATACTTATGCTATGGCTGCACTTTGTCCGCGTATCACACAAAAAACAGCCGATAGATTTGGAGTAGATTGGGGTAAACTACTTAAACTTACTAAAATTTCTTATCAAGAACGTCAAGAGCGTTTAACCTATAATAAAAAAATTGCTAAAGAATTACTAAAATCTTATAGTTTTCAAGTAGCAGATAAAGCCATTAATAATAGACAAAATTCTGAGTTATTTTCACTCCCATCAATTTCTTTAGAACAAACTTTATTACTATTTGGAAAAGGTTTTAAAGGTGTACAAGGAGAAATTCTTAAAGGTCTAGATAAAAGAAAAGGAGGAGGTGTTTATCGTAAACATAAAGATTATCAAAATTCTTCGACAGCAATCAGAATCACCCTATTAAGACTAGGCGAGATGAAAGTAAGTCCGTTTGTCAATGAAGTACAAAACTACTTAAAAAACTATGGTTTTAACAGTGATGTTGTTGTCTGGAGTTCCTTATCTATTGAAAATAGCAATAATTCGGATAGTCGAGCCGAAGTTGAAAGAAAAGTTAATGAGCTTTTAGCAACTCCTACAGATATCTTTTTAGTGTTTTTACCAGAAAGCGATCGTGATGCTGATTATACAGAAGAAGGAAGTTTTTATCAGCAAATTTATTCTTACTTACTGAATCGTCGGATGGCTAGTCAGTTTATTTATGATGATACTTTGCAAAAAGTTAAATATCAATATATTTTAAATCAAACTATTCTTGGAATTCTTGCTAAGTTAGGAAATTTACCTTTTATCTTAGCTGAACCTCTAGAAATTGCCGATTGTTTTATTGGTTTGGATATAGCCAGAAAACCTAAAGCAGATTTGCCTGGAACGCTTAATGCTTGTGCAAGTATTCGTATTTATGGAAAACAAGGTGATTTTATTCGTTATCGCTTAGAGGGAGATTTAATAGAAGGTGAAGAAATTCCACAGCGATTTTTAGAAAAAATACTACCAACGGAACTCATAGAGGGTAAAACAGTTTTAATTTACCGTGATGGTCGTTTTGTCAATCGAGAGGTTGAAAATTTATTAGCAAGAGCTAAAGCAATTAATGCTAAATTTATTTTAGTAGAGTGCAGAAAAACACAAATTCCAAGATTATATAATCTTGAATCATCAAAATTAACTGCACCAACACAAGGACTGGCTCTAAAATTGTCCTCTTATGAAGCTATTTTAATTACAACTAAAGTTTCTGAAAATATGGGTTTAGCCCGTCCACTGCGTTTAAATATTCGTTCTGAAGGTCATCCTGCGACGATTGAAAGTATTATAGACACTACTCTCAAATTAACATTATTGCATCATGGAGCCTTAAAATCACCTCGTTTACCGATGCCACTTTATGGATCTGATCGTATGGCAGAATTACGGTTAAAGGGAATTTATCCTAGTGTACTAGAAGGCGATCGTCAATTCTGGCTATAGATTAAATATCAAAATAATAGCGGACTGCACCCGTTTCAGAATCGTTGTCAATATTAATAATTCCTTTTCTCATGCCTTCATCTAAAAGCTTTTGGACTTCATCAGGAGATAAACCTGTTTCTCTAACTGCTTGCCCCATTGATAAAACTTTTCCATTCTTCGCAGCTACTTCTAAAAGTTGGTGCATTGAGCTTGTTTTTTTCAATTTGGAATTAGTGACGCTTTGAAAAATACTAGCTTGTAAGCTATTATCTAATTGATTAAGTTTATTAAAAATTTCTTGACTTGTATTCAGTAATGGATTATTCGTCGATAATTGAGGTAAATTTTCACCTTTCACCATTTTAGGAATTAAGAATAAATCTACAATATGCCCAATGAAAAAAACGCCACCACTAAATAGCCATAATAAACCAGTCAAGGGTCTTTTTAAATAAAAACGGTGTATTCCAAAGACTCCTATAAAACCTAACGCCCAAAGTCCATAAGCAACAGCTACTTTTTTTTCAGATGTTTGAGTTGGAAAATAGCTAACCTTTTGTGGTTGTGGTGAAGGGGTTGAATCAAACTCAAATAAAGATGGATTAACTGTTTGATTTTGAAACACTGGTAATTGATTTCGATTTAATAATTCTTCAACATACTGAGCATAATTTTCTACTTCTTGACGTGTGATATTAAACTCATCATTATGAGCAATTTTATTCCTTAAAGTATTTTTATTTCTAAGATAGCTAGTATCATCTGAAGTCCACTGATAATATTGACTCATTAAATCTAAAATTTCTTGCCAAGTCACTTGTTTACGATCTTTAGCATCTAAATGATGTGCTTGTGCTACATTAGGTTCAGATAACCAAATTCGACAAGCTTCTTCAAGGGCTGCATGAATTTTTGTTAAGGCTAAACCAAGCAAATCTTTATCATTTTCCGCTTTCTGTAAGGTTAGACAACCGTCTTCTAGTTTCTTTTTTGCTGAGTCTAGATTCATGATGTTTTAGGAAAAAGAAAATTACCTCTATTATATAATTAACCATTCATAGAATGACAAGAGCCTATTCATTAATATATTTTTCGATTTGATTTTTCCAGACTAGATATCCAAATACACTTAAATGAACTCCATCAGTAGTGTATTGTAAAGATAATTGATTTTCTTTATTTAAAAAATGAGGGTACAAATTAATATACTGGTAAGGATAATCTTTAACAAGCTGTTCAAGCTGTTGATTAAATTCAGATAAGGTAGAATTATCTAACGCAACATCAAAATTAGTATTATTGACTGGGAGTAAACTTTGTACATAAACTTTGGTATTAGGTGCTTTTTGCTTAAGAGTATCTAAAATTAATTTATAATTTTGTAAAAGCTCGGCAATTGATTTTTTTTCCCACCAAAAGTCATTAGCACCAATTAGAATAAAAAAAATTTTCGGCTGTCCTGCTATGATTTGATCAAGACGATTTAAAACACCATCTGTAGTATCACCAGAAATTCCTCTATTTTTCACATTAATATTTTTTAGAAGTTCATGCCACTCTCCTTGATCTGTTAAACTATCCCCTAATAGGATAATATCATCTTTAGAAGTAGGTAGGTTTTTAAATTCTTCCATTTTTGAATAATAGTAGTTAGTTTGATATGCGTTTCGTCTTGGAGTTTGTGTTTGATGTTGTTGCGGTGTTGTATTGATTGTTCTGGCAAGGGAATGATTAATTTTTTTGAATAACCAAAAACTAAAAGCCATTAAAAATATAAGATTGAAAAAAATAGATATTTTTAAAAAATATTTGGTCTTATCAAGCATAGACAAATCTAATAAAATACACTAAATTGTATATATGGTATCAGATTCTTAAAAGTTTGGAAACAAATTATATAGATAATTGCAAGGATTAGCCATCAATGATAATTTTTGAGAATGAACACTATTGGTTAAAAAACGCTCATATTCCTCGTTGTTTACTAGAAAATCAAAATTTTGACTCAGCGACTCAAGAAGATTTATGTTTAGTCGATTTAGAAATTAAACAAGGAAATATTAATAAAATTACTCAAGGAGATTCAAACCAACGAGATTTGATTAGTATTGATCTACAAAAAAAGATAATTTTTCCTTGTTTTATAGATGTACACACTCATTTAGATAAAGGTCATATTTGGCAACGATCGCCTAATAAAACTGGCACATTTGATGATGCTATAGAAACAGCAAGAAAAGATGCTGAAACTTCGTGGACAGCCGAAGATCTTTATCGACGGATGGAATTTGGAATTAAATGTAGTTATGCTCATGGAACTCGTGCGCTGAGAACACATATTGATTCATATGGTGAGCAAGCTTTTATTAGTTTAGATGTGTTTAAAACACTACAAGAAAAATGGAAAGATCTCATCACTTTACAAGCTGTATGTCTAGTCACTCTTGATTATTTTCAAACACCAGATGGAATTAAACTAGCCGATAAAATTGCGGAAATAGGCGGTATTTTAGGCGGTGTTGCCTTTCCTCATCCAGATTTAGAACAACAATTAGATAAAGTTTTTCAACTAGCTAAAGAACGAAACTTACAGCTTGATTTTCATACGGATGAAACGAATGATCCAGAATCAAGATGTCTAGAACAGATTGCCAAATCTGCTATGAGAAACCAATTTACTGAGCAGATTGTTTGTGGACATTGTTGTAGTTTATCCGTCCAAGATCCCGAAATTTTAAATCAAACTCTGGAGTTAGTTAAAGCTGCAAGAATTGGAATTGTTAGCCTACCAATGTGTAACTTATACTTACAAGATCGAACCCCCAATAAAATGCCTTCTTGGCGAGGGGTAACAGAAGTACATGAAATCAAACAAAAAGGAATACCGATCGCCTTTGCCAGCGATAATTGTCGAGATCCGTTTCATGGATTTGGGGATCATGATGGGTTAGAAGTCTTTACCCAAGCAGTTAAAATTGCTCATTTAGATACTCCCTATCAAGATTGGTGTACCAGCGTCACGAAAACTCCTGCTGATTTAATGGGATTACCCAACTTCGGTAGAATTAAAGAAGGAATAAGCGCAGATTTAATTATTTTTAAAGCGCGTTATTTTAGTGAATTGTTGTCGCGTCCCCAAAGCGATCGCATTGTTTTAAGACATGGTAAATCAATTGATACAAGCTTACCAGATTATTCAGAATTAGATGATTTACTAAAATTGTAGATCTATGCCAAGAAAACAATTTAAACTTATTGGGATCGCCTTGATCGTTGCTGTTTTAATTAGTTTTTTTCACAACTTTCTATCTGATCACTCAGATCAACCCGTGACAATTAAACTAAGTGGTTGGGGTGATCCAATTGAACGACGATTACTGCAAGAAGTCATTAATAAATTTGAAGCAACACATCCCAAGCTCAAAGTAAAATACGAGGTTATTTCAGAGCAGTATATGGATGTGATACAAGCGCGTTTAATTGGGAATGCTGCACCAGACGTATTTTATCTCGATGCGATTCAAGCACCGTTCTTGATGGATAAAAATGTTTTAGAGCCTTTAGAATCTTATATTACTCCAGCATTCAATTTAGCCGATTTTGAAGAAAATTTCTTGAGTCCTTTTACAAATAGTAATCAGATTTATGGATTGCCGAAAGATTACTCAACCTTAGCACTGTTCTACAACAAAAAAGCATTGGCTGATGCGGGTTTAAATCATCCTCCTCAAACATGGGATGAACTGCTAACTTACTCTAAACGCTTAACAGTCGATCGCAATGGAGACGGTAGGATTGATCAATATGGCTTAGGTGTCACTCCAGAATTAGCCCGTTTAGCCTATATGGTTAAGGCATTTGGGGGACAGGTTGTCAATCAATCAGGCTATGCGACTTTTGCATCAAATGAAAGTTTAGCAGGACTACAGTTAGTTGTCGATCAGTATCAAAAACGTACATCTGTTCGAGCTTCTGATGTGGGAGCGAAGTCTGGGGGCGAGATGTTCGGCAGAGGTAAAGTAGCGATGGTGATTGAAGGGAGTTGGGTCATTCCGTTTCTGCATGAGAACTTCCCTCAGATGGAGTTTGCTACTGCCGAAGTCCCCCGTATTAACGATCGTTCGGGTACAATGATGCTTACCGTTGCCTATGTAATGAACCGCGAGTCTAAACATAAACAGGCAGCTTGGGAGCTAATTTCATATCTCACCAGTCCCCAAGGGATGGCAAAATGGGCGAGTAGTGGGCTGGTTTTACCGACTCGTCGCTCTGTCGCTAAAGAATTGGGATACGATCGCGATCCCTTACGAATCCCTTTAATTGCGGGGGTAAACTATGCGACTACTTGGCAAATTGGTCAACATCCCGCCCTCGTGATGAATAATTTTAATAATCAGTTTTTTAGTGCATTATTAGGCGAACAACCTTTAACACAGGCGATGAAACGAGCCGAAGACGAAGCTAATGAGCAAATTCAAGCGCAAATGTAAGAGGATGATATTAATCATAAAGGTTTCTTAATTAGTCGATTATGATTGTAGGGGTTTGGTCTCCAAACCTATTCATATATGTAGTTATAGAGGTAGGATAGCCAAATACAATTTGCTCTATTTAATTAAGCGGAACAAATTTTATGAAGATTGGCGAAATTATCCAACAACGCTATCTAATTCAAAAACAGCTTGGGTTACGAGATAGCCAACAAACCTTTCTTGCTCTCGATCAGCATACACAAAAATTAGTCGTTGTCAAGTTATTATTTTTTAATCAACATCTCAATTGGGAAACGTTTAAACTTTTTGAACGTGAAGCAAAAACGCTACAAGCTTTATCTCATCCTGCTATTCCGCAATATCTCGACTACTTTGAAATTGATGACAATAACGGAAAAGGATTTGCTTTAGTACAAAGTTACTTAGATGCACCTTCCTTAGAAAATCAGATTAATCAGGGTCGCACATTTACGGAAGAAGAACTTAAACAACTGGCGATCGCTATTTTACACATCCTAGATTATTTACATACCCAACATCCGCCGATTATTCACCGCGATCTTAAACCGAGTAATATTTTATTGTCTAATCGATCGGGTCATCAAGTCGGTCAGGTTTATCTCGTTGATTTTGGTTCAGTACAGGCAGCAGCTAACCAGGGTAATACCTTGACAATTGTTGGGACTTATGGTTATATGCCACCTGAACAGTTTGGCGGACGTGCGGTACAAGCATCTGATCTCTATAGTTTGGGAGCTACTATAATTTATTTAGCATCAGGGTTACATCCTGCTGATCTTCCACAAAAAGATTTACGCCTTGATTTTGAATCTTCGGTCAATCTTTCTCCTCAGTTTACTCGTTGGTTACGAAAAATGATCCAACCGAGTCTAGAAAAACGGTTCTCATCAGCAAAAGAGGCTATTAACGTGCTTTTAGAACCAGTGGCGATCATAGAAACTAAATCTTTTAATTTTACTAAACCTTTTGATTCTCAGATTCGCTTATCCAAAGAAAATGGTGTTTTAGAAATTTTTCTTCCCCCTCAAGGCTTTCATTTAGGACTAATTCCAATTATTATTTTCGCTACAGTTTGGAATGTTTTTCTAATTTTTTGGTATTTCAATGCTCTTACGATGTGGTCTTCAGGGGGTTGGTTTATGGCTTTTTTTGCTATAGGACATTTATGCGTGGGATTAGGATTAATTATGACTATTCTCATTACTTTATTCGGTCATACTCGCTTACGCATTGATTCTGAGCAAATCTCTTTAAAAAATAAATTATTTGGTATAGACTATCCTTTTGATAAACCCAAACCCCGTCAAAGAATTACTAAAATCGAACGAACGTCTATGACTTATAGACGAGACTCAGAGGGCGATCGTGTAACGGTTCATCCTCAGATTAAAATTTGGACAGGGACAAAACACTTTACTTTAGGAAAGGATGGTCGATTATCGGAACCTGAGTTAGAGTGGTTGGCTTATGAACTGAGTGATTGGCTTGATTTACCCATTAGTTAAATATTAACCTTTTGTCCCTGTAAACATCGCACTTTGAATGAAATAACGATTAAAAAAGAGATAAATGATTAGGACGGGTAAGGTAAACACCATCGAAGCGACCATGATGTAATTCCAATAAATATTATATTGTCCTTTAAAGGCATTCAGTCCCAGAGGTAAAGTAAACATCTCTGGAGAGAATAGGATCACTAATGGCAGTGAAAAATTATTCCAGCTTCCCATAAAAACAAAAATCGCCTGTGCTGCTAATGCGGGTTTAGCCAGAGGGAGAACAATATACCAAAAAGTCTCAAAGCGATTTAATCCATCAAGTTCGGCAGCTTCCTCTAATTCTTTCGGGAAGTTTAAGAAAAACTGGCGCATCATAAAGATAAAAGTCGCATTGATAATACAGGGGACAATCATCCCTTGATAGGAATTCAGCCAACCTAAATTTTTAAGAATCAAAAAAGTCGGAAGTAACGTAACTTGCCCAGGAACCGCTAATACTGCGAGAATTAGGAAAAACCAAAATCGCTTACCCCGAAACTGAAGCCGCGCCAGTGCATAACCCGCCATCGAGTTCAACAATAAGTTACAAATCGTTACAATAACAGCAATCAGAACACTATTGAACAGCCATCGTAAGAATAGCGGTTCTTGTAGAAAAATAGATGAATAGTTTTGAAAAGTGAACTGACGGGGTAAAAAATTCATTCCCTCGCTAACAATTTCCGAAAGAGGCTTAAATGAGGTAGACAAAGCCCAGAGGAACGGAATCAGTGTTACAACAGCATAGAGTGTCAGTGGAATATAGACGAACCATGATAAACGTTTACTAACCAATTTCGCCTCCAAACAATCGACGCTGAATTAAAGTAAGACTGATAATCACAAGTGCCAACAGAAAGGCGAGTGCTGCGGCATATCCCATTTGTAAATCTTTAAAGACATACTGATAGATCAATAGCACTACCGTTAGCGTTGCATTATTCGGGCCGCCAGAACCTCCCGAAAAAATATAAGATTGGTCAAACAGTTGAAAAGTACCAATAATTCCCATCGTCATGACAAAAAAAGTGACGGGTTTTAATAAAGGAAGAGTAATATAAATGAACTGTTGCCAGTTGTTCGCGCCATCGATTTTTGCTGCTTCGTAGAGTGACTGGGGTATATTTTGCAGTGCAGCCAAATAAATCACCATAAAAAAGGGCGCAGTTGACCAAATATTCATGATCATAATGCTTTTAAGGGCTACTGCTGGATCATCAAGCCAGTTGTAAGTCGGTAGATGAAGTAAAGCTAGGAAATAGTTTAGCAGTCCATCTGTGTTGTAGATCCACATGAAAATCAACGTAAGAACCGCAGAGGATGTAATAGTCGGCAAAAAATAGATAAGCCGCCACCAATATTTCCCTTTAATGTCCGAATTTAGACTAACTGCCAACAATAACGCTAAAATGGTTTGAGACGGAACAACGATCGCAACATATTCGGCTGTATTTTTAAGCGCAATCCAAACGCGGTCATCTTTAATTAATCGTATAAAATTATTGAAGCCAACAAATTGATATTCAATACTGCCTAAAAGTTGAACTTTTTGGAAAGATAAAAAAGCCGCATATAAAATAGGCAATACGACAAATGTTCCTAACACCAGCAAGCTAGGGAACATGAATAGGTAGCCCGTTAGATCTTCGGTTAAATTCTTTTCAAGATTCCGTCTAGAGCGTTTTAGCCACATATGGAAAAAATCTAACCGAAAAACCGATTACTGAGCATCATCCACGAGATAGGTATATCGCCTTAAACTCTGTTCATAATCTTTGAGAAGACGCTGTGATTCTTCAATAGTAATGCGATTTTCTTGTAAAGCATTTTCGGTATGACGACGCATAGTCTCTAATAAATCTTCTGCATCATATTGTACATAACTCAGAACTTCTGTTACCGTATCACCTTTAACGACGTACTGAATTTCATATCCTTTCGGTTTCATCTGAATATGAACAACATTAGTATCACCGAATAAATTATGAAGATTGCCCATAATTTCTTGATACGCACCAACCAGAAACATTCCAAGATAATAGGGTTTATGATTTCCTTCTTTGTCGCAATCTTGCAATGAATGTAACTCAAGAACGGATTTTACATCGTTTCTAAGGTCAATAAATTGAGAGATTTTTCCATCACTATCACAGGTTAAATCCGCTAAAATGCCCCGTTGGTTGGGTTTTTCGTCCAAACGATGAATCGGCATAATCGGAAAAAGTTGATCAATTGCCCAGGAATCGGGAACAGATTGGAAAACAGAAAGATTGATATAGTAAATAGAAGCCATGATCTTCTCTAAGTCTTCGAGATCATCTGGAACATAATCCTGCTGACGAGCAATTTGTAGGATTTTTTGACAACAAGCCCAGTACAATTGTTCTGCTCTTGCTCTTTCCTTTAAACTAAAATAACCCAAGTTAAACGATGTAATCGCTTCTTCCTTAAATTGAGTCGCATCGTTGTAAGCTTCTTGATAATTCTGCACATCAATGGATGAATAAGTATCCCAAAGATTGCGAATAATCAGGAGTTCTTTTTCCTGTAACGCTTCTGGGGGATTAACAGGAACTTCACCTGTACCGAGAACATCAAAAACGAGTACAGATTGATGAGATGCGATCGCTCTACCACTTTCACTGACAATTACAGGGGGATGAATTTCGGCTTCTTCACAAGCTTCTTTGACCTCAGCGACGATATCATTAGCATAATTCTGCATATTGTAGTTTTTTGAGGCGTAATAGTTAGTTTTTGAGCCATCATAGTCTACACCCAAACCACCACCAACATCAAGGTACTGCATATTTGCGCCCATTTTAGCCAGTTGGGTATAGATTTGACTTGCCTCACGAATCGCGTCTTTAATCACACCAATCGCTGAAATCTGCGAACCGATGTGATAATGCAGGAGTTGGAGAGAATTTAACATCCCCTCTTTTTCGAGTTCAGTAACAACGGTAAGAATTTCTGGAATCGTTAAACCAAATTTAGCACGATCGCCTGTCGATGTTCCCCAACGTCCAACCCCTTTTGCACTCAGTTTTGCCCGTACCCCTAAATTAGGTTCAATTCCCAACTGACGGCTAATTTTAATCGCTAGATAGAGTTCTTCGAGTTGTTCGATGACAATAAAAGGTTTATGACCGATTTTGGTTGCCAGTAACGCAGTTTCTATGTATTCCTTGTCTTTGTAGCCGTTGCAAATAAGCAGGGGTTGTGATTTGTCATTTTTTTCATTTAAAGAAGGTTCTAGGGTCGCCAAAGCAATCATAAGCTCAGGTTTTGACCCCGCTTCCAGTCCAAATTGATAGGGTTTGCCGTATTTAACTAAAGCTTCGACGATGTGACGATGTTGGTTACATTTGATGGGAAAAACACCGCGATAGACATTGGGATAATTGTAACGGGCGATTCCTCTAGCAAAACAGGCGTTTAAACGTTCGATGCGATCGGCTAAAATATCAGAAAAGCGGATCAATAACGGTAATCCAATATTGCGTTTTTTCAGGGCTTCAACGAGTTCATATAAATCTAAAGCCCCACCGCGATCCCCTTGTGGAGAGACTGTAATATGTCCTGCTGCGTTAATGGAAAAATAGGGTTCACCCCAACCAGGTATTCTGTAAAGATTCTCGCTATCTTCGATCTTCCAAGATGAAAAAACAGTATTTGTCGCTTCTTCGGGTGTCACTAGGTCTAGTTTAGTCGTTTTGCTGTCTAGTTTCAACTTGGTTTTATTGTCTCCCCCCATTGTGTTTATTGCCTCGATAGATATTCCGATCTTCTATGTTAAGGTAGATTGCTAGAGGTTGCTTAGATTTGAACTTAATCAGTTAAATCTTTTCAACTGTTTGAAGACCATTTCACCATCGACAACATTACCTTGACGTATTTGTTGCGTTCCTTCTGAAATCTTTTCTCTTAACTCAATTAGTTTTTGTTTTTTATAGTCATGTTCTTCAAGAAGTTGAAATGCTAATGTTAATAATTCATCAACACTTTGGTACTTACCCTCTTGCAGCTTTTCGAGGATAAATTTTTCTTGTTCTGGTTTGAGTGCAATTTGCATCGATAGTTTTTATTAGGTTCATTAAATCAGCTTCGCTCTTCTATATTAAGGTAAATTATTGCAGATTATCATAATCAAGTTGCTCCAGTTGGCGAGTTTTCAATACATTAGCTGTCGTTTCCAACCACAGAAGGAAATCAGTACCATATAGTACTTTTGTATTGATTTGAGTTGTCATATCTAAAAACGGCTAACAGAAATTGGCAAAGACATCTACCTCATTCTCATCTATTGCAGCAGTTGAAGTGTACTTTTTTGTAACATCTTTTTAAGATTCTGTTTTGCATCGATGCTTATTTTGGACAACGCGGCAAAAAATTTAGGATTTACTATCAATATGAGGCTTTTCTTGGGAAAACTAAGAGGAGTAGAGTGGAGAGAAGTCGTAAATGATGTCAGAATATTGTGTAGAACCGAAGGCATCTTCTCAAAAAGCGGAGATTGATTGGCGTAGAGTTGGACAGTTGATGCTAAAACAGTCTTTACCCATCAATCCTTTTACCACTTTGCCCGAAGAATTGGAAACAGAATGGGAAAACTTAAATTTAACACTAGGATTAGTCGATCGTAACAAAAAAGAATTCTTATCCTCACGCTCAAAACTCGAAATTACACAACGCTATACACAAGAACAATTTTTTAGTGAAATTATCCAACAACAAAAAAGTAAAAGTAAAGGTCGTCGTTTAGCAATTATTGGTTTATCGGGAACAGGAAAAACGATTTTTCTGCAAAATGTCGCCTCTTGGATCTTAAAAAATACAGAAGATATACCGATTTGGATATCCTTATCAGAAGTTGGTCAACTTTCTTTAAAAGAATACCTCCTAAAAAAATGGTTACCACGTGCCAAGAAAACCCAACCCTATATTTTATTTGACTGGGCTAGTAGTTTTGAAACTTTATTAAACAGTCAGCGAGTCTGGTTATTACTAGATGGCGTTGATGAAATGGGCATGGATCAAGTTTTACAACAACAGCATTTATTGACAGAAACTCCCATTTTAAGTCCACTTTCAATCATTAATCAACAACTACAAGGATGGGGTGAGCAAGCAAAAATTATTTTAAGTAGCCGTAATTATGTTTGGGAAGCTGATAAAAATTTATTGTTTAATTTTGATATATTTTATACCTTAGCTCTAAATAATATTGATGAAATTAAGCATTTTGTAAAAAAGTGTTTTGCTCATTTTTATTTCAACTCAAAATCTTCTAGCTGGCAAGAAAAAACAATTTTTGAAGAACAACAAAGACACGATTTACCTCAACAATTGTGTAATGCACTAGATCAATTTGGACAAGAACGCATCAAAGAATTAATTAATACTCCGCTACGAATTGCTTTATTATGTCGTTTCTGGTATCAACATAATCCACATTTTCCTAAAACCAGCACAGAACTCTATCAAGAATTAGTGACAGAGTTTTATCAATGGCAAGCAGAAAAAGTAACAACCACGCTTGAAATGAGAACACAACTCAATCAGTTTTTAGGAAAATTAGCTTTAAAAGCAATGCAGAAAAAAAGATATTTTACAACATTAGAAAATCATTTAATCATTGAAGAATCAGAGCAAAATGCTCCATTATTTCAGTTAGCGGTTAAAATCGGTTGGTTGAAGCTTTTAGGAGTAGTCGCAAATCAGATCAATCAAAAAATCTACACTTTTTTAGATAACAGCTTTCAAAATTATTTAGCCGCTTTAGCAATTCCTGATTGGCGATTTTTTTGGAGTGAAGAATTAGCCAGTAATAGCCTCAGTTCAGATTATCCAGTTTTTAACCAAAATTGGAAAAATACAATACTTTTTTGGCTGGGACGCGATGATATTTTAAAGATAGAAAAAGAAGCATTAATTAGAGAATTAATGAACTTTCAAGATAAATGCAGCTCAGAAAATTATTATGGAAAACTCGCTTATTTTTTAGCAGCAGCAGGACTTACAGAATTTGCCGAGAGTGAGAATAGCGAGAAAATTATTAATCGTTTGATTCAATGGTCATTTGATGCTTATCATTATTCCCAACCGATGAGACAAGAAGCGAAAAAAGCCCTGAGTTTAATTCGCCATCCCAAAGCAACATCTATATTAATTAATCTGTTAACCTCAACTGAGCAAACCGAAATTCAAGAACAAATTTTCCAATGTTTAGAAAAATTAGGAAGAGGAAATACTAGCGCAATTTTAGCTTTACAAGAAATCATTAAAATGCCTTCAACCTATTTACAATGGCAAGGTGCGGAAATCTTAGGAAAAATTGACTCAGGAAATCAACAAGCTATAGAAACCTTAATCCGTTTAATCGATCTCAGTCCACAAGAAGAATTACGACAAACTGCCTTTAATAGTTTAGAAAAAATTGGTCAAGGAAACCCGAAAATTATCACAACGGTGATTAGACAAATTCAAGCAACAGATTCACCCATTACCCAACGACGCGCTTTTGAATGTTTAGAAAAAATTGGTCAAGAAAATGCTACAGCGATCGCTTCTTTAGTTCAATTAATCCGCACTACTCAAAATCTTAGCATCCGTAGACAAGCCGCCGAAAGTTTAGAAAAAATCGATCCAAGTAACCCGACAGCCCTCGCCGTTTTAATACAACTATTACAAGATCATTCCGAAGAAATTCGTCAACAAGCCGTGTATAGTTTAGGCGAACTCAGTTCGGGTAATCCTGAAGCTATTGAAGCTTTGAGCCATCTGCTATCGAGTAATCAAACCATATTAACTCAGTGGTTAGCCGTTAGTAGTCTGGGCAAAATTGGCATGGGTTCTCAAGCCGTGATTAACACCTTAGTCCGATTAGTTCAATCTAACACGCAACTCCTCCTCAGAAAAGATGCGATCGAAAGCCTCAGTAAAATCGCCCCTAATCATCCAGTTGCGATTAATACGTTAGTCGAACTCATGGAAAAAAGCGAAGATGAAGCTACCCGTCGAGAAGTAGCAGAAAGTCTAGGCAGAATCGATTTAGGGAACCCCGAAGCCATTAAAGCATTAGTACATCTGATTCATAGTAGTCAAGATGAATTTACCAAACGACAAGCCGCCGTTAGCCTTAGTAAAATTGATTCAGGAAATTTAGAGGCTTTATGGTTATTGATTCAACAAGCCAAATCAAGCCAAGATAAAGATATCAGAAGTTTAGCCGCCGAAAGCTTGGGAGAAATCGGACAATCAAACCCCGCAGCCATCGCCGCCTTAATTCGTCTCATTACACCATCACAAGACACCAACACCTTAAAAAAAGCATCCCATAGTTTAGGGAAAATTGCGTTAGGGAACAAAGAAGCGATCGCAGTTTTATTAAAACTATTACAATTTAGTGAAGATCAAACGACTCGAATACAAGCCTCTGAAAGTTTAATTGCGATTTTATTAAACTCTCAACTAGCTGATTTAATTACGCATCTCAAACCTTTTCTGTACGATCCTAAATATCATACCGATCTAGCTTGTCAAAAAATCATCTGGCACTGCATCCAACAGATGACTTATCCAGAATTCTATCAAGCTTGGCACCACACCAGTTTATCAAAAGCCCCTAAAAATATTACTCTAGATATAGTAATCACGCCTCCTGTCACTCCGCCTAGCTTCTCACAACAACTCAGTCATTTAATTAAAGAAGATCCTTTAACGAAACAAAAAATACACCTCATCTGTATCGACAGTAATGACTTAATCGATACCAGTCATCCTTTAGTAGATATTTATGATCAAATGTTGCAGCAAAAATGTCCACCGTTTGAACATGGTATACCCGAAACGATGGCTAAATTAAGACTATATTGGAATACACTTTGCCGTAGTCAAATCCATACCGAATATCTTTGGGTTTTCTATGATGCTTCAACCAACCCATTAACCCAAGAATTTTGGCAAAGCTTAGATAAATTTCAAGGATTGATTTGTGGCGTTACAGAACACTCTCTAACGAATTTAAAACAGTTTTCGCCTAATGAGCCAGAAGTTTGTCAAAAAATTCTACAATGGATAAAGAGAATTGTTGACACTCCCACGTCCTGATAGGCGATGGGATTTTTGGAGAGAGCGAAATGATTTGCTTGTTACAAAGCAGCTAGTCTTTGTATCAGAAGCATTGAACCTTTTGGGTGTGTGCTATGTGACAGATTGATGTAACCAAATTGTGAAAGTGTCAACATGAAAGAAAACTTTTCTAGGCTAGTATATGATGGATTCCATTCGTTTTTTGATGTGTTCTCCCGATCACTATGATGTAGATTATGTGATCAATCCTTGGATGGAGGGGAATGTACACAAGTCATCGCAAGATAAAGCAGTGATTCAGTGGGAGCAACTTTACCACATTATTAAAGATAGAGCGATCGTAGATTTGGTTGAACCCCAGAAAGGTTGGCCAGACATGGTATTTACCGCTAATGCAGGTTTAGTTTTAGGCTCAACGGTTGTTTTAAGTCGCTTTTTTCACAAAGAACGCCAGGGAGAAGAACCCTATTTTAAAGAATGGTTTGAAGCAAATGGGTTTACCGTTTATGAACTCCCCAAAGACTTACCCTTTGAAGGTGCGGGAGATGCTTTATTTGATCGTGAAGGTCGTTGTTTGTGGGCGGGATACGGTTTTCGGACAGAACTTGACTCACATCCCTATATTGCTAAATGGTTAGATACAGAAGTTCTATCGTTGCGTTTAGTTGATGAACGGTTCTATCACTTAGATACTTGTTTTTGTCCTCTTACCGATGGCTATTTACTCTACTATCCACCCGCTTTTGATGCCTATTCCAATCATTTAATCGAAAGACGAGTCCCCGCAGAAAAACGTATTATTGTCGAAGAAGCAGACGCGGCTAATTTTGCTTGTAATGCAGTGAATATTAATCGTATCATCATCATGAATAAAGTCAGTGATGATCTTAAACAACGCATTGCTGATGTGGGATTTGAAGTTGTCGAAACCCCCCTAGCTGAATTTCTAAAAGCAGGTGGTGCGGCTAAATGTCTAACCTTACGGGTGACTGAACCGCGTCAAGATGATGTTCATGCCAATGATCCGATCGAAAGTCGTATCATTCAGCTAGAAGGTCATCTACTCGATGCAGGTATTATGAATAAAGCCCTAGATACTGTAATTAATGGTGGCGGTAGTTTCAAAGTTTTAAACTTTAATTTAGGTGTTGAGCGTCAAAGTACCTCGGTTGCTGAAGTTCGAGTTTCTGCGCCCTCTCATGATGTCATGGAAGAAATCATGATTCAGTTGATTGATTTAGGTGCAGTCGCTAGGCCCCAAGAATTATGTGATGTTAATACGGTTGTAGTTACACAAGATGGTGTCGCTCCCGATGATTTCTATGTGAGTACGATTTATCCGACAGAAGTACGGATTAATTGTGAATGGATTCAAGTTCAAAATCAACGGATGGATGGGGCTATAGTTGTTGAAGAGACTCCACAAGGTTTTACAGCGCGTTGTACCTTACTGCGTGATCTCAAAGTTGGGGATCGCGTGATGATTGGAGTTGAAGGGATTCGGACGATTCGTCAAGCAGAATCTAGAGAGCAACGCAACAGTAGCCAAGAATTTACGTTTATGGGTGCGGGTGTTTCCAGTGAAAGACGAGTCGAATTAGTCGTTGAACAAATCGCCTGGGAAATGCGTAAAATCCGCGATCAAGGTGGTAAAGTTGTTGTCGTCGCGGGGCCTGTAGTCATTCATACTGGAGGCGGTCAACATCTTGCTAAACTGATTCGAGATGGCTATGTCGATGCTTTACTGGGTGGCAATGCGATCGCCGTTCACGATATCGAACAGTCGATGATGGGAACTTCTTTAGGGGTTGATATGCAAAGAGGTGTACCTGTTCGCGGAGGACATCGGCATCACCTAAAAGTCATTAACGCAATTCGTCGCTGTGGAAGTATTGCTAAAGCCGTTGAACAAGGGATCTTGACAAAAGGCGTATTATATGAATGTGTGAAAAACCAAATTCCTTTCTGTTTAGCGGGTTCAATTCGAGATGATGGCCCATTACCCGATACGGAAATGGATTTGATTAAAGCACAAAGTGAATATGCTCGTCTAATTCAAGGAGCCGATCTAATTCTGATGCTATCTTCGATGTTACATTCAATTGGTGTTGGAAATATGACACCTGCGGGCGTGAAGATGGTTTGTGTTGATATTAATCCAGCCGTCGTGACTAAATTAAGCGATCGCGGTTCGGTTGAATCAGTTGGTGTCGTCACAGATGTCGGCTTATTCCTCAGTTTAATGGTACAACAACTCGATAAACTAACCCGTCCGTATATCAGTTTGTAATCAATGTAGGGGTGCGGAATGCACTGCACGCCCTCATTAAATTTGTAAAATAATAACCTTAAACTTTGACATTTTGTCATATTTAACATTACGAGTAGATGACTTTAATCTTTTCGCTCTCAACCTTGGAATACAAAAGAAAAAACCATGAATGTTACCATCCCCGATGATATTGTACAAGCGGCTCAAATGACTGAAGCGCAGTTACAACTAGAAATAGCCTTAATGCTTTACAAACAAAACAAAATTAGTAGCGGTAAGGTGCGATCTTGGCTAGGTTTAAGCGTTTTAGAATTTCAGCATGAATTAGCTAAACGGGACTTATACATTAATTATGATATTGAAGACTTAGAGCAAGACATCGAAAATTTGCGCTCATTAGGAGTTTTATGATCGTCGTCAGCGATACCTCCCCTATGACAAACCTCGCAGCGATCAATCAACTCAATTTATTGTACCTACTGTATGGTGAAATTATCATCCCCGTAGCAGTTTATAACGAACTCACACAAACCACACAAACCACAATTAATCAAACTGTCCCAGGATCTAGAGAAGTCCAAACTCTATCATGGATTAAAACTCAACCAGTACAAGAAAAACAGCAAGTCAGGAAAATTTTAACAAGTAAAGCTAACATTGACATCGGTGAAGCTGAAGCCATCATTTTAGCCATCGAACTGAATGCAGATCTTATAATTATTGATGAACGACGGGGAAGAATGTTAGCTTCCTCTTATAATTTAAAAGTTACGGGATTATTAGGCGTTTTGCTACAAGCCAAAAATCAGCAAGCGATTGCAGCAGTAAAACCTTTAATGGACAGACTTATTCAACAAGCCGAGTTTCGTATTAGTAATGAACTATATCAAAAGATTTTAGAACTTGCTGGAGAATAGCTGAGGTTTAAACCCACATTCTCATCTACACCCAAGAGAGGAAATTCAAAAATCTAAGCTACGCGCTCCTAGTTAAAAGCTAATTATAGAATATTCATCGAAGCATTTATACTAAATCCGTTCTTGATCAGAAAAATGGGCGGGTGTTCCCTGCCATTAATGACGGCTTTATACAATTTTTATAAATTTGATATTATATTCCTAATTCTTAAACTTTAAGAAAATATAAAAAGCAGCATCAAACAATCTATTCAATGATATTTTTTTATTGTATACAATGATATTGAGAAATTTAGTTAAAACGGTTAGAATCTGTTTTAACGTTATTTGACTCAGATAGTTCTTCAAAAAAATAACACTCTTATGTCTGGAGATAACCGATGACTTACTTAAAAAGATTGCTCGTAACTTCACTGGTCTTGCTCAATGCGTTTATTTTTACTTTTAATTGCGCTGCACCCGTTAAAGCAGCTTCTCTAACTGATGCCTCAGAAATTGCTCAAAAATATAGCACTCAGCTAACAGAAATTAAAGCAAGTTATGATAAACTGGCACCTCTGTTTAAAGAAGGTGCTTGGGATCAAGTCGATGAAACTCTACCTGGACTAAACAAAAGTTTTCGTTCTTTAGTCAGTAGTCTAGCGAAAAAAGCTCCACCTGAACTCCAAGAAAGTTTAGCCCCAATTGCCGCCGATGTTACATCCTATTTTGATGATCTCGAAACGGCTAAAGGCGAATATAAAACTGCAAAATCGACCTACAAAAAAGCTGAGTCATCCTATCAAAAAGAAGTTGAATCTGACTTAGATAAAATAGATGATAGTTTGAATTCGTTATTAAAATTCTTGCCCAAAGCTCCCAAAACCCCTAAAGCTTAATCAGCAATTGACTTAAAAAAGTAAAGCTAGAATAATAGAAGGATGAAGAAGTCAAATTCTTGATCCTTTTTAATTTTCTTAAAAAGATGTTTAAATCTCGGAAAATATCAGTAATTTTAATATTGATTTTGCTCTCAGGAACCATTTTAGCCACTACTCAATATTTTGAATTCGGGATGATAGGCTTAACTGGATTTGTCTTAGCTTATCTGGGAAAGGGCATGAGAAAAGTCAAACCGCGAACGCCTAACTAGCCCTAACTTGAAAAAAATGCTTGACAGTTGTTGACAAAAATAGGGATAATAGTCGTTTGTGTGTGCAGTTTAGCTTAACTCAATAGACTCTTGGCTAACGTCATTGTAATAGGTGCCCAGTGGGGCGATGAAGGAAAAGGAAAAATTACAGACCTGTTGAGTCGATCAGCCGATGTAGTAGTGCGTCCTCAAGGCGGTGTCAATGCAGGACATACCCTTGTAGTTCAAGGACAAACATTCAAGCTACACCTAATCCCGTCTGGGATTCTCTACCCTGATACCGAGTGTATCATTGGTTCTGGTACGGTGATCGATCCGTCTGTTCTGTTACGGGAAATAGAGCAACTCAAAGCTCTAAATATTTCAGTAGATAATCTTTTTATCTCACAAATTGCTCACGTAACAATGCCCTATCATCGTTTGATGGATAAGGCATCCGAAGAACGACGCGGGAAACATAAAATTGGTACTACAGGTCGCGGTATTGGGCCAACCTATGCCGATAAATCCGAACGAACAGGCATCCGTGTGATCGATCTCATGAATGCCGATGATTTACGAGAAAAACTAACTTGGACAATAACTTATAAAAATGTCATTTTAGAGAAACTCTATAATATCTCTCCTTTAGATCCAGAAGAAGTGATTGCTGAATATCTGGACTATGCGGAAAAATTACGGCCTCATGTTGTTGATAGCTCTCTAAAAATATATGAAGCTATCTCTAAAAAGAAAAATATTCTTTTTGAAGGGGCCCAAGGGACATTATTAGATCTCGATCACGGTACATATCCCTATGTGACTTCCTCAAATCCCGTCGCGGGTGGTGCTTGCGTCGGTTCGGGAATTGGGCCAACCGTAATTGACCGAGTAATTGGTGTGGCTAAAGCTTATACCACTCGTGTCGGTGAGGGGCCTTTTCCGACTGAACTGCATGAAGAAGTCGGGGCGATTTTGTGCGATCGCGGTGCCGAATTTGGTACCACCACAGGTCGTCAGCGTCGTTGTGGTTGGTTTGATGCGGTGATTGGTCGTTATGCAGTACGGATCAACGGTTTAGACTGTTTAGCCGTTACTAAGCTAGATGTACTCGATACCCTATCAGAAATTAAGGTCTGTGTCGCTTACGAACTTGATGGCAAAATTTGTCATCATTTACCCAATAGCGCAAATCAATTCGCTCAGTGTAAACCCATCTATCGTACTCTCCCTGGATGGCAACAAGATACAGGTGATTGTCGGAGTTTAGAAGACCTACCCAGACAAGCGAAGGATTATCTTAAGTTTCTGGCCGAATTAATGGAAGTACCGATCGCGATCATCTCATTGGGTGCTAGTCGAGATCAAACGATTATTGTCGAAGATCCGATTCATGGGCCAAAACGAGCCTTATTAGAAGAAGATGGTACCCCCAGAGAAATTTTAAGTTATGAATTACTCGATTCATAATTTATCTATTTAGTAATTGTTAATTAGAGGTAAATTGCTATGTCAGTTAATGTCGAATGTCAAAAAAGACCAGAAGGATCTAAACCGAGAGCCTTACGTCGTGAAGGGCTGATCCCTGCTACTTTATATGGACACAATGGTAGCGAATCGATTCAGCTAATTATTAAAGAAAAAGATGCCAAAATGTTACTCAGAGACGCATCACCGAATAAAACGATCGTCAATCTAGCGATTCCTGATTTATCTTGGACTGGAACCACTCTCATTAGAGAAGTGCAAAGTCATCCTTGGAAAAGAACCCTTAATCATCTCAGTTTCTTTTCGGTTCCTGCACCTGCAACAGAAAGCTAAAAATAACTTTATTTTGATTCTATTAACCAGAGATATTGTTCTCTGGTTTTTTGGTTTAATATCAGAAAGAACAATTGAGGCAACGGAATCCGATTATGAGTAAAAAGTATCACGTTTATGGGGTTGGTAATGCGTTAGTCGATATGGAGTTTGAAGTGACTCCAGAACTTTTACAAGAATTGAGTATCGACAAAGGGGTGATGACTCTCGTTGATGAATTTCGTCAAGCAGAAATTGTTGCTAAATTAACCAAGCTCGATTGTAAGCGGTGTAGTGGGGGTTCGGCTGCTAACACGATGGTTGCGATTTGTCAACTAGGCGGTAAAGGTTTTTATTCCTGTAAAGTGGCTAATGATGAAACTGGCACATTTTATTTAGAAGATTTAATTAACTGCGGTTTAGATACTAATTTACGAAATACAGATCGCGCAAGTGGCACGACAGGAAAATGTCTAGTTATGGTGACACCAGATGCCGATCGCACGATGAATACTTTTTTAGGGATTACGGGGACACTATCAGCGAGTGAACTGGTTCCTGATGCCCTGGTAGACTCAGAATATCTTTATCTAGAAGGTTATTTAGTAACATCACCTACTGGAAAAAATGCCGCCATTAAAGCGAAAGAAATTGCTACACAAGCAGGGGTTAAAACCTCACTTTCCTTGTCTGATCCCAATATGGCCAGCTTTTTTAAAGATGGACTCTTAGAAATGATTGGGGACGGATTAGATCTCATTTTTGCTAATGAAACCGAAGCGATGAAACTGGCGAATACCCATGAACTAGATGAGGCGATCGCATATCTCAAAACCTTAGCCAAACGGTTCGCCATTACTCGCGGTGCCAATGGCTCAATTATTTTTGATGGTGAAAATTTACTAGAAATTGCGCCCGTTCCCGTTCAAGCGGTTGATACAGTTGGTGCAGGCGATATGTATGCAGGTGCCTTTCTTTATGGAATCACTCACGGTATGAGTTACACCCAGGCAGGGAATTTAGCCTCTTTAGCCGCATCTCGAATCGTTAGCCGTTTTGGCGCACGTTTAGCATCTGAAGAAATGCAAGAAATTCGTTTCTCAATTGGGTAATTGAAGATCCTCCCCGACTATAAATCTTAGCGGGGTTGATTCCTTTTTTAAGAATAATTAAGGTTCAATCTCAGATTTCATGCGTTTTAAAGTCCAATCCATCTGATCAAACATTTGCTGAGGAGTCATCCCAAATTGTCCGAGTTGGGTTTTGAGTTGTTCAACCGTCATTCTAGCCATAAAATCTTCTGATAACTCAAATCGCTTCATAAAGACTCGATAGCGTTCCATCAACTCTTCCATTTTCTCAATAAACATCTTTTTACCTTCACGGTCAAATTTACCGTATTCGCTCCCTAGTTGCGTCAGGGATTGATAATCTTCAAACAGTTGTCTTGCTTCTTGTTGGACGACTTCTGAGTCAAAGAATCCCATAGTTTTTAAGTTGATTTTTGTAATAAAGGTTGATCGGTCTTATTTTTATATTTTAGAGGAGTTGCCACCTCGTAAAAGATGCGGTTTTCCGTAACGTAGAGACACGCCATGGCGCGTCTGTACCATAGCGTGTCTGTACAACTATTGAAAAATGGTTTTAACCCCTAGTAATCGGTTAACAGGATATATTATTAATAAAGAAATGTTACTAGGAATTGAGTGAATGCGAGTTGCGATCGTCGGTGCTGGATTAGCTGGCATGGTAACAGCTATGGATTTAGTTGATGCTGGCTGTGAAGTCGAAATCTTTGAATCACGTCCGTTTGTCGGTGGCAAAGTCGGAAGTTGGGTAGACGCAGACGGAAATCATTTGGAGATGGGGTTACACGTCTTTTTTGGTTGCTACTACAACTTGTTTGAAATCATGAAAAAAGTTGGCGCGTTTGACTCTCTTTTATTAAAAGAACATACCCACACGTTTATCAATCAAGGGGGTAAAGTTGGTGAACTCGATTTTCGCTTCTTGACAGGTGCGCCGTTTCATGGTTTAAAAGCTTTTTTCACGACTTCCCAACTCTCAGCCTTCGATAAACTCGCGAATTCTCTGGCTTTGGGAACTAGCCCGATTGTTCGTGGTTTGGTAGACTTTGAAGGCGCAATGAACAATATTCGAGAACTAGATCGAATTAGTTTTGCCGATTGGTTTCGGAGTCATGGGGGAAATGATGGCAGTTTAAAGAAAATGTGGAACCCCATTGCTTACGCGCTTGGTTTTATCGATACGGAAAACATTTCGGCGCGTTGTATGTTAACCATCTTCCAGTTTTTCGCTGCTAAAACAGAAGCTTCGGTGTTACGAATGTTGGAAGGTTCCCCCGATGAATATTTACATAAACCCATTGTTAATTATCTAGAATCAAGAGGCGCGAAAATCTACACCAGACGGCGCGTTAGAGAAATTCAATACACGGAAGGCGAAAAAATTCAAGTGACAGGTATTGTCGTCGCTAATGGTGAAAGTGAAGAAACCATTACAGCAGATGCCTATGTTTGTGCTTGTGATGTGCCTGGGATACAGCGTTTGATTCCTGACGGATGGCGCAAGTATTCGGAGTTTGATAATATCTTTAAACTGGATGCGGTTCCTGTGGCAACGGTACAATTACGCTTTGATGGATGGGTAACAGAATTACAAAACCCTGAACAACGTAAACAGTTAGAAAAAGCCGTCGGAATAGATAATTTACTCTATACTCATCAGGCTGATTTTTCCTGTTTTGCTGATATGGCTCTAACCAGTCCCAGTGATTATTATAAAGAGGGACAAGGATCATTATTACAGTTGGTTTTAACTCCTGGTGATCCTTTCATTAAAGCGAAAAATGAGGATATCGCCCAACACGTATTAAAACAAGTGCATGAATTGTTCCCCTCCTCGCGTGAACTCAATATGACTTGGTATAGTGTGGTTAAATTAGCCCAATCTCTGTATCGTGAAGCCCCTGGGATGGATGTTTATCGCCCTAATCAGGTTACACCGATTCCTAACTTTTTCCTAGCAGGTAGTTATACACAACAAGATTATATCGATAGTATGGAGGGAGCAACTTTATCAGGTCTCCAAGCGGCTAAGGCAATTTTAGGACAAGCTGAAACCCTAAAAACTCGACTTCATTCTGTCGTTTAAGGCTTTTAGGGTGGGTAAGACTGCCCTTTTTTAACACAATAGTAAGCATTATTTCGATAAATATATTTATGACAAGTTGGTTAGAACACACCGTACAAGCTGAAGTCGATGCCCCTATTGATTTTGTTTGGGGTTTATGGTCAGATTTAGAACAGATGCCTAAATGGATGAAATGGATCGATTCAGTTAAAGTGATGGATGATGATCCTGATTTATCCCGTTGGAAGTTAGCCAGTGGTGCTTTAGAATTTACTTGGTTATCAAAAACGGTTAAAGTTGTTCCTTTACAGATTCTGCAATGGGAATCAGTTGACGGTTTACCGAATCGTGGTGCAGTCAGGTTTTACGATCGTCATGGCAGCAGTATCGTTAAACTAACGGTAGCTTATGGGGTTCCAGATTGGTTGGCGAGATTGATGGATAATGGTTTTGTTGGTCGTGTTGTCGAAACGACTTTACAAGCGGATATGAATCGTTTTACTGAGTATGCAGCTAAAGCAAAGAATGATGCTAGAGTTTGATTAAGATTAGTTAGGATCAAAGGGTTTGGCGACCAAACCCCTACATATTTTCTTATAGACGGGCAGCAAAGGCAATAATTAAACCAAAAACGGTTAAAACGCCAAGACCCCAAACAACGTTAGAGGGTTTGTTCGTAGTCGATTGAGCAGTTTCTGGTGTCTTCTGAGTAGAATCCAGTGTATTCATTTATTGAGTCTCCTACATTAAAAAATTTTTATATTAAAACGATACTATAAAAGGATGCAAGGCTCTACCATTCCCCAGAATTAATTCATTTAATCTGTAAGTTATATCCAATGACTCAAAGCAATCTAACTATATGTATAGTTATGTTGCTTTCTGACTTAAAATATTGTAATCGCAATCAGTAGATGACAATGATAGAATGCGTCAGGCTCAAAAGTGTAACTAACTAAAAAATTAAGATGTGCAAATTACGTTCAATTCTTTTCATCGGAATTCTAACAATTCTAATCTTGGGTTTTAATTCCATGATGGCGACTCAAACAGCAGCAGCTACATCTTACAACCCATCAGATCGAATCGAAAAGATAGACAGTATCAAAGAAAACTATTTAATTAATCATCAAGAAAAAGGCCGTCAAATAGCACAACAGGGTAAACAACGAGGGGAAGCATTTCGAGAACAGGGTCAAGCAATTGGTCAATATTATAAAGATTCAGGACGAGATCAGCAAAAACATCCTGAGTATCAAAGTTTAACATTAGAGCAGATTTATCAAAACTGGGGTAAAGGGTTATATTGATAGGTTTTTCATTCATCGGAAATAATTGGAAAAATCAGTGTAAAAGTTGTACCGAGTCCTACTTGACTTTCTACTCTAATTGTGCCTTGATGAGCTTCGACACATCGCTGTACGATCGCAAGACCTAAACCTGTTCCTGGTATGAGATCGACGTTACTTCCACGATAGAAGGGGTTAAATAGATTCTTGAGGTCTTCAGTTGGGATACCCATTCCTTGATCTTGGATCTCAAAAACCATCTGTTCTGCTGCAATCACAGTAAAATAAACGATTCCACCTTGAGGTGAATATTTAATCGCATTACCAATCAAGTTCGTTAAAATATGCCGTAATAAGGTTTCATCCCATAACCCTTTTTGTAAATTGCCTTGAGTCGTCAAAACAATTTGATGTGAGTCTGGGTTACTGAGTTGAAAAGATTCAACCATTCTTTTACAAAAATATTCTAAATCAATCGCTTCAAACTGACAGAGTAACCGTCCTGAGTCTGCACGACCAATTAAAAGAACTTCAGTTAATAATTGATCCATATCTTTAATCGCGGTACGAATCATACGAAAATAAGATATTTGTTGCTCTTTGGTTAAACGATCCCGACTATCTTCTAACAATCCTGCTGATAAAAGAATCGTATTTAAAGGATTTCTAAAATCATGGGACAACATCGAAACAAACTCAGTTTTTAGCTGATTTAGTTCCTGTGCTTTGATCAGTTCTGCGGTGCGTTCTTGTACTCGTACTTCTAAGACTTTTTGGGTTTCTCGTAACGCTTCTTCGGTTTGTTTTCGTTCAATTGCATAACACAGGGAACGGACTAGCAAATCTAAATTCACCTGACGTTTTACTAAATAATCTTGCGCTCCACAGCGTAATGATTCTAATGCAAGTTTATCATCATTGGTATTGGTTAGAACAACGATCGGAAGTTGCGGAACGGTTTGCACCAAAGAAACAACAGAATCTAACCCTTGACTATCAGGAAGGGTTAAATCGAGTAAAATAACTTCAAAAGATTTTTTTTGCAGTTGTGCGAGTCCATCTTTAAGACGTTGTACATGAGACCAACTAAACTGTTTAGGTTGGGAACCTTTGAGGATTTCTTGTAAGAGTCTTGCTTCAGCGATATTATCTTCAATTAGCAAAACACGGATGATATCAGACGAAATCATTGTTATATATCCCTGTTCCTCCTATAACCATTTTTACTTATTCAAAAGGTAAGGTGACTGTACTTAACCAAAATTCTTCTATCCCTTTGACAATTTTAAACAGTTCATTGAGATTGCGAGATTTAGTGATGTAGCAATTGACGTGCAATTCATAACTATAATAAATGTCCTCCTCATTGCGCGATGTCGTTAAAACAACAACTGGAATTCTTTTCAATTCAGGGTCAGATTTAATCTCAGCAAGCACTTCTCGACCATCTTTACGGGGAAGATTCAGATCGAGCAGAATTAAGTTAGGACGGAGAGCATTACTAAACTCTCCCTCCTGATGCAAATAGGCCATCGCATCCATCCCATTCCTGACGATAATCAGTTCATGAGAAACAGAACTACTTTTCAGCACTTCTTGTACTAGACGGATATCAGCTTTACTGTCCTCCACCAACAAGATAATTTTGTGCTTGGCGACCTCTTCTGCGATCACGTTCACGGCCTCCTATGGGAATGGTAAAATAAAATGTGGCTCCCTGTCCGAGTTCAGATTCTACCCAAACTCGTCCTCTGTGACACTCAAGAATCTTCTTACAAATTGCTAACCCCATTCCTGTCCCTGGATATTCATCCCGTGTGTGCAGACGTTGAAAAATGACAAAGATTCGTTCAGAAAATTGAGGATCGATTCCAATTCCATTATCACGTATTGCAAATAACCAAACATCCTCTAAGCGTTGTGCGCTAATCGAAATTTCTGGGGGTTGTTCACTACGGAATTTAATCGCATTTCCGATCAGATTTTGGAACAATTGCATTAATTGTGTACTATCGGCTAAAATCGTCGGTAGGGGATCATGAGTAATCTTAGCACCCGTTTCGGCAACTCGTCCCCGCAGATTGGCTAAAGCTCTTAAGAGTGCAGTTTCAGCATTAGTCAGTTGATATTCTACTCCCTGCATATCGACTTTAGAATAAGCTAAGACATCATCAATTAGGGTTTGCATTAAACTAACACCCTCGACAGCAAAATTGATAAATTCTTTCGCATCTTCATCGAGTTCCCCTTGATAGCGCATTTCTAGTAGTTGTACATAGTTAGCGACTTGGTTCAGGGGTTCTTGTAAGTCATGGGATGCAACATAGGCAAACTTTTTCAATTCAGCGTTAGACCGTTCTAAATCTTGTGCGAGTTGGGCTAATTCGTCTGCTTGTCGCAGTACAATATTAACGATCGCTTTTCTGAGTTCTAATGCTGCATTAACTTCGACTTGTTTCCAAGGAAGTGAGGTTAAGCGTACTGTTTCTTTCCACAATTCAAAAGATTTACGGGGACACAAACGGAGATTACCATTATTATTAGTCGTCAAGAACGCTTTATTGGGATCTCCTCCCCAGTTTACTGTCTGAATGACTTCGGGACGGAACCACAGCACATAATTTCGTTTAGAGATTGGAATGGCTAATAGTCCACTGGCAATATCTTTGTACTTGATTGCATCTGGATAAATCTGCGCTAAGGAATCAGTATAAAATATCTCATCATCTATATTATTCTGTAACCACTGAATGAGATAGTTTAGGTCTTCTTCTTCTGGAGTTCTACCCACTAAAGTATAATTTCCCCCAATACAAATCGCTGCACCTTGGGAACTGGTAACACTTAAAAGATTGGGATTATGTCTGACTAAACCATTAATAAAATTATCATCTTGAGACATATAATCAATCAACAGCGATTGAATATAACTCAGTCTCATCCGATAATCATAATCTTCGGTTTCTTCACGGGAGGAAATCTCAGAAAATACAACACGTCCTAAGAATTCGCAAGCTTTCCGCAGTTCATAGGATACATATTTCGGGGTTTGATGATGACACGCAATAATTCCCCACAGTTTTTGATTTTTAATTAGAGAAATCGTCAGAGAAGACCCCACATTCATATTATGAAGATATTCTAGATGGCAAGGTGAGGCACTTCTAAGGATCGAATGAGTAAAATCAATCGGTTGCTCAATAATCGGATTAATTGCAGGAATTAATTGAACTGATGAAGCTTTTGCGTCGGGAATCAAACGAATCCAATTAGAACTTAGTAATTGTCTTGCGGGTTTAGGGATATCAGTTTCAGGAAAACGTAAACCTAAGTAAGATTCTAATTCATCTAATTTATCTTCTGCAATGACATCACCATGATTGTCCTCATCAAATCGATATAACATGACACGATCAAAGTCGGTCATTTTGCGAATTTCTTGAACAATGACTTGACAAAAATCATTAAGTGTGGATGTTTCTTCTAGTTTATTAATCGAAGTTTTTGCTAGATGATAAAAGCTCAAAAAAGGAATATTTTCATAAGAGATCGCGGGTTCTAATTCTAGAATTAAAACACCTTGGGAATTACGATGGAAAATGCCATCAAATACCACATATTCATCCCCTTTGACTCTAGCCCAAACTTTAGACGGATTGAGAAAATCAAAGTTATCGTCTTGAATTCCAGCTTTGATGCGTTCGAGTTGGAAAGAATCAAAAATATCTTCTAAGTTAGCGTCTAAAATTTTGTCAATTTGTAGACCTAAAATCTGTTGAGCATTAGTACTTACTTGGACAATGTTTAAATCAGGTTCATCTAGAACAAAAACAACGCCATGAGGTTGAATTTGATGATAAAGATGGATTGGTTCTTCGAGACGAGCTAGATCAGGATATGATGTGGATAAATCTACCTGAGTCATAAGTTTCCCTCCTAAAAAATTCTTTTTTTCTATCCCCTTTTGGGTTTTGTTTTCTCTGTTTAAGCTAAAAAAACTGAACCAATTTAGCTATCAATTTAATGAGTAATAATAACTATTTTTATCTAAGGGTTGGATTGACTATATAGTAGTATAGCTTACTGATTTTTCGTTGCTCTATGAGTTTCTATTAACTATTGCTTTGTTTTTTCAAGCAACTGTAAGGAAAAGATGTGAATGATATAATAAATTCATATTTGTTATTATTTCGTTATAAAACTTGATGACGACTTCTAAAAATCCAGTTGTACTCGTTCATGGACTTTACGATACAGTCACTGTGTTTGATACAATATCGACTGATTTAGCTCAATCAGGTTGGTCAGTTCATTCACTTAATTTAATACCGAATTATGGCAGTGCCAAACTTGAAATCTTAGCTTTACAACTGGCTGAATATATTACTCATACTTTTCCAGACGACCAACCCATTGATATTATTGGCTTTAGTATGGGTGGTTTAATTACAAGATATTATTTACAACGATTAGAAGGAATCAAAAAAGTACAACGCTATATTAATATTTCAGCACCCAATCGAGGAACAACGATCGCTTATTCATTACCCCTACCAGGAATTGTTCAAATGCGTCCCGATAGTGATTTTATTAAAGACTTAAATCAAGATTGCCAACATCGATTAAATCAAATTAAATGTACTTTTATCTGGACACCCTACGATTTAATGATTGTACCTGCTAGTAGTACATTATTAGGCATTGGTCGAGAAATACAGATCCCAGTCATCCTTCATGCTTGGATGGTTAAAGATCAACGGGTACTCAAAGCAATTAAGGAAGCGTTACTCGAACCAATTATGTAATAAAGGTTACAAAAGAGGAGAAAAGTTTAGATTAGAAGCTAATTTTACAAATATTTTAGAAATACAGAGTTATATTAATTTATATCTTGGTCAAGACTTGAACTGATTTAGAGTCATTGCACCTTGTATGCTGAGTATAGATATCTTTCGATCGCGGGTCAAGAAAATATTTCTTTTAGTCCTAAAGAAAGCTACTGAAGGATAAACTTTACTTTTTTTACCCACTTAAAGTAACCGCTAATCCGCATTCATATTATGATGTCCAAAAGAAAGAAAAAGTATACTTGTGATCAACATTTGATCACGTGGGAAGATAGGCAACAGCAAAAAAATTCGTGGGAAGCGACTTTTGCGGCTGATCCAATTGATTTAAAAACATTACCTAAAAATGTTGTTCTCAAAGCAAGAGAGATTATTGAGGGATTAGAAAATCATAAAAATTATCGGGACTATCATGGTAAGCGTCTCCGTCATGATCGCTATATTATTAGTATTCCCGTAACACGTCATTATCGTTTACTGTGTCGTGATTATGGCACATTTTTAGTTCCTGTTTCTGTGATCTCCCATGAGGATTATAACGTGTGTAAGCCTGGGGGATGAAATAAGGCGAAACGGAAAACAGTACAATAGAATATGGTGAACTCTTAATTTGACCTCTGGTAACGTATGCAAATTTATTTAGACTACAGTGCAACTACTCCACCGCGTCCAGAAGTTCAAGAAAAATTACAATCAGTTTTAACTCAACACTGGGGAAACCCTTCAAGTTTGCATACTTGGGGAAATAACGCCGCAACAGTCATCGAAATCAGTAGAATACAAGTCGCTAGTTTAATTAACGCATCTACTCCAGAATCGATTATTTTTACCTCTGGCGGAACTGAAGCGAATAACCTCGCTATTATGGGAGTGGCGAGACTATATAAAACACCTCAACATATTATTATTTCAAGTATTGAACATTCGTCGGTTTTTGAACCTGCACGACTTTTAGAGGAATGGGGATGGCAAGTTACCCGCTTAAAAGTCAACCGACAAGGAAGAATTAACCCTATTGACTTAGAAAACGCGATTCAACCGAATACCGTTTTAGTATCGATTATCTATGGACAAAGTGAAGTCGGTACACTACAACCGATTGAAGAATTATCTCAGATTGTTCGTACTCACGGTGTTCTTTTTCATGTAGACGCGGTACAAGTCGCAGGAAGATTACCCATTAATGTACAACAATTAAACGTCGATCTCATGTCCCTATCCAGTCATAAACTGTATGGCGTACAGGGTGCAGGTGCCTTGTATGTCAAAGAAGGAGTGGAATTAGTGCCTTTACTGGGTGGGGGAGGACAAGAAAATCACCTGAGATCTGGAACTCAAGCAGTATCTACCATTGCAGCCTTTGGAGTCGCCGCAGAATTAGCCATCGCCGAATTAGAAACAGAAACCCCACGTTTAATTAGTTTACGCGATCGTCTATTCGATTTACTCGCCGATTATTCCTATCTCATTCCCACAGGAGATAGACTTTATAGATTGCCCCATCACGTTAGTTTTATTGTCAATGATACCGATGCACAGATTACGGGTAAAACGATGGTACGTCAACTGAATCTCGCAGGAATTGGCATTAGTTCAGGTTCCGCGTGTCATAGCGGTAAACTTAATCCCAGTCCAATTTTATTAGCGATGGGTTACAGTCCCAAAGAATCTCTAGGGGGAATTCGTTTAACATTAGGTCGAGAAACCACCTTAGAAGATATCGACTGGACAGCAATGGTTTTAAAACAAATCTTAGATCGTTTAATTTTTTCTTTGGCTGTTGTTCGATGATTATTGTCTAAAATTTTTAGTTATGATGTAATGATTTTATTTAAGTTGATTAAACAATCTGTCGAACAAAAAACAACGCAAACGTGGAAAATTTAAAACTGACTTTTAGAAAAATTATAGTTTTCTTTCATATTTTACTCAAAGATCAAGCTCATTGAAGCCCAGATATGATACTTATAGTCTGTTGACATTTCCTGATTTTTTAGGATTAAGACTCTAACTTAACCAGTGTATGGACATTACAAAGCAATTTGGTAAGAAAGTAAGATATTTTAGAAAACTTAAAAAACTTTCACAAGATGAACTAGCAGACTTATGCAACTTACATCGTACTTATATCGGTTCTGTTGAACGTGGTGAAAGAAATATAACTCTAGTTAATGCGAACAAGATAGCTAATGCTTTATCTGTAAATCTAGCTGATTTAGTGAGTAGTGATGACTGAAAGAGAACTGGAAAATATTTTAGAAAAGTACCAAAATTCTTTTATTGAAAAAGTTTATGGCGCAGAAAATGAAGAAGATGATTTATTGATGAATGTATTTAGCATTCCTCCTGCACTAACAAGAGAAAACGGACAGTATTGGGGCCGCCAACTCGGTATGTGTTGGCAGAAGTTAGTTATTAAAACGTGTGAAACATATTGTAAAAATTTTCAACCAGCATTTAGAGTAGCTAATGATGAACCTTGTGATCTGATTGTAGATCAATATGCAATAGATACAAAATATCGTTTTGGCTCAGGTGATTCTGGAAAACATAAAACAATCAAATCTTATGGATCTTTGTTGAGAAATCGTAACTATGAACCAGTACTTTTAATTCTTAGAAAAGATAATCTACCTGCTGCTATTAAGGCGTGTCAAGCTGGAGGATGGACAATATATACTGGTGGTGATACATTTAATTTCATTCAACAAATAAGTGGTTTTGATTTAAAATTATTTCTTAGTACGAAAGCGGCAGCATTCCCTGTGAACCGATGAACCTGTCAAGTCGCTTATTTATTATTTCTACATATTCTGGTACTATCTCAATACCAATGTAGTTAATTTGTAGTTCTTTAGCGGCTAGTAATGTAGTTCCTGAACCCGCAAAAGGATCAATAATAATTGAATCTTTTAAAGGAGGTACAAATATTTCAACAAGCTTTTTCATTAAAGCAATTGGCTTAACTGTACAGTGTACATTAAAGTCTTCTTCTTTTTCGCGTGGGATATCTTCAAGAATATTAGATTGAAAACCACCGTCTAGAGTTTTAGTATAAAAAAGACCAGTACCATAGTCTAGTAGAGTCTCTATATAATTATTAACAAGAGGTTTTTGTAATACACAAATTGACTCCCACTCGTTTCTAAGACAGCTATGCCAACCCTCCCACTGTTCAGGATTATCACAGCCTTTTCTTTCTAATTGTTTTTTAATATTAATACCTTTAGGGATACCGCTTGATCTTCTATAAACAAGAATATCTCTTGCATAAAAACCAGCCTTTTCAAGTGCTACTTGTACGTGTGCTACAGTACGTGTGCTGTTAAAAACTAGAACCGTTGCACCAGGTTTACAGATACGAAAAAGCTGTTCACCCCACTCAAAGCACCATTTTTCATAGTCCAATATATTATTACGATTTCTTTGATACCATTTTTTATTTCTTACACCACCTGCTAAACCACTACCATAAGGAATATTTTTAACTAAAGTTTTATTTTCTCTACCGTTAATTCTTTGAATACGTCTTTGGATCTCGGTGTTATCCCATTTGTGGCCAATAAACTCATAATTGTAAGGAGGATCAGTAATACAAGCAGAAACATAGTTATCTGGAAGTGTTTGCATGACTTTTCGGCAGTCGCCAAGCAATATTTGATTTAAAGGAACTTTTTTCATTTTTTAGAAAATCATTCAATATGATACTTATAGTATTCATTTTTAAGTAAGATGTCAACTAAAATATAAACTTGAGTTGACTTTCCTGTTAAAATGTGGTTATCACAGTGTAGCAAAGTAAATAATTGCGAAAAAAGTAAACAGTAAAGATATAATATTAAAATTTAATTTCAATATATTCTAAAATATTTAAACCCAATAACTTAATCAAAATGCTACAAATTCCTAATACATTAGAAGAAACAATTAATCAGGCAAAAGAAGCCACAAAACTCGCCTTAGAAGACGGATTAAGACGAATTCAAATTGAGTTAGTTATTCCAGAAATTGCTTTAGAAGCACAAGCATTAGCCTTAGAATTTGCGTCCTTATTTGAATCTTATCAATCGGGATTAAAAGTTATCTTCGCGGATACAGGGGCAGCCGCTTTAGCGCGTCGTGACTGGGGTGAAACGTGGTTTAAAGTCACTGATTTAGGAAGTCGTTTTACAGCAATAGAAACAAAAATCTCACCTGATGACCAAATCTTTTTACTAATTTGTCCTTCTTCAACAGAAGTGCAAATCGTCGAAAAATTGTGTAATTTAGCAGAAGATCGCCCTGTGATTTTATTAATTCCCCAATTAGAAGATAGTTTCATCGTCGGAATTGGTTTTACCGCGAGACAGCTACGAGAACGTTTTTTAAATAGTCTGACTTCTGCTTATTATTTTAGACCCCTAGAAGGCGTTATTGTCTTACGTTCTTATCCTTCTTTATGGCAAGTGTGGCTCGAAAAAGATGGGGAATATAAACTTATTGCTGAAGAAACTCAAAAACCCGCAGGAGAAGCTTTAGAAATTATCGTTAATCGTGCTATTCAAAAAGAGCCTAATCCAACGGCGGAGACACCTAAACTCAAGAAAACAGGTTTATTAGGGAATATGCAACGAATTTTTAGAGCTTTAAGTCAGTAGAATTCTTCCTAAAAATATAAGGTACAGGCGATCGTCTTTATCTATCTCATTCTATAACAATCGCCTGTTTTACACCTTTGTTATTCAACAATGGATGCAACTTCAGACTCTATCATGTGGGGATATAAAATCCCTTGAGCAAACTTATAAGAGTTGGTTTGAGCGATTTCAGTATAAGATTGACGCACTTGGGAATTAACCGCTACCGTCGTCGTATCATACATCTGTGTTGCTAGTTTCGGATAGAACCCAATTCCGACAATGAGAACCAAGAAGCAAACCGCGATAAACACTTCACGAGGTCTTGCATCACTGTAGACTGCATTCATCGGTAATACACAGTTAGTTCCAAAACACACCGCCTCATCTTCTCCGAGTCTAAGACTTTTTCCTTCAATATCACAGGTGGGGGCTGTACCTGGTTCAAAGAAGACCTGTCTGAGCATTGAGAGGAGATAAATTGGCGTTAGAATTAGACCAACTGCGGCGAGGAAAACGGTTACAGTACGGAACGGTGAACTATAGATATCACTGGTGGTTACTCCGACAAATACCGCCAATTCACTCGCAAACCCACTCATTCCAGGAAGGGCTAAAGATGCCATTGCACCAGCAGTAAAGAGAGCGAATACTTTCGGCATTACTTTACCAATACTACCCATTTCATCCATCCAGAGGGTGTGAGTGCGATCGTATGTTACACCCGCGAGGAAGAAGAGTAAAGCAGCAATTAAACCATGAGACAGCATTTGTAGCATGGCACCACTGATACCGACATCTGTAAAGGATGCAATACCGAGTAGGACAAAACCCATATGGGAAACAGAAGAATAAGCGAGACGACGTTTCATGTTCGTCTGACCAAAAGAACTAAACGCACCGTAGATAATATTAATCACACCTAACATCGCGAGAACTGGCGCAAAGTAAACATGAGCATCAGGTAATAAACCTAAATTGAGTCGAATTAATCCATAACCACCCATTTTTAGTAAGACACCCGCAAGAATCATCGATACAGGTGCAGAAGCTTCGCCATGAGCATCGGGTAACCAAGTATGTAAAGGGAAAATCGCTAGTTTGACACCAAAGGCAATCAATAAACCAGCATAAAGGAATAATTCTAAACCAAGGGGATAATCTTTTAGTCCGAGTTCAAACATATCAAAGGTCGGTTGTCCACCACCATAGAGTGCCATCCCCAGACCCGCGATTAATATAAATATAGATGCAGCAGCAGTATAAAGTAAGAATTTAGTCGCAGCATAACGGCGTTTTTGACCGCCCCAAATGGAAACCAGTAAGTAAACAGGAACCAGTTCTAATTCCCACATGATGAACAGTAAGAGAACATCTTGGGCTACAAAAACCCCAATCTGTGCCGCATACAGCAATAACATCAGGAAATAGAATAAACGAGGTTTGCGATCGACTTGCCACGATGCTAGGATCGAAAGCGTTGTCACAAGTCCCGCTAAGAGTACCAAGGGCATTGATAAGCCATCGACCGAAACCGACCAACTAAAGCCGATTTGTGGTACCCAAGCATACTTTTCAGCGAGTTGAAAACTAGAATTAGTAACGTCGTAATTTTTCCAAAATACAAAGCACATTAAGACGAAATCCGCAAGACCTACGCCCAAAGAAAATAGGCGTACTGTTTTGCCGTCTTTATCAGGTAATACAGGAATCGCGAAAGCTGCAACGAGGGGAAGCAGTACAATTATACTTAACCAGGGAATTTGCTCAAACATCTCAATGAGAAAAAATACCTATTTGGGATATTGCTATTTTATTAAACTTTGTAAACATTTGTGAAATAATCTTTTCTCTTTAAAATCATTGATTTTTGTCAATAGTTTGCTCAATTAACATTATCAAATTACTATATAGACTTTTCCCTATCTCTGATTGGGCATACTAGAGTACATCGACTATTTGCCCTCTTTTTATGCCCAGTCTCAGCTTAAAGCCATCCCACAAACCGATCAAAGCTTACTATGAAGCATTAGCGAATTATGCTCAAAAAGGAGTTAATCATGAAGGGGCTGTACAAACTGCTTTTCAAGACTTGCTCGTATCGTGTGCTAAACAGTTTAAATGGACGCTAGTACCGCAATATGCAGTCAAGCGACCGAAAAAACAGCCAATTCGACTCGATGGAGCGTTAGTGGATGATTACAACCTAGCGCGGGCATTTTGGGAAGCAAAAGATAGTAAGGATGATTTGAAAAAAGAAGTCCAGAAAAAGTTTGCTGTCGGTTATCCCAAAGACAACATCATATTTCAACAGCCCGATCGCGCTATCCTCTATCAAGATGGTCAGTTGGTGATAGAAGCTGAGCTGACCCAGGAACAAGAATTAGTTGATATTGTACGTCAGTTTTTTGAATATCGTCCCCCAGCGATCGATCAATGGGAAAAAGCAGCCCTTGAATTTGGCGATCGTGTTAGAGATCATGCCACAGCCCTGCTAAACTTAATCCGAGAACAGGGAAAAAAGAACAAAAAGTTTATTGATGCTTTTGCTGCCTTTCTGCAACTGTGTCGTCAGTCGATTAATCCTAATCTATCAGAATCAGCCGTAGAAGAGATGTTGATTCAGCACTTGCTCACCGAACGGATTTTTCGTAGTGTATTTAATAACCCTGACTTTGCTCAACGTAATATCATTGCCGTAGAAATCGAAAAAGTCATCAATGCACTGACTTCAAAATCATTTAGCCGTAATCATTTTTTGAGTAGTTTAGATCGATTTTATGGTGCAATAGAAGAAACGGCCGCCACAATAGATGATTTTTCCCAAAAACAGGATTTTCTCAATACAGTTTATGAAAAGTTTTTCCAAGGATTTTCCGTAAAAGTTGCTGATACGCACGGTATTGTCTATACACCGCAACCTATTGTTAATTTCATGGTGAGAAGTGTTGAAGAGATCTTACAACGGGAATTTGGGAAATCATTAATTGATCGAGGGGTACATATTCTTGATCCTTTTGTCGGTACAGGAAATTTTATCATTAGAGTCATGCGAGAAATAGCCGAGATTCAAAAATCAGCTTTACCCCATAAGTATGAACATGAACTGCACTGTAATGAGGTGATGCTGTTGCCCTATTATATTGCTTCGATGAATATCGAGCATGAATATTTTGAACAAACAGGAAACTATGAACCTTTTGAAGGAATTTGTTTAGTCGATACCTTTGAAGATCAAAATATTCAACAACTCGATCTATTTAGTCCCGACAATATGAAACGAGTTGAACAACAAAGACAATCCGATATTTTTGTTGTGATCGGCAATCCTCCCTATAATGTAGGACAGTTGAACGAAAACGACAATAACAAAAATAGAAGATATACCAATAAAAGTAAAACAGGAATTGACGATCGCGTTTCTGTCACCTATGCCAAAGCATCCAAAGCAACATTAAAAAACTCTCTTAGCGATCCTTATGTTAAAGCAATTCGTTGGGCTTCAGATAGAATAGGAGATGAAGGGGTTATTGCTTTAGTAACTAATAATAGTTTTATTGAAGGTATTGCGTTTGATGGAATGCGGCAATATCTAGAGCAAGAATTTGATAAAATTTATGTATTCGATTTAGGTGGTAATGTTCGCAAGAATCCTAAATTATCAGGTACAACTCATAATGTTTTTGGGATTCAAGTCGGTGTAAGTGTTAATATTTTTGTTAAGCATCGTGATTGAGAATGATTAACCATGAACTTGAATGATTAAATTCTAAGACCAAAATTTTTCTACTGACACCTGAATATTTGGAAAGGCAAAAGGAGTGATATACCCTTTACTGATAACAGATGAAGCTTGATAGTCATGCCCGAAAGGTTGCCGAAAAACATAAACTTGTAACTTATTGACATCAACCACCCAATACTCTTGTATCCCTGCTTTAGCATAGACTTGCTTTTTCTCACTTAAATCATAATCTAAAGTTGATTGCGAGATTTCAATCAACCAAAAAATCTCCGATGCTTGGGGATGGCGAGTTTTATATTGTTGTCGAGGCAATTTGCAAATAGCTAGATCGGGTTCGGGTTCAGAATCAGTTAGAGTAATAGGATGAGCTTCGCGCACTAAAGCCAGTTCTTGCAATAGAGTTTGTAGGTACTTAGCAAAACCTTCGGTCACGAACGCATGAAGAGGCCCTTCGAGAGGCATTTCAATAATTTCTCCAGCAATGAGTTCTACCCGACGCTGATCTAAAAAACCAGAATCGATGAGACGATGATAATCTTGTACTGTCCATTTGGCTAAGGTTTTCATAGGTATCCTGTCCTCAGTAATGGGTCAGCCTAGTTTGTCCTTGTTATCTATAATAATGGTTTTGTCTGTTCAAAGGTTGTAAATATTGCGGCATAAGTAGGGGTTTGGTCTCCAAACCCATTCTTTGGTCTCCAAACCCATTCAGATGTATATTATTAATTTGAAAACCGCTATAATAACTCAAATTTATTAAAAAATAGGGTTTGGCAACCAAACCCCTACGATTAAATCGGTTTGAATATTATTTAAAAATAAAATTTATGTCTACTCATTTTACAATAGAACTTGAACAAGAAGAAGACGGGCGTTGGATTGCAGAAATTCTAGGAATATCGAGTGTTTTGGTATATGGTTTAACTCAACAAGAAGCTATTTCTAAGGTGCCAGCTTTAGCTTTACAAGTGATTGCGGACAAATTAGAACACAAAGAAATTAACTTCGTATTGCTAAAAAAACAGGATTAGAGCCAAAGGATTTATGAAAAAAGCCAAAATTTATTATGCTCGAATGGATGAATTTTATCGTAAAGAAGAAAAATATATTCAGCTACAGAAGTTTGAGCATATTGGTAATGTAGATTGGCAAGTAATCAAACCCAATAAAAAATATATTTGGCTGACAAATGGATTAGAAGATGAGTTTGATAATTTTATTCCAATTGGAAATAAAGAGACTAAGACTAAAAAGGGAGAAGCTATAGATTGTATTTTTCAAATTTTTAGTACTGGCGTACATTCTAGCCGTGATGCTTGGGTTTACAACTTTGATTTTAATCAGTTATCAATCAATATTCAGCAGACAATTGATGACTATAATGAGCAAGTAATTAAATGGAAACAGAAAAACAATCAATCAGTCAAAATCGATGATTTTATCATATATGATGATGCCCAAATTAGCTGGAGCAGTACCCTCAAAAAGCATCTGAATAGAGGTACGCTTAACAAGTATGATCCTGAAAAAATCCGAGATTCGCTATATCGTCCTTTTTGTAATCAGTTTGTATATTTTGACGAAATTTTAAATGATCGTCGTGGACAATTTTCTTTAATCTTTCCAACTCCAGAAACAGAAGCAGAAAATCGGATAATTTGCCTTCCAGGAATAGGTAATAGACAAGCATTCGGCTCTTTTATTTCAAGATTTATGATTTCGATGGATTTTGCCTTTGAAAAAGCTCAATGTTTCCCCTTCTATACCTATGATGAAGATGGAACAAACCGTAGAGAAAATATAACTGATTGGGCTTTAAAACAATTTCGCACCCATTATCAAGATGAGACAATTACCAAATGGGATATTTTTCATTATACCTATGCTGTTCTCCATCATCCCCAATACCGCGATCGCTATGCCGCCAACCTAAAACGAGAACTACCCCGCATTCCCTTTACTCCAGAATTTTGTCCTTTTGTTGAAGCAGGTAAGCGACTAACAGAAATTCATATCCACTACGAAAAACAGCCCGAATATCGTCTTAAACACCTTGAAAACAAAGATTTACCGATTGATTGGAGAGTTGAAAAAATGCGCCTCAGCAAAGACAAAACTCAGTTGAAATACAATGATTTCCTAACTCTAACAAATATCCCTTTAGAAGTATTTGAATATCGTCTAGGTAACCGTTCCGCGCTTGAATGGGTAATCGATCAATATCAAGTGAGTATCGATCAACGGAGTGGCATTACGAACAACGGAGTGGCATTACGAATGATCCGAACCGACTCGATGATGAACAATATATCCTACGGTTAATTAAGCAAGTTATTAGCATTAGCTTAGAAACTGTTAAAATTGTTAGAGAATTGCCAGATTTAGGCTTATAGCTAGGAGAATAGAAAATGTCAGAAGATAGATTAGATCGATTAGAAAAACTTGTTGAGTCTAATGCCAAATCAATACAAGCGTTGAGTGATGCTGTAGCAAGAGATCGTGAGGCATTTAATACTGAGCGCAAAGAATGGGCGCAAGATCGCCGTCGTGTTTTTGAATGGATGGCGCGTTTAGCTGCGGCACAAGCTGACTTTTATGAAATGCAAGCAGATCATCTCAATCATTTAGATCATATTGATGATCGCCTCACTGAAATCCTTGATCGTTTAACTCCAAAACCCAATCAAGAACAAGCTTAGATCTAAACTTTTCAATTTGAGCAAATCGATTACAATGCTTTACGAGATTGTACTAATTCAATTTTAATTCTGGCTAATGAATTACCCTAAAAGTTAAATTTATTCTAGGTTGAACTTGTTTTTTAGTTTTAGGGACTTGATGTAACCAATATTTTTGTGTTTCACCAGCCATTAAAAGAAAACTGCCATGAGCTAATTCAAGTTCATATTTTTGTTTACTTTCTTTATCTTTTGGCTTAAGCATAAAACGACGTGTTCCTCCCAAACTTACCGAACCTATTACAGGAATTTCTCCTAATTCTTTCTCATCATCGCTATGCCAAGCTACACCATCATTGCCATCTCGATAAAAATTGATTAATACACTATTGAATTTAACTTTTGCTACCAATTCAATTTCTTTTTTGATGAATAACAAAGGTTCAATCCAAGGAAGCGAATTCATTTCAATCCCTGAATAGGTATAGCGTTTTTCTGGATCACCATACCATGCAGTTAATCGAGGTAATGCTATTGATTTTCCATAAATTTTAAAGTAGTCTTGTGTCCATTTAATCTTTTTCTCTAACTCTTGATATAATAAATCGCTAGTTTGTTGCTCGAAAAAGTTGGAATAGTAAATCATTTCTCCTTGCTCAATCGGTAATTGTTCACCCTTTTTAATGAGGCTTGAAGATTTTGCTTGATTGCTGTTATCCAAGTTCAGAAGACTAGATTGGTCAGAAAAAAGATTTAATTGTTCAGAATTTTCCATATCTAAAAAAAATTAATTTTTCTCTAATTGTGAAATCACTTTAAACTTACACAAAGGATATTTATTTTTTGTGTTATCAATAAAAAACGTTAAGTTTGTCATTTCAGCACCTTATCTTAATACACTGCTTTTCCTGAATATTCCCTTATTGCAGAAAAAAATTAAAAGGCTTCTTTTCAAACTTGCAACAACATCAACACAACACCTAAGCCATTTTTAAGGATTTGCTCTAACATAGTATAAAACAATTGGAAGACCCTACAACCATTCAACTGAACTTAGCATCACCAACAGATAAATAAATGATTTAAGCGATCGCATCATTTTTTCTACTATCGGCTGTCTGCTAATGATCTAAACTTACAATTAATATGTTGTCGAAAAATCATGAGCCTAATTGTTTTTGGCAGTATTAATATAGATTTGGTAGCCCAAACGACACGTTTACCTAATAAAAGTGAAACCGTACTTGGCACAAACTTTTTTACCGTTTCTGGTGGCAAAGGGGCAAATCAAGCCGTAGCAGCAGCAAGATTAAGTATTCCTACTTATTTAATCGGACGAGTGGGTGATGATAATTTTGGGCAAACCCTATTAAACAGTCTGAATGAAGCGAATGTTAATACCAACTTTGTAACCGTAACGCCAAATACTGGTTCTGGAGTGGCTATTATTGCAGTAGACGAAAATGCGGATAATACAATTATTGTGGTATCGGGTGCGAATGGTTGTGTCGATGAAACGGATATTAATCGCTTAAAAACCCTTTTACCTCAAGCCAGTGCATTATTATTACAATTAGAAATTCCCCTCGAAGTCAATATCGCCGCCGCCAAAGCCGCCAAAGCCGTAGGAGTCAGAGTTATACTTGATCCTGCACCTGCCCCAGATAGTATACCTGATGAACTGTATCATCTAGTTGATCTAATCACACCCAACGAAACAGAAGCAAGTCGTCTTGTTGGTTTTGAAGTGAATGATGATAAAACGTGTCTTCAAGCAGCAAACATTTTACTGGAGCGTGGGGTCAATACTGCAGTACTAAAATTAGGAGCAAAAGGGGTTTTTTGTGCCACCAGAACCGAACACATGATCATACCTGCTTTTAAGATAACTCCTGTAGATACAGTAGCGGCGGGAGATGCTTTTAACGGGGCAATGGCAGCCGCATTCAATGAAGGTTTATCGTTACAAGAGTCGCTTATTTGGGGGGCAGCAGCAGGGGCGTTAACAGCGACAAAACAGGGGGCGCAACCTTCTTTACCCAGTCGCGCTACGTTTGATACTTTTTTAGAAGCGAATTTAGCTAAGATTGATTGAGATAGAGACGCGCCATAAAGAAACTCGCAATGGTTTTACCGTCAATAGGTTCCCCTGCTATGATTGCGGCTTCAAATTCATCAAAAGTCATTAAAACCACTTCCATATCTTCATCAATATCTTGTTCTGGCGGTATTTCCAGTTTTTCGAGGTCTTGTGCTAAAAAAGCATAGATATACTCATCCGAATAACCAGGGGCGAGGGGAAATTTTCCTAGGGTTTGCCAACGATGGGCGCGATATCCCGTTTCTTCTTCTATTTCGCGTTGAATGGTATTAAATGCACCTTCTCCAACTTCAATGGTACCTGCGGGAAATTCCAGTAAGCGTCCCTCGACACTAAAACGATACTGTCTCACTAAGACTAATTTACCATCCTCTGTAATTGGAACTGCTAACGCCCCCCCTGGATGTCGAACACACTCCCATTCACCGATGGTACCTTTGGGTAGACGGAGTTTATTGACTTCAAAGGAAAAAACGCGGCCTTTGTAATAGAGACGTTGCTGAATGAATTCTGCGGGTTCGGCACCAGATGTCATAAATTTACTACGCACTCTTAGTAATAGAGTTTTACACCTGAACAGTCTACCTCTTTTAGGAGGTCTGCGATCGCTTTTCCACTAACAGGTTCTATCCAATTTCTCGCAATTTCCGCGAGTGGTACTAATACAAATGCTCGCTCTTTTAAACGCGGATGAGGTATTTGTAACGCAGGTGTTTCGAGAATTACGTTATCGTATAGCAGAAGGTCTAGATCTAATGTTCTAGCACCCCATCGTTGAATCCGAATTCTACCAAATTGTTGTTCAATGTCTAAAAGTGTTCGTAACAACAGTTGAGGCGATAGATGTACTTGTAAAATAGCACAACCGTTGAGATAGTCGCTTTGAGGAGGGCCAACAGGAGATGTTTGATACCAGTGAGAACGCGATATTAGCTTAATACCTAAAGTGTTATTGAGTGTCAGCAGTGCGTTTTCGAGAGTAGTGTAAGAGTCTCCTAAATTACTGCCCAATGCGATCGCAGCATGAAAAACCTCAGTTGACAAATTCATTATTATTAGTTTTAGTAAAGAAAAATCTATTTTCAAACTGATCTTAAAATAATTATCTCAATTATTCTTTTTTAAAATGAACCACTGATTTTGTTAAGAAGTCTAAAATAAATATCAATTGGCTTCCCTACCCTTCTTGTTCCTCTTTCATCCATTATGATCACGATCACCGCTATCAAGCAGAGAACACTAATATCTTGTTTATGCAAAGTCTAAAACCAATTTCGAGGTTGATACAAAAAAATCCTGTACTGTCTCCTCTAACTACTTTTTTTCCGATTCATTTAGCTACTTTGGTTTTTTTTGGAGGAATTGGCTTTTTTCTCGCGCTCTCGTTGGCATGGTTAAGCGGAGAAGCAACGATAACAAATTTCTTTAGACATTTAGGACATTTACAGGAAAATCCACCTTTTTGGATCAGTGTTCCAGAGGTTCCTCATCTCTTTTATCTGTATTTACCTACAATTATTGTCATTTATATTACTCAAATTATTATTAAAGTTTCTCCGCGCCCTCAAACTTGGTCTAGAAATATTATTGTTCTTATTTTACTGGTTCTTAGTATTCGTTATTTTCTCTGGCGTATTTTATCGACATTAAATTTATCAACACCGCTTGACGGTATTTTTAGTTTAGGTCTTTTCTTTGTTGAATTAATGGTCTTAGTCGCTGGCTTTATTCAGTTTTATTTGTTGCTAAATATCAAAGACCGTCGAAAAGAAGCCGAGCAGTACAGCCACGCCGTCATCCAAGAGCAATATTTACCATCAGTTGATATCCTAATTCCAACTTATAATGAACCTGCTTTCATTTTGAGACGGACAATAATTGGCTGTCAGGCTATTGACTATAAAAATAAAGAAATTTATTTACTTGATGATACTAAAAGGTCAGAGATTAAACAATTAGCCAAAGAATTAAACTGCAATTATATTACTCGTTCAGATAATTATTATGCAAAAGCAGGTAACTTAAATCACGCCATTCCTCAAGCTAAAAGTGATCTGATTGCTATTTTTGATGCAGATTTTATTCCGACCACAAACTTTTTACAAAGAACGCTCGGTTTTTTCCAAAATCCTAAAATAGCCCTCGTTCAAACACCACAAAGTTTTTATAACCCTGATCCAATTTCCCGAAATTTAGGTTTAGATCAATGGTTTATTCCAGAAGAAGAACTATTTTATCGTCATGTACAATTACTCAAAGATGGGGCTAAAAGTGTTGTTTGTGCAGGAACTTCTTTTGTTGTCAGACGTAGTGCCTTAAAAGAAGTAGGCTACTTTACAACAGAATCAATTAGTGAAGATTATTTCACTGGAATTCGTTTATCATCTAGAGGTTATGAACTCGTTTATCTTAATGAAAAATTAAGCGCAGGATTAGCAGCAGAAAGCATTTCGGCTCATGTAACACAAAGATTACGTTGGGGTAGAGGAACATTACAAGCTTTTTTTATTAATTCTAATCCTTTAACTATTTCAGGTTTAAATCTTAGGCAAAGATTAGGACATTTAGAAGGTTTATTATCTTGGTTTTCGGTGATTGCTAGACTTCTTTTCTTTCTCATGCCTATTTTATATGCTTTTACAAATATTATTCCTGTGCAAGCAACTTATTTAGAAGCGATTTATATTTTTCTACCATATTACTTAGCAAATTTTAGTGTTTATCATTGGTTAAATTTTCGTTCTAGAACAGTTGTTGTATCAGATGTTGCTGCTTTAATTTCTGGTATTCCTATTGTGATTACTATTTTCCAAGTCATGTTTCAACCCTTTCAAAAAGGATTTAAAGTTACACCGAAAGGAATATCACGTAGTCGATATATTTATAATTGGCAACTGGCTTTACCACTCATTATATTATGGCTGGCAACTGTAATTAGCACGGGTATTTATTTAAAGAAAATCAGTCAAATGTCAATTGATGGACAGTTAGGTTTATTCTGGAGTATTCAAAATCTAATATCTATTACTATCGCTTTATTTGCCTTACTCGATCTTCCTAAACCTGATCATAATGAATGGTTTCCGTTAAAGTATTCAGTCGAAATCATACAAGGTGAGCAAACTTTTTATGGGTTCACTAAAACTATCTCAGAAGCTGGAACAGAAATTATAATTAATGACCTCCCGATTCAAGAAGAAAACATTCTCATCTCATTTATAGACGAAAACTTAAAGCTATCTGGAAAAGTAACTCAAACTCAAGCATTTGATAATTCTTGGACAATCAGTGTAAAATTTCAATCTTTAACTTTACAACAAGAAAGAAAATTAATAGAATTACTTTTCTGTCAAGCAGGAAGATGGAAAGTCAAAGCAACCCCAGGTGAATTAAAATCCTTGTGGTTAATGATGGGAAGTGTCATCCAAATGTCAAAAATGTTACTTTTAAAATGTTTAAAAAATAAATGGATGTTTGACTCTAAAATAAAAATATAAAGTAAGAATTTAATAACTAAATATGGAATGGTTAACGGTTATTATTGCTAGTCTTCTCGGAATTCTAACACCTACAGGAGTAATTTTAGAAAAAGTTGCGGCAGATAACTTACGTCGTCAAGTCAAAGATGTCGAACAACTTGAGGTACGCATCGATAATGTTCCCAGTCATCAAGTGATTCAAGGAAAAGTAGATCGAGTTCGTTTAGCAAGTCGTGGTGTTTATCCGATTACTGATTTACGAATTGATACTCTAGAATTAGAAAGCGATCGGATAAATATTGATCTAGCAAAATTGCAAGAAAAAGGAAATAATCAAATTCAGCGATCGTTACGAGAACCTGCCCAAGTTGCGGTTAGAATCGTTTTCAAAGAAGCGGATCTTAATCAAGCTTTACAATCGCCCGAAATTAAAGCACAACTGCAACAGTTCATCAAACAACTCTTGCCGAAGCGTTCTGATTTTCCCATTCCGACTTTTGAACTTTTAAACGCTAATTTTGATCTGCAAGACAATAACCGATATCGTTTCTCTGCACAACTTCAACAAATGAGTACAGATAATGAACCCGCCCAAACACTTGAGTTAGTATTAGAAGTGAGTGTCAACATCATTCGCGGTAGACAGATTCAACTCTCACAACCTGCTGGATCTTTGAATGGAAGAAAACTATCATCCCGTCTTTTGAATGGTTTTGCCGAAAGACTCAGCGAACAACTCGATTTACAGTCTTTAGAAAGAAACGGAATTACGGCCAGAGTTTTACAATTAAAAGGAGATAACAATCAATTAGACTTAGCCGCGTTTGTTCGTATAGAACCACAAACTAGGGAACAGTAAAGACGCTCACACTTGTCAATAGTTCAGGTGATTGAATCTAGAGTCAAATCTTAGGAGGCACAAATGCAGGAAAGAGGTAATAACCGTTTTCCTTTTGGATTTATATTCGGAGTTGCTTTAGCTTTATTAGCAACAGGTGGCGGTTTAACATGGTTTGCCGTTCAACAGATGAAATCTACTCAATCTCCTACAAAACCTACTGTATCTCCGTCTCCTGGGCAAATTAAACCCCCTGTCGCTACGACACCCGAAGCAACAACTAAACCTATTCCCGCTAAACCCGAACCGAAAGCTGAAACCGAAACAGTTCAAGTGTATTGGTTTAATGGAACACAAGGAGAGGTCAGTTTTAATCCCATTCCCGTATCAGTACAGAAAACAGAAAACAAAAGTAATACTCTCAAACAAGCTTTTAAACTTCTTTTAGCAGGGCCAATTGATGCCACTCACACGACCACCATTCCTAAAAGTACAAAATTACTAGGAATTAAAGAAGATAAAACAGGAATTCATATCGATTTGTCTCAATCCTTTACTGAAGGTGGGGGATCTGATGTCATGATTGGACGACTCGCACAAGTTTTATACACTGCCACAAGTTTAGATCCAAATGCTAAGGTCTGGATCAGTGTAGAAGGACAACCCCTAGAAGTTTTAGGGGAAGGTGATGGATTAATGCTCGATCAACCGATGACTCGTCAGAGTTTTAAAGAAAACTTCGCTCTCAATCCTTAAATTATTGGGGTTGAGCTTCGGGAGGAGGAATCACTTCAATCGGTTGGCTTTCGCTTTGAACTTCAGGGGGTGGAATTACTTCAATTGGTTGAATCTTAAAAGGTTCAGCTAGTGATTTTTGGGCGGTTTCTTTCTCTACGGGTTTTTCAGTTGGTTCTGTTGTTTTATCAATCGCTTTGACTTCTGTTTGAGATGCTTCAGATGGGCGTTCACTTGGTGTACGATGAGGCACTTTCTCGATGTCTGTGTCGTGAGTATCCCTAGTTCTCTCAACTCGGGAGGGATAGGATACAGATTCTTGTTTAGGTTCTTTTACTGCTTCGGTGTTCGGTTGGGGTGAATTAGTTCTTTCTTGAACACCACAGTCATTTGCTAAACCCAGATAGCATCTCATTTCTTCCCTTGCTAAAGAAACAAAAATTCCACCTGTAGAAAGTAGCAAAGCCATTACAGCTACCGCATTTTTCATGTTTTAGACTTACCTCACTTCATCACTAGCCTTTGACTATTTTAAATGGCTTTATCCTGAATTTTCCAAACCAAAGATAGAATAAAGGTTTGTTTGACTCAAACTGTTAAACTTTAAAAATTGTATGATTATGAATACCAACTTCGTCATCTCAAAGATTTAAAGGCTTATTAGGCCAAAGAACGTTAGTTTACATATTTTGTTCCTAATTTCGTTTTTATGACAGTGGGATAAATTTTAGAAAAAAAAGTCAGAGAAAAAATCCCTGACGCTGTAGCTTGAAAAAATTTAATGATTACCACTTGAGTAAATTAAATTGTTCCATATCAGTTGTTTCACGATTTCGATAAATCGCTAAAATAATCGCTAGTCCAACAGCCGCCTCAGAAGCAGCGATCGCAATCACAAATAAAGCAAAAACTTGTCCTTTAATCGCACCTGGATCGAGAAAGTTAGAAAAGGATAATAAATTAAGATTGACGGCATTTAATAATAATTCAATTGACATTAAAACCCGTACCGCATTACGACTTGTCACTAAGCCATAAACACCAATACAAAATAAAGCAGCCGCCAAAAGTAAGCAATATTCTAGTTTAATTTCCATCGTTTTTATTGTAGTTTAGATGATTCGGTTCCAACTGAGGTTAACTCGCGAGGACGTTCGGGTAAAGTTAAAGCGGTAACGCTTGGATCTTCATACTGAACATCAGGAATGAGATCGCGACGTGCAAGAATAATCGCACCAACCATCGCCATTAAAAGTAAGACAGAGGCTAACTCAAACGGTAAAAGAAAATCACTAAAGAAATGCTTACCCAGTTCGATTAAAGTATTATCAATCACCGCAGGAGAAGTAGCCGACAATGACCAAGGTGTAATTAAAATCATCGTTGCCAACAGCAAAAATAAACCGACACAAACGACACCTGTCGCCGCTTTACGAATCCAACGTTTAGGAATAACTGTAAAATCCTCTCGCTTATTAACTAACATAATTGCGAACAGAATTAATACGTTAATCGCACCTACATAAACAAGGATTTGTGCAGCCGAAATAAAATCAGCATTTAATAGAAGATAAATTCCCGCAATACTGATAAAAACGCCCCCTAATAAAAAGGCAGAATATACAATATTAGACAGTAAAACAACGCCTAAAGCGGTAGCAATGACCAACGCTGCTAGGATGCCAAAGGATACGATCTGAACGCCTTCTGCTAAATTCACTTGGTGTAATTCTCCTCTAATTGGATCAGGTGGGTAAAGCCCACCTCGTAAACTTATTCATTGGTTGTTGTAACAGACTCTGTCTTTTGATTAGGCAGGCCTGGACGTTGACTACCTTCGGGAAGATCATGAGGACTGATCACCCCTTTAGGTAAGTAAACTAACTCCCGTAAAGGCGTTACCATCGGGTCTTGAGTCACTTTGTAGGGTAAGCGTCCTAATGCCACATTATCGTAGTTGAGTTCATGGCGATCGTAAGTTGAAAGTTCATATTCTTCTGTCATTGAAAGACAATTTGTCGGACAATATTCCACACAATTGCCACAGAAAATACAAACCCCAAAATCGATACTATAGTGTTTCAGTTCTTTCTTTTTAATCGCTTTATTAAACGTCCAATCCACTACAGGTAAATTAATCGGACAAACCCGTACACAGACTTCACAAGAAATACATTTATCAAACTCAAAGTGAATTCGACCTCGAAAACGTTCAGAAGGAATCAGCTTTTCATAAGGATACTGTACGGTCACGGGACGGCGACGCATATGGTCAAAAGTCACCGATAGACCTTGACCAATATATTTAGCAGCTTGGATGCTACCTTTAGCATAATCGCTAACTTGTTTGAGGATGTTAAACATGATCGTGATGTGATAAGACTAGGGGAAACAAATAACTAACCACCAAAAGCAAAGGGAAACGCTAATTTTAGGGCTGCCGTTAATAATAAGTTCACCAGAGAAACGGGTAACAAGAACTTCCAACCTAAGTCTAACAGTTGGTCAATCCGAACGCGGGGAACTGTCCAACGTAGTAAAATGGCTAGGAAAATTAGAAAATAGGCTTTGAGAACCGTCATCGTAATCCCAACTGCCGCTTGAATAATTTGTAGCCAAGAATTAGTTTCACTGACTCCAATTAAACCCGCAACTCTTTCTAGAGGGATGGGTGATTCCCAACCGCCTAAATATAGAACGGCAAAAACTAAAGCGGAAAGAACTAAATTAACATAAGAACCGACATAGAATAAACCGAATTTCATGCCCGAATATTCTGTCTGATAACCAGCAACCAGTTCTTCTTCTGCTTCGGGTAAATCGAAGGGTAAGCGTTCACATTCAGCTAAAGCGGCAATCCAAAAAATGATCAAACCTACGGGCTGTCTCCAGATATTCCACCCTAAGATCCCATATCCTGACTGCTGTTCAACAATATCAATCGTACTCAGACTATTGGACATCATGACGACAGCTAAAACCGATAAAGCCAAGGGAATCTCATAACTAATCGACTGGGCGGCGGCTCTAAGACCCCCTAAGAGGGAATACTTATTATTAGAAGCATAACCCGACATTAACAAACCAATCGGGGCAATACTCGATAAAGCAATCCAGAGAAAAATCCCAACATTAACATTAGTAATGACCAGATTTTGTCCAAATGGTACCACTAGATAGGAGATAAACACAGGAAGGACTACTATAATTGGCCCGATTGTGAATAACAGAGCATCGGCTTTTGCGGGGATAATATCTTCTTTAAAAACTAATTTCATCCCATCAGCAACAGGTTGTAAGACACCTAAAGGACCTGCAAATTCTGGCCCGATTCGTTGTTGAGCGGCGGCTGAGATTTTTCGCTCTAGCCAGACTACGACCAAAACGCCAACGGTTGCCACAATAATCATCGAAAACATGGGTAGGGGCATCCAAATGGCTTTAGCCAGTCCTGGCGAAAGTCCTAAATCTAACAAAGATTGAATGAAGGTTTCTTGTAAATCTATACCTTGGTTCATGTTGATCGATCCAAGCAGTTTATTGAATAGTCGGTTAGTTTGTTGTAAAGATTTTGATCAAAATCTTAATGATTAGTATATCGTTAGTCTGCTGTTTCGATGAGCAGTGAGAGTACAAAAAAACAAAATCACTCCTATTGATGATTGTCACAAAAACGATTGGTTCTATTCAATTTTTGCTTAAATTGTTCTCGATCATCTTTAACTACACCCTAATTTTCGAGTTCGGTAACCCGTACTTAGCCAGTAATTGCATTGATCACATTTAATTCGATAAATTAGCACTCGGAGGGTGAGAGTGCTAATCTAGACTATAGAGCCTCATCCAAAAGTTATAGTCATCAGGAGGATTTTTCATGGCAGCTATTAGTATTAACGTCTCCACCGTCAAACCGTTGGGCGAACGTGTATTCATCAAAGTTAGCCCATCTGAAGAAAAAACAGCAGGTGGTATTCTTCTTCCCGACGCAGCAAAAGAAAAACCCCAAGTCGGTGAAGTCGTCTCAGTCGGCCCTGGCAAACGTAACGATGATGGAACTCGTTCCCCTGCTGATGTCAAAGTGGGTGACAAAGTTCTTTATTCTAAATACGCAGGAACCGATATCAAACTCGGTGGCGAAGAATATGTATTGCTGTCTGAGAAAGACATCTTAGCAGTTGTTATCTAATCATTACTCTTATTCACTTAATCCAAGCACGCAAAGGTATATCTATGGCTAAACTGATCATTTATAATGACGAAGCTCGTCGCGCCCTCGAAAGAGGTATGGACATTCTCGCTGAGTCCGTAGCGGTTACCCTCGGCCCCAAAGGTCGTAACGTCGTTCTCGAAAAAAAATTCGGCGCACCTCAAATCATTAACGATGGTATTACGATCGCTAAAGAAATTGAACTCGAAGATCACGTAGAAAACACAGGTGTTGCGCTAATTCGTCAAGCAGCTTCTAAAACTAACGATGTCGCAGGTGACGGAACCACTACCGCAACTGTTCTCGCTCACGCGGTGGTTAAAGAAGGTTTACGCAACGTCGCCGCAGGTGCTAACCCTATTGCCCTGAAAAAAGGAATTGACCGCGCTACTGAATTTCTCGTTGAGAAAATTGCTGAACACGCTAAACCCATCGATGATTCTCGTGCGATCGCTCAAGTCGGTACGATCTCTGCTGGTAACGACGATGAAGTTGGTCAAATGATCGCCTCGGCAATGGATAAAGTCGGTAAAGAAGGTGTGATCTCTCTCGAAGAAGGGAAATCGATGACGACCGAACTCGAAATCACCGAGGGGATGCGCTTCGACAAAGGTTATATTTCTCCTTATTTTGTCACCGATCCAGAACGGATGGAAGCGGTTCTAGAAGATCCCTACATCTTGATCACTGACAAAAAAATCGCTTTAGTACAAGATTTAGTACCTATCCTTGAACAAGTTGCTCGTCAAGGCAAACCTTTAGTTATTATTGCTGAAGACATCGAAAAAGAAGCCCTAGCAACCTTAGTGGTTAACCGTTTACGCGGTGTCCTCAATGTTGCTGCGATCAAAGCTCCTGGATTTGGCGATCGTCGTAAAGCAATGTTACAAGATATTGCGGTTCTCACAGGTGGTGAAGTCATCAGCGAAGATGCTGGTCTAAAACTTGAAACCGCTAAAGCTGATATGCTGGGTAAAGCGCGTCGTATCAACATCACCAAAGACAATACAACGATTGTTGCTGAAGGAAACGAAGCAGGTGTTAAAGCGCGTTGTGAGCAAATTCGTCGTCAGATCGAAGAAACCGAATCTTCTTACGACAAAGAAAAATTACAAGAGCGTCTTGCAAAACTCGCTGGTGGTGTTGCTGTCATCAAAGTAGGGGCAGCTACCGAAACCGAAATGAAAGATCGCAAGCTTCGTTTAGAAGACGCGATTAACGCCACTAAAGCAGCCGTAGAAGAAGGTATCGTCCCTGGTGGTGGTACAACTCTGGCTCACTTAGCCCCCCAACTCGAAGAATGGGCAAATAATAACTTGTCTAATGAAGAGTTAACAGGTGCTTTAATTGTGGCTCGTGCTTTACCTGCACCTCTAAAACGGATTGCTGAAAACGCTGGTCAAAACGGTGCCGTAATTGCTGAACGGGTTAAAGAAAAGCCGTTCAACGTAGGCTACAATGCCGCTAATAACGAGTTTTCCGATATGTTTGAGGCGGGGATCGTTGACCCTGCTAAAGTGACCCGTTCTGCTCTTCAAAATGCAGCATCGATCGCGGGTATGGTTCTAACCACTGAATGTATCGTTGTTGATAAACCTGAAAAAGATAAAGCTGCTGCTCCTGCTGGTGGCGGTGGTGACTTCGATTACTAATCTCTAAGTTGTTTTAATCTAATCAGAGGATGGGTTAACACTCATCCTTTTTTTCAGACTACCAGTTCTTATTCTAAAAGCTGTATTAAACTAATCACAAACTGAATCGGTATCCATCCCACTAAACAAATCAGTGTAGCCCATCGCGTCTGAAGATCTAAACCCTGACGGACTGCTACAATAACAGCTAATAAACTCCATACGGACAAAATCAATTCAATTCCTCGCCCTAGTAATGGAATTAAAGTTAAGAAATTTAACACTTGAGGCGCATAAGCAACCCCAATGGGACTGAGTAAATCTTGATAGGTGGGATGATTTGGCTTTAACCATTGTCCGAACTTATATACAATAAATGTCCAACAATAATAGCCAACAATCACACTTAGTCCATCGAGAAATAAGGCTAACACCAAGAAGGGAAAGCTTGCTCGATTAATGAGCAAAATAACGCCACTACCTAACATATGAGACAAAGTTGCCATCCCAACAATAACAAGTGCAATCAGGCGATTTTTGGGCGTATTCTGAATATTTTCGTAGAAAATGGAATTTAACATTAAAGCATTTCGCAGAGTCATCCAAAACGATTGCACAGAGGAATTAGAACTCATCAAAATCCTAGCCGAGAGATGATAGCAGCCATCATCCGCCCTACTATAAGATAGTAACAAGCTTGAAATGACAGTGACGATGTTGAAGTTAATGCAGCAGGTATGGAAGTGGATCGGCGGTAGCACTTTCCGATTATTGCTCTTGGCAAGTTGCCTTTTACTGTTGTGGGGGACATTTGCCCCTGTTGGCACGATCGTTTGGTGGCTACAGCAAAATCGTGAATTGGGTTTAAAAAAACGATCCCCCCGACTGCCTGAAACGAACCGTAGCATCTCCCCAAAAGCTTCTATGATTAACTGTTATATTATTTATCTACCAGGAGTAGGCGACTTTTCGAGCGATCAGTTAACGCCTGGAGAAGAATGGTTTTTAGATCGTCTAGCCCAACAGCATTCTAACTGTGTTACGGTACGAGATGTTTTTCCATATTCGGTTGCCAATCATGACCTAAACGATCAAAACTTCATGACTCCTGTCTGGCAATGGGTTAAAGAAACTAATACTGATGTTCTAATTCAAATCCGCAATCTTTGGCGGTTTGCGATTTCAACCGACGATCGCTATGGTCGAATTTATAACCGAGGCATTGCTGATACGATTATTGAGCGTATGAATGCGGTTCATCCTCTCCCTCATTCTCATCCACAACCCCTTAAGATTATTCTCATTGGAACAAGTGGGGGTATTCAAGTGGCTTTAGGGGCAGCTAATTATTTAGATCAGTGGCTAAAGGCAAAAATAACTGTTGTTTCAATGGGAGGGACTTTTGATGGCGAAAATGGATTTGAGGTGGTCGATCACGTTTATCATTTAAGGGGTCAACGAGATTGGATTGAAGATCTTCCTCGTATTGTGTTTCCCTCAAGGTGGGCTGTAACGGTCGGTTCTCCTTTTAATCAAGCCCGTCGGCAAGGACGTTATACAGCATTAAGCAGTGGTGATCATACCCATGATGGCAAAGAAGGCTATTTTGGTTTTGCGATCGCTCCTTCTGAGGTTTCCTATGTTCAATTAACACTACAAATGGTTAATCAACTTCCCATCTGGTCAAACGTTCCCTTTTCATCGGACAAGCAGAACTCACAAGAGCAGAATTGATTTAGGAATTCAAGACCTGGGGCGCAATCATCTATAAACCTTAGATAGAAGTTAATTTGACTAATTTTGTCTAAAATTTTGCCATCCTTTACGAGTTAATTAGGTGATGAGCGCGGAAATATCAATTATTTTGGATAAAATGCAGAAAATGGCTAATGATTTTCTCATTTTACTGCCAAACCTTGTTTTATCCTTAATTGTCTTTACTATCTTCTTTTTTGCGGCTAGGACAATTAAGCAAATGGTGAAAAACCTGACGCGAAACCATCGCCAGGCTCGAAATCTAGGTCTTGTGTTAGGAAGATTAGCACAGGGAACAACTATACTACTGGGATTATTTATCTCGTTATCGATCGTTATTCCGTCACTCAAAGCAGGTGATCTAATCCAGCTATTGGGAATTAGTGGTGTTGCGATCGGTTTTGCTTTTCGAGATATTTTACAAAATTTTTTAGCAGGAATTTTAATTCTTTTAACCGAACCTTTTCAAATCGACGATCAAATTATTTTTAAAGACTTTGAAGGAACCGTAGAACAGATTCAAACGCGGGCAACCAGTATTAGAACCTATGATGGTCGGCGTATTGTCGTTCCAAATTCAGAGTTATTTACTAATTCGATTATTGTAAATACCGCATTTGCTCATCGCCGTCTAGAATATGATGTTGGGATTGGCTACGGGGATGATATCAACACAGCAAGACAATTAATCCTAGACGCAATTTATGAAACGGATGGTGTTTTACAAGATCCCGCCCCCGATGCGATCGTGGTTGCTCTTGCAGAAAGTACAGTCAATATCCGCGCTCGTTGGTGGGTACAGCCGCCACGTCGTGCAGATGTACTAAAATACCAAGATCAAGTATTAACCAACATTAAAAATAAGTTAACGAGTAACGGCATCGATTTACCGTTCCCGACACAGCAAATTCTCTTTCACGATCAAACCGAAGCCACTGACGGCGAGCGTAGTCAGCAACGCGAAGGCTGGCCTTCTAGAAAAGATCAAGATCCAAAACCACGTAGTATTAGCGATGCAGTCTTGAAACTGGCTGAAATGAAAGAGCAACGAAATGGGAACACCAAACAGATTTCTAAGACTTAGAATAACCCCAATTCTATAAATGAATATGTCAAAAATGTAGGGGTTTGGTCGCCAAACCCAATGAGAAATCGGTCGTTTTTATAAATCAAATGGAATAAACCATGAAACAGATTAAATTTAGCCAACTTTGGGATTTACTAAATGCGAGTTTCTGGTTTGTCCCCACACTCATGGTTATCCTAGCAATTGGGCTTTCATTTCTAACCATTTGGCTCGATCAAACCTTAAAAACGAACATTATAGAACAACTGGGCTGGGCTTATTCTCTTGGCCCAAGTGGTTCACGCGCCATTCTTTCAGCAATTGCTAGTTCAATGGCTACTGTTGCAACTACGGCTTTTTCAATTACAATCGTTGCACTTCAGCTTGCCTCATCCCAGTTCGGGCCTCGATTGTTGCGTAACTTTATGAAAGATAAGGGCAATCAGATTGTCCTCGGAACCTTTATTGCTACTTTTGTTTATAGCTTGCTGGTGCTACGGACGATCAATGGTGTGGAGGAAAACGAATTTGTTCCCCATCTTGCTGTGACCTGCGGTATCGGACTGGCGATCGCTAGTATTGGGGTACTGATTTACTTCATCCATCATTCTGCCTCTTCGATCCAAGTCGATCATGTGATTGATAAAGTGGGTGATGAGTTAGAAGATGCGATTACGCGACTCTATCCTGACAAAATGGGTAGGGGGGCCTCTAAGTTAAGTTCTGAACCGATAACAGATATTCCTCCTAATTTTGAACGTGATGCCTACCCGATTAAAACTACTCATAGCGGTTATATTCAAGCGATTAATCATCAACAGCTTATGCAGGTTACCGTAGAGAATAATTTACTGTTGAAGGTTCAGAGTCACCCAGGAAAATATGTGGTTCAAGGGAGTGAGCTTGTACTGGTTTTTAGCGGGAATCGAGTTAATAAGCAGCTTACACAAAAGATTAACAATGCTTTCGTTTTAGGTTTACAACGCACAGAGCAACAAGATGTAGAATTTTCGATCAACCAGCTTGTTGAGATTGCTGTACGCGCTCTTTCACCTGGAATTAATGATCCATTTACGGCTATTCGCTGTATCGATCAACTGAGTTCAGCTTTGTGTTATCTAGCTCAAAGAGAGATCCCCTCGCCTTACCGATATGATGATCATGGGAAACTTCGTATTATTGCTGAACCGATTTCATTCGCGGATGTGACGGACGCAGCTTTTAATCAAATTCGACAGTATGGAAAAACGAGTGTCTCAGTCACAATACGATTGTTAGAAGCGATCGCTGTTATTGCTCCTTTTACTCACAAAAAAGCTGATCGTTTGGTCTTATTACGTCATGCTAGTATGATTGAACGCAGTAGCCAGGATCTATCAGAAGAATTAGATCGCCAAAATATTCAAGAGCGATATTTAGCAGCAGTTAGAGCCATTAAAGATAGATGATAGTTTAGAAAATTCAAAAATTATTCTTCTACAGCGATCCAGTGTTGTAATTCTTCCCACCCCTTGCCTTTTCGCACAATCTCAATCTGTTCTTTCGTAAAATCTAAAATCGTTGATACTTCAAACTCGACATCAGAACCATCTTCAATAATCAGATCGACCATTTTATCCAATTCATCAAACAGAAGAGCATTTTCTAAACCAATCGTCGGAAAATCACCCTCATCATTTGGTAAATGTGCTGAAGTTGAAATAATCGGGTTTGTTAATTCTTGTAACAACGCTTGACAAACAGGATTATCAGGTACTCTAATTCCAGTGGTTTTGCGTTTTGGATCGACGACCAGTTTAGGAACTAATTTAGTTGCAGGTAATAAAAACGTATACGGCCCTGGGATCAAACGTTTCATGATACGGTAGGCTTCATCAGATACGATCGCATAGTCCGATATATTAGAAAGAGAAGAACACAAAAACGTCAGGGGTTTATCATTAGATAATTGTTTAAGTTTCCTGACTCGTTCAACAGCAGATTTAACATTCAAATCACAACCGATCGCATACACTGTATCGGTAGGATATAACATAATAGCCCCTCCTTTAAGCTCTTTACAGATTTCTTGTACGTTGCGAGGTTGGGGATTCTTCGGATGTAAAGAATATACTTTAGCCATAAGCTTATGAAAAAGATAGCCTATCTTGATTGTCCAAGTGGCATAGCGGGGGATATGTGTTTAGGCGCGTTAGTTGATCTAGGAGTCCCGTTAGAATATCTCTCTCGACAATTAAAACAGTTATCGATAGAACAAGAATACCATCTTTGGGCAGAAATCGTAAAACAACACGGTCAACAAGGGACAAAAGTTCATGTTGATCTTACCGTTGTTGAACATCATCATCGACATTTACCTGAGATTGAAAATCTCATCCTACAAGCATCCTTATCCTCAAAAGCGACCCAGTGGAGTCTCAAGGTTTTTCATCAACTTGCAGTAGCAGAAGGTGCAGTGCATGGAATCCCACCAGAACAAGTTCATTTTCATGAAGTTGGGGCGACAGATGCCATTGTAGACATTGTAGGAACCTGTTTAGGACTCGATTGGTTAGGGATTGAGGAGGTATACTGTTCAGCCATGCCGACGGGTTCTGGAACCATTAAAGCAGCACATGGACGCTTATCTGTACCTGTTCCTGCGGTGGTTAAACTCTGGGAGTCTCGACACGTCCCGATCTATAGTAACGGAATTGAAGCCGAATTAGTCACACCGACTGGGGCAGCGATCGCAACTGCTTTATCTGTTCAGTTTGGCCCCCCTCCTGCGATGACTCTCCAAAAAGTCGGTTTAGGTGCAGGGACAAAAGTCTTTTCTATTCCGAATCTTTTACGGTTATGGATTGGAGAATCAAACGCTAATATAATTACGAATACTGAAACCATTACGATTTTAGAGACACAAATAGATGATCTCAATCCTCAAGTAATTGGTTATCTTTATGATGTCTTATTTAAAGCAGGTGCGCTTGATGTTTTTACGCAAGCGATTTCGATGAAAAAATCTCGCCCTGGTTTACTCTTAACGGTGATTTGTTATCCTGAAAAAGTAGCCGAATGTGAGCGAATTATTTTTCGAGAAACGACTACTTTAGGTATTCGACGTTTAAATCAAAAACGTTCATTTTTGGAGCGAGACATTCAACTTGTAGAAACTGAATACGGTACTATCCGAGTTAAGGTTGCTCAAAAAGGACAAGAGATTTTCAATATACAACCAGAATACGAAGATTGTGCAGCAATTGCCAAACAATATGATTTACCTTGGCGTAAAATACATCAAATCGCTCTACAAGCTTGGTATCAAAATTATTCTAAAAACACGCTGTAATGACTATAAACAATCGTACTGGGGTGCCAGGGAGCATACCAATAAAGATCTTGATTAACTTCCGTGTTTTCAGAACAATTAAACCAGATTACACCTAAATTATTTAAGCCTACAACTTCTGAGCCTTCTTGAAACCATTGATTTTTCCAAATTAAAGATAAATACTTTTTAATTGCTCTAAAACGAGTCGGTCGTATTTGCTGATATGATTTTAACCAAGAGACATTTTTAAAAGCAATTTGTAAAGGTTGGCGTTTAATCCATTTAATCGAATACATTGCATCTGAGTTCGCTAGACTACTATGTTTAGCGGATTTGATTTCTTTTATTTCAAAAGGATCGAACCACACTAACCATTTACGTCGAGGTTCAGGCAATAATGATTTTAATTTAGTATGGACTAAACGGGTTTTCAATTCTGCATTGCTCAGTGAACTAGAGGTCAATTGAACCAGTAAGTTTAAATTTTGCTCTGATGATTTTTGATATTCTAAACGAACCGTAGAACCATAATGAATATCACCTGAGAGAACAATTACGTTTTGACGTTGTTCAAATAAAACTTGTAATAAATTCGCTAAAGCAGAATCATTCAAATTCCAAGCATCACCGACATCGTTTTTAAAAACTTTTCCTTTTTTAAGTTCTTGTTCTTGTACCCAGTCTATCACTCGTAGACTCACTAAATTAGTTGGTGCAATAACTAAGGTTGCTAGAATTTCTGGATTATTTTTGGAGTGTTGTAAAGGTTGTCGGATTTGTTGTTCAAATGCGGTCGGACTGAGTAAACTAGGAGGTGCAATAGTTGGTGCAGGAGGAACGGGATAACCTCGCTGAGTTCGTGTATCTAAAACAATAATTTCATAGTTATGAGTTCTAACGGTGTAATGCCATTTTAGAGCTTGATTAGAACTATCTAAAATATAATATTCTCCTTCTTGTCTCATTTGTGGAAGACCCGTTTTAGAATCAGTTGGAGGTAAACCGAGATAAGATGCAATTTTTTCTTCTAAAATTTGATCATCTCCTTTTAATTCTGACCATTTTGGAATTAATTTAAGTAACTTTTCTCCACTTTTTCCATCCGTAAATTGTTCGGGTGTATTTCCCCATCCTTGAAAGAGTGTATATGCAAGTAGACCATTTTGTACAGTGCGTTTACCTAATGGTTTTTCTAAAACTCTTAAACACCATTCTTGATTAAGATACCAATCGTCGCTAATATCATGATCATCAAAAATCATGTATGTCGGAACATTGGCTAATAATCGTTGTACCTTATCTAAGGTATGGACAAAAGAATTTAGTGATCTTACTTCCTTATTCCACTGTTTAGCTAATTTATGATCTTGATGAATATCTTGTCCAGAAGGAAATTGACGCGGCCAAAGTGTAGATGACCAAAATAATAAATAAGTTGCACAATATTCACCAAAACTGAATAAATGACTTTTTGCTTCTGTTGCTTTCGGAAGTCCTGCGGTTAAACCTGCTTCATGTAGCGCGACTTGACTCCGTTGGCCTGGTTCTAGCTGTTGTGGGTGAACAAAGGTACGAACTAAGGGTAATTTTTCCTCCCATCCTAACAGCGTATTCCCTAAATCTGTCAAAGCGAATAACAAGGGATCTGCTACATCATCAGCATAAACTTGATCACCTGTCAAGAAAAGTTGATGTAGTCTGTGGTTAGCATTGTCCGCGTATTGTTGAATTAAATCATCAAGAATGGGAAGTGCGTCTAAACCTTCTCCTTGGGGTTTGCGACACGACCCCTGTGCAATGCGGAGATGATTTATGTTTTTTGGGGGTAAAACAAAACTGGGTAAACCATGTTCAAAATAGCTAAGATTAATGTCTGAAGCTTGTTTGAGGGTTAGCTTTTCGCTTTTTTCTTCAATTGTCTGAAAAGATAAATCATAGAGATAAACATAACCTGACTCCAGTTGATAACCGTTGATAGATTTAGCTGTGACTGCAACAATATGTAAATGTTGTCCAACTGCAACGGTTTGATGACTTCCCTCAAAAATCATCGCTTGCTGAGTTTTTCCTAAACCCCCCTCTGTTGCATAAACTTTTAGCTTCACTTGACAAGCTGTCTTTAGTGCAACCCAAACCGTTACGCTATCGGTTTCAGTTTTTCTGAGGATAGGCCCTGCCAAAATTAAGGGCAGTTCTTCAAGACGATGACGCAGAGGACTCCAAGGCATAAATTAAAGAAGCATACGAATCAGCTATATTATCCGCTTTTTCGAGACTTCTTAATTCATTCTATCGGTTTACTTTTTAAAAATAGGGAGTAGGGGTAATAGCAGTTACCCCAGCACTGCCCAACTTTTAGTTACAGACTGGTGAAAAAGCCGACAATACCATGTCCTGTTACTGCTTCTAGGGCAAGAAGAGAGACAAAACCAACCATCGCTAAACGACCATTGAGTTTTTCTGCATATTCAGTAAAACCCGCTTGTACACTATCATCGACATACATTCTAGGTTCTACAGCAAAGTTGTTTAGTCTTCCTAATTCTTCAGTGGTATAGCCTTTGGTGGTTGCCATGATTAACTCCGTTGTTTACTTGTTCATTTGTAAATTATTGTAAACAATGTAAATTTTTATTGCAACTACTTGACAAAATAAAAAATGGAGTAACAACCCTACCTCATGATAGGGTTAACCGTAAAATAGGCTGACAAAACGTCCCCTTAGTACCTTGCCCTGTCACTTATATTCAACAGCCAAGCCAACTGATGTCCAAGTTTCCCTAAAAAAACCTTCATCAAAAATTCTAATTTGTCGCTGCTCAAAAAAAACTTTTTAGCCTTATTTCTGGCTGATCCGCTTCAATCCATGATCAAATGTAATCTTTTAAAACAGAAAATTTGATTAATGATTTTTTGAGATAGTATTTTAAAAACTCTGTAGCCCGAAGTGTTTGAATTCTTAAAATTTCTGACAAAAACTTAATTTTCTGATTGAAATAATGAAAAATATCCTTTTTTCACCACTATCCTATCTAAGTATTGCACTTGGACTAATTACGATTAATACACCTTCTGTCACCGCATTAGAACTAGCCCCAGATGCTACAGATATTGATCGCAAACTTAATGAACTCGTAACGATGTCGGGCGGGCCTCCTGGTGCTGTCGTAGTCATACAGCGCGGTAATCGTGTGATGCTGCATACGGCGGGTGTAGCCAATATCCAAACACAACGGCAGATTGAGTCCACCGACTATATGCGTATTGCAAGCGTGGCTAAGGCTTTTAGCGGGGCGGTATCACTTTCATTAGTCAATCAGGGCTTACTTTCACTTGATGACACAATTGGTGAGCGTTTGCCAAATCTACCGCAAGCTTGGGCAGATGTTACACTACGTCAGTTACTTAATCACACCAGTGGACTACCCGACTTCTCACAGAGCGAGGCTTTCATAGAAGCACTTCTCAATTCGTTGACCGTACCCGTACCACCAAGTGAACTACTGGAGTTTGTCGCCAACGAGGATCTTGAGTTCGAGCCGCCTGGTTCCCAGTATCAATACTCAAACTCCGACAATATTGCAGTTGCTCTGATGATTGAGGCAGTAACGGGACGTACTTATGAAGAAATGCTGCAAGAACGAGTATTCGCGCCACTTGGTTTGACACAGACGAGCTTACCTGTCGGTGCCATACTTCCAACACCGTTTATTCATGGTTATAATGTTCAAACCCAACCCCCAGAAGACGTTAGCGAAGTAGTAGCCGCAGGATGGGCGTGGGCATCAGGTGGCATTGTCTCAACACCATCCGACCTCAATCAGTTCATCCGAGGCTATGCAAGTGGACAACTATTTGGGGCAGACATTCAAGCACAACAGTTTCAGTTTATTCCGAGGGCAAGCTCACAGCCACCAGGGCCTGGAACGAATTCAGCAGGACTTGCTATCTTCCGCTATGAGACACGTTGCGGGACAGTCTACGGTCATACAGGTAATACACTAGGCTACACTCAGTTTGCTGCGGCGACCTCGGATGGCCAACGTTCGGTAGTTGTATCGATTAACGGACAGATTACACCTCAGAGTGACCCCGACAACTTTGCGAAGCTACGCAGTATCGAAGAAGACGCAGTATGTGCGGCCTTAGCACCCATACCCGAATCGTCCTCAGCCCTACCTCTTTTAGGTTTTGGACTATTAGGGCTGTATTGCGCTTTTAAACAAGAAAGTGCTAACTCAGTGGTCTAAAAAGTCTTAAAGGCTTATCTGTAGTAGGATTTAAAGCAATCGGGATGACACGATTTGAACGTGCGACCCCTTCGTCCCGAACGAAGTGCGCTACCAAGCTGCGCTACATCCCGATATTTAGTCACTTTTTCGAGTATATCATATAATGTTATTTTTGGATTAGTCTCCATCAAATTGAGTGACACGACGGATTTCTAGGACATCACTAAGATTTTTTAGACGTTGAATGCTGTTTTCAAGTTGTTCATGATCCCGAATTTCGACGCTTAAAGAAATTAACGCAGGTTTACCAAAACTGGTTTTAACACCTGCATTACAGACATTAATATTTTGGTCACTTAAACGAGTTAAGATGTCTCGTAGCACACCGACTCGATCAATCGCTTCTATTTGTAGATCGACTTGATAGGTTTGCGCTCGTCCATTGGTTTCAACGGGGTTCCAGTGTACAGGAATCAGTCTTTCACCATCAATTTGACCAACATTAGGACATCCTTGACGATGAATGGCTATTCCTTTGGCCCCTCGACTGACAAACCCCAGAATCGGTTCACCAGGTAAAGGATTACAACATCGTGCAATATAATACACTAATCCTTCCACTCCTACGATCGGTGATTTACTCTTGGTGGTTACATTAGTCGTACGGGTAGAAGTTTGGCTCAAAGAGGGATATTCTGGAACTCTAGTGGTTTCTCTAACACGGTTAACGACATTAAATAAGGTTAATTCTCCATATCCCAAACCTGCGAGTAAATCTTCAACAGACTGATAGTTGCATTGTTTGGCTACCGTTTGCATCCGTTCCGATTTTAACAACGCTTCCAAGCCATTTTTACCGAGTTCTTTTTCTAATAACTCTCGTCCACGAGCAATATTTTCGTCACGACTACATCGTTTAAACCACTGTCGAATGCGATGACGTGCGCTAGGTGTTACGACGAAGTTTAACCAATCTAGACTAGGATGGCTATTTTTGCTGGTCACAATTTCAACGATATCACCATTCTCTAAGGGTGTATCCAAAACTGACCAACGTCCATTAATTCGCGCCCCTTTCATATGATGACCGACTTCGGTATGGATGCGATAGGCAAAATCAACGGGGGTGGCACCTCTAGCTAAGGCAATGACATCACCATCGGGAGTGAATACATAGACATCATCCTCAAAAAGATCCCCTTTGAGTCGCTCCATGTACTCTTGTGCATCTTTGACTTCTTTTAAATCATTTTGCCATTCAATGAGTTGACGCAACCAAGTAAATTTATCATCATCCGATGTTGCAGTAAAATTAGATCCCCCTGTTTCTTTATATTTCCAGTGGGCCGCAATTCCAAATTCTGCGATGTGGTGCATTTCTAGAGTACGGATCTGGATTTCTAGGGGACGACCGTTTAAACTAACCACAGATGTGTGTAAGGACTGATAACGATTCGGTTTGGGTAATCCGATATAATCTTTAAAACGTCCTGGAATGGGGGTAAAAACATCATGGACGATCGCTAAAGTTCGATAACACTCTTCATTCGTTTCAACAATAATTCTAACCGCAGCAATATCAAAAATTTCGTGAAACTCTTTTTCTTGTCGCTGCATTTTACTATAAATGCCGTACAAATGCTTGGGTCGTCCTTTTATTTCAAGGAGTTTAACGCCAATTTTCTGTAAACGTTCTTTTAAAATATTAGAAATTAATTCTAGTCTAGCTTCTCGATCAACTCGTTTTTCTGCAATACAAGATTGAATCTCGCGATAGGACTCTGGTTCTAAATATTTAAAGCATAAATCTTCTAATTCCCATTTGAAACTCCCTATCCCTAAACGGTTCGCTAAAGGTGCAAATATTTCTCTAGTTTCTAGGGCGATCCGTTTTTGTTTTTCGGGATCAAGCGGTTCTAAGGTTCTCATATTATGCAGTCGATCCGCTAATTTTACAACGATGACGCGCACATCTTTCGCCATCGCCAAGAACATCCGACGAAAGTTCTCTGCTTGACGTTCTGTTTTACTAGAAAAATTAAACTTAGATAACTTAGTGACTCCCTCTACTAATTGACGAACTTCAGTCCCAAAGCGTTCCTCTATTTCCTCTACTGTAACCTCTGTATCCTCTACCACATCATGCAGAAATCCTGCTGCAACCATCGCCTTATCACCACCTAGATCTCGCAGTAACCCCGCTACAGCAATCGGATGAGCAATATACGGTTCACCAGATTTTCGCCGTTGTCCTTCATGAAGTTTGTAGGCAAAATTAAACGCTTGACAAATCAGATGACTATCTTCGTTTGATGTTCCTGATGTGTCATCTAATAAGCATTGTTGTAGCCATTCGGGAAGAGAAACAGAAAAGCTATCAGTTTCGGTTTGAATTTCAGGTTGGGTTAAGGCGATCGTGTTCATAATTATTGAGAGGTTTTTGGGAGTCACTAACAGTAAAGCGAGGAATTGGGCTGTTTATTTAATTTAGCTATTCTTTTCATTAATGTGTTGATCGATTAATGAAATAAATACATCAATTTGATGCTCCTATTGAAGCAGGGATTGCTCCTGCTACTTTGTTTAGCATTTGATGAGGGTGGAAATCCGAAAAAAGCGGGTTTGTTTTAATGTTTTGGGCTTTAAAACAAAATTAGAACTGAATTGATCTTATGATCAGATGCACTAGGAACTTTATTTTAAAAATTGTAACTCAGATTGTCGTTTATGTTACCATCTTCTCACCAAAAAGTTTATCAAAACTTTAAGGAAGCTTTAAAAGTCTTACAGGAAGCCGTTAAACACTCATCTGAGGAGCGACAAACTGCTTATGCTAAAGTAGAACATTTGTTTTATTCTGAGGTGATCCCATTAACCGAAGCTGAAATTAATCCAGAAATTGTTTCGCGTTGGCGTTCTATTCAAACGGAACTACATCGAATGTTTAAACTTTTGGCAACTGATTGGTTATTTTTGCGGTCATCTCGACAGATGGCGACGAAACAAGAACGATTAAATATATTTTGCGATCGTATTGAACAAATGATCAAATTTTGTCGCATTTTATTAGAGGAGACGGATCAATCATCATCAGGAGATCTTGACGCATGAAGCAACCAATATTAAGTGTAGAAAATTTAAAGATTGCTTATCCAACTCATCTCAAAAGACAAAAATGGGCTGTTAATGACGTTTCATTCACTCTATCACCAGGGGAAAAATTAGGTTTAGTGGGTGAGTCTGGATGCGGTAAATCTACTATTGGACGCGCTTTGATGCGACTACTTCCCGAAACAAGCGTTCTTCAAGGGAATATCTTCTATCAAAATCAATCACTTTTATCTTTGTCGGGATCAGCTTTACGTCTATTTCGTGGGGAAGTCGTTGGGTTAGTTTTCCAAGATCCGATGACTCGTTTAGATCCATTAATGACCATTGGGGATCATTGTATCGAAACCCTTAAAGCTCATCAAGGCAATCTTTCTTATCGTCAAGCAAAAGAAAAAGCAATTTCGGTTTTAGAAAAGGTCAAAATACCGCCGAACCGTTGGAAACAATATCCTCATGAATTTAGTGGAGGAATGAGACAACGAGTAGCGATCGCACTAGCCTTACTCCTTAATCCTAAACTAATTATCGCCGATGAACCAACCACCAGTTTAGATGTTACCGTCGCTGCTGAAATTCTTCAAGAATTAACCCGTTTATGTAGTGAAGAACAGATGGGATTATTGCTGATTTCTCATGATTTAGCCATGATTGGAGAATACTGCGATCGTATTGCTGTGATGTATCAAGGTCAGATTGTTGAATCAGGCTCAGTCAAGGACATTTTTGGACATCCCCAACACAATTATACTCAGTCTCTCCTCAAAGCCGCCTTACATCTTCAAGTTACCGAAAAAGCCTTAAAGAATCCGATTCAAATTACTTCCCCTTTATTAAAAGTACAAGATTTAAAACAACATTACACCCTAGAAGGTAACTTTTTTGAACAATGGGTGACGAAAGAAAAAAAATTCATTAAAGCAGTTGATGGAGTGAGTTTTGAACTCTATCCAGGGGAAACATTAGGATTAGTTGGTGAGTCTGGATGTGGCAAAAGCACTTTATCTCGTACCATCTTGCAGTTAATTCGTCCCACATCAGGAATGATTCAATATGAAGAAGAAAATTTAAGCACTTTATCTACTTCTAAAATGCGTTCTAGGAGAAGAAAGATTCAAATGATTTTCCAAGATCCCCATGCTTGTTTAAATCCGATGATGACCATTGGTGAAAGTATTGCTGATCCTTTGTTCATTCATCATCTAGTTGCCACACCAGAAGCGGCTAAAAAAGAAGTTATAGAAATGTTAGAAAAAGTTGGGTTAACACCAACTGAAGAATATTATGGGCGATATCCGAAAGAATTATCGGGAGGACAACAACAAAGAGTAGCGATTGCTAGAGCGTTAATTACTAAACCTCAATTAGTGATTTGTGATGAACCTGTGAGTATGCTTGATGCAAGTATACAAAGTCAAGTTTTAGAATTAATGTTTTCTTTAAAGAAAGAATTAAAACTGACTTATTTGTTTATTACACATGATCTATGGGTGGCGCGATATTTTTGCGATCGTCTAGCGGTGATGAATAGTGGTAAAATAGTCGAGATTGGAGCAACGGAAGAAGTTTTCACTCATCCGCAGCATCCTTACACTCAAAAACTCTTAAAGGCGGCTCCTCTGCTACAATTTCAATCTAATTAATGATTAAGGAATGACAATTATGCCAAGTATCGAAACAAATATTCAAATTTGGAATGAAGGTTATGATTGGACAAAGCTAGGTGATGAATGGTCGCAAGCTTGGGGAGGCGAAGATATTCAATGGTATGGCGTAATCTTACCTCGAATACAAGCTTATCTTACTGAAAAAAATGGAAATCTTCAAACAGGAACGATTCTAGAAATTGCTCCTGGTTTTGGACGTTGGACAAAGTATTTAAAAAATTTCTGTGAGAAATTAGTGGTAGTCGATCTTTCTGAAAAATGTATCGAAGCTTGTCAGATTCGTTTTAAAGATTGCTCCAATCTAGAATATCATGTCAACGATGGTAAATCTCTAGAAATGATTGAGGATAATTCGCTCAATTTTGCTTTTAGTATGGATTCTTTAGTACACGCAGAAGAAGAAGCGATCGCGGCTTATCTAGAACAACTTCCGCAAAAATTAACCCGCAATGGTATCGGTTTTATCCATCATTCTAACTATGAAAAATTTGTCGATGTACCTGGACATATTAACCAACATATGCGGGCGACTACGATGAGCGCGGAAAAATTTAAACGTTTAGCAGAAGAATATCAATTAAAATGTTTAAGTCAAGAATTAGTGAACTGGGGCTGCGATAGTTTGATCGATAGTTTTTCTGTAGTTGCTAAACAGGAATCAGATTGGAATATTTCCTATAAAATGCTCGAAAACAACAATTTTATGCAAGAAGCTGCTCATCTAAAGAAATTATCAGAACTGTATGGGAACAAGCGTGTATACTCATAAAGAAATGAAAAAGCTTTCAGCAATCTTAGTTACTTGTTTAACCAGTTTAGTATTAGTTGGCTGTCAAACTGACTTGAATACAACTAATACAGCGACTAACCAAGGGGACAAGATCCAAAATAGTCGTTTAGCAACCATTAAACAGCGAGGTAGGCTGATTTGTGGCATTAATGGACAGCTACCAGGTTTTAGTTTTGTTAATGAAGTAGGTGAATATTCAGGGATGGATGTCGATATCTGTCGTGCGATCGCAGCAGCTTTATTTGATGATCCCACGAAAGTAGAATACCGTACACTGAGTACACAAGAACGATTTACCGCCGTCCAATCAGGTGAAGTCGATATCCTCAGCCGTAATACAACTTATACTTTAAGTCGTGATACATCGGTTGGTCTAGAATTTGCCCCAATTACTTTTTATGATGGTCAAGGGATCATGGTTTCTCAAGCCAGTGGGATAAAAAATCTAGAGGGATTGAAGGGAAAAACCATTTGTGTACAAGCTGGAACGACCTCAGAGCTTAATCTGACTGACCAAATGCGAAAACGGGCTATCAATTATACACCCGTCGTGTTTGACGATGCTGATGCCATGTACGCCGCTTATCAACAAGGTCGTTGTCAGGGTGCCACTTCAGATCGATCCCAACTGAGTTCACGACGAACCGCTTTCCCAAAACCCGATGATCACATTGTTCTAGATGCAGTCATTTCTAAAGAACCTTTAGCGGTAGCCGTCGCGAATGGTGATACAGCTTGGTCGGATGTCGTGAAATGGACGATTTATACTTTAATAGAAGCAGAGGAACAGGGAATTACTTCAAAAAATATTGGGACTTTTACTAACAGTCAAGATCCAACTGTCAAACGTTTTTTAGGAACAGAAGGTGAGTTAGGAACAGATATGGGACTACCGAATGATTTTGCGACTCGTATTATTACCCATGTGGGAAATTATGGGGAAATCTATGAGCAAAATATTACTAAAAATTTAGGTTTAGAACGTGGTTTAAATCAACTTTGGACAAAAGGCGGTTTGTTATATTCTCCTCCATTCCGTTAGAGAATAAATCATAAAATAATTCCGTCTCCTGCTACTATATTCCATTCTTTAAGGTCTTGCTGGTAGGTTAGGTCTTGTAAATCTTCCTGCAAGGCTACTATTATTTCAGCTTCTAGTATAAGCTTTCGCTGTTGGGATGAAAGGTTTATTCAGATAATCACTACGATTACCCCTAGCCACCTTATCTAAAGTGAAAGCTATTTTTTGCTTCATCTAAATTACTCAAAAAGTATGATTTTATTATTATACCATTTAATAGTTGATACAATTAAAGTATTATTAATTTTTTAGGTTAGCTACGTGAGCTAAATAAACTTTAGACAATAGATGGTTTATTACATTCTTATTCATTTTATTTTTTAATCAATGATGAACAATAATAAGTTTTCTTTTTTAAAAGATGACCGAGTATTAAAAATTGCCATACAAGCTTTTGTCATTTTATTGGTAATTGTTGTTATTTTAGTATTCGGTTATAATTTAGTTCGCAATTTTCAAGATTTAGGTTTAAGTTTTGGTTTTGGTTTTCTCAATCGTCCCGCATCTTTTGGAATAGGTGATACTGCTATTTCTTATCAACCAACTGATTCATATGGACGTGCTATTCTAGTTGGCATAGTTAATTCTTTGCGAGTTATTATTGTTGGAATTATTTTAGCAACTTTTGTTGGCATAATTACGGGAATTGCTCGTTTATCTGATAATTGGTTAGTTCAAAAAATCGCAATGATTTATATAGAAGTTTTTCGAAATACTCCTTTACTTCTACAATTATTTTTCTGGTATTTTGCTGTTTTTCTTAAATTACCTCCAGCCGAAAATGCGATTAATTTTTTAAATCTGTTTAAGTTAAGTAATTTAGGTTTATCTTTACCTTGGCCGAGAAATAACATCGCATTACTTGTTTTATTACTTCTTTTAATTTTTAGTGTTTATTTATGGCAAAAACGAACACAAGTGATTATACAAGGTTCATCAAATAATGTTTTATCATGGATTTTACGAACAATAGCCACATCTATAATCTTAATTTTCATTTTTGGCTTAAACTGGAAAATCCCGCAATTTAATTCAACAAATTCTATTTTTGAAGGAGGTTTAACCCTATCTCCAGAGTTAGCAACCTTAGTGATGGGTTTAACTTTTTATACGGCTGCTTTTATTGCGGAAGTAATTCGCGCAGGAATACAATCTGTAAATAAAGGTCAATGGGAAGCTGCAAGAGCATTAGGTTTAAAACCCTATTTTATGATGCAGTTAATTATTTTTCCTCAAGCATTACGAGTGATTATTCCCCCCTTAACTAGCGAATTTCTCAATTTAGCAAAAAATTCTAGTTTAGCGATTGCAATTGGTTATAATGATATTTATGGAATTGCTAATACAGTTGCGAATCAAACGGGACGCTCAATCGAAATGTTATTAATTGTCATGTCTAGTTATTTGATTTTTAATCTAGTCATTTCAGGTTTGATGAATTTATTAAATAATTCAGTTCAGATTAAAGAAAGATAACTTATCTGTTAAGATGATGATTAGCCAATTAGTGGAAATAATTAGAATTAGGCAAAGATATAATGAGTAGTAACCGAGTTATCAATATTATCAGTCAATTATTGCTAGGTTTAGTGTTTTTCTGTTTGATTAGCTTTGCAATAAATAGCTCAAATGAGTCAGGTGCAGTTACCAAGAATCAATCTTATTTGATTGCTCAACAAAATAATTGTCAAAATGCTCAATCAACATATGAAATGTCTGAGTGTGCCGCTATAGAAGCTAAAAAAGCCGATCAAAAATTAAATCAAACTTATCAACAGCTAAAAAGTAAACTATCAGCATCTCAAAGCAAAAGACTAACCGATGCTCAATTAGCTTGGATAAATTTTAGAGATAAAAATTGTGAGTTTGCGGGTGGTGAATTTGAAGGTGGTTCATTTGCACCCGTAGCCGAAACGCTTTGTATCGCATCAGTGACTAATAAGCGAGTTTCTGACTTACAAGGTTATTTGACAGACCTCTTAAATCGCTAGATTAAAAATGAATCAAAATCTCTATATCAATTGGCTCAAAAACAATTTATTTAATACTTGGTACAACAGTTTACTAACCATTATTAGTTTAGCTTTTTTAGGCTGGTTTGGTTCAAGCTTGGTACGATGGGTACTGACTGAGGCACAATGGAACGTTATACTTGCTAATTTAAGATTATTTTTTGTTGGTCGATATCCACAATCTCAAATTTGGCGTATTTGGCTAACACTCGGTTTAATTGTTGCTTTGGCTGGTATAACTTGGGGATATTTTACCTATAGAGGAAGTTTATTAAATCGTACCAGTCTCATCATTTTAGGAATTCTATCACTTACTTGTATTACGTTGCCTCTGGCACGCGAAGCGCACGCTATTCCTACTAAAATTTATTCTAGTCTATTACTTCTGATTAACATAGTTCTTTTAATTGCCACTGGATTTTTAGGAAGATATATCAGTAAGCGTTTTTCTAAATTAGGTTCTTATTTATCTTTGTTATGGCTAATTAATTTTTTAATTATTTTATGGCTTTTGCAGGGTGGTTTATTGCTACGACCGATTCGATTAGATGATTTAAGTGGTTTAATTCTAACGCTTTTAACGGCAATTGTTAGTATTGTACTTTCTTTTCCCTTTGGCATCCTTTTAGCATTAGGACGACAAAGCACTTTACCTGTCATTCGTTGGTTATCGATAGCCTATATTGAAATTATTCGCGGTTTACCCTTAATCGGTATTCTCTTTATGGCACTGGTGATGTTACCTTTAGTCTTATCACCCGATGTACGACCTGATCGCGTCATCAGAGCGATTACAGGATATACTCTCTTCAGTGCTGCATATTTAGCCGAAAATGTCAGAGGTGGATTACAATCAATCCCCAAAGGTCAATACGAAGCAGCTAAAGCACTCGGATTGAGTACCCCATTATCTCTAGTCTTAATTATCTTACCCCAAGCTTTAAAAGCCGTTATCCCTTCAATGGTGGGACAGTTTATCAGTTTATTCAAGGATACATCTTTACTGGCGATTATTGGTTTAGTTGATTTACTCGGAATTTCCCAATCAATCTTAGCTAACCCTAAATATATCGGACGATACGCAGAAGTATATCTGTTTATTGCCTTGATCTATTTTATCTGTTGTTATGCCATGTCGATCGCCGCAAGAAAGCTAGAAAAGAAATTAGCCACAGAATAGCCGAGAACTCCTTTTCATCGACAGTTACTTAAAAAATAAGCTAAACTGGTAATGAGTTTGTATAACAGAATCAAGAGATAGCTAGTCAGAAAAATGAACAATCAAGAGACATCCTCTAAACCGATTCGCTCATTGGATGATGCTTTGGAGCAATGTCAAACTTTAGGGATGCGTGTCAGTCGTCAACGTCGCTACATTTTAGAATTATTATGGCAGGCTAACGAACATTTGTCAGCCAGAGATATTTATGATCGACTTAATTTACAGGGTAAGAATATCGGTCATACTTCGGTGTATCAAAATTTAGAGGCTTTGTCGAGTCAGGGTATTATTGAATGTGTCGAACGATGTGACGGAAGACTCTACGGGAATATTAGCGACTCTCATAGTCATGTCAACTGTATCGATACTCATCAAATCATGGATGTGCATATCGAATTACCCGAAGACCTCATCAAACAGATTGAAGCGCAAACAGGTGTAAAAATTACAGATTATCGGATCGATTTTTATGGATATAAAAACCAGAAGGCCGTAAACTAGCATAATAAAAATTGGTACAACTGGGTAAAAATTTGTGAGCGATCGCACGATTAACCTATTATTAATAGACAATGACCCGATTTTTCGACTGGGACTCTCTCAAGGACTAGCATTTGGCTCCGATATCCGAGTCACCGCGCAAAGAGACACCGTAACAATTCTTAATCAATCTGTTGAGCCATTGCCAGATGTCATCATTTTAGATCCATTATTTCCTGATTCACCTGGCCCTAATTGGGTACTGTGTCAATTTTTACAGCAAAATTACCCCAAAGCTAAAATTCTACTTCTCAGTTCTCAGCTTACACCAACTGATTTAGATCATGCTCAGAGATTAGGGTTGCATGGCTATTGTCCCAAAGGTACCAATTTAGATAACTTAATTGCTATTATCCGTCAAATTGCATCGGGTCAAGCTTTTTGGTCTTCGGTTTCCGCAACGACAAACCCCGTTTTATCGATTCGTCCTACCCATTGGCTGATTCGTGTGGCACAATCAGGAGTAGAACAAATCGACCAAGAATTAGCTAAAATTTTGGTTCAACTCAAAGATGTGAATTTGTCAAGATTTGATGAAATATATTGGAATGGCAGAAAACGCGAATTACTCTCCGCATCTTGGTTAATTCGGAAACTGTTACCCGTTGAAGTGAAATCCAATATTACCCCAACTCCTGTAGAACTGCCAATCACACAACCCGTTTATCAGTCAGCCTTATCTGTCATCAATAATAGCTTACCAGTCCTGAGTCAGCCTCGTTCTTTGAGTAGTGCAACTGTTTATGAAGAGACTTTAGAGAAACTGCGATATAGCTTAGACAATTTAACTGATGTTCCGCTAGAAATTGATATTTTACAAGCGGTGAGAAAACGAGAATTACTTTATATTGTTTTTGAGCAAACTCGAAAAATCCTTGATGAAATCAAGTTTTTAGACCTTGAGTATACAGATTTATTGAAAAGAAAAGATTTAGTTTTACTCGAAATCTGGCAAAAATCGACGCATAAGTTCTTAGAAGTGAGTTATGCTGAACGAGATAATTTTTTCAGACAAGAAGTAGATCGAATTTTATTAAAAGATTTAAAATTAGTTGAAAATGATATTTTAACTAAAATTCCTTTTGTTAATGAATTATTTGCTTATTTTCTCTTTGATAAAAGTTTTGTGATTGATCAAGTTGAATATCGAGTTGATTCACCCGAAGAAATTTACAGAGCCGAAATTTTATTAGAAAATCTCATTATACAGATTTCTAATGGCGTGATTGCAACGGTTTTGAATAACTTCCCTGAATTGGAATTAATCAAAAAACATCTTTATAATAATCAATTTATTTCATCCAGAGAAGTGGCTAAATTTCGGAACGATTTATCTTGGAAATACCGTAAAGATAAATATATCGAACATCCACAAGATATTTTTGAAAGTAAATATCGTCTGTTTTATTTCAATGAAAATAATATTAAACAAGTTTTTATCTATGCACCTCGCCAAGATGAACTCTATCAACTAAATGGTATTCCCTGGTTAGTGACGATCGGATTAGAATTTAGAGATGCAGTTGCTCCTAGACTCAGAAGTATTTTTTCTTTCTTGGGTAAAGGCGTAGTTTATCTTCTAACTCAGGTGGTTGGCCGAGGAATTGGTTTAGTTGTACTAGGGATTCTGCAAGGAGTCGGCAATACTTGGCAAGAACTTCGGTACAGTCGCAATGGACAACAAAAGTAAAATAAAATAGTAAAGTTAAATATTAAATAAACCTGAGTTTTCGATAACTTATCATCTCAAGGAATAATAAGAGAGGAATGGTTAGAAGATTTCCATTGTCATAGTGATGAATTTATTGTTAATGATCTATTAGAATTTTAAAAACGCTGAAGGAAAGCAAATGAGTAATTTATACAAAACTTTACAAAAAATTAGAGAAAAACCAGGAATGTACATCGGTAAACCATCTCTAAGCGATCTTTTTATGTTTATTGTCGGTTATGAATTTGCTAGAGGAGAATTAGAGATTGAATTAACAAAAGAGGAAGAAGATTTCCATCAAAAATTTCAGCCTTGGTTACAAGAAAAGTATCAGATTCAAACAGTTAACTCTTGGGCTAAAATTATTTCAGTTTATTCAGTTGATGAAAAAGAAGGCTTTGAGAAGTTTTTTAAGTTGTTAGACAAGTTTCAAAAACGAAATCAAGCATTAGAAAATCAACAATTAGAAAATTCAATCTTAGTCTAAATTTTCTCCAAACTAAGGTTAAATAAACAGGTTTATTATCAAGAAAAGCTATAAGCGTTATATTTTAGTATATTTTATGTCTAATACCAAATCCGCTATAAATATCCCTCGAAAAATTATGTAGGGGCTTGGTTGCCAAGCCCTTATCTAGAAAGGGTTTGGTTACCAAACCCCTACATCTAGTAATTTCTACAATGCTCCTGCGGCAGTTTTATCTAAGACTCCACCACTGAGATGAGAAGTCAGATTAACTGCTTGTACAAGAGGTTGAGTATCAATACCATCTAAATAATCAATCACACTAACTGCACCATTTCCCTGTTTAACATTCCAAAAATGCTCAGGTTTTAAACCCAATAGATAACAGAGAATGACTTTATTAATTGCATCATGAGCGACAACGATTCCGATTTTATATTGGTCAGAATCACCATAGATTTTAACTATATTATCCCAACAAGCGATCGCACGATCCCAAATTTGTTGTAAATTTTCGCCATCAGGCATTTGTACGGTTTCGGGTTGAATTTTCCACTGGTGTAATAACCCTGGGAAAGTAGCCTCAATTTCGGTTTCTAATTTTCCTTCCCAAAGTCCATGACAAATTTCAGTTAAGTCGGGTTGTAGATCTAAAGGAATGTCTGGATGATGTTGTAGGATGATTTCTGCGGTTTCTTTCGGACGTGCCAAGGGACTACTAACCGCAAAATTAATATTCACATCTTTGAGAAAATCGGCGGCTTTTTGGGCTTGAATTTTGCCATTTTCATTCAGGGGAATATCTCGAATACCCTGAAATCTTCCTTCGCGGTTCCATTGGGTTTCCCCATGACGAATTAATAATAATCGTAGTCCAGTTTGAGAGGGACGAGAAGAGGGTAAAGGACTTCCTAAATGTGCAGTTTGATTAAGGGATTCAATTTGTACGGGATCACCTAAACCGCCAGAAAAATTTAAAATATTGATGCAGCAATTAGATTGATGAATGGCATGATATTTATTAGGATGAATACCGATCGCGCTTAAAATCAGACAGCGATTAATCCCATTATGTCCGACGATTAAAATCGTTTGACCATCGTGTTTGGCTAAAACCTCACTCCAAAAATCTTTAGCTTGCTCATACAGTGCGACAAGCGGATAGTGTTCTTTTTCCCCATCAGCAGTCGCTACCAGCATTTTAAACTCATGGGGGTTATGGTGCCAAAGACGGTAATCATCGGGAAAATTTTCTTTTACTTCATCTTTTCTCAGATTTTCCCACAAACGCAAATCGACTTCTAAAAGACGATCGCTAACATTAATTTCAGTAGAATGTGTTAAACACGATTGAAGAATTTCGGCAGTTGTTTTAGCCCGTTGCAGGGGACTAGAATAAATTGCCTCGATTTTAAGATCTTTAAGAGCCTTTCCGACTTGTTCCGCGTCACTGCGTCCTTTTTCTGTGAGAACCGATAGATCCGATCGGCCTTGGATTTTTTGCAAAGCATTAAAGTCACTTTGTCCATGACGTACAATAATCACCCGTGTAGCCAATCGATTTATCCTCCTTTGAACACAGCATATCCGAATTCTAGATTACAAGGAATACGACCCATCCGTAAACTGTTGATGAGCCTAATCTAGCATCTAAGTTAAAGATTAGAAGTTTAAAATTAACGATTGGGTTGATTTACTGGTTGTGATCCAATTTCAAAACCTGCCGATTCTAGTAAACTTTCCCAATCTTGAATTAAAGTAGTATCATTAGGCTTGCCATTCCTCATTTCTGTAGCCAGTTGAGTCAGTGCATCATACCAAATACCATTAGCTGCAAGTATAGCAATGCGATCTCTGGGAGTTGCTTGTTGAATTTGATGTTCTAATTCAGGTTTAATACTAATGCGTTGAATCCATCCTTCGACAAAAATCGGATTGTCTTTTTCACAATAAACCAAAAAATACCAGTGATAGAGTTGATCGGTTGTAAGAGTTGTTTTTGCTGCTGCTAGGGGGACACTGACGATACCTGAAGCTAAGTGATCATGATTAATAGTAGTTTGATAGACGATATTTTGTTGCTCATCCTGTAGAACAAATTCAACTAAATCATCATCTTGCAGTGAGTAAGGAACATAAAACCATAAAGTAGGGGAAGCTGAGATCGTTAGTCCTCCCACTGTTTCCATCGAGTTGATCTGCTGTGTTGGGACTAAAGCGGTTAAAGGTTGGGCCGTTGTTTGACACATCTCTCCACGACTAGCACCTCCTCTAGCACGTCCTTTCGGTAGTCCTCGGTTGGGTAAGGGTGGCGGGGTAAAACTCAGCTTAGTGCCTCCAGATGATGTGACTTGTGCCGATGTCACCAAGGAAAAACTAATTAGAGTTGTTAAGGTGAGCAGAAATACGATCGCGCTGAGGTAAATTGGGCGATAGCGTTGTTTGATGTTCATAAAAGTTGCTCCTGTTTTGTGTCGAGATGAGATACGTCATTAGAGAACTGGTACCGATGATGGCTAATAGCGTTGGGACAAAGGGTAACCAACAACTACTCATGACTAAACTAAACCAACAGATGACATACCAACCTCCGCTCACCACTACAATACTTATCAGTCGTTTTTTTAAATTTTCTGTAAATCTTAATGAAACGATTATCCCTCCGATAAATGCACCGCCTGTTATACATAAAACATCACCCCAAAGAGGCAAAAACCATAATAGGGGACGTTTGTCAAGAACTGTGCTAATGATCTGACTGATTAAATGTGCTTGGATCAGAACACCCGATAACTCTGCTTTGGGTGAATGGTTTGGACTATATGGGGTTAACCAATAATCACCGAAACTGGGGGCAGTGGTTCCAATGAGAATAATATGATCTTTGATGGCATCGGGATTGACTTTTTCTGTCAAAATGTCGGATAAACTAACTTGAGCCACGACGGGATCAGCCGCACGATAATTTAATAAGATTTGATGTCCCCAAGTTTCAAGGTTTTGATACACTCCTTGATAATGATTAAGATTTTTAAAGACTGTTTGACCGATTTGTAAGTTTTCGTCGGGTGTCCAACTCGGTAAAATACCAAGACTAGCTAGATAATGAAAGGCAACTTGCACACTAAAACTATAAGATGCTTGACACGGGGATGCGGGTTCGGGGGTCAAGGCGAGTAAGTGACGGCGAATTTTTCCATCTGGGTCGAGTAAGAAATCGCTAAAACCCATTCTGGCTAAGGGAATTTCTGGGGGTGGTGCAATGCCAGGGTCATCGAGTGTGCGATCGCTAACTTTACACACACCAATTAAATTTTCTGCTTGACGAATTTGTTTTTCTATGCTATAGCTACGGGCAGGAAAATCACGATAAATATCTAAACCAATCACTCTGGGTTGATACTTTTCTAATTTTTCAAGAAGTTGGAGTAAAGCGGGGTCACTTAAAGATCCTTGTCGTTCTTTAGGGTTTTGTGCTTGGATATCTGCTTCGGTGATGGTGACGACTAATAAACGTGGATCGGTTTTTTCAGTGGGACGGAGTTGGATCAGATGATCAAACGCCATCAGTTCTAGATTTTGTAAAAAACCAACATAGCGGGTTCCTAGAACTAATCCTGTTACTGCTAGGCTCATTAAAACAACGTTTCCTAGCTTCTGTTTGAAAGTTAATGCGGTTTGAGGAACGGGTTTAGCGATCGCCCCCCGTAACGCTTGCCATGTTGGGGGTGTTTGAGAGGGATTTTGATAGATAACAGGTAGCCAAGTCGCACAGGGATAATGATGTTCTAATCCTTGTAGTTGTTCTCTTGCTTGCCGAACCGATAAATAAAAAGATTCACCCTCAGAGAAAGCCATTAAGAAATATTTTAAAAAGGTTTGTGCCACCTGATCGGGTACAGGTTCACGCATGACTAGAATTTGGGGAATGTGGAGATCTGCCAATTCTTGAGCTAATCCTAATCCATCACAAGAATTGAAAATCGCAATTTTTAACCCTTTTTCAACGGCTTTTTTAAGAGCATATTTCATCTCTTTTAGCGTTAAACTATCGGTTTGATTCAGATAGATCCGATTTTTTGCCTCATCTACAACATCGCTCGTCTCGTGGTGTGGTGGACATTGCGTGGCATAACCCGAACTATGTCCCGCGAAGAATAGAATATCCCATCCTTGAGCATCCCATAATTGTTCTGTCAGTTGTTGTCGTTCTGGCTCAATGAGAAACTGAATATCTGCGTCAGGCAGTTGTTTAAGAAGATGAAGATCCGCTTCTGTATTAATTCCTGTACTATTTCCTAAAATGGCGAGAATTCGGACTTGACGGCGTGCGATCGTTGGTTGTCCAATCTGTTCATAAGCGGGTGAACTGAGGGCAATTTCAGCGTGAGGGTAATGATCAAACCAGTCCCACAGATGCCAGGGTAATCTTTGTATCAGTAAATCTTCAGTCTGTAGAATCAGCCGTACTGGTTCAGATGGGCTAATTTGTTCGAGCATTTTTTCTCGAATCACCCGAAAATTGTCAGCATTAAGCCAATGATTAAAATATCTTAATAATGTTCGAGACGCTTCTAAACAATGATGAGTTAAAGAAACATTACTAATAATGATTGTTTTTGGTTCTAATCTTGTTGTTTTACCCAGTTGCAGATAGGAAGTTTGCCAGGCGAGATAAGCCAGTGGAAGATCGGGTGCTGGGGGAAGTTTACCCATGATTTCGATGTTTGGTTGACTGCCTTCTTCACCCATTTGGAGAATGACAGGAAAACCGTTATCCCAATTTCCTTGACCCAATTTTAAAACAACTAATTTCCCCATACTTTAAATGACAAAATGTTCGATAAAACTGTGATGACCTAGTGCGAGCCGAATTTTAAAATATTCACCGATTTCTCCAGTGAAAATTAATTGAATTCCGTTGTCTGTTTGTCTAGCTTGTGCTTCCATAAATAAATGATCGGCATGATCGCAAATCATCACTTGTAGTCCAAGGGGTAAATAAAGTTCAAATTCGGTTGGATGCACTTGTACATTGATCTCGACCCGATCTTCTAAAATCGCTTTAAGATTGATAACTAGGATGACAGTGTGATGACTAAAAGTGATTAATTTGCCACGTCTAATTTCAATAATAGATCTCCATTCGTTGGATTTTATTGGTTCAGCTAATGCCGCACCTCGAAAATTGAAAGCAGGTGTTACATGATGAGAGTTTATTAGAGTTTGATAGGCTTCCCATCCCACATCAAATAAATGATCAAACCAACGACTTAAGTTCGTTTGAGGAGTTGTAGTATTTTTTAAGTAATGTAAATGGGTGAAGATTTCCTCAATGGGTTGTAAGTCGCTTTCTGATAATGTTTCTTGATGGACAGTGGGGGTAAAACCTAATAATTTTGCTTCTGTGTAATCTTGATTAATTTGAACCATCACATAACCAATGCGAGAGTGCCACACGTCTGGAGGAATCACGCAAAAATCTTCCGAAGTTTTCATCGGACGACATTCTAAACGACCAATTTTCGGAATGTCGAGATCAGCAACATTAGCACATAGCCGTAATACTGGGTTTTGACTATCACTATTGGCTAAATTCGTCTTCACACCTAGCATCTGTAGATAATCATTAACGACACTAACGGCGATCGTATTTAAACGAACCTGTTCAGCCTTTTCTAAAGTAGGTTGTTCTGAAGCAAACTGTTGTGCCGTGGTACGGATGGTTAAGGAAATCGGTAAAAGTAAGGCGGATTGCATAAAGTTTAATTTACAGGTATCCTTGCGATCGGCCAAATTCTCTAAGACAAGGCAAACATCGACGCTGATAAAAACTACTTAAGGTACTGGTTGAAACGCCCCACTCACAAGATAAGGTTTTCCAAGGTGTTTCGGGGGGTAATCGTCGTAGAATCAACATTTGGCAAGTGATATTTGGGTGATTTTTTAGAGTAATTTGACTTAAATGATTGTTTTCATCGGTTTCTACCCATTTTTTGATCTCGTCAAGCATTGGGGGAATATCTGGTTTCGCGCTTTGCTGTTCGACTAAATTAGAACCATCAATCTCGGAAATTTGTTTGATTTGAGTTTGTTGTTTTTGATTTTCTAGACGGAAATCCTGTAATCGTCGTTTGAGATAAGCATTTAACCAAGTAATCACACTCGCTTGTTCTGGATCATAAGCTTTACAGGTTTTACTCTCACAAATATTGTTGCAAAAATAAATCCAAGTCTGTTGTAAAGCATCTTCATAATAAAGTGTGTTTTCTTTCCAGAGTTCATTAGCGATTAAACGAATAATTTGCGTCAAATATTTTTGACGTGCAACCGAACCTATCGGATGACGACAGGCTTCTGCAATTATTTCGTTGAGTTGATCTCGCAGAGTCTCCATGAAACGAATACGGTGTGAATAGTAATTTAAAATTCAGTGTATCGTTCTTGGGAACTCCCGAACCGCTATGTTACGTTTTTGTAGCCTCCTGTGATTGTTTCCTTGACTATTTATCAGGTCAGCCAACAACTTTTACGCAATTTATTGAAAAAATTTTTTTTGTAATATTTTTAAACATCATAATGCTTGACCCATACTCATTCATAAGAGTTAAAGGCGATGGGTGGTGTGTTTCTATTTACCTTAAATAAAAACACTTTTCGGTTTTTCATCGGATTAATATCGAGCCGTCTACGTTAGTTAATCTTTTAAATAATAAAACTGAGGGATAATTTGCATTTTTTCCCAATTGGTCAAGGTATAGTAAAGCTGTTGAGCCATTCCTTTATTTGCTTGATTGGTTAAATGGATCGCATCAATAAAAACAGGACTGGGGAACTTAGACGGCAAATAATAAAAGTTCTGAACTTTGACATTATTGGGATAAACCTTTGAAAGTTGTTGACCGCCTTGAGCTAATTTTTCATAGGATTTAGACATTTTCGTTAGATAGTCGGTTCCTAATTGCTCACGGATGGTTCGTTCTTGTGAGGAAAGTCTTTCTATTGGAACCCCCGTTATTTCGGGTTGAATGCCGATAATCACTGGAATATTGAGTTTAGCACAAAGACTAATCAACTGTTTTTGATTATCTTGATAGCGTTTAATTCTTTTGTTTAATTCTTGTTCATTCGTCGGTAAATGTTGAACCAGTGATTTACCTTCGACGGGCAAAACTAAACTATCATTCGCAATGGATGGCTGCGGTTTAAATAAAAGATAATTAACACTTTTCACTAAATAGGTTTTGTCCAACCATTGCTTTAAAGAAGAACTAAACGCCGTTTGAAAATGTCCTGAAGCGTTTTCTAAAAAGTCATCTAATTGAGGGACATCGGTTTTTTCTCGATTACTCGGTAAAATTAAATCGGAATAGCCGTCTAAAACAATAATTACATCAGGCTGATAGGGTAAGATTTCTAAAGCCAGTTGCGCCAATTCATTACCAGAACTATAACCTGGTACCGCCGCATTAATCACGCGATATTGTCCAGGGCGAATTTTAGCCGCCAGTTTAGAAAGCCGTTCTCGATCGGGTTTAAAAAAGGGAAATACATCAGGGCGAAAGGTTTGGGGTGATTTAGTCTGGTTAGCAACCCGTTGTTGAAGCATTGTTTCGAGGTGATGGGCGATCGTTTCTTCGTTTTTGGGTGTGCCTTGTCCAAAAGCAGTTGATCCCCCTAAAAGAAAAATTCTAATTTCATTTTTTGGTTTAGCTAAGGGTAGAGGTGCTTGATCTCTAAATCCTTGTGCATTAATTTGCCAATAAGGTGTCTTTTGATTACTGAGTAGTTGGTAGCCAAACGATGAACTACGTTTGACGACTAAGTTACCATCATCGGGTAATCCTTCGATCGGTTGTTGATTTTCGGTCAAAAATTTCAGGCGATAGGCTTCATTAACTGGTGAAATTCCCGCCACTTCATCGCCTTTACCACTAAGACCAAAAAACATTCTTGCACCCAATTCCAGCATGATAATTGATGTCGGAATTGCAAGACCTAACCAGAGTAGAGAAATTTTACGATTTGTTTTTTTCGGTCTGTAGTAAGAATTACGATATTGGTTTAATCGACGACGGGGTAATTTTAGCATTTAGTATGTTCCTCAATTTGACCAAGCGACTGATATAGCCTGTGATTATCTATGACGAATTGATCTAAAGGATTGCTCCCTGATAGTTTGTCAGGATAAATCTCGCTATAATCTGTGACTGTATAAAAAAAAAGTAAATTTTATGCCTTATAAGTTACTTTTTGTCTGTTTAGGTAATATTTGTCGTTCTCCTGCTGGGGAGAATATCATGAATCATCTCATTAAACAAGCTAATTTGAGTGATCAAATTATTTGTGACTCGGCAGGGACTTCTAGTTATCACATCGATTCGCCTCCAGATTCGCGGATGAGAGCGGCTGCGGTTCGTCGTGGCATCCCCATTTCTGGAAAAGCGCGTCAGTTTATGCCCTCTGATTTTGAAGAGTTTGATCTAATTTTGGCGATGGATCGAGAGAATTATCATAATATTTTGGCGTTAGATCGACAGGGAAAGTATCGAGATAAGGTCAAAATGATGTGTGATTATGCAACTCATCATTCAGTGAAAGAGGTTCCAGATCCTTATTATGGAGGAAAAGAAGGTTTTGATCGCGTTTTGGATTTGCTCTTAGATGCTTGTAGCGGTTTATTGACTCAAATCGAACAAAAAATCTTGAAAACAGATTAAAAAGACGCACCTCGAAAGCACGTCTATAACCCGATTTTGTTTAGCTATATTTAAAAGCCCCTAGAGAGGGGCTAAAAACGACCTAACGGGCATCTGTACCCTGATTAGGTGATCCTTCCTTGGCAGTTGTATCTACGCCAGGGGCTTCCGATTCCGCACCAGGACGAACTTCGCCGCGACTGGTCATCTCACCTTGGCCTGTTCTGCGCGCGATGGGTTCAATGGGGGTATCGCGTCCGCTAGAAGTAGCTGTGGTGCGTTTCGATTTTTCAGTCGGTGCGCCGATTTCGTCTACTTCATTAAATGAAAAGTTATTGGTATTAACACCTGCATAATTGAGTTTATCAAAACGAACAATAATAGGATATAAGATACCTGTCCCTTTATCTACGGAAGCGACGGTACCTACATCATTAAACCAGTAGGATTCTTTACGAAGAACTCTGACCTTAGAACCACGTTGAATCATGAGTGTATTCCTAAATATTTTAAATTTGGTTTTTCGCTTTGTGCGATACAAAGAGTATAGTTTTAATTTAGGACGTAGGGCTAGTTTCTCAATCACGCTTAAGAAATGTTTGTGTAATCTTCTAAAGAAATAGATTGAAGACTATCTTATCTATCGAAAGGCATAAAAAGAGGAGTAAGATGCGTCTGATTAAAGAACGGCTACTTACTCCTACGCCTAAACTGCTACTTTTGAACGATTGAACGATCAAACTTGTTTCGACTAGCGAATATTGTCAGAAACGTCATCTGCTGCTGATTTAACGTTTTGTTTTAGATTTTCAAATCCTTTTTTAGCACCTTCTGTGGCACCACTAACTGTATTATTTAACGATTCGCCATATTGGGTGATTTTATCGCCTACTTTATTAGCTGAAGCAGTTTCTTTAAGGTTTTCGACTGCTTGTGGAGGAGTAGCGGCACGTCTATCTAAATTCTTTTTGGCTTGTTCAACTAAATAATTGGCTTTATCTCCAGTTTTCTCTTCTCCAGGTACCGTGTCTTTAAAATTATTCATGGTGTCTGGTTTTAGCTCATCGGTCTGCGAGTAAGCTTCTTTCATTTGTTTAGCTTGAATTTTTTTGAGGGGATAAGTTGCCGATGAGTTAGCAGCATCATGTTGGGTTGGTTGTGCCGAATAGGGTTTAACAGAAGAAGCGTTGGGACTGGTATTATCATCAGCCACCTGCTCATCAGAGACTTTAGAAGAAGAAGAAATATTTCCAGAAGGGGTTTGATTACAAGCTGTATTAACCATTAATACTAGACCAGCTAGGAATACAATTAGAATCCGAGCTAGTGAAAAACGTTTAATGTTCATGATATTCCTCCGAACTTTTTATAAAGCTTTTTGATTGGTTTAAAGATCTTAAAGATCGCTGATTTCTACAATAACCAATCATTTATGACCTTTTGCTCTACCTTTAGCTATTAATTCTTCTCCATCTTTAGAATGACTTACTCACAAAAGAAAAGCAAAGTCCTATTTTCAAAAATTACCTCAATTCATTGATTTAACTAGGTTTAAAATCCCTGTCATTCTCACTGATATATAAATATTATTAAATAAAACTATAGATTTATTTCTATTTACTTAAGCTAATAGATTTATTTTTGACTATGAAGTTATTTCTAAAATCTTAATGTTTACAATCTTCACGAAACTTAATAAAAGTTAATATAATAAAAAAAGACTAAGTATTCTTTCCTACTCATACAATTTTATGAATGGTTTTCAAATTCCTTGGTTAACAGCCATTATCTTTTTTCCTTTAGTTGCGGCTTTTGCCATTCCTCTGATACCCGATAAGGAGGGTAAAACGACTCGCTGGTTTGCTTTAGGTGTCGGTTTAATCAATTTTGCTCTTATTATTAATGGGTTTTGGAGTAACTACAACTTTACAAGCACTGAATTTCAGCTTACAGAAACCTATGCCTGGGTTCCCCAAATTGGCTTAAATTGGTCATTAGGTGTTGATGGTGTGTCAATGCCATTAATTGTCTTATCAGGTTTTGTCTCAACCCTAGCATTATTAGCCTCTTGGAAAATTGAACGTAAACCCAAACTGTTTTATTTTCTAATGCTCGTTCTCTATAGCGCACAGATTGGAGTTTTTGCGGCACGAGACTTATTATTATTTTTCCTGATGTGGGAACTTGAATTAGTTCCTGTTTATATTTTAATTTCTATTTGGGGTGGACAAAAACGCCTCTATGCTGCGACTAAATTTATTTTATATACTGCACTTGCTTCTATTTTTATTCTCGTAGCTGCACTGGGGTTAGCCTTCTATGGTAATCACTTTACCTTTGATATGGCTGAGTTAGGTCTAAAAGAATACCCACTCGCCTTAGAAATGGTGGCTTATGCGGGATTTTTAATTGCTTTTGGTGTAAAACTTCCGATTTTCCCTCTACATACTTGGTTACCTGATGCACACAGTGAAGCTTCAGCACCCGTATCAATGATTTTAGCGGGCGTTCTCTTAAAAATGGGTGGTTATGGTTTAATTCGGATGAACATCGAACTCTTACCCCATGCTCATATCAAATTTGCGCCGTTGTTAGTGATTTTAGGTGTGATTAATGTCGTTTATGGGGCCTTTACTGCTTTTGGACAAACGAACTTAAAACGTCGTCTAGCTTCTTCTTCTATCTCCCATATGGGTTTTGTTCTCATTGGTATTGCTTCGTTCACTGAATTAGGCATGAATGGGGCCGTACTACAAATGTTATCTCATGGTTTGATTGCGGCGGCTCTGTTTTTCCTTTGTGGTAGTGCTTATGAACGGACTCACACGCTGATGATGGATGAAATGGGAGGGTTAGCGAAACAAATGCCGAAGATTTTCGCGCTATTTACAGTAGCATCGATGGCATCACTCGCATTACCTGGAATGAGTGGTTTTGTCTCAGAATTAACGGTCTTTTTGGGAATCGCTAACAGTGATGTTTATAGTTCTACTTTCAAAGTCGTTGTTATTTTCCTAACGGCGGTGGGTTTAATCTTAACTCCGATTTATCTATTATCGATGTTGCGAGTGGTTTTCTATGGTAAAGAAAATTCTAATCTAGTTTTAGATGGTTTTTCCATTGATGCTAAACCTCGTGAGATTTTTATCACAGTTTGCTTATTACTACCCATTATTGGTATTGGTTTATATCCAAAGTTAGCCATGAGTACCTATGATTTAAAAACCGTAGAAGTAGCGGCTAAAGTTCGTGCCAATCTTCCAGTAATCGCGAAGCAAGAAACATCAAGAACAGCCAGTTTAATCTCTTTTTCGGCTCCTGCTTTAATTGCTCCTCAAATTTTAGATGTGACTAAATAAAGAAAAAATTTAATCAAAAGATGAGGTGGGTTAGGCTCACCTTTTTTTGTTTATATAATGTAGGGGTTTGGTCTCCAAACCCTGAATAATGTATTTTCGCTATGAATAAGAATCTCTATAATTAAATCCTTGACATTTATTACCTATCAAGAAGAGGGCTTGGAAACCAAGCCCCTACGATAAATTCCGAACGAACTTTTAAAGGGTGTGCATTATTAGCGTTTTTTGCATTCATATAAAAAAAAGGTTTGACGACCAAACCTCTAAAATAGGAACTATCCTTTAACACACATCACTTGTTTAAGCGTTGCGACAATTTCGACTAAATCCGCTTGTTGATTCATCACTTGTTCAATCGGTTTATAGGCTCCTGGAATTTCGTCAATAATTTTATAATCTTTACGACATTCCACGCCTTCGGTTTGCTGAATCAAATCATCTAAAGAAAAGTGTTTTTTAGCTTGAGTTCGAGACATCAAACGCCCTGCACCGTGAGCGCAAGAACAGAAACTATCTGTATTTCCTTTTCCTTTAATAATGTATGATTTAGCTCCCATTGAACCTGGAATAATCCCGTAATCAGTTTCTCTAGCACGTACCGCACCTTTTCGAGTCACATAAACATCTTCACCAAAATGATGTTCTTTTTCGGCATAATTATGATGACAATTGACAGATAAAATCGGTTTAGTTGGTTGGCCACCAGCTAGATGTTTTTCAACGATTTGTTTAAACCGCGCCATCATAATTTCACGATTCATTCGGGCATAGTTTTGCGCCCATTGTAAATCACGCCAATACGCTTCAAATTCAGAAGTACCCGCCACAAAATAGGATAAATCAGGATCATTTAATTTAAGTTCAGCCAATTTAGCTAAGTGTTTTGCGGTGGAAATATGACATTGAGCCAGTTGATTTCCTATCCCGCGTGAACCTGAGTGTAACATTAACCATACTTGGTCATCGGTATTTAAACAAAGTTCAATAAAGTGATTGCCCGACCCCAAAGAACCTAATTGTTTAATCGCTTTTTTATCTAGGTTTTGTACTCCTTTGTGTAAATCTTTAAATTGTTGCCAACCTAACCAGTTAGTCACATTTTTTTCGATTTCTTTATTTTCATCAAAACCAACAGGAATAGCAGCTTCAACATCTAAACGGATTTTTTTTAACTTACCTTCTAATTGGTCAGCATGAAACGGTAATTTTATGGCTGCCATTCCACAGTTATGAACAAAAACTCCAGAACTGAGAGCAAAATTATTGTAATTAGGAACAGACAAGCAGTAAACATCTTCGAGTTGAGTTAAAGGGATAACAGCAATTACTTTATGGTTATAACCATGCGTGTATTTACGATGGTTATCTAGTCCAATTGGACTTTTAATTTCTGTGTTACAAACTTCACAAGTATATAAGCGATTTGCTATTTCTTTACTTTTTTCTCTTCCTTTTTGGCTTTGATTGTATTGAACTAGATATTGTTTTCCTCTTTGACCATTATCAGCGACAGCATTTTTAAAATGTTCAGGACGCTCTTGCATATATTTAAGGATATTTCGAGTTCCTCTTTCTGCAAAATCTTGATAACCTTCTTCTGTTTTTGCTTTTGCTGCTAAAGCTGCTTTTCTTTTTTGTTCAAATTCGGCAGATTGCCAATAAGTATTTTTTTCTACTAATAAACGATGATAAGCAGAATGATCCTGATTTCCCATAAATTCAAGATTCTCTGGCCGATTATCTGCTTCATCAAAGTTTTTGTGATGAATTACTGTTCTTTGTCCTACAAACTTAGGAATTTCTCCTAATAGTCCTGAACGAGCAATCATCCAATGTGCTTTTTGCCATCGGCCTGAATAATTCTGTTGAATTAAAGTATATCCATCTTTGTCTGTTTTGGAATAAAAAGGCATTAATGATGTACCAAGTTTAAGGCTAAATGCCTCTTGGTACGTGCCATCTCTTAACATGAATAGATGATCAGGTGTACATTTTATTTCTTGCCCATTGTCTAGAATAACTTTGACTAGAGAAGCCTGACGACGTGTTAAACGTGCGATCGCTTCTGCTGCTACAATACGACCCGTAGGACTACAAGAATAAGTATAAAAAGACTTACCTGTGTTTGCTAATTCACTAATAGGATAAGATTGGCCATTTACAACAGGAATAAGTGTATCTCCCGTAAAACAACCCACATCTACACCGACGGCTGCGGGAATGACGGCATCTTTGGTTGCAATAACGGAACCGACTAAGGCCCCTTTTCCCAGGTGAACATCGGGCATTAAAGCGACGTGTTTGTAAACAAAAGGCAGAGCAGCAACATTTTTCGCCATCTGGGTTTCATGGGGTGCTAAGTCATGACCTGCCCATGACAGAATCGGTGATGCTGTCTGCAAATCTAACGTTTTGTAGGGCATATGTTTGATAATGCTGTATATTACAATTATAATACATAGAGATGGGATGTCAAGCTCTTAAGATCTAGTCGTTGTTTTAAGAGACAGGATAGAATAGAGACGACCTCCCTCATTAAACTAATTAATATGAGCCGTCCCTTGAAAAATTCGATTCGTCAAGAATTTAAAAACCAAGTCACAATTTTAGCTAGTTTTTTAGGTATTTTTTGGATCGTAGAAATTTTAGATCGCTATGTTTTTCGAGGTCGGCTTGATGTTTTTGGAATTATTCCACACAATATAATCGGCTTACGAGGAATTTTATTCGCACCGTTTTTACACGGTAACTTTAACCATCTAATCGCTAATTCAATTCCGTTTGTTATTTTGGGCTGGTTGGTGATGTTACAAGAAACCAGTGATTTTTTTATTGTTACTGGTATCACAATGCTCGTGGGCGGTTTGGGTGTTTGGATTTTTGGTGTACCTGGTTCAATTCATATCGGAGCAAGTATTTTAATTTTTGGCTATTTAGGATTTTTGTTATTAAGAGGCTATTTTCAGCGTAATTTCGCTTCGATTTTGCTCTCACTTGTAGTAGGTGTGTTGTATGGGGGGACAGTGTGGGGTGTTCTACCTTCTCAACCAGGTATCTCTTGGCAGGGACATCTATTCGGTTTTATCGGCGGTATTATTGCAGCGAGAATGATTGCTAAAGAAAAACATAGATATGGTTCATAATCAAAACGTTTATTGTTCTATGTCCTAAGAGATCGCTTCAAGATTCCTGATATAATCGGATTAAAGGAATATTAAGATTAGTTAAATTTTCTTGAATCCATTAATCTATAGATCTATACAGCAACCCCTATCGGCTCCCTATAAGAGCTACTTGATCCCATGACTGTTTATGATGAGTTTTTGATCGATCCTTATGCCATCAATTCATCCGACAAGCCCGAGGAAGCTTGCGGAGTCTTTGGTGTTTATGCCCCAGAAGAAGAGGTTGCTAAATTAGCCTATTTTGGTTTGTATGCCCTACAGCATCGGGGTCAAGAATCGGCGGGGATTGCGACTTTTGAAGGAGACACCGTACACTGCTATAAAAACATGGGGCTAGTGTCTCAAGTTTTTAAAGAAGATATCCTAAACACCTTACCAGGTGAATTGGCAGTTGGTCACACTCGCTATTCGACAACAGGATCAAGTCATCGGGCAAATGCTCAACCTGCTGTCGTTGAAACTCGTTTAGGAACTCTAGCTTTAGCACATAATGGTAATTTAGTCAATACCCTAGAGCTTCGGCAAACGCTAGAAAAACGGGGCTGTGATTTTGAAACAACAACCGACTCAGAAATGATTGCAGTAGCGATCGCCCAAGAAGTTAATAGCGGACAAGATTGGCTAGAGGCTGCGGTTAACGCCTTTAAACTGTGTTCAGGGGCTTATAGTTTAGTCATTGGCACGCCTGAAGGAATCATCGGGACAAGAGATCCCAATGGAATACGCCCCTTAGTACTCGGTGAAATCGAAACAGACGACGGAAAAACCCGTTATGTTCTCGCCTCCGAAACCTGTGGTTTAGATATTATTAGTGCCACCTATATCCGCGATATTGAACCAGGGGAACTGGTTTGGATTACTGAAAATGGCATCACCTCGCAATATTGGGCCAAATCAGAACGAAAACTCTGTATTTTTGAAATGATTTATTTTGCTCGTCCTGATAGCATCATGCACGACGAGAGCTTATATACTTATCGTATTCGTTTGGGTGAACAACTGGCCAAAGAATCCTATGTAGATGCCGATTTAGTGATGGGTGTTCCAGATTCGGGAATTCCTGCGGCGATTGGTTTTTCGGAAGTCTCAGGGATTCGTTATGGTGAAGGACTCATTAAAAATCGTTATGTGGGACGTACTTTCATTCAACCGACGCAACACATGAGAGAACACGGAATACGGATGAAATTAAATCCTCTTAAAGATGTTCTTAATGGAAAACGCGTGATTATTGTGGATGATTCGATCGTCAGAGGAACCACCAGCCGTAAAATCGTAAGAGCCTTACGAGAAGCAGGGGCAACAGAAGTTCATATGCGAATTTCCTCTCCTCCCGTCACCCATCCGTGTTTCTATGGCATTGACACCGATAATCAATCACAATTAATCGCAGCAACTAAATCGGTTGAAGAAATAGCGCAACAAATCGAAGTCGATTCACTCGCCTATTTAAGTGGGCGCGGAATGTTAGAAGCAACAGGCAAAGATCCGAATAGTTTTTGTTCTGCTTGTTTCAATGGTGATTATCCGATTCCCATTCCGAATAGTGTTAAAGGTTCTAAATTAATGTTAGAAAAACTGGGAGTCTAACTAAAGCACGTCTTTAAAGATTAACATTTTTTTAAAATCAATTTTGAAGTAACCTGATAAGCTAGACAGAGAAATTTATCAGGTTATTAATAGCAATGTCTAGCCTTTTAGAGCAAAACTTAAATACTAATGACCAAATAACGGTTTTAGAAAAGGCCTTCGCTACAGCCCAAAACCTATTATGGAACTTTAGTTTAAGCGAAGATTTTACAATTGATCTTCGTTATATTTTTGGTAATCAAATACAAAACACAACAGCCCAAGCCATTTTTCAAGCCTTAGCGCAACAAAAGGCATTTTCTCTAGAAATTGTCACCCAAAATCAGATCAATAACGCTTTGGGTGCCTATGCTCAACAAACGAACACTATTTATTTATCACAAGAATTTATTACACGAAATCTAAACAATTATCAAGCAATTGTAGCCGTTTTACTCGAAGAAACAGGTCATTATATCGATGCTCAACTCAATCGAGTCGATACATCAGGGGATGAAGGAGAACTTTTTGCGGCGATCATACAAGGAAAAACTTTAGACACCACAACACAAAATCGGATTGCTCAAGAGGACGATTATTATACAGTAAATCTAGATGGTCAAGAAATCCAGATCGAACAGGCAACCCCTGGCCTAAATTCAGCTTTTGATTTGATTGGTTTAACTCAATTACGAAACGATCCTCAATTTGCGGGGATTGATGGCAGTGGTGTAACGGCTGTCGTGATTGATACGGGATTAGATCGAAATCATCCATTACTACAACCTAACTATAGAACGGGAGTTGATTTCGTCAATGGTGGTGATAATCCAGTCGATAACGAAGGACATGGTACACACGTATCAGGAACCGTCGGAGCAGTTGATGAAAATATTGGTGTAGCCCCAAATGTCGGATTAATTGGTTTACAAGTCTTTCAAAACGGAGGCGGGGCATCAAATTCGACCATCGAAGAAGCTTTAGAATGGGTTTATAATAACCGCCAGCAATATAATATTGTCGTCGTTAATATGTCCTTGGGGAGTGGTTTTTACTCCTCACCTAACCAAGTTCAAGGCGATATTTTATCTGATGACATTCGTAGATTAGAGGAAATTGGTGTAACAGTTGTTTCAGCAGGGGGAAACTCTTTTAAAAACAACGAATATCAAAATTATGGCGCACCCGCAATTTACAGTACCCTCGCCGTCGGTGCCGTTTGGCAAGATGGAGTGAATCAAGATGTACAATTTGGTAGCGGTGCGATCGACTATACCACAGGAATCGATCGCATTACCAGTTTTTCCCAACGTTTAGCCGCTAATAACACCATATTTGCACCTGGGGCTTTTATTAACAGCACTTATCCAGGGGGAGGACAAAACAACCTTGCAGGTACTTCGATGGCATCACCCCACGTTGCGGGTGCAGTGGCACTCATGCAAGAAGCCTCCCTACAGTTTGGGGGACGGTTACTGGCTCCTGCTGAAGTCGTTGATATTATGCGAAGCACTGCTGATAGTATTTTTGATGGAGACGATGAAAATGATAACGTTCAAAACACTAATGTTTCATATCCTCGGTTAAATATCTATCGAGCAATTACAGAAATTAAAAACCGCTTTGGTAATATTACCCCACCTCCACCAGGAGGCGGTTCAGGTGATGCTAATGGAACGTTTATCGGTGCGATTATTGGCCCGACTTTAGATGGTTCACCCGTTACTCCGATTTTAGGTTCAATTGGGATTGATGGACTTTCGACTAATATTGGTAATACCGATGTCGATATTTATCGGTTCCAACTCGCATCACCTGGAAACATTACTATTGCTCTAGGAACTAATCCAAGTAATCCAGCCGATTTTGATAGCCTATTGCGGCTTTTTGATAGTAATGGTGCAGAAATCGCTTTTAATGATGACAATGGAACAAATACCTTTTCGACGATTCAAGCCGCTTTAAATACGGGAACCTATTATGTTGGTGTTAGTGGATTTAATAATAGGAGTTATAACCCAAGTGTTGCAGGGAGTGGGGTCGCGGGTGAGATAGGAAATTATTCTTTACAGTTTAGCCTCAATAATGCTGATCCTAATGGGTTATTAAGTGGTGCAGTTGATGTTAATTTAGGTAGTACTCAAAATCCTTTCTTTGATGGTTTTATTGGTGCTGATTATGGTGTACCTGTTGGTGTAGCAGATGTCGATTTATTTAAAATTGTGGTACCTGATAACGGTACTTTATTTGTCGATATTGATACGCCGTATAACAATGATTATGTCGATTCATTTTTACGTGTTTTTGATGAAAATGGTAATCTTTTAATCGATAGTGATGATGATCTATCTTACGATCGAGCAGGTAATCCAACGGAGTTTACCGACTTTTCATACCCTGGTCTTGTTTTTGAAGATCCTTTTAATCGACAATTCTTTAACGGACATGAAACCGATAGTTTTGTCACGGGAACGGTTGATAGAGGGGATGTCTACTATATTGGTGTTTCAGATTATTTTAATAGTGATTACGATCCCACCACCTTAAACGGTCGTCGTGATAGTGGAGATGGTGGACAATATAAATTAAACGTCACTTTTGTTAATAATGATCTTAATGGCAGCATTCCTCAAGCAATAAGTAATGCTAGTTTACCCATCGTAAATCGTGCTGGAACGATCGGTGCTGATGGTGATCCAGTAACAGGAGGATTATCTGATGTTGGTGACAAAGATGTTGATTTTGTAAAAGTTCGTTCTGCAAGTACAGGAATTTTAGAAATTGATATTGCTTCTTCTGCTAGTGATCCTATTGATAGTGTTGCTTTTATTTACGATGCAAATGGAAATCAATTAGCCCTCGATGACGATCGCTCATCTGTAGATCTTAATCCACTAATTCAATATCCCATTGCTGCCAATCAAGATTATTATGTCGCAGTCACGGGATACGGAAACAATAATTTTGATCCCTTTGCCCTTGGTAGTGGTTCAGGGGGTGATACGGGAGAATATACCTTTAATAGTCGTCTACGTCCCTCATCCGATGCAGTCTTTCTTTCGGATAATGCACTTAATTATGGTGCGGTACAAACCCTATCTTTCTATCAAAAACTCTTTTCTGAATTGGGTAAAGATAACGGTTTAGTTACAGGGCCAACGGATCTAGATATTTACCGTTTTACCCCCAACATTACGGGTAAAGTTGAGATTCGAGTTGATGCGAATGAAGAATTTGGGGCCGATACTTTCTTACGTTTATTTGATATTAATGGCAATGAACTAGCTGTTAATGATAATGAGGCGAGTAATATTAAAGGAAGTGTCTTACGAGTTGATTTATTCGCAGGTACTCCTTATATCATCGGGGTTAATGGTGCAAGTCCCGAAGCGCGTAACTATAATCCGATTACGGGAGCAGGAGGAGCCGTAGGAAGTCAAGGCACTTATAATATTATTGTTGAGCAAGCGATCGATCCTGCACAATATGGGGCTTCCTATGCAGATTTGATCGTCAACTTTGGCTATAATTTACCTGCTCTTAATCAGCATTATCAAACAATCGGGCGTTTAGAAGGTAGAAGTCCCGATTTATTCGATGAATTGCGTTATACGGCATCTAATCCTGATTTAATCCAGGTTTTCCGCTTTGATCCTGCGGGTGCGACTCAACATTATATTCAATCGGGATACTTTGAACAACGTTCTTTAACGGCTTTCGATCCGACTCAGTATCTAGCATCAAATATAGATTTAATCGGTGTTTTTGGATACAATTTTACAGAAATAACCCGTCATTATGTACAATCTGGGTTTTTTGAGTCGAGAAGTCCAGACTCATTTGATGAATTGCGTTATCTTGCTTCTAATCGTGATTTAATTGGCGTGTTTGGACTCAACCCCGTCGCCGCAACACAACATTATCTACAATCAGGATATCAAGAAGCTGGACGACCTTTAATCTCTTTTGAAGCCGATCGTTACATTGCCTCCAATTCAGATTTAATCCAAGCTTTGGGGTACAATTTGCTAGAAGGGACAATACACTATATCAATCGTGGTGCTTTAATTGAAAACCGTCCCACAACGAGCTTTGATGCGGTTAACTATCTCAATCGTTACTCAGATTTACAAGCAGTATTTGGCGGAGATTTAACGGCGGCGACTCGTCACTTTATTGAATCGGGTTACTATGAAGGACGAATCGGTATCTAATCTGATTTTACAGATGGATATTGTTTCAAGACTTCTTTAAGATACTTTCCTGTATAAGATTTGGGGTTTTTGGCGACGGTTTCGGGTGTACCAACGGCGACAAGTTCTCCTCCTTTATCGCCTCCTTCGGGCCCTAAGTCAATCACCCAATCTGAACAGCGAATGACATCTAAATTGTGTTCAATGACAATAATTGAATTACCTTTATCTACAAGACGCTGTAAAACATTTAATAAGTGATGCACATCATAGAAAGATAAACCCGTTGTTGGTTCGTCGATGAGATACAGCGTTTTACCAGTAGGACGACGTGATAATTCAGCCGCTAGTTTCACCCGTTGCGCTTCTCCACCTGAGAGAGTGGGCGCACTTTGCCCAAGTCTACAATATCCTAAACCCACATCCACCAAAGTTTGTAGTCGATTAAATGCTTTGGGAATGTTTTGGAAAACGTCTAAAGCTTCTTCTACCGTCATGTTTAATACATCTGCGATCGAAAACCCTTTATACTTGACTTGTAAAGTTTCTCGGTTATATCTTGCCCCTTTACAGACTTCACACTGGACATAAACATCGGGTAAAAAATTCATTTCAATGACATTAACACCCTGTCCAGAACACGCTTCACATCTTCCCCCTTTAACATTAAAAGAAAATCGACCCGCTTGATATCCTCTGGCTTTTGCTTCGACAGATTGGGTGAAAATTTCTCGAATTACATCAAAAACCCCTGTATAAGTTGCAGGATTAGATCGAGGGGTTCTACCAATCGGAGATTGATCAATAATAATCACTTTATCAACTGCATCTAAACCCTTAACTTTTCCCAATTGTTTCGGAAAGGGAACTTGTCGGGTTAAATGATGTTGTAGTGAAGGATAAAGAAGTTCATTGATTAAAGTCGATTTTCCAGAACCTGAAACTCCTGTGATACTGACCAGTTTTCCTAGCGGAATTTCAACATCAACATTTTTTAAATTATTTTCGTGACAGTTTTCTAAAATTAGTGAATAACCATTACCGTCGCGTCGTTGACTGGGGGTTTCAATCACTTGTCTTCCAGATAAATAAGCCCCCGTTAAAGACTCTTTTGCATCGAGTAAAGTTTGTAAATCTCCTTGACAGATAATTTCGCCACCATGTATCCCCGCTTTTGGCCCAATATCGACTAAATAATCAGCAGCCCTAATTGTTTCTTCATCGTGTTCGACGACAATTAAAGTATTCCCGATATCTCGAAGTTTTTTGAGAGTTTCTAACAGTTTACCATTATCTCTTTGATGTAAACCAATACTTGGTTCATCTAAGACATAAAGAACACCCGTCAAACCTGCACCGATTTGTGTAGCAAGACGGATTCGCTGTGATTCTCCACCCGATAAGGTCATGGCGGCACGATCTAATGTCAGATAATCTAATCCTACATCAATGAGAAATTGTAATCTTGCTTTAATTTCTTTAATGGCTAATTCTCCAATTAAAGCTTGTCGAGTCGTTAGATTTAGATGTTGACTTCGGTCTAAACAATCTCGAATCGGCACACTCGATAAATCAGTAATGCGATATTGTCCTAAACGAACTGCTAAAGCTTCGGGTTTTAAACGTTTTCCAGCACAAACTTCACAGGGTTGATTAACGATATATTTTTCTAGTTTCTGTTTGATGATTTCTGAATTGCTTTCTTGATAACTTCTATCTAAAATGTTTAAAATGCCTGCAAATTTTTTATGATAGCCTTTTCCAGAGTTGTAGCGAGAGTCATCCTCAAAATAAATCGGTTCATCACTACCATGTAGTAAAATATTTTGTTGTTCTTTGGTTAGGATTTTCCAAGGGGTTTGTAATTCAAATCCATAAGCTTGACTGACACTATACAATAGCGATAGATAATAGGAATTATCCTTATCAGACCAAGGCGCGATCGCAGAGTAAACAGGTTGTGCAGGATCAGGGATAATTAATTCAGCCGAAAAAGTTTTAAATGTTCCCAAACCATGACAATTGGAACAGGCACCATAGGGAGAATTAAAGGAAAATAAACGGGGTGATAATTCTTCCATGACTGCACCATGTTCGGGACAGGCGAAGTTTTCTGAAAAGACAATCTCTTGGGGTTTATTTTCGTCGGTTTCTTCGGGTACAATTTCAATAACCGCTAATCCGTTGGACTGTTTTAAACACGTGCTTAAAGAGTCTACTAATCTTTCTTGAATGCCTTCTTTTTTAATCAGTCGATCTATAACAATCTCAATATGATGGCTTTGATTTTTTTCGAGTTCGATAGAGTCGGTTAATTCTCTGACTTCTCCATTAATCCTAATTCTGGCGAAACCCTGAGACGCTAAACTAGATAGTAATTGTTTGTGAGTTCCTTTTTTGCCTCGTACTACTGGCGAAAGAATTTGAAAACGAGTTCGGTCTGGAAGTTCTAAAATACGATCGCACATTTCATCAATGGTTTGAGGGGCAATATTGCGATCGCAAATCGGACAATGAGGTTCACCCGCACGACCGAATAATAAGCGAAAATAGTCGTAAATTTCTGTAACCGTTCCGACGGTTGAACGCGGGTTATGTGATGTCGATTTTTGATCAATCGAAATGGCTGGACTTAACCCCTCAATAGCATCCACATCGGGTTTATCGAGTTGTCCTAAAAACTGTCTCGCATAGGCACTCAGAGACTCTACATAGCGTCTTTGTCCCTCTGCAAATATGGTATCAAAGGCGAGAGAAGATTTACCCGAACCAGATACCCCAGTAAATACAATGAGTTGATCTCTAGGTAATTCTAAATCAACATTTTTTAAATTGTGTTGTCTTGCGCCACGAATTCGGATTGAGTTGCTGTTCGACATAGTACACAGCTTAATAGTCCTTAATCATCATAGCGTTGTTTTTTTATACTTTACGATGGGTTCTTTTAGTTTTTTGACAAGGTACACTGACAAATATAGAAGATTAAATTTAAGATTATGTCGAATCGTCTTGCACAATCTCAAAGCTTATATCTCCGTAAACACGCGAATAACCCGATAGATTGGTGGTCTTGGTGTCCTGAAGCACTTCTTACGGCAAAACAGGACAATAAACCGATTTTCCTTTCGATTGGTTATTCTAGCTGTCACTGGTGTACGGTGATGGAAGGTGAGGCGTTTTCGGATAGTGCGATCGCAGAATACTTAAATGGTCATTTTCTCCCGATTAAAGTTGATCGAGAAGAACGACCTGACATCGATAGTATCTATATGCAAGCACTACAGACGATGATCGGTCAAGGGGGTTGGCCACTTAATATTTTCCTGACACCCGATGATTTAGTACCGTTCTATGGGGGGACTTATTTTCCTGTTGAACCGCGTTTAGGTCGTCCTGGTTTCCTACAGGTGTTACAATCGGTGCGTCGTTTTTATGATGAGGAAAGAGAAAAGCTCAATCAGTTTAAACAAGATATTTTAGAAATTCTTCAGCAATCAACGATCTTACCCCTCAGTGAAGCGAATTTATTGGCAGATGAATTATTATTTCGCGGTATAGAAATTAATACGGGTGTGATTAGTACGAGTGCTAACAATTTTAGTAATCCCAGTTTTCCGATGATTCCCTACGCTGCATTAACCCTTCAAGGGAGTCGTTTTGAGTTTCAATCTCCAGTCGATGCAACTACTATCGCTACTCAAAGAGGAGAAGATTTAGTATTAGGGGGGATTTTCGATCATGTTGGGGGTGGTTTTCACCGTTATACCGTCGATGCAACATGGACAGTTCCCCATTTTGAAAAGATGTTGTACGACAATGGTCAAATTGTTGAATATTTGGCAAATTTGTGGAGTAGTGGCCAAGAGGAACCCGCATTTAAGAGAGCGATCGTAACTACAATACAATGGTTACAACGGGAAATGACGGCACCTGAAGGCTATTTCTATGCAGCACAAGACGCAGATAGTTTTATTGATTCTAATGCGTTAGAACCCGATGAAGGGGCGTTTTATGTGTGGTCATCCCAAGAGTTAGAACAGATTTTAAATAATTCGGAGTTGGCGTTACTCAAAGAAAACTTTACTATTACTAATCAAGGAAATTTTGACGGAAAAAATGTCTTACAGCGTCGTATTGAAGGAGAACTATCCGAAGCGGTTGAAAGTGCGTTAGATAAATTATTTGCCGTTCGTTATGGGGTTTCGTCTCATCAAACCGCCTATTTTCCACCTGCTAGAAATAATGATGAAGCTAAAACGGTTTCATGGCCAGGGCGTATTCCCACAGTTACCGATACTAAAATGATTGTAGCTTGGAATAGCCTGATGATTTCGGGTTTAGCCCGCACCTATGGCGTTTTCGATAATCATTTAGCTTGGTCTCTAGCGACAAATGCAGCACAATTTATTTTAGCTCATCAATGGGTGTCAGGGCGTTTACACCGTCTCAATTACGAAGGGGAAGCATCGGTATTAGCACAGTCGGAGGATTACGCTTTTTTTATTAAAGCATTACTCGATTTACAAGCGGCTAATCCTGCTGAAACCTTGTGGTTAGAACACGCGATGAGAATTCAGCAAGAATTTGATGATTTATTTTGGTCATTGGAAATGGCTGGTTACAACAACACATCATCGAACAATAGTCAAGATTTAATCGTTCGAGAAAGAAGTTATATTGATAACGCCACACCTTCGGCTAATGGTATCGCAGTCGCCAATTTAGTCCGTTTAGCCCGATTAACCGATAATTTAGAGTATTTAGAACGTGCTGAACAAGCTTTAAAGGCTTTTGGTGCAGTTTTAGCCCAATCACCCCAAGCCTGTCCGAGTTTGTTTATTGCTTTAGACTGGTATCGTTATGGTAAGTGTGTCCGTGCCACAGCAGAAACCTTAAAACATTTAGTACCGCAGTATTTCCCTACAACTGTTTATCGAGTTGATGCCACCTTACCCAATCATTACACAGGTTTAGTATGTTCTGGCTTGTCTTGTCTAGAACCTGCCACCAGTTATGATCAGTTATTGGGACAAATGCGATCGGTTTAAATTATAAGATTAAATAATTATTAGATGGGTATTTCAACTAGGCTGGCAATATCTTCTCCTAATCGATTAAAATCTTTAGGATTAAGAGTTAAAAGAATTGACACTTTTGCTTTTATAGCTGCTTGAGCAATCAAAGTATCAAAAATAGTCCCTCCTGTTAAATTTAATCTAACCATTCGCTTTATAATTTCTTGATAGTCTTGAAAGGTTAATTCAACTTTCGTAAAATTGCCGAGATTATGTGTAATTAATTGCTGTGCCGTAGAAGGATTAATTCGAGGAGTTCGAGGAAAACGAGTTAAAATAGAATAAAGTTCTGCGATCGTATGAGTTGAGACAAAACCTTCATCTTGTTTTTGTTGAATACGCTGTAGCCGTAAGAAGCTTTGACTATGATGAGGATGTTCGGGTATTGCTGCTGCTACAAGCACAGACGTATCAAACAAAACTTTTACCATGACGTAAATTTATTAATTCTTTCTTCTCTCATGTCTTGTACCGCAGTCTCTAAATTATGTAAGTTTACATCGGTAGCGGGTTTTAAAACAAATAAATCATTGATTAAATCAAGTTGCAATTCTTCAGTAATATTTGTGCTTTTGATAACTTCCTTCTCTGACAATACTTTTTGGAAATACTGTTTTTCCCAGAAGTTTTTTTCTCTAAGTCGAATTTCATGTTTAATTTTCTGAGCAGTAGGGATAAGCTGAGTTTGTGTTAAAGTTGCTAAAGCAATACCAAAAAAATAAAAAGTATACATCAATAATATAAGTTGATTTGTTTTTTGAATAGGGAAAAAAATTATTAAAGCCATTAAAAATACGCAGGCTAGAAGAAAAAAAATCGAAATAATCCAGCTAAAAACCCATTTTAACCAATCCATGCGTTCAATTTTACGAATTTCTAACCTTCCATCTGCTCTAAGCATTAAAAATGAATAAGCTCTTTTAAAATCTAGATAAGTAAGTCTACCATTGGCATATTTGTAAAGCTCTATTATTTTTTCTCGAAGATTTTTATAATCTTTTATACCTGTAGCGTGTCCGAAAAGTATTTGATCGACTTGTTCTTGTAATACTTCTTTAATCGGCTCAGTTACTTTTCCATCGTTAAGTGATTCTTTTAGAATTGAAAGTTTTCGTCGTGAAAAAATATCAAATAATTCATAAATTGATTTTAAATTAACTAATATTGCTCCTAAAAAGCCCAAGAAGGCAACAATAATCAAGCTTTCTTTAGTATCTATAGGAATTTTAAAGATAGTTTGAAACATTATTCAGATAATTTTAGTAATAAACTTTTAACTTACAATATAACACCAAATCCAGATAAATAGAACTCTTCGAGGTTTGGTATTTCTAGCCATTGCGTGTAAGGATTTGGATACCAAATCCCTACATAATTTTAATGATTAGATTTATAGCGGATTTGGTATGATTACAACCAAACAAACTTAAGCTTTTTTCCGTGTGGTTGTTTTAGCAGTTGTCTTTTTAGCAGTCGTGGTCTTTTTGGCGGTTGTTGTTTTTTTAGCGGTTGTTGCTTTAGTTGTTTTGGTCGTTGTTTTTTTGGTCGTTGCTTTAGTGGATAAAGCATCTAACGCTTGATCTAGGTTGATAGTTTCGACTGTTTCGCCTTCTGGCATTTTGGCGTTAGTTTTGCCATGTTTAATATATGCACCATAGGGGCCACTATAGATATTTACAGGTTCATTGTCTTCGGGATGTAAACCCAATTCTTTAAGTGGTTCTTTTGTACTGGTTTTGCCGCGTCCTCGTGTTGATTTCGGTTCCGCTAATAATTGTAAGGCTCGTTCTAGAGTAATGGTTAGAACATCATCACCCGCTTTAATAGAACGGTATTCTTTGCCTACTTTACCTTGGTCGTGAACCACATAGGGGCCAAAACGTCCTAAACTGGCTTGAATTTTACCATCGGTGGCGGGATGTTTCCCTAGTGTACGAGGGAGAGAAAGTAACCCAACCGCAGTATCTAAAGATAAATCTTCGGGTTTTGTGCCTTTGGGTAAAGAAGCGCGTTTTGGTTTTTTGTTATCTTCGGTGACTTCCCCAAGTTGAACATAGGGGCCATAAGTTCCTATAAGAACAAAAATCGGTTCTCCAGTTTCGGGATGAATACCTAATTGTTCGGGGCCTTCGGTTTTTTGTTTGAGGAGGACTTGGACTTGTTCGGGGTTTAAGTCAGATGGAGTTAAGTCGGCAGGAATCGATGCAGTAATGGTATCTTCCCCTAGTTGTACTTCGATATAGGGGCCAAATTTACCAATTTTTACGATCGCATTCAAGTTTTCTAGATTAATGGCTTTAGCGGTACTAGGATCGATCTGACTTTCTCTAACTTTAACCTGATTTTCTAGCCCTTTTTCCCCTAAATAAAAAGTTTCTAGATAGGGTAGCCATTTCGCCTCACCAGTAGCAATTTCATCTAGGGTTTGTTCCATTTTAGAGGTAAAACTGGTATCCACTAAATCGGGAAAATGTTCCTCTAATAAACTCACGACAGCAAACGCGGTAAAGGTGGGAATCAGGATTTTATTCCGCATCTGAACATAACCGCGATCAATAATCGTACTAATAATACTCGCATAGGTACTCGGTCGGCCAATTCCCTCGCTTTCCAGGGTTTTGACTAAGGATGCTTCACTATAACGGGCGGGGGGTTGGGTTTCGTGTTCGATGACATCGAGTTTTTTACATTTGGGAGTGTCACCGATTTTAAGATCGGGTAAAATTACCTCACGATCGTCTAATGCGGCATCAGGATCATCTAACCCTTCCACATAAGCGCGGAAAAAGCCTGGAAAATCGATTTTTTGTCCTGAAGAACGAAAACCCGCATCTTCTACTTGAATATTAACCACGACTTGAGTTAGACGTGCTTCAGCCATCTGAGAGGCTACAGTACGTTTCCAAATGAGGTCATACAAAGCAAATTCATTTCCAGATAAACCCGTTTCTCTGGGTAAACGAAATTCATTACCTGATGGGCGAATCGCTTCGTGGGCTTCTTGCGCTCCTTTCGCTTTGGTGGTATATTGACGCGGTTTCGGACTCAAATACTCTTTACCGTACATTTGTTCTACACAAGAACGAGCAGCCGCGATCGCCTGATCTGATAAATGAACCGAGTCAGTCCGCATATAGGTAATATAACCCTGTTCATACAAACTCTGAGCCACCCGCATCGTATCCCGCGCCGAGAGTCCTATTTTGCGGTTTGATTCCTGTTGTAACGTCGAAGTGGTAAAAGGGGGTGCAGGTTTGCGAGTGACGGGTTTTTCTTCAACCTGGGACACTTTCCACGTTTTATTTTGAATGCGTTCTTTAAGAGCGATCGCATCTGCTTCATTTAACAGAACCACATTACGACCTTTAATAATTTGCCCTGTCGTCGGTTCAAAATCACTTCCTGTAGCGACTTTTTTGCCTCCTAGACTGATTAAACGCGATTCAAAGCCATTTTTGTCCTTTTCTAAAAGTGCCTTCAAATCCCAGTATTTTGCCTCTTTAAAGGCGCGTCTTTCCCGTTCCCGTTGCACGATCAGACGAACGGCGACGGACTGAACACGACCTGCGGATAAACCCCAAGAGATTTTTTTCCAAAGCAGAGGCGATAGAGTGTAACCCACCAAACGATCTAGAATGCGGCGAGTTTCTTGGGCGTGTACCAAATTGTCGTCGATTTTACGGCAATTCTTTAACGCGGCTTGAATGGCTTCGCGAGTGATTTCATGAAAAACCATTCGTTTGATTGGGACTTTGGGGTTCAGTAATTGTAGTAAATGCCAGCTAATACTTTCCCCTTCGCGGTCTTCGTCTGTCGCCAGAATTACTTCATCCGCGCCTTTTAGGGCTTCTTTGAGTTCTTTAACGATTTTTTGTTTAGATTTGGGAATGACGTAGAGTGGATTAAAATGATCGTTGACATTAACACCCAGATTAGCCCAGGGTTTATCTTTATAGGCTGGGGGGACTTCTTCAGCCGACGCGGGAAGATCTCGGACGTGTCCCATTGATGCCTGAACTCGGTAATCTGAGGGCAAATAATTACTAATGGTACGGGCTTTGGTTGGTGATTCGACGATAACCAGCTTGGACATGGGTTACTACTTACTAAAGACCTGCTATAACTCTATTACTACTATAGATACCCACATAAAGGGAAGAGAAACAAACCAATGTACAATCTTTTGTAACGGTTTTTTAAGATCAGGAGGTTTAAAAATAGCCTCACAGTTTTTTGATTGTAGTCGCTCTCCAACAAAATTGGCAGAATTTTTAAGGAGTTAATAGGTTAGGATCGACTGGAATAATCAAAACCTGAGACTTACGGCTTGATTGGTACGCCACGAATGACAGGTGTATCTTGTTCTCTTCTAAAATACTTAGTAAATTTTTATTGAGCCTTATGGATTTTTCTAGTGTTGTTGCGTCTCAGTTAAATGCAGGAACAATTATCCCCGAAATAATTGTGACTCTAACTTTGATGGTCATTCTCATCGGGGATTTGATTTCAGGGCGTAGTGCATCGCGTTGGTTGCCGTATGCTGCGATCGCAGGGTTGCTCGCTTCCGTAGTTTCCCTCTGTTATGCTTGGGATAATCCCAATCCCATCTCGTTTTTAGGGGCTTTTAATGGTGATAATCTCAGCATTGTTTTTCGCGCTATTATTGCCCTCTCAACGACGGTAACGATTTTAATGTCAGTTCGCTATGTCGAACAGTCTGGAACCTCTCTAGCCGAATTTATTGCCATTATGCTAACGGCTACCTTAGGGGGGATGTTCCTTTCTGCGGCAAACGAATTAGTAATGATTTTTGTTTCTTTAGAAATGTTGAGTATTTCGTCTTATTTGATGACGGGATACATGAAACGTGATCCTCGTTCTAATGAAGCTGCCTTAAAATATTTACTGATTGGGGCATCTAGTTCTGCGATTTTCCTTTATGGTATTTCTCTACTGTACGGTTTATCGGCTGGCGAAACCACTTTAAGCGGTATTGCTGCACAAATTACGGATTTAAGCAGTAAAGAATCATTAGGTTTAGCAATTTCTCTCGTTTTCGTGATTGCGGGAATTGCCTTTAAAATTTCTGCGGTTCCTTTTCACCAGTGGACACCCGACGTTTATGAAGGTTCTCCGACACCTGTGGTTGCTTTTCTTTCTGTTGGTTCAAAAGCAGCAGGTTTCGCGTTAGCCATTCGTTTATTAGTCACCGCGTTTGCCCTGGAAACGAAAGAATGGCAGTTTATTTTTACCGCTTTAGCTATTCTTAGTATGGTACTGGGGAATGTGGTCGCTTTAGCCCAAACTAGCATGAAACGGATGTTAGCTTATTCTTCGATTGGACAAGCGGGCTTTGTGATGATTGGTTTAATTGCGGGAACCGATGCAGGTTATTCGAGTATGATTTTTTATCTACTGATTTACCTGTTTATGAACTTAGGAGCATTCATTAGTGTTATTTTGTTCTCCCTACGCACAGGAACCGATCAAATCGCCGAATATGCTGGATTATATCAAAAAGATCCATTCCTAACTCTGTGTTTAAGTATTTGCCTTCTGTCCCTTGGTGGGATTCCTCCTCTCGCTGGATTTTTCGGTAAGATCTACATTTTCTGGGCAGGTTGGCAAGCGGGTTTATACAGTTTAGTTTTAATCGGATTAGTTACCAGTGTAATTTCGATTTATTACTATATTCGTGTCGTCAAAATGATGGTTGTTAAAGAACCTCAAGAGATGTCAGAATCGGTTAAAAACTATCCTGCGATTAACTGGAAATTATCGGGAATGCGTCCGATACAAGTTGGAATGATGATTACTTTAGTCGCCACATCTTTAGCAGGAATCTTATCAAATCCTCTGTTTACTTTAGCCACAGATTCAGTAACCAGTACACCAATGTTACAATCTCCTGCTGTTACTGCTCAAGTTTCAAAAAGGTAATTTCTTTACATTTTTGATTGTTTCAAGAGGCGTTTCATGTTGAACGTCTCTTTTGTTTTTAATAGAATTTAATAGTTATATAATAGAATAGCAATTCTCATTCTTTCTCATGTGAAAAATTATCCTTACAAATTTATTGATTTATTTGCGGGTATTGGAGGCTTTAGATTAGCTTTTGAACAAGCAGATTATCAATGTGTTTATTCATGTGAAATTAACGAAGCTTGTCAGAAAGTTTATTTTGAAAACTTTGGAGAAATACCCAAAGACGATATTACAAAAATTGAGCTAGATAAAATTCCTTCATTTGATGTTTTAACCGCAGGTTTTCCGTGTCAGCCTTTTAGTATATCGGGAAAAAGGCATGGTTTTCAAGATACAAGAGGTACTTTATTTTTTCATATTTGTGAACTTATAGAAGCCAAACAACCTAATGTTATTGTTTTAGAAAATGTTAAACATTTAATTCATCATGCCCAAGGTATAACTTTAGATACAATCCTTTACTCATTAGAGGATTTAGGATATTTAGTAGATTACCAATTATTGAATGCTAAAGATTTTGGCGTTCCACAAAATAGAGAAAGAATTATTATTATCGGTAGTAAGGATAAAAAATTTGATTTTAGTCTTATTAGAACAATCAAAACTACACCAATTTTAAAAGATTTTTTAGATGAAACAGGTGAATTTGAATACTTACCGCCAAGTGAATATACAATGATTGAGAATCCTAAAGAGCAGGAGTCAGGGTTAATTTTCGTTGGTTATCGTAATAAAAATATTTGGAAAAAAGGAATTAGGCCTAATACAGAACATCTTTCTAGAGTTCATCATCAACCTAATAGAATTTATTCTGTTGATGGGGTTCATCCAACAATACCGTCTCAAGAAACTTCAGGAAGATTTTTTATTTATTTACCTAAAGAAAATGCTGTACGAAAACTAACGATTAAAGAATGTTATCGTTTAATGGGATTTCCTCATAATTATAAAATTCATCCTAATTTAGCTGAAGCTTATAAACAGATCGGGAATTCTGTTTGTATTCCTAAAATCAAAGAAATTGCAAGGCAAATTAAATTACAAATTTTAGACAAATTTAACGAAAAGCAAACTATTCAGTTTAAATTACCCACAACAATACAATTAGAATTACCACAAATTAACTGTATGAATCATAAAGAAAAACTTTTAGAAATCTATGATAATACAACAAATATTGAAAACATACAAACATCATTACCCAATGAATACATACTCTATATTGCTGATATTGCTCAAAATTGTTTTAAACAGAAAGGTGTATATACAGTTTTAATCACTTTACTTGTTCACAAGATTCTTTATCCACAACAGGATATCAGATATCATCAAGCAGAAATGTCAAAAGGTTTTTCAGGTAGAACAATTGATACTAAATTTATAACCCCAACTTTAAAAGAATTAGGTCTTCCTGCAATGGCTGAAAGTGGATGGTTAACTCGTTCACTTGAACAACCTTATCCATACACTCTTGATTATAATGGGAAAATTAGCAATCAAAAAGTTAAAAAAGCTTTTTTAGAAATAATTAATTTTATACAAATCAATCCACAGCTAACTGAAAATTTTTTAAAATGTCTTTTATATGATGTTAAGAAAATAACTGAAGCTGATGTAATAAAAATTACTAAACTTGATAACTCTGAAAAGCTAGATATCAAAACAATCATAAATGCTTTAGAATATCACTTTAACTTTAACTATAAAACTCATGGTGCTTCTAAATTACCTGTTTTAGCCTTTTATGCAATTTATCAGCGTTTAATAGAAGAAATAGAAAGATATAAATTATGTACATTGAAACCACTGGGAAGCCATACTGCATCTGATAAAACATCTAGAAGTGCAGGCGATATTGAAATTTTAGATAAAAATAAAAAGCTAATCGAAGTTTTAGAAATTAAACATAATAAACCTATAGACTTACAAATTTTATTAATTGCCAAAGATAAAATTATTAAATTTAATCCGAGAAGATATTGTATATTTACAACAGCTAATATCAATCAAGTAGATAGTGCAAAAATTGACGATGAAATCCAAAACATTAAAAATACTCATGGCTGCCAAGTAATTATAAATGGTGTTATCCCCACGCTTAGTTATTATCTTAGATTACTTAACTCACCAGAAATGTTGATCGAACAATATTCATCATTAATTGAAATCGATCAAGAACTTCAATCTATCCATAAACTTAAATGGAATGAAATTTTACTAACAATAACAGAAAGATAAAATTAATATTTAATAAAACTTAAAAAATCTAAAATCTTGATTCTATCAACGATACAAAAATATATCACCAAACTGAGATGTTCACAAAATCATTTTTTTTCTACAATTGCTGGATAATCTTGCATGAAAGTGACTATCATGACTGACAGCATTCCCTCTTTAGATGTTATCCTCAACTGTTGTCAAAGAAGTTCTGTAGGAAAACTCTTACCCAATGCTTTATACGTCCATACTTACGCTTTAACGTCTCTCGACCCTATCTTACAAGAATATGAGCGTCGCGGGAGAGTCACTGAACTAACCCAAAAAGCAACTCTTGTCAAATTTAGTCTAGATAAACCCAATATCTCCTATTTATTCTATCCAGACTTTGATCATGACCCTCATCCTAGTTTAACGCTGAGTATTGTCGTCGATCTCAACACACTAGACTATAAAGAATGGAACTATCAAGCATCCGATAACCCCCCTATTCTGCATCGTAAAGAAACCTTTATTACACCAGACTATCCTTTGTATCCAGAATTTGACCATTTAACTCGTTTAGAAGTTACATTAGGTCTTCTAGAACAGTCTCGCATGATTGGAACTCGCAAAGAATGGGAATATCGTTTAAAACGTTTAAATATTGCGTTATTAGGACATTATTTAGTTTGTCCCCTTAATCTTCAGTCTAATCCATCGGTGATTATTGATCGCCACAAAGCTGCAATTGTTCGTAAAAGTTTATCTCGTCCTGTTCGTTTAGCATTAGAGTCAGGGTTATTTTCAGAACATACCACTTTTTTTGATTATGGTTGTGGATATGGAGGAGATATCGAACACATTTTCCAACAAGGTTATCAAAGTTCGGGATGGGATCCTTATTATCGTTCTAATAGTAACTGTCTTCCCGCAGATGTTGTTAATATAGGTTATGTGATTAATGTTATTGAAGATCCTAAAGAACGACGTGAAGCTTTAATCAAAGCATGGGAATTAACCCAAAGAGTTTTAATTGTTTCAGCACAAGTTTTAATTAATGATAGTAATCAAGGTTTAGTCGCTTACGGTGATGGAATTATTACCCGTCGCAATACGTTTCAAAAATATTACGAACAAGAAGAATTGAAAGTATATATCGATCAGGTTTTAAATGTAGACTCTATACCCGTTGCGTTAGGAATTTATTTTGTCTTTCGTGATTTCAGACAAGCTGAAGCGTTTCGTCTTTCTCGTTTTCGTTCTCGTGCGACAACTCCTAAAGTTAAAATATTACTCAAACGTTTTGAAGATTATGAAGATTTACTGAAACCTTTAATGAATTTTTATACCGAACGAGGACGTTTACCTGTTGCTGGAGAATTAGAAAATGAGTTAGAACTAAAAGCAGAATTTGGGGGTTTTAAACGTGCTTTTCAAGTCATCTCACAAGTCACACAATCCGAAGACTGGGAAATTATTTCAGAAAAACGTCGTCAAGATTTATTATTATATTTTGCTTTAAGTAAATTTAGCGATCGTCCTCAAGCAAAAGATTTAGATTTAATCAGAAAAGAAGATATTAAAGCTTTATTTGGGGGATATCAGCAACTTTGTTTGATGGCAGATCTCATGTTAGCGAGTTTGCGGGATTTGAAAAAACTTTCTGATTTGTGTACTGCGATTTCTGTAGGTAAAAAATTTAAAAACTCATTAATCATTCATATTAGTGCTTTAGAAACACTTCCGACTTTACTCAGATTATATGAAGGTTGTGCAAGAGAAGCAATTGGACGATTAGAAAAAGCAAATGTCATTAAATTATCTTTTCGTCAAGCTAAAATTACTTATCTCTATTATCCTGATTTTGATTTAAATCCTCATCCTATTTTACAAACCAATATGGAAATTGATTTAAAAAGTTTACAAGTCCGTTATCGAGATTACTATGATGATGAAAATCCACCGATTTTACATGAAAAAGATCACTTAGTTTCCCCAGACTATCCCAATTATAAAAAGTTTGCTAAGTTAACTCAACAAGAACGAGACTGGGGACTGTTAGATGATTTAAAAGCCATTAGTCATCAAAAAGAATGGTTAAATTGTCTAGAGTCTCACTGTGCCATGATTAAAAACTATAAACTGTATTGGCGTAAAGATGCTGATCCATATCAACTTCGACTCTTGAAATCTCAAATCAATCAAAGAAAAAAGAAACCCATTAAAGATAACCATGTTCAGCGAGAAAACCTAGACTAACATCTGCTGAATGAATGGAACGAATTCCGATTAATTTTTCGACATATTTACCTAATATATCCCCTTCTAAATTAACCCAATCACCTGTTTTAAGTGACGATAAATTCGTTTCTTGATATGTATGGGGAATAACAGAGACTTTAAACCAATTTCCGTATTGGTCACAATCAGCAACGGTTAAACTAATACCATTAACTGCAATACTTCCTTTTGAGACAATATAACGAGCAATAAATTTTTCCCATTCTTCGGTTAGAGTTGATGGTGCAGTAAAAATCATTTCCCAAGATGTCTCAGTGGGAAAAGATTCTAATAATGATCCTACTCCATCGACATGGCCCGTGACAAAATGACCCCCTATTTTACTTCCAACTCGTAAAGATGTTTCTAAATTAACCGATTCCGCGCTCTCAAGACGTTTTCCTAAAGTTGTCCGCGATAGGGTTTCGGGTGAAGCAGTCGCAATAAACCCATCGAGTAAAATTTCTTCTACGGTTAAACAAACTCCATCGACCGACACACTATCACCGATCGCTAAATCGGATAGGATCATAGAGTAGGCCACTTCAGGGATCGATATCATAAATCGATCTTGCTCAAAGGGTTTAAGTTTTCCTGTAGCTTGAATTAATCCTGTAAACACGATTTTTTTCTGAGACAATAGTATAGAGCGGCCCGACGTTGTAGAACAAGATAGATTTTTTCTAAAATTCTTTGAAGATTTTTCTGATCCTAGGGCATACTGTGAGTGTAGCGTATCTGTGAACCGATCCCCACAGAGTCTTTTTAGACTGCTAGGATAGTCTTCAATGGTCGCCGTTAATTGTCTCCTTGTTCCTTCTATTCCCTTGGTGCTGATCCAACAAAGAGAGGCTGTATGATCGAAATGAAAGTTGCTGGAATTGCTTTAGACGCGATGACTCGTAGTCCAATTGTATTACTCAAAGATGGAACCGATCGCCGTGCTTTACCGATCTATATTGGACAAGATCAAGCTAAAGCAATTATAGGGGCATTAGAGCAACAAAAACCCCCGCGTCCTTTAACTCATGATTTGATGGTTAATTTTTTTGAAGTTTGGGGCATGAAACTCGAAAAAATTATTATTCATTCCCTACAAGATAATACATTTTATGCGGTGTTATGTTTGGCTCAAGGCGAAACCAAAAAAGAAATTGACTGTCGTCCCAGTGATGCGATCGCCATTGCTTTACGAACCGACAGCGCAATATGGGTGATGGAAGAAGTCATAGCTGATGCTTCAATTCCTGTAGATAGGGACGCAGATGAAGAGGAACGAAAAGCGTTTCGTGATTTTGTCTCCAATCTTAGCCCAGAAGAACTGATTAAAAAAGCCAAGTTTAACCCAGAAAACGGTTAGGATGCAATATCGACGGTTTGGCAAAACGAATCTACAGTTATCGGTTTTTTCCCTAGGAACGATGCGCTGTTTAGATCAGTCTATCTTTGAGGAAACTTTCAAACAAGCGATCGCACTTGGAATTAATCATTTTGAAACAGCAAAAGGATACGGCAAAAGTGAAGATTATCTAGGAACTAGCTTAAAAGATTTATCGATTCCACGAGAACAATATTATATCACCACGAAACTTTCACCAACGGCTGATCCGCAACAGATGACCCAGTGGCTCGATGAATCTTTATTCCGTCTTAACTTAGATTATATTGATTGTCTGGCTTTACATGGGGTTAATACTTGGGATCATTTGAGTTGGATCACATCCGCTAATGGCTGTATGAACGCATTACAGCAAGCGAAACAAGCAGGAAAAATCAATCATATCGGGTTTTCGACACACGGAGCTTTAGATCTCATTCTTGCGACTTTAGAAACCGACTTATTTGAATTTATTAATCTTCATTACTATTATTTCTTTCAGCGTAACTACCGCGCTGTTGAACTCGCATCCGAAAAAGATCTAGGAATTTTTATTATCTCACCTGCGGATAAAGGAGGCCGTCTTTACACTCCCCCCGAAACACTTTTGAAATTATGTGTACCCTTAACCCCGCTAGAATTCAATTATCGGTTTTTATTAAGCGATCGTCGTATTACTACCCTCAGTATTGGCCCTGCTACGCCTCAAGAGCTTCTAGTACCCCTGCAAGTGGCTGATCACGTTGAGTCCCTCACAAATGAAGAAAAGACCATCCTAGAACGCCTAGAAACGCATCTGGAGACTGTTTTAGGAAGCGATCAATGTCATCAATGTTATCAATGTTTACCCTGTCCTGAAACGATTAATATTCCAGAGATTTTACGGTTACGAAATTTAGCTGTAGGTTATGAAATGACTGATTTTGCTCAATATCGCTATCGAATGTTTGAAAATGCGGGTCATTGGTTCCCAGGAAATAAAGGAAATCGTTGTACCGAATGTGGAGAGTGTTTACCGCGTTGTCCTGAAAATTTAGACATACCTACTTTACTGAATGATTCTCATCAGCGTCTTAATGGTGCATCCCGTCGTCGTTTGTGGGAGTAGAGAGAAGGGTTTGGAAACCAAACCCCTACTAAATAATTAAAGGGTTAAAAAAACCGATTCTTTAACCCTATTTATTTAATGCTTAATCAGCTTAGGGGCCAACTGCACTACGCATGAAGTTGATCCGTTCTTGGAAATCTATTTGTTTGATCATATTGGTGAACTCTTGGGTATGCTCAGGAAGTTGATAATCATTAGGAACTTGAACGATTTCCCCTTTTTCCATGCCACGTGCAATTAATAGCCAACTTTCCATTCTAGCACTACTATCAAAAGCCTGATAAGCTCTTCCAATTTCATTATCCGCACCTTGAAGCATATCCCGTTGCGCTTGTAATTGTTCTTCGGGCGATGATAATGTTTTTACTTGATCATAAAGCGTATTACCCATAGTTTCTACAGCATCAGGGGGCGCGGGATTGAGTTCATCTTTGATGTCTAAGTAACCGAACCAGAGTAAGGCAAGTTGCGTATCGACATCATAACCCGAAAATAGAGCTAAGGCTTGTTGAGTTGTAGGATTAGCGGTGTAAGTCATGAGATTTTCCTTGATGTTTAGCAAGTTCTTGAGATCACACAGAAGTGTTTTTGCTTCTCTTACACAACTTAACAACTGCTTTACTAGAAACAACCCGATAAAAGATAGATCTCTTATTTACTAAATTAGACCGATGTCACAAGTGGGAAAAAGTATCAACTATTACAAAAGATTTTAGGGTTTGATGACAAACCCTGATTAGAATTAATCCTGTCGATAGGCAATCACCGCATAAAATGGATCAGAACCCCCCATCCCTAACATTTGAAGGAAATTGGGAACAGCCGAAGTACGGTTAATTACTTCAGGTTCACTAAAACCAGGAACCATCTGGAAATAGCGTTTAACCAATTCTACGCGACTGGTTTCGGTTCCATCACGCCATGCTGCGATCGCTTTTTGATAAAACATTCGGTTAGAAAAGCTCATAATACAAACTCCACCAGGTTTTAAGATACGGTGAATCTCAGCAAAAATCGCTTCAGGATACTGGATATACTGTACCGAAACGGCATTCAATACTGCATCAAAACTTTGATCAGGATAGGGAAACTGAGGATTCATATTGAGATTTTGTACGATATATTGGTTTAAACGAGGATTTTTAGCCAATTCTTCGGCGTTTAATCCGTGTCCCTCAACATGAGCAAATTCTACATCATCAGGCAGATGAGACACCCAACTACTCATCATGTCTAAAATACGAGTATTGGGTTTGAGTCTTTCTCGATAGAGGTTCGTCAGTTGATCGATAAATCCTTGATCAACGTGGGTGACAAACCGAGGATAGGAATAAAATAAATCGTCTGTGGTGTCGTCTAGCTTAGTTCGTTGTTCAGGTCGCAACATAACAAAAAGTTGTATAAAAGGATTCCTTTTTACAATTATTAATAATTTGTTTGAGAAATGGGGAGTCAAAAGTCTAACTCTGTAGAATAGAAGAAACTAGGACTTTCAAAAGTCCTATCGGTTTGGCTAAACCTTGTACAATATTGACCAACAATCTATCATTCACGGGTGACGACTTTTTAGTAACGGTATTATTCTATGAAAAACCTGAAAGTTTATGTAATTGCAACTGTCTTTGTGCTGGTACTATTGGTTGGAACTGGTGTTTTATTAACCAGTGGGAAAGCAGTCGGACAATCTCTTTTTGGAAAAAGTTTTGCTGAAAAAGAACTCAGAAATTATGTGTCTTCTGTCATGAGACAACAACTCAATGGAGTTAGCTGTCAACCCGTTGATACAGATTCTAATGGCTATGTTTCCTGCGACTACACCACTGTAGCCGAACCAGAGACAACCCATTCAATTGAGTGTTCAGCGTGGGGGTTAGATGGCTTCCTGAACCGAGGTTGCAAAGCCCGCGCTATTCTACCCGTTCGCTAATTATCTTCGGAAAAGGATTGTTCATCATCTTCATCTAACGCCATTCCCTCACTATAAGGACGTTGTTGCGGAATGGCGGCAATAATCGCATCAATCACTTTACCCACTGGGATGATCTCTAGTCCCGTATCGTCGGGGTAAACTTGTCCTTTGGGGACGATCGCTCTTTTAAATCCCAGTTTAGCGGCTTCTTTTAAACGGAGTTCCATCTGAGAAACGAGGCGAACTTGTCCCCCTAACCCGACTTCTCCAATTAAAACAGTACGCGGATCGACGACACGATCCCGAAAACTAGCCACAACTGCGATCGCAATTCCCAGATCTGCAGCAGGTTCTTCCACTCCTAACCCCCCTGCTGAAGCGACATAAGCATCGAGTTTAGAAAGCGGTATCCCCACTCTTTTTTCTAAAACAGCGAGAATTTGTTGTAAACGGCTATAATCAACGCCTGTAGTCGAACGACGTGGCGAGGCATAACTGGTAGGACTGACTAAAGCTTGTAATTCAACCACAATGGGGCGTGTTCCTTCACAAGCTACAATCGTTGCGGTACCAGGTGAAGCATCATCCCGACTACCCAGGAATAATTCAGAAGGGTTCGTGACTTCGACTAAACCATGATCGACCATTTCAAAGATACCGATTTCATGGGTAGCCCCGAAACGGTTTTTTACTGAACGTAATAAACGATGGGAGGCATAACGATCGCCTTCAAAATAGAGTACCGTATCAACTAGGTGTTCTAAAACTCTTGGCCCTGCGATCGCACCTTCTTTCGTCACATGACCGACAATAAATAAAGTAATATTTTCCCGTTTAGCGACTTGCATCAAGGCTGATGTACATTCTCGAACTTGGGAAACCGAACCAGGGGCGGAGGTGAGGGCTGCAAAATAAAGGGTTTGGATACTATCAATGACGGCGACTTGGGGTTTAAGCGATTCGAGTTCCCGTAGGATTTCTTCTAAATCGGTTTCGGGTAAAACATAAAGATGAGGATCAATATTCTGCGTTTCTAAGGTAGCCTGTTTCTTTTTGCCATTACCGTTCGTCTCTTCGTCAACGACTCCCACCCCTAAACGTTGGGCGCGTAATTTGATTTGTTGTCCTGATTCTTCGGCAGAAACATATAAAATTCTAGGTAGACGCTGGGCGAGTTGGTGGGCTGCTTGTAGTAGTAGTGTCGATTTTCCGATTCCTGGATCACCCCCAATGAGTACCAATGAACCAGGAACAATTCCGCCACCCAAAACCCGATCTAATTCAATGTACCCCGAATTAAACCGTGTTTGCTCAAGTTGTGTGATTTGGGAAAAACGCTGAGAGATGCGAGGTTGTGCGGGGCCTTCGGTTTTTCCATTAGTACGGGTGTTCGACTGCCAACCCCCTCGATTGGTCAAGGGATTATTATTAGAAGAGAGCATTTGTTCTTCTAGAGTGCCATAAGTGCCACAATTCGGGCATTTTCCAAACCATTGAGGAGACTCGGCGGCGCAAGCAGTACAAATATAAATCGTGCGGGATTTGGCCATATTTTTAAGAAAAGTTGAAATATTTTAAGAAACGTACCTTTATTTGTCAAACTTTATAAATGATGGTTAAAAATATGACCATCTTCATCGAGTCTCAAAAAGCAGAATACAAGCTAAATAAAGCATAAAATTAAGCTTAATGATAACGAGAAAAGGATATTCTAGAGAGATAAATCATAACTTAACTTCAAAGATAGCAACTGTAATTCATTAAGGAGTGTTGAGTAACTTGGAAGCTCACAAAGAAAAAATCCTTGTAGTAGATGATGAGGCAAGCATCCGACGCATCCTAGAAACTCGTCTTTCTATGATTGGCTATGATGTTGTAACGGCGGCTGATGGCGAGGAAGCATTAGATATCTTCCGCGATACAAATCCCGATTTAGTCGTTCTCGATGTCATGATGCCTAAACTAGATGGTTATGGAGTTTGTCAAGAACTTCGCAAGGAATCAGACATCCCTATTATTATGTTAACGGCTTTAGGTGATGTTGCGGATCGGATTACTGGACTCGAACTGGGTGCCGATGACTATGTGGTGAAACCTTTTTCGCCCAAAGAACTCGAAGCCCGTATTCGTTCGGTTTTGCGACGAGTGGATAAGAACGGCGCGCCTGGTATTCCTAGTTCTGGAGTGATTACGGTTGGATCAATTAAAATTGATACGAATAAAAGACAAGTTTATAAAGGAGATGAACGCATCCGACTCACAGGGATGGAATTTAGTTTATTAGAACTCTTAGTCAGTCGTTCGGGTGAACCGTTTTCACGTTCCGAGATTTTACAGGAAGTTTGGGGCTATACTCCAGAACGTCATGTTGATACTAGAGTGGTTGATGTCCATATCTCTAGGCTTAGAGCTAAACTAGAAGACGATCCAAGTAACCCAGAATTGATTATTACGGCTAGGGGAACAGGTTATCTTTTTCAACGCATCTTAGAACCAGGGGAAGAGAAAGATTAGTTTCATGGCTTCATCTGATCCAAATCGTATTATCAGATTATTACCCTTGTTTGCTGGTGGTTTGGGAGGTTTACTGTTACTGATTAATCGTTTCAGTACAGAACAGTTATTACCCTCTCAAGCCCGTTCCGATGTGTTAGGGGTGATTTTAAGCGGTGTTTTAATTTTAATCGGTTTATTGTGGCGGCAAATTCAGCCCCGTTCCCCAGATGCGGTAACTTTAGTCGGGGAGTCGGGCATGGAGTTTGCAGAAAATCTACCCGAACCGATACAAACGGAACTCGCCTGGGCATCCCATATTTTATTAACGAATACGGTGACTAAAACCTTGGTGGTGTACTATCAAGGAAAAGTTTTACTCAGGCGCGGCATTTTAGCACCCAACAAAGATGTAAAGTCGGGCAAAATCCTACAAAGAGTAATGGAAACTCAAAAACCCGTTTATCTGGTGAATTTGTCTTTGTATCCTGGGCGTATTGAATTTGATTATTTACCTGAGAACACACAAGGATTAATTTGTCAACCCATTGGTAAGGAAGGCGTATTAATTTTGGGTGCCAATGCGCCACGTAGCTATACTAAACAAGACGAAAACTGGATCGAAGCGATCGCCGATAAGTTAGCTGTGACACTGATGACTTTAAATTAAAATTTGTTACTTGAAAAAATATTTTTTGCATAAAACCTAGAAATTCCCCTGATAGCTATTTAAGAAGGCTTACAGGGCTAGATCGCAGGGAAAAGAAATAGATTCTCTCCCCCTGCTTATGCTGACTATTATTTTTTGTAGGAAAAACAACAATGGATTTCTTGAATATTGATGATGAACAAACTTTAATTTCTGCTGGAACTGAAAACGCTCTAATTACCCCTCAATCACTTTTAACAACAGAAATAAATAGTCAAGAAATTATTCCCACTCTTAATTCAGAAACACTTCTAGCATCTCCAGTCTACATTGATTCAAACGGAAATCTATTACTGACTACCACAGAGATTAATAATCCCTCGCAAGATTTATTAACAGGGCAATCTGTAGATAGCTTTACCGTACTTTCAAGCGAAGAAACTGAGACTAATATTATTACTCAAGTTCAAAAAGATACATTATTACAAGGTTTAAATTCTTTTGTTCAATGGATTGATACAAAATTTGAAACAGCACCAAGTTTGACGCAAAACATAACTTATACAGACGAAAACTTAGCTCATCTAACAAACTTCAGTGATGTAATTCAAATTGGGTTACTAAATCCGATTCAGAATTACTTACAACAACCAGAAGACTCAACTGATCAAGGATTACTAGATGTTATCAAAGGATTGCCAATCATCACGAATCAAAATTTAGTTACTTTTACCGTCAATACTGACGAGATGGGTAGTATTACTCAATTAAAGTTTAATTTAGATATTAAACAAGAGAAAACTGAATCAATTAACTTAAATGTAGAAGTAGAGAATCAATTCAAACTACAAGAGCAGAATCAAATTAATTTGGCGGGAAGTATTTCTTATAGTTTTAATTTTGGTTTTCAGGTTCAAGGAAATAATCCTGAATTTTTCGTTTACATCAATAATCTAACGGCTCAAGGAAAGCTTAAACAGACTATTAATTCATCCTTAAATCTTGGTGTTTTAAAAACTAATGTAATCAACGGCAATCTAAATCTAAATGCTAATTCATCTATTATAGTCAACGATCCTAATCTAGATAATAAACTGACTATAGACGAATTAACTAATACTCCAATAGATACTTTAGTTACTGTTAATAATACAGGAGATATTAATGTTAATCTACCTATCGAAATAAATAATCAGACAATTCAACCCAACGTAACTATTACTGATGATAATATTTTTGATGAACAACTGCCTGTTATTAATATTGATCCTTTTACAGACCTACAGCAAGAACTTTTATTAAAGCGTAATAATGATGTAGAGCAAGTGAAATTTGCCTTAAATGGTCTAGGAAATGCCTTACAAAAATTACTAACACAAATCAATCCTAGTGATGGACTTCCTTTTTTAAATCAAAATCTTGATAGTATTATCGATTTATCCTCAATTTTTCAAGAGTTAGTCGGAGATTTAATACAAAATCAAATTATTGGAGAAACTGATTTTATAGATGGTAAAATTAATACCGATGCAGAATTTATAATTAAACTAGAAACTTTGCAAACTCCAGTTAAAGTCAAAGTTCTTCAAAGTGCCACAACAGATAATATTAATATTAATGACCTTATTGTAGATATTAATAATGCTTTAGGTCAAACTGGTTTAGGACAAATTGTTAAAGCAGAAGCTCAAGAAAATAAAGTTTTAATCAAAACAACTAATTCAGACGAACAATTTTCAGTTTTTGGCTCAACAGGTTTAGGATTACCTGTAGAGACTACAAACTCTGAAAAAAAATTATTTAATTTCAATACGATTTGGAATCTTATAGATATTCAGCCTGAAACAAATTCTTTAGTGGTTAATATCAAAATTGATAAAAACTTTCAACAAAATCTCAATTTAGATTTAGGAGAAACAATTACTACTCCAATAGGGGATTTAACCTTTGTTGGTAATACAAAAGGTGAAATTAAGAAGGCTAAGGCCGACTTAAATTTACAATTAATAATAGATTTAGATGACTCAGAGTTAACAACTGATTCTAGTATTTACATACCTCCTGATTCTAAGAATGTCTTACCTAATGATGAGCCAGAGAAATCAAATGATATTAATATCTGGTTTAGAGATGGTTCAACTCAAACAATTAATTTTGATTCAATTATTATAAATAATTCAATTCAGATAGCAGAATTAATTAAATATTTAAAATCTCAAACTGGCAATAAACTAGATGTCGAAATTAATCCATATACAAAAACATCATTAAAGATTACAGATACAACTCAAGGTGAACAACAGTTTGCGATTCTTCCTATTAATAATTCATTAGTAGGGTTTAAATTAGGAATTATTAACTTTGACTCAACTGGTAATATTATTGGAACCGATATTTTTCAATCAACTGATCCAGCAAATCCTAGTTTAAGACTAGATACTCCATTATCTACATTAAAATCTACATTAAATGATGGAACAGGTATTAGAGATATAGTTAGTATTCCAAAAAATAATACTGACCTTCGTGTAACACTTAAAAATGGACAAACTTTTGATTTAGATATAGTTATTAAATCAGATACAACATTACAAAATATTATCAATACAATTCAAACTCAAACTCAAAATCAAGTGAGTGTCGCTTTTGATGACACGGGAAATAAACTAATTTTAAAAGATTTAACAACTAAAGTAGAGGGTTCTCCTGATACAATTTTCAGTATTGAAGTTCTCAATAATTCAACAATAGGTGAAGATTTAGGAATTATTCAACCGAGTATTGATGGAGTAATTCTTGGCACACCTATTACTAATTATGGAGAATCAGTCTTGGAAAGAGATACTAATTTAATCCTGTCCTATAATACACCTGTTTATCAACTGAATACAGGTAGAGGGATTAGATTATCATCGGGTACTGATTTTATCTTACAGCTAAAAAATGGTAAAACGATTCCAATTGATTTGACACTTGATGAAAATAGCTTACTTGGTAATATCCTTGATGCAATTAATATCCAATCAGGTGGAGAAGTTACTGCTACTCTTAACGATACTCAATCAGGAATTAATTTAATTGATAATACTACAGGAATTGATCGTTTCGCCGTTATAAGTAATCAAGGAACACTAACAGCTTTAGATTTAGGACTCTTGGTAGAAAGTACAGAAGGAATAATTAAAGGCACAGCAATTAATCAAGTTTTAAATAGTAATACCAAACTTTCACAAATTAATCAGGGAAATGGTGTCAGAAACCCAGAAGCTGATTTAGAAATCACTCTAAGAGATGGAACACGATTTACTGTTGAGCTTGCTAATTTAACAACAATACAAGATGTATTAAATGCTATTAATCAGGCTACAAATAATAAAGTCGAAGTAAATCTTTACAGAGATTTAAAAACAGAAACGATTACTAAATTATCGCTTCTTGATAAAACATCAGGTGTTGGAAAATTTACTATTAAAGCGATTAATAACTCACAAGCAGGTGTAGATCTAGGTATTATTGGTTCTGATACGGACGGAGTAATTTTAAGTAATTCTCTTATTGATAACTCATTAATGAGCCATTTATCTATCGATACAAGTAGCGAGATTAAAATTGATGCTATTGATGCTGGTGTTCAACCTGGTGTTCAAGCTGGTGTTCAAGCTAATAATATTAACCTAACATCAGCACTTGGATTATTAAAAGTTGGTGTAGAAGATGGTACTGCTAACTTTGGGTTTAATCTTGATGTAAGTTTACAAGATCCTACACCAAGTACCTCTGGAATTACGATTAGTGAATTATTTGATTCTAGTTTAACATTATCAGATAATACTCTTGTTCGTAAGCTTAATGCAGGGAGAGGGGTCAGATCCAAAAATAAATCAGGAGAAGATTTAGGTAATGATTTAATTTTAACACTTAAAAATGGTGAGATGATAAACATCGATTTAAAAATTGATGAAATTACTAATATCAAAACTATTCTTGAAGCGATTAATAATCAAGCAAATGGACAAGTTACTGCTAGTTTCAGTCCAGATAAATCAGGAATCCAATTAATTGATAATACAGATGGAGATGAAATTTTTAAAGTATCAGCAGCTAAAGATTCTTTAGTCGGTGCAGATTTAGGAATTTTGGGAAGAAGTTTAGACGCAGAAAAAAATATAATAACTGGTAGGGCCATCTATTTGCCTTTTCAAGCTATTTATCAATCATCAGGTATAATTAATCTTCCTCTAGTCATTCAAGGTTTGGAAACTTTTAATATTAACACTCCAATCTCTCCAAATCTAGAAATAACCCTCGACTCAAAACCTAATAATCCGTTTGATGTGTCTTATAAGCTTTCAGAAATAGATGATTTTATCGATAAACTTGCTAAAATTAATGAATTTTCAACAGATGATCTCCTTGATTTAGTCAATCAAGCAATTCAATTCTTTTCTAACTCTAATTTAGGTTATTTTAATCAAGAAATTCCCATTTTAAATCAATCGTTAAATGAATTACTTGGTTTCTTACAACTTATCCAACAAGCTTATCAAACTACTCAAATCAATTTAGAAAATCTCAGAGCTAATCTTACGAATAGTCTTAATGCACTAGATGAAATAGTGCTAAACCCTACCTTGCTCAATCAACTGCCAATGAATAAGCAAGAAGATTTACAAAATGCGCTAGTAATTTTTAGAAGTGTAGTCGCTTTACCTGCATCTGGAATTGAAATTACAAATGAAGAGTTTATCTCTCGATTAATTGCTGCAATTGAACCATTGAAGAAAGCAATTTTAAATCTGCCTAATGCTACTTTTAGTGATTTATCTGAGCAATTAAAGAAGGCAATTGAAGAATTACCTAATACTATCGATAAAACAAAACTTGAGCAAGCTAAAGTCAATCTTGATAATGTTATCAATGATCCTACATTAGTATCTCAAGCTTTTGATGATTTAAAAATAGCTGTTAATCAAATCCTCGATACTACAACTGCTCAAGCCTTAAGACAATTTAAAATTATTTTAGGACAATTAGAAGAAGCAGTTCCTCAAGGTGTTGAAGCAATTTCACAAATTAAAACTAATTTGGATACTTTAGAGACAACGATCGCTAACTTACCAGATAGTATTAATAAAATTGCTTTAACCGCAGCAAAAGATAAATTAAAATCAGCTTTTGATACTTTGGATATTTCTCAGTTAAAACAGGGAATTCAAGATTTATTAAATGCCATTAATCAGTTTCCAATTCCAGAAATAGGAAATGTTTTAGCGGAAATAGATAAGATTCTTGCTGCCTATACTGGAAAGTTTGCTCAAAATGCTTTTGACGATATTCTTAAATTAATTCCAACTGAAGAGGGCATTATTAATTTCCTCAAAAATCTTTTGAAAGCTAATCAGGTATCCTTATCTTTTGATAATCAAAATAATCTAATCCTTAACTTAGACTGGAATCAAACACTTACTCAAACAATTCCTTTAGATTTTAATCTAGATGTTGGTAACTCAATTATTCCGATTAATTTTACGAGTGGAGGAAACGTCGATGTTAATTTAGAAACAAATATTAGCCTTGATTTAGGAATTGATTACCAGAATCCTGATAATCCTATTTATATTCTTCCCTCTACTGAGATAGATGTAAGCGCGAAAATAGAAGCCAAAAAACTTAATGCAACTGCCAGTTTAGGTGTTGTTAAGGCGATTTTAGGTGATGATAATCCTGATACTACAGAGTTATCATTACAAAATGATAATCAAGCAGTTAGTTTCAAAATAACTTTATCAGATAATGATGGAAAGATTTTCTTAAATGAGCTTTCATCAGCGATAAACGTTGTCACCCCTCAAGGAGAGTTAAAACTTAATTTACCTTTAGAAATTTGTGAGCAAGCTCAAGGTGCGTTAACAGCTAACTGGAATTTACAAAATCAAAATAATTTTGAGATTAATTTTCCTTCTGATTTACTTAGTAATTTAGATAATTTTGCAATTCAATGTTTTGATTTTGAACCCTTAATCAAAGGAATAGAATCATTACTTGATGTCTTGGCAAACAATGTATTTAAACAGGTATTAGATAAACTTCCTTTTATTGGAGACAATATTGATCTCAGTCAAACTTTCATTCAAAAAATTAGAAATACTCTTTTAGATGAAAATTTGCTTAAAGATCTAAGAGATTCTAATTTAACCTTAGAAGATAAACTAAGTAGACTTGAACAAAAAATAGAGTCAGTCTATGGCAATATTATAGATATTTTAGATCCATCTAATCTATCTTTCACCCTAAACTTAGGTGGAACGGAAAAAATTACCAGTAACTTTGATTTAGGATTTAGTGCTTTAGGTTTATCGGTTAACACTGAAGGAAGTGTTGATGTTAATCTAAATTATACGCTTCCTTTAACAATTGGCTTAGATAAAACTCAAGGATTTTTTATTAAAATTCCAGATCATATTGAATTTGGAGTAGAAGTTAGCTTGGCTCAAGGTTCTACATTAGAAGGTAAGCTCTACGTCCTAAAAATTAAGGCAACAACTGGAATTAATGAGCCGAATGATAAAGATTATAATCAAAACGGCATAAAAGGAGAGTTTTTAAATACATCTATTAAAGGTAGCTTTAATCTAAATGTCAATGATTCAAACAATGATGATAAATTAACACTTGATGAAATTGGAGACATTAATTTATCTTTTGATTTTAATGCAGGCGCAATCCTAGCACTTCATTTAATGGGACAACTAGGTAGCAGCGATGATCTACCAAGTATTGGAGCTAATTTATTTGTTGATGTTGGATTTAGTACATCTGGCTCATCTAGTTTCCAAATAAAAAGTGCTGGGTTATTTGATATTACATTTAATGTCGGTGGTTTCTTAGGTGGTGCAGTGACTCCACTGCTCAAAACAGTTGATACTTATCTTGAGCCAATCAGACCAATTCTTAAATTCTTAACTCTTGAGATCCCAATCGTGTCTAGTTTGACTGAAGCGGTAGGACTTGGAAAATTTACAACTTTAGATGCTTTGGCACTCTACAGTAAATATCCTGAACAAATCAGAAAACTGAAAAAATTTATCGAGATTGTTCAGGCTATAGATGGAGTCGTTCAAGTTCTTAAACAAGTGGTTGATGCAGGAGGACTAAATCTAGGTGATTACTATTTGATTAATCCTTCACATCAAACTGGAGCTAATTTAGAATCAGGATTTAATGTCAATAATCTTGTAGAAACAGATAGTATTGCTCCACAGTCTGCTTTATCTGATGGTATTGATTCAGCTTTATCGGAACTCCACAAATTAGGTATTGAAATCCCAATTCTAGAAAATCTAGACAATGCTCAAGGAATTATCTCAATAATTGTTGATTTAATTTTTGGAAAACCAATCGACCTAATCACCTGGGATTTACCCTCTTTCTCAGTCGGATATGAATACCTACAAGCTTTCCCAATTTTCCCTCCGTATCCCATATTTTTAACGATTGCTGGAGGAGCATCAATATCGGCTGATTTCTCAGTAGGACTAGATACTAGAGGTCTTTTAACAGGAAACTTCTTAGATGGATTGTATTTTGGCGATCGCGAAAACATCAGTCAAGGAGATGATATACCAGAGCTTACCTTCTCTGCCTTTTTTGCTGTTGGTGCAGAACTAAATATCGCTGTGGCGGCTGTAGGAGTACAAGGGGGGATACGAGCGAATGTATTTGCCGACTGGAATGATCCCAATAATGATGGCAAGCTCTATTATGATGAACTGTTACGCAATGCTCGCAAGAGTTGGTTATGTGTTTTTGACTTCTCTGGAGGTTTAGATGCCTTTTTACGAGCTTATTTAATTATTGGCTTCCGATACTCAGGCATCTTTATCAAGATCTATGAGAAAAACGTTGATCTGTTCCAAGTTCCTTTATTCCAATTTAGTAGTCGTTGTGAAAACGATACATCTGGCGAACCAAATCTAGACAATCCTAATCCACAACCGCCAGAAACTCAATCGATTCTAGCTCACTACAGCACTGGAAAAGACGGGGATAAAGATATTGAAGAAGGGACTTTAATTATCCATGTTGGAAAATTTGCTGATTTACGCCAGCCTGGAGTTAGTCGAGATGTCGCCGAACAAGTCTATATTACCCGTCAAAAATCAGGTGCGATTGAAGTTCGCTATCCCTTCCGAAGTGATTATCAGAGTCAATCTAGCGATCCTGCACCGACAGGTTCAGTTCAAGTCTTCGGTGATGATCCCAATGAACCCATTGTGAAAAAGATCTATATTAATACTGGTGAAGGAAATGATTTAATCGAGATCGATGATCTAGTAACGGCTGAGGTCGTTATCCTCGGTGGTGTAGGAGACGATACGATTAAAGCAGGAAGTGGCAAAGGATTAATTGCTGGCGGTGCAGGTAATGATTTAATTTATGGCAGTTCTGTCGATGATATGCTTTTCGGTGGTGTTTTTGATAAAAATGATTTAGAAGGTGAAGATGGCAGAGATACAATTTCAGGACGCGGTGGCGAAGATCTAATTTTTGGTGACAATGGTAGAATACAAACTTTAATTAATGGTAACGACACGCTAGAGGTTATCGAATCATTTGAATTAAACGATGGAAATGATGATGTTATTATCGTCGATAGTCCGAATAATACACCAAATGGTACAAACATCGTTCCAAATGGTAATGATACGGTGATTGGTGGTAAAGGCAACGATCAGATTACCAGCATTGAAAACAACAGAGGCGATGATATCCTACTTGGAGATCACGGCAGGATCGAACGCATTAATAGTACAATCCAAGAAACGATTGACGGAGAAACAATTAATCGCATTATTAGTAAAGTTACTGAAATTACTACAGAAAACTATTCTGGTTTTGGTGGTGATGATGTGATTGTTGCAGGGGTAGGAAATGATACCGTTTTTGGTGGTGGAGGTAGCGATCGCATTACTAATAATAATGATTCCGATGGCAAAGATATTTTATTCGGTGATAATGGCACTGTTGAACTCACTAATAATCAGATTACTCACTTGGTGACTACTGACTTCGCTATAGGTGGTAACGATACAATTGATGCTGGTTTAAACCTCGACTTTGTCGCTGGTGGCGGTGGAAATGATTTAGTAACGAACCAAGGAGATGATGCTGAAATCTTCTTCGGTGATCAAGGTGAAGTTCTCACCACTCCAGATAGTGGAGGAAATTATCTGCTCGAAAAAATTCTCTCACTGTCGGCTGCATCTGATGGCAATGATACGCTATTTGGAGAAAGTGGAAACGATACGATTTTCGGTGGGGGTCAAGATGATTCGATTTCTGGTGTAGCAGGTGAAGATGTTCTCTTTGGTGATCACGGTAAGGTTGAACTAACTAACGGAACAATTACGCACTGGGTAACAACCAATTTTGACAATGGTGGTAACGATACAATTGATGCTGGTTTAAACCTCGACTTTGTCGCTGGTGGCG